>Ga0316206_1002731_pt1 | contig 11220 bp, 7 predicted proteins | sample 6monthpyrite_MG_FD_204942 | JGI IMG/M metagenome (GOLD analysis project Ga0316206, IMG submission 204942) | Microbial mat bacterial communities from mineral coupon in-situ incubated in ocean water Damariscotta River, Maine, United States -... | ecosystem: Environmental > Aquatic > Marine >...
TTTTTGTATTTACATCTTGTATCGGTACAGATTTTAGACTTGGTTTTACATCTTGATGGAGCTGGGGAGTTTTACTCTCTTTTGCTGTCTCTTGGGTTTTTGTATTTACATCTTGTATCGGTACAGAAGATGGAGTACTTCTAGCCTGTGCAATAGCAGAGCTTAACCCAACTTTTAAAACTTCTTTCTCACTTTTAGTTGATAGGGCTGCTAAACTCTGGTTTACTTTTGAAACTTCTACTGATTTTGTATCTGCTTTTTTAGTCGCCGATTGAATCTCTTCGAGCGTTATCTTGTTAATATTAATACCAAGTTTCTTGCCTAATTCGACTAAGCCTTTTATTGTTTTAGGCAGCTCTTTTATTTGTGCTATTTTATAATCATCGCTTTGAAGAATTTTAAACTTTAAATACTCTTTTGCCTCTTTAACAAGAATTTTCAGCTCACTAGTCCCAAGCGTAGAAGTTAAATTAGGATTTAGTTCTCCTAACTCTTTTGCCTCTATTTTCTCTACATTGTCATTTTTAAGAAGTGATAATAATGTGTCACTTTTCAAAGTAGTTTTTAAACTTTGAGCATCTTCCTCATTGTCGGCGAGGGAAAGCAACAAAGCGCCATTTTTAACTTCCTTGGTATCTTTTTCTTTTCCTATCCCTTTTAAAAGTTCTGAGAAAGACAATAATGGCTTTTCCTCTTTTGTTGAAAAACTTAAGGATGATGAAGTTTCTTGAGGTTTTATATTTAGCGAAATCATCTTCTGCTCCTATTCTATAATTCAATAAATAATGTGTTTTTAATCTTATCAGCATTATTTATTCCATATTTGAACTAAATTAAAATAGAATTTGGAATAAAAAATGCTGATACAAAGTGCATTAACCCGAATTATGTAGTAAATATTTTTAAAATCGCTTACGCTTATGCTTAAAGTGGTATTTAGTAAAAACTTTACCACCTTATTGGTGGTATAAATTTTAATGAATGTGCCCTTGGTACAATGATGAATGAGTTTTTTAATTTCCTATTGCATAATTCTGGATTAATGTCGATATATGACATATATTCAACAATGAAAAGGGTAGATGCGTGAAACTTGCAATTTTTTTTATTATTTCCTTCTTACTTACAAGTTTATTGGCTGCTGATGCAACATATCTTTTGGTGGCAAAAACAAAGGACAGGAGTGTGCTGCCCTATATAAAATCTAAACTTGCAAAGATTAAACTTGGTATGCTGGTTTATAAGACAAAGAGTGAGTATAGTGTATATTCTGGTGCATTTAAAAACCATGACGAAGCTTCAAAAGCTTTGATGGTTACACAACATTATTTTCCAAACGCGAGTATTGTTTCTTTTAAAACAAACATACAAGAAAAAGAAAAGACACAATCCGCGGATTCTGCATATTTTTTTATAAATGCTTCTATCGCATATTTAAATCTTCCCTATGAATATTCTGTTCAAACAGAAGGTGTGACACTCAATGCAATAGATACAAAAGGTTTGGGCTATATTGTTGAAGCCGGATACAACTTTGAAAATAATATTTTTTTGACAATAGGTGCTATGAGTTTTACTTCAAATGCAAACAGCATCACCAATATTTACAGTTCTTTTAATTATAAAGTGCTTATAGACAATTTTGAGCCTTATATAGGAATATTAGCTGGTCTAAGTACACTTTCTTGGTCAAAACCCCCAATACCGGATTCCAGTAGCTCTAGCTCTAGCTCTTTGTTGTATGGTTTACAAGGTGGACTAAATTACAATACTGGCTTTAACGATTTAACTTTATTTCTAAATTACCAATACTCTGTAATTAATTATAAAACGCCTCTCACTATCGTAAATCAATCAGGAACAATTGCAAGTTCTTCTTCCCTAACTCAAAACCTTATCCATGGGCTAAATATTGGGGTTCAATATAGATTTTAAAGCTTGATTAGAAATCTGAATAATTTAAGGTAACTTCCAGTTCAACTTCACATAAACCTTCTTTAAAAGTTGTATTTACAATGATTGCATTTTTAATTATATTTTCAACACTTGCACGAACTTCTGAACGAGTAACCTGCATATTCTTTATAGTATCTCGACCTTCAACTTTCACGCCTTTAATGCGCTCAGCAATAAGTCTGTAACCATCTACCATGGCCGCACGCTTAGCTAGTGCATAACCTTGTGCTGGGCTTGAAGCAAATGAGGGAGCGACACCCTGTCCAATTACATTTATTCTTAAAGTTTTTTCACGCTCTAGTACAAGTCCACTATCAATATCTTTCACTTCTTGAAGATCACCTTCTGGGAACCCATCAACTGCATTTATAGTAGACAAACTACCAATAAAAAACATAAATAAAAACAAATACTTCATTAAAATAAAATCCTTAGCGTAATTTTTTGTGCATTATATCAAAAAAGCTTATAAATTAAAATGCGAATTTAATACTAAACTTATTACCGGCAGTTTTAAAATTAATGTCATCACGTTTTTCTGTGGCTTTAAAATCTTCATACATGTAACCATAACCAAGATATATATTATTGATAACTTGATACTCTACACCAAACTGATAACTAGTGGCTTTAGATTTTGCGAACGAAAGAGAACTTATATTCGCAAAAAGAACTAAGTCATAACGATAGTACTTAAGTCCCGCATAGGGCAATATTAAAGTAGATTCAACTCTATCAAACCTATAAGCTGATGCCGGATTATTAAGATCTTTCATTTGTATGAGGTAATCAATGATTTTTATATTAGCACCTATGTCAAATTCTATATCGCCGGAATAAAAACTTCGATTAAAAAATGGTATTCTTCTCCCTTTAGCCTTAAATTCTTGAAAGAGTATCGTGTTGAGTACCTTGTAATCAATACTTGCTCTTACCTTATTAAAGAGCGTGTCATTAAACGTAATGCTTCTGTTAAAATCAACATCATCCGTTTGGTTCATGTTGAAATAACTAATATATATATTTGGTATATAAGGAAAGTCAAACTGCATCTCTAGTGAAAAAAAAGATGACGTTGTATCTGCATACTTAAAATCATTTTTGAAATCAATAGCCTTTGCTGTTTCTGGGTTTGATAGAGTACCTTTATAGTCAGAATTATACAAACTAAACCCCACCTTGGTGTGTATTTTAGTGTACCAAGCAACATCATTCGCATAGGAAGATGCAAACAATGACAATAACAATAGCAATCTTAACATCATAAATTTTCCCCTCAAAATTTTTTTAATCACAAGTAGTTTAACATAATTTATATATTATATAAAACTATATATCAGAATCTACATACCGGTATACTTTCACTAATTTAATCTCACTTGGTATGTCTGTGTTTAACTTCACACTATAACAACCGTATAAGCCCGTAGAGTCTTTAGGTGTTCTTATATATATTTGTTTATCTGCATTAATCCATGCCTTGTCAAAAGAAAAATAATAATTATCTTCAAATACAACTATGTTATCACCACTCTTAGTTAGTCCTAAGTCTGGATAATAAAGTGTAACTTGATCATACTCGGACTTAATTGTAACCCCGTTTACTGCATCCACTTTACCTATCGAGGTTATATTGCTGTCATCCACAGTGTTTTTATAATAAGCATCCTTAACACAGGCATTTTTGTCATAAAGCGCATTTGTTTTGCTTTGTATACTATGTATTACAATTGCAGTGGTAATATTCATATCCATATATTCTGCTTTTGCATATATTTGTTCCATAACAGTTTCAACAATCAACTGTAATCTTGGAAGCGTCCATATATGTATATCAGGGTCAACACTCAAAGTGTTAAATATTCGCTTAATCTCTGCAAGCTGTAATATAACAAAATTTTTATCATTATCTGAAAATGCAACATTTAAATCAATTTCTAGTGATGATACTATTCTTGACATATTTAAAGCCCCATATCCTCCATCTAAAAGCTGCGTTAATAATACTTTTTTTATTTTATTTTGTAAATCTCTTTTTTGAGATGCCGTTAATACATTAGTGATTGCTCTGTTGGCTATGAACTCTAAAAGTGATTTGATGTGCTGTACTATTTGTGATTTAGAAAATATTCCGATATCAAGCATGGGGTCTTTTACGGTATCGGAAATACTAAGACCTAAGGCATCTGCAAAACTTTGAGTAGCTTTATCAAGTGCTATTTTATTTTTTAAAGTTGATGTAGAATACAAAACTTGAATCAAATCAGTAAATGGAGTTAGATTAAACTCTGTATTGAGTGATGTTGTATTTACATCTAACATATTTTGAAATTCGCCATGAAACAGTTTATTTGTAGCTGTATCTGTTCCACCAAATCCTATAATAGGAATTATTGCATTTTTTTGAACTGTTATATTAGAAAAAATAAATGTTCCGTCTACTAAGGTTTTTGCAGACACTTCGCTCAAACTGCAAACACCATCATTATTGATATCCAAGCAAGCAGTTGCGTCACTTATATACCCATCAGCCATAACACCTCCAAAAGTAATTGTGGTTGTTGGATCATACGGCTCGCTTGTGTTTGGGTCCGTTGTATTATTGTCCGGTACAGTAGTGTTTGTCTCTGTAAATACATCTATGGATAGAACCATAGGCGGTATATTCGCTCCGCTTGCTGCATTCTCAAGTGCTGCAAATGCTTTATCTTCCTCTTCCTCTAATGCTAGCTGAAATTTGTTAATGTAAGTTGGAGTTAAATCTTTATGTTGTACAAACTTATCTATAGCTACTTTAATTTCTGCTATTTGAGCTATAATAAAGCTTTTTTCATTTTCAGGAATTGTAAGCTTTGTGCTTGTCTCAAGTTTTGTAAGTGTATTTGCTATATTTAAAGTTAAATCTTCACTTATTTGTTTGACAATTGCATTCTTTATATCACTACGTAGCTGTAATAATTCCAAAGATGTTAATGAAACTCCCTTAGCTTTACTTGCAGCCACTTCCATGAGTGCTACTGTTTGCTGAATTTCTTGTGTTCTTGCAAATACCCCGGCGTATTGCATCGGACTTTTATTAACATAGGTCTCAGAAATCGTATATGCGGTTGCTATCTGCGTGGTACTATTTTGTAAATCTTGGGAGGTTTTGCTAAGCGAACCAAGGAATGATATAGTGATTAAGTCTGTTAAAGGTGTGATAAACAGTTTTTCTGTTTGTGATACTGTATTTGTATCTATAGTATTTCTAAACTTACCTAAAAAACTTTTATTTGTAGCTGTATCTTTGCCACCACTTGCAACAAGAGTGACAAATCCGATATCTGTTACATCTATGGTAGAAAAACTAAATGCCCCACTGGTTGAAGTCAGTGTGGTGGGCTCATTAACGTCACATGAACCGTTGCCGTTTAAGTCCAGGCAAACACTTGCAGCACTAATGTAGCCATCAACGACAGCTCCATTAAGTGAAATTATTTTTGGACTAATTGCTATACCTGAACTATTAGAGGACCCACAAGCAGTTAAAAATAAAGATGCTATAAAAATCAGTAAAAAAGATACAGTATTTTTCAAATTAAAAACTCCTATAAGTGGAGTTAATGATATCTAAAATATCTTTAAAATAATGTAAAGTGAGTGTTACTTACAACTCTTTTAACATAGGAAACGGTGGTATTCTCATAGACGGAAATATCCCCATATAACACTTTTGCTTTTTAAAATCATAAAGATAAAATTTTTGGCCTTCGTACTCTTTTGTAAATTCAAAAGCTACTTTTGGTGCAGCTGGACCATAATTGTAACTTCTTTTTGTTTTAGATTTTAACTTTTTGTATATTAACATAACGCGAGTGTCATTATATATACCTCTATCATGATGAGATAAATAACGAGACCTTACACTCATGCCTGCGTCTTTACTAAGAGCATAACCTTTTGTCATTCCTGTATCTAATAGCATGGCATACCCTTTATCTTCCATAATCTTTTTACATGTAAGGTTTACAGAATTACTCTTTATAGCAACTCTAAAATCAGATGAGACAAGTACAAAAAAAGTGACATTTGGCTCCAAATCTTTCAAAAGCAGCATCTCTTTATCTTGAACTATTTTTTCATGTGAAAAAACACCCCACAGTTTACTTACGTCATCATAAACGGCTACAACTCTGACGGCTGATAGTTCACTAAATGTTTTAAAAACATCAACACCGTTCCTCGGCGTAGTTAATTTATTCCAACCTTTTTTTAGTGTATAGGTTTTTGAAGTATGAAGAGAAGATGGGTGTGAAAGCTCTTTTAAGAGCATCTTTCTCTCGCTGGGAGAGAAAGATGGAGGAACTCTGTGCAAAGTATTTGCAAAAAGTGTTATACAAAATAATGAAAGTGTAAGTAACTGTTTCATTGTTTTAAAAATCTCAATACTTCCATGTTATGGAAGTATGGTTGCATTAGCAGCAGTTGAGACTGTTAAGTCTATTGGGTTACCGATACTTGCATCCGCAGCAACCTGAGTTGACGGAAATGTTCCAGTATAAATCAAGCCATTATACTGTAAAAAGAATGTTTTACCAGCATATGCTACTGCACTTTGAATCTGAACGATGGCACCTGTACCATTAGTGATTTCATAGTTAGATGTCCAAGCAACATCTTGTGTAAAGTTAACATATGTTACTCCGTCTGGTTTAAATATCGGTGCAAATGATAAATAAGCAGTTTGCCCGCTTATAAGTGTAGCTAAACTAACACCTGCATTCTCAGTACCTGTCTGCGTACTAGTCAATGCACAAGATGAATCATATATTTGACCATTCTGAGATTTCAGACCAGAACCAGCAGCATGCGTTATTACGCTGGCACCTTTTAATGTACTTGCATATATAATCGATTTAGCATCTGAAAGATTTGAACTATTCATTGTCCCATCTGCTGCAACAATACGCAGGTTATTTGTTGTACCAAAGGTAAACGTTGAACAAGCATTTGTAAATACTCCTGTATTACCACCAGTTGCAGTAACCGTTGCTACTAAATTAGCAGTTCTTGTTGCTTCTACTTCTGGAATGTAGTTATTAAATACATAAAAGTTCGAAGTATTTCCATCTGAACCTAAATTTATACTTGTACCTGAAATAGCTGCTGTAACATTAGTTGGTGGTGAATAATCAATTGTTACAACCCCACTTGCTGAAACAGCCTCACCTTTGCCATTTACTGCTCTAACAGTAATTGAAATTGGTCCAGTAGCTTGAACAAAGTTTTTCAATGCATATCTAGATACATTACCCGTAAAGGTATCAGAAACACCACTTCTTGTTAGTTGGACATCCTCACCGCCTACAGCGGCATAAGCTGAACCAGCAACTGTATCTTTTAAACCAGTGATTGTTACAGAAAGTTGACCACTCATCATAGTATTAGTTGTCGCTAAACCTGTTGCATTACTAAAATAGTAAGTATATGCAGGATTCGTAAAAGTAGCTGAGACAATCGCAACTGTAGCAGCAGTTTTAGGTGTTAAATAAGCCCAATAACCAGCGTTATGACTTATGTTAAAGAGGTTAAACTCATTGTTCAAGAACCACTCATTTTCATTACGAGTAATATCTATACTACTCCAAGTGATATTGCCATCTGCTGTTGCTGTATCCATTTCAGTTGTAGCTTGCAACATAGCTCTAACATCATAACCCGTACTTGCATTACGTAAGGTATAAAGTGGTCCATAAGTTGCATAGTTAGGAGAATAAGCAGGATTTGCTTTCAAATCACTTGCTATATCACCTGTAGCTCCACCAATATTACTACCAAGTGTTCCAGCTGTAAGTGCTTTAGAATCACTTTTACTAGTAGCATTAATATCACCTGTTGTTAAACTGGTATTTTGATCTATTGTAACGTTTGTAAGATACAATCCAGATACATAAATCTTAGTAGCTTGAAAATCATTTATAGTTGAATCAAAATCATGTATTGCAAACCCTCGACCTATAGGTGCAATAAGACCATTTATAGCTGCTACTATCGTATCAAACCATATCTTTCTACCTGCTGCTGTAGCAGCAAGACCTGCCGTAGTAACTGTAACATTATAATCTGTGTAACTTGACCCGTTCTGATCTGTTATTTTAATATTTACCGACTCGTTTGTATCAAACGCAGGCTGTACAGCACCGGTGAATAGGAATGCCCATTCATGCGGAACAATCGATAATCTAGCTACGTGATCTATCGAATATACTCCGGCAATAGCACCCTTAGATAGATTAGTATCTGATGAACTAGGAGCTAATATATCCACCGTTCCACTGGCAACATCTTTTACGTCAAAAGTACTGTTTGCCGTACTCACGGCAATCAACTTAGGAGTAGTATCAGTACTTGCAGCCGCATACACGCCCGTTGTAGCTGCCACTGCCGTTATTTTTGTTGCTACCTGAGCTGCAGTATCATTTAAGGCAGGCAGAATTGTAGTTGATGAAGGTGAACCTGAAACCGTTAAGGCCAGTACACCGTCTGCCGCAGTGGTAGTTGTATCAAAAACACGAGTATATGTAGCATCTTTTATGCTAAAAGGATTAGCATAAGAAACAATAAGCATATCCGCAGCACCGTTAAAATTCGAGTCAATCTGCGTAGCTACAGGAGATGTTGATGTAGGGTCTGCTGTCGTTCCACCTGTTCCAATTGCCTGAACACCAGTCTCAACCCCAGCTATAGTAGCCGCAGCTGCTAGAGCTACAGTATGATTTACAATGGCGGTACTTGTAGATGCCGGGTTAGCAGCGGAAAATGTAAGCTTAGAAAAACCAAAAGCAGCGCCACCTTTTGAGTCAGCGGAAGTAGTACCATATAAAGGATCTATGATAGTCGTATACTCTCCATAGGCAGATGTAGCTCTAGTAGTAGTAGTATTATTGATATCTCCAACTGTTTGACGAGAACCATTAACATATGGTTGTGCATTATTTAATGTTACTACTGCTATATTAGAAGCGGAAGTAGTGTTAGCATCACCAACTGTAAATTTTTTATCTGAGACTAAAACAAGTGTTCCTGCAGCCGAACCGGGGAATGCTTTTATATTAAAAGTTCCCGGCAAGAGACCACGTCTTTTTTGAGACTCTATTTTTCTATTTATAGCTATAACGTCAGCTACGGCAGCTGCTCCCGAGATATAATCTGTTTGTATAGAGTTCAACCCTGAATCGTCTATGATAACCAGACGAGAACCTGCGACGACACCGGAAAGAACTAAACCGGTTGCCGCATGACGAATAAACGGTTTATTATCATCAAATGCGAGCATATTCCACCCAGTAGCGAGTGTAGTTGCATTGGCATCATCTACATAGACAGTTGGGTCAGGAATACCGCTCAAAGCTGTAGCAGCACCGAGAATCAAACCAATTGAACCATTTGTATCTATTACTTGTGCACCAAGAGCATCTTTAACGTCCGCCCTACCCCAATAGCCTTTACCAACAGTAAATTTTGTAAAATCTTGAGCTGCAGTAGGTGCACCTTTTTGATTTACTTCCCATTGTTGAGTAATGGCATTAAAATGGTAAAAACTTGCTGTTTGACCGACAGTATCAAGATGAATCGTTGAATCAAAATACTTTGCTTCAACTGGATTATTCGAAAAATTAAAATCAAGTAAATCAGTAATTGTCTTACTATGCACTACTGTACCAGTTGTAGCTGCTGAACCTGTCGCTGCGGTTAAAGCATTTGCCCAAGTACTAGCTTCGTTAATCGTTGCTGTATAAAGAGTACCATTAAGCAAGATTTCTACAGTCTTGCCCTCAAGAGAAATTTTATACTCAAGTCGAACATTAGGAACAGTGGAGCCAACTTTCATATACATACTACGAACGGCTTCCGTCTGGTCTAGTACAACACCCGAAACATTAATACCAACAGAAAGTGTAGTAACACCAAGACCCGCGAGCGCTTGCAAGGTCACCAAACCGTCTGCACCTAGAGTTCCCTTAGCATCACTAGTTACTGTATCAGTATATGTTGTCGTACCTGCAGAAAAACTAGTAGTTCCAGTAACTATAGTGCTTGGAACACCGGTACTAAAGCCATTTACACCAAATAGAATCCAAGAGCTATCCACCGTATCCGAGGCCAGCGGCATGTAAGTAGCAGAATCATCTGCTACAACCGCATTGTTTAGTGCCATAATAGTCACTAAACTTAATAAACTTTTTTTATAATTCATAAACTATCCTTTTTAAAATTAAATTATTTTAGGTATAAACATAGTATTATCTATTTCTATACACTTTTCGAACATCTATCTGTGTGCCAATAACACTATTCAGACTTAGCCTATAACATGTAAGTTTTGCATCCTTTTCAAGAGTTGTATCTTTAGTAGTTTGCATATACATTGTTCTGTCTATACCACCAATACTTTGATCACTCCAAGCTATATCATATGTAAGATAGAATACACCCTGCATAAGATAACTTGTATATCCTTGTAAGCCTAGATACTTTGAATCTGGAAAAGACTTATAAAACAAAGTTACCCACGTTTTATACGAATTCGTTGGATCGCCTTCTAAATGTTCCGATCTGATTTCTAAACCTTGATCTTTTATACTGAAAAAATTAGAGCCATTTTCACCAAGATTTATACCATTATATGAAGCATCACTCGCTAACTTGTAAGTAGCAGGATTACAAGCATTCGCATCATAAATTGCATCAACTTTATCGAAGTCACTTATAGCATCTGCAGGTTGTCCACCTGGATTGTCTGGTGTTGGATTTCCGTTGCCCGGCGGTGTTTCATTTGCATCCCCGCCACCATCTGAATTGATAGGATTTGGATCTATTAAATCCACATTCGTACCTACAACAACTGGTGCTATATTTCCTGAGCTTGATGTATCAACACCGCAAGAACAAAAAAATACAACTACAAAAACCAAACCAAAATACTTCAACATCATATACCTTATACAGTTCCTAGCTAACTAGCAGGAAGTTGTGGTGGAGTGCCCAACTCCGGATTAAGGCCAAATTCATTTGTCACACTTGTGTTAGAAACATCACCATTACTAGCCGCTGTATTACCACTACTAGCCGCTGTATTACCATTACTAGTATTAGTGCTGCTGCCAGAACCATTACTTCCGCTACTAGGAGCAATAGAAGTTGCTCCACCACTACTTTCCCCACATCCTGCAAACATTAACATCGCAACGCTTGCCAAAAGGAAAATTCCTTTTTTCATTTTAA
>Ga0316206_1002732_pt1 | contig 11215 bp, 9 predicted proteins | sample 6monthpyrite_MG_FD_204942 | JGI IMG/M metagenome (GOLD analysis project Ga0316206, IMG submission 204942) | Microbial mat bacterial communities from mineral coupon in-situ incubated in ocean water Damariscotta River, Maine, United States -... | ecosystem: Environmental > Aquatic > Marine >...
TACATTCAGCAATCCCCCTTAATAAATTCCTTCACTGCTAATCGTTACCACTCAATGCTTACTATTTGTGGCCGTTTTTTATTCCTGAATATGATCTAAATCAACATCCTCCGCACGTTTTTCGTCGATGCTATTTACATAGATAATGCCAAATAAACTAAAGTAACCATAACGATAAGATATATACGCGTAGTGTTCTATTCTTAAAGCAGGAATACAATAATGAACCAGCGAACCTCTACATCAATAAATTTGTAAGGAGATAGGTATGACGGATCAGGATAAAAATAAAAAAGAAGAAGCTATTGTTGCTTGCGATGTATGCCTTAAAGAAATACCGCGCTCTAAAGCGAAAGTAGAAGAGGCGAATGATTATGTGGCATATTTTTGTGGCTTGCCATGTTATGAAAAGTGGCAACAAGACAATAATGGCAATAAAAACAAGAGTGACTGATATTTAAGTATCTGACACAATCATACTAGTAACGTTTATCGTCAATTAACAACGGTAATAACCAATTGCTCGCACCCCATAGTCATACTACGCAAGAAGTAATTGATTCACTTGAGTCTTCCCCTGGTGGATTAAGTACAGCGCAAGCACAACAACGTTTAATAACATTTGGTGCCAATTCTTTACCATCTGCACAACATGTGTCGCTTCTTTCTATCATTCTGCACCAATTTCTAGACCCTCTTATTTATATACTTCTCTTTGCGGCCATACTTTCTGCGGCCATTGGTGCTATTGCCGATATGGTTTTTATTTTTGTTGTACTTATTGTTAATGCCACCATCGGCGCAATTCAGGAACACTCCGCGCAACGCAGTGCAGCATCATTACAGCGTATGGTGACACGCAGTGCTAAAGCACAACGCAATGGTGAAACCGAAGTCGTCGATACAGAAGTGCTGGTGCCAGGTGATATTGTCTGGTTAGAGTCGGGCGACAAAGTGCCTGCTGATATGCGTTTAATCCAAACTCAAGATATATTGATTGATGAGTCGCTTTTATCAGGTGAATCTATGCCGGTTCAAAAAGATGCCAATCAGCTCATGGATGATATGTGTCTTGTTGCCGACCAGGTCAATATGGCTTTTTCCGGAACCCTGGTTGGCCGTGGCAGGGCAATGGGCATGGTCACTTCAACAGGTATCACTACCGAGTTAGGAAAAATCGCCACCGATGTACTGCAAGGCGAAAGCGTTAAACCGCCATTGATTCAACGAATGGAAAAATTTACTTTTCGTTTAACCATTATAATGACTATAGTCATTACCTTGTTGGCTGCCATAGCACTTGCACAAGGTATGCAGTGGTTGGACGTTATTCTAATTGCTGTCGCTTTAGCGGTTGCCGCTATCCCTGAAGGTTTACCCGTTGCAATTACCGTCGCATTAGCTATCTCAATTCGGCGTATGGCTAAGCGACATGTTATTGCTCGTCGCCTGGTCACAGTGGAAGCATTGGGCTCCTGTACTTTTATCGCAACAGATAAAACCGGTACCTTAACTCGCAATGATATTAGTGCCCAGCTAATAGCATTGCCGGGTGAAAATGTTTTCAGCTTGCCACAAACAACTGTCATAGAAGCAAACCAACGCGATCAATTTTTAAAAGAACTGCCTCAAACACAACAACCCTTGCTGACTCAGTTAACCGAATGCATGGTGTTGGCGAACGAAGGTGTGCTGGCTAAAAAGAAAGGCCAATGGCTGAAGCAGGGCGACAGTATGGATACTGCTTTGTTAGTGATGGCGCACAATCTTGGTATTACCCGAAGCGATGTGTTAATTGCCAAACCGATGCAATCAATACTGCCGTTTGAATCCGGCACGCGTTATACCGCTAGCCGACATACGTTCGATAAAAATAATCTGGTCTGTGTTAAAGGTGCCGTAGAAACGGTTCTTGCCATGTGTACCAATATGGCCTGCCTCGCAGGAGAACAACCCTTAAACCATGATGCGATTATAACCCAGGCACAGAGCCTGGCCGAGCAGGGATATCGGGTGCTTGCTGCGGCACAAACAATTCAAAGCGGATCAACAACCGTGCAACTGCATGAATCTGAACTAAGTAACTTAAGCTTTTTAGGTTTGGTCGGGATGATCGATCCCTTACGTGAAGAATCTAAAGAAGCCATTGCCCAATGTCATGCCGCTGGCATTAAAGTCGCCATGTTAACGGGCGACCATCCATTAACCGCTTATGCGATTGGTAAACAGTTAGGGTTTGTAGAGAATTTAGATCAAGTTAAAACATCAGCCGATTTAACGGCGGCATTGGATAACCCGGAAGAACTCAATACCATGTTACGCGATACCCGCGTGTATGCGCGTCTCGATCCACGCCAAAAGCTGGACATTGTTTCAGCATTACAAAAACAGGGGCACTTCGTTGCTGTAACTGGAGACGGTGCCAATGATGCACCGGCATTACAAGCAGCTCATGTCGGTGTTGCCATGGGCAAAGCCGGCACCGATGTCGCACGTGAGACCGCGGGAATTATTTTGGTGGATGACAACTTCGCCTCTATCGTAGCCGGTATAGAAGAAGGGCGTATCGCCTATAGCAATGTACGTAAAGTGGTGTTCTTATTATTGTCGACAGGAGCGGGTGAAATAGTATTATTTTTATTGTCACTGCTCGCCGGTTTACCGATCCCTTTAACCGCAGTGCAATTGTTGTGGTTAAACCTGGTGACCAATGGCATTCAGGACGTAGCTCTGGCCTTCGAGCCGGGAGAAGGCAACGAACTCAGCAAACCACCACGGTCGCCAAATGAATCAATCTTTAATCGCATAATGATTGAACGTGTCATTGTCTCCGCAATTGTCATCGGGGTTGTGGCCTTTACCGTCTTTAACAGTTTACTCATGCAGGGTATGGAAGAATCTCAGGCACGTAATGGTACTTTGTTACTGATGGTGATATTTGAAAATATACATGTATTTAATTCGCGTTCTGAAACCAGATCGGTGTTTACACATAATCCGCTACGCAATCCGATTTTGGTATTTGGCACATTAGCGGCACAAGCTTTACATATTGCGGCTATGTATACTCCAGGCTTAAGAGATGTATTGCAGATAATGCCGGTAAGTTTTAGTCAATGGTTTAATACTTTACTACCTGCATTGAGTTTATTAGTCGCTGCAGAAATATATAAGTTGATACGCGCTAGAAAAATAACGGAAATTAAAAAGTAAAAAGTTAGATGTCAGTTTGCTGGATAAGCTATGTTAGTTTAGCTGCTTACTTTTAGTGGTTTAGTTGCCAAGCCTAGCATTTGCGTAACACGATCTATAACCATTTGCTTCTCAAATGGTTTTGTTAAATATCCCGTTACACCACTTTCAAGAGCCTGCATAACACTCGAGACATCTTCACGTGCGGTTAACATTAAAAATGGAATATTCTTGGTGGTATCTTTTTTTCGTAATTCAGTCAGTAAATCAATGCCGGTCATTTTCGGCATATTCCAATCGGAAATAATTAATTGAAAGTGTGTTTCGAAAATAGCATCGAGCGCTTCTTCTCCATTAGAAACAACCTGTACTGCAGCACCCTCGAAATCTTTAGTAATGATTAACTTAAGTGCTAGAGCAATGTTTTCTTCATCTTCTGCAATCAGAATATTTATACCATTGGCCATATCCGAATTTTCCTGTAGTTGATTGTCAATTATAGGTATTACTTTGTAATATTTATAGTTAATTAGTTTATAGACTTGTCCGCTTAAAAGCTGTAGAGCCATCTGATTCCTGAATTTTTTTACGGTTACTCATGAAATCGTCTGGAATACGCCTCTTATCATCCTTTGCTAATGGCAAGTTAAAAGTAAAGCGGCTGCCTTCTCCTGGTGTACTTGTTACCCATAAATTCCCGCCATGATGTTCAACAATATCCATACATATAGACAAACCAAGGCCACTGCCACCTTTTTCTCTAACTTCAGAGTTATCGACTTGATGAAAGTGATCAAACACTTTATCTAACTCACTTTCAGGAATTCCTAAACCGGTATCGGTAACCGATATCTCAACCATTTCTTTGTTAGTATCAAAATCTCTGTTTTCTCCGAATACCTTTTTTATACAGCGTGAGAAGTCTTCGGTGTAGGAAAATTTTTCAACAAATGCCATAACATTGTAGTTAATTAATGATTTAAGTTCATCATTATCAGCATCGACACTTGTGGCAATAATCGGAAGCTTTTCATTAAAGCCCCTAATCGCATTAATGAGTTCGATACCATTCATGGTTGGCATTATAATATCTGTAATAAGCAGATCAATTTGTTTGCTTTTATCATGGAGTATATCGAGGGCTTGTTGGGCGTTGCCGCAAGAAATGACTTCAATCCCCATTTTTTGCAGATTAATTTCCAGATAATTACGGCACATTTCTTCATCATCCACTATCAGTATAGTTGGTTGTTGAATAACTTTTGTAATTTTTAACGTTACACTACCCTGGTCGGTAAATTTATAGGCATTTGATAACAAGTTGGTAAGAACCTGTTTTATTTTATTTGAATCTACATTGGCGATAACCTCATCTGGCGTCATTTCAATACGTAAGTCCAGACCTTTGTCTGCATATGATTTTGAAAATAAATCCACTGCTGATAAGGCCAGTTTGTGCAGGTCGGTATTTTCTTCAATCCATGTCATTTTCCCCGAGTCAATTTTTTGTAGATCTAACACGTCATTTATGAGTTTCCCAAGCCGTACACTCTCTTCGTTGATAATAGAAAGGTAATGTTGCCGAATATCGGGATCAATGCCTTCGAAATCATCTTTAAGGATTTCAATAAAGGAAATAATAGAGGTAAGAGGAGTGCGTAGCTCGTGTGAAACGACAGATACAAAATTGGACTTCATTGTATTAAGTTGCATCAACTCTTCATTTGCTTTGAGTAGCTCCGTGGTACGTGCTTCTACTTTTCTTTCCAGATCGACAGTAAGTTCTTTCAAAGAGATATTTCTAACAGCCAGTAATGCCTCAGTCTTCTTCTGCGACGTTATATCGGTTTGAATTGATACATATTGATAGGGTATTCCCTCAGTATCCAGAAAGGGAACAATCGTTGTTTGCATCCATAAGTTATCGCCTTCTTTATTATGGTTTAGAATATCGCCATGCCAAACATCTCCTCTGTGTAATGTTCGCCACATATCGTTGAAAAAAGATTTCTTGTGGAAACCACTGCTAAAAATTTTATGTGATTTACCGAGTAACTCTGTTGCTTTGAAACCGCTGGAGTTAGTTAATTTATCGTTTGCATAAGTGATGATCCCGTTTGCATCCGTGATACTCACAATGGAATGCTCGTCAAGTGCCAACTTTTGCGTTTCTAAATCTTTAACTATTTTTTTGATAGTAGAGTCTTGTTCGGCCAGGTTGGTAGAGGCTGTATTGAGAGCTGAAAATAGAGTGTCCAGTTCTTTTGATTGACTGCGCAATGGAATTAGTTCGCCACTTTTTTCATTGAGTCGACTAGCAAAATTAGCCGCAGCCCGGATCATATTTATGGGTCGATGCATTGCTAAAATAAGCAGCAGTATCAATATACCCGTAATAACACTAACGTCTATCATATAATCGTTAATACGTTCCTGTTTGTGGGTATTGGCAGTCTGCAGGCTAAAATTTAACTTAACCCATCCTATAACCGAGCCGCTAGTAATGGGGACCCATACTACAATAGAGTTCTTGTTAAATAATGTTAGTGTGTCTTTAATATCAGGAGGGGGGAGTAGAGTTTTATTTGTAAAGCGAATTTCGGGGTTCGTATTTGTATTCACAAATACGTCACTCAGTATTTGCCCTTTGTTATTGGATACTTGTATATCAATAACCCCTGGAAATACCACGCTACGTTTAAGTAGTTTCCCCAGCGAGTGAAGATCATTTGTAATAACATATTCAATACTCGTTGCTGCAATATTTTCGGCAAGTACTTTAGTTTGTTTTTGAATACTTTTGTGGAAATTCTCCAGATCTTTATTTGCTTCATGCACTATAAACCAGGGCATCGTGCTGGCTAATACAATAGTGCAAACCAGAGCCAGCTGTACATCAAGGCGTCCTGGTATTAAACGTCTTATTCTTAACACTCTTTACGAACCTTTTTATTTTTCAGATTTAGTGAAAGGTTTTATCAGTTGTCTTATAACATCATACTCGGCATCGCTTGTTTTAACAAAACCATCATATTTTTTATCCAGAGATTTTATGATTTTTTGGTGTTTCGGGTTTTTAATATCCAATTGTAAAAAGGCATTGCGTAATTTTGCAATAGTTGTCGCATCTAATTTTCCGCTTGCGGTAATGTTGTAAGGTGGCATCTGTGGAGAGCTATATATAATCCGTAAACCTTTTTTTTTCCACTTAATGGCTTTGGTATCTTTTAAAATACCGGCATCAAACAAACCGCGTGCCACACCTCTGGCGATATTGTCGTAGTGTCCAATAAATTTATATGAACCCAGTTTTTCCAGTGGCATACCGGCACCGGTTACCGTGGCTCGCTGCAATAACGCTTTTTTGTCACCAAACGCAAAACTCTTACCTGCAAGTTGCTCAACTTTTTTTATCGGACTGTCGTTACGCACCACAATCATTAATTGAAATGAACTGTGTTTATTAGTTACCATTTTTGCAATTAATTGACTATTGCCTTTCTCATGTGCGCGTAAATAGGCAACGGGTGTTAAATAGGTTACGTCAACTTTATTCGCGGCCACTGCGTTAATCGCGTCCCCCATATTCGAAGATAAGTGAAGTTCTACCGGCCGGTTTAACGTTTCACTAAGATACGTTTTTAATGGCCCCAAACGTTTATACATAACAGCTGGTGTATCCTGGGCAACCGAACCAAAACGTAACGGCGTTTTCTCCGCTGCAATACTGGTGCTCATAAGACTGAATAATACAGCCGGGAGACAAACAGTTATTAATGTCATGCGGGTCATAAACATAGCGATAGTGTCCTGAATAAATAAATACCTTTCTTAATTAACGGTCATTCAAGAATAAGCTTTAGCTTATTTAGGCTCTTTTTTGTAATAAATTACCACCCAATCTAACTTGATAAATTGGTTTAAGACAGGTAGAAGTCTGACGTTTACTGAAAAAGCTGCAGCTATATCTGTGTCATAGGTCGGGAATTTCAAAGCTACATTGCTCAACATACATTAACAATAAGTATGAAAATGCTGATTTACTGTTGATCCAGTCGTGAGATATAAGCAGCAATATCCTCTATTTCCTCATCATTTAAGTTTGCTGCAATGTTTCGCATCATTTTATTCGGGTCATTGTGACGCTTGTTATCCCGGAATTCTTTGAGCATTTTACTAACATAGGCAGCATGCTGGCCGTTAAGAGCAGGAAATCGAGCCACAGTATTCCCTGAGCCATCTAGTGCGTGGCAAGCCGCACACGCTGTTACCGATTTTGCAGGAATACCATTGTGGTAAATGAACTTGCCTTTATCCGCACCCGTTATGTCTTTTGTTAATTGGTCCGTTTTACGCATTTGTAGTGCAAAATAACTCGCTACATGTGGTATATCGGACAAACTCAAAGCATCAACCATTGTGCTCATGTGTTCTTCTACACGTGCGCCGGTTTTAAAGTCAGTAAGTTGTTTTATGATATAGGCTTCGCCTTGTCCGGCAAGAACAGGGTATTCTGGATTGTCATTGTTACCATCCACTCCGTGGCAACCTATACAGATAATCGCTTTTGACTTTCCAACAGCAGGGTCGCCACCAGCAAAAGCGTTAGTAATAATACCAACGCTAATACTGAAGCTTACCATGCATAAAATATTAATCGTTTTCATTGCGTCAGCCTTTTATTTAATGACAATAGTGCCCGTCATACCTGCTTGGGTGTGGCCCTTTATGCTGCAGTTCAAACGTGAAGTGTCCAATGTTTTAACGGGTACAAACCACCATTCAGTTGTACCACCCGGATAAACTTCAATCTCATTAATACTGCCCTTAACTTCGGCTATTGGTATGTTGCTCATTTTGGTTAATGGATTCATCACTTGTACTTTGCGTGTAAAAACCGAGCGCGCAAAATCTGCTGCGCTAAAATAGTGTTTTTGATTACTCGGGTTATGAATTACCAGCTTATAAAGCTTACCTGTTTCAAACACTAATGTGCTGGGGTAAAAGCGCAATTCGTTTTTGCTATTGCTTAACTGAATGGTTTTAATAATAGGTGTTTGCGAAGTCATATCGCCTGCAGCATAAGCTGATGACGCATTGCTTAAAGCATAAGTAGCTATCAAATAAAATATTGCAAGATGTATAAAAGTATAACGAAGTGCTTGCCGTGTAGCTAACATGATAATCTTCCTTCATAAAAATAAAAGGGGAACGTAATGATTCCCCTTTTTTATATGGTTTTAAACTTCCAGTACTGATAGCCAGGAGTCATGTATGTTGCATACGCTAAGTGCATATACGACAGAATTGTTTCCATTTAATTTAAAATCAGATACGGCGGCTTTATCGGTAACAGGGTTAAATATCTTCTCGTCAATGAACTTGAAATTTTCATCCAGTAATACATGTTTTATTATCCAGTGTTGACCGGGTTTCATCGGATGGCCGGTTACCACTTGAACACCTGTGTTCGTTTTGACTAATATAGGCGAGTGTGAACCGGCTTTTTTCTGCCAGCGTCCGGGTGAATCTTTGGTGTAGTACAAACCTCCAGACATACTATTGCTACTAATTTTATTGTTTAAAGTGCCGGCGAGCACCAGTTTAGGTGCAATAATACTTGTTGCGGCACCGGCCATGCTTATGCGTATAAATGAGCGTCTATCCATTGTATTTCCCCTTTATGTTTATTGGTTGTAACCAGTGGTTTAATTCACTGGCATAGTGATCTAACTCGTTAAAGGCGAAAAAATTCCAATATATTTTCTACAGCAGATTGAGGAACTGAACATTGTAAAATTGTTCTGTAGATGATATTTACTTGGTAGAGTGAGTCTAAAGGTGTATAAATACAATATTCTCAATTAATGTTGCTTTATACCGTTAAGAACTAAATATAAAAAATACTGATAATCACCATAAAGGGATTTTTATGGCTAACAACACTAACACCGACATAACAACTATCCTTGTCATCGAGGACGACAAGGATTGTCAAAAATTAGCCGAAATGCTGTTGTTATCCAGTGGTTATAAAGTGATTATTGCTGAAAGTGGTAATGATGCTATCGATTGTATACGCAAAACAACCCCCGATCTTATCTTGCTGGACTTGTCGTTGCCCGACATGAGTGGTTTGGAAATTGCGAAATACTTAAGTTCCCAGTCTGAATACAGTGATATTCCTATTATTATAATGTCAGCAGATGATACCGCTAATGCCATTGACGAATCCTATCAGTACAATGTTTACGATTATATAATTAAGCCGATAAATCCTTCCTTACTCGTTAAACAAGTGACCACTTCCCTGTTTAACCACACCATGAAAAAAGAACTTCTACTGAACGAACAAAGACTTTCTAAAGTTCAGCAACTCGGGGGTATTGGCACATGGGTTTATCAGCCACAAAAAAACACGTTTAAAATTTCAAATGAACTATTAGTATTATTAAATAAAAACGAACGAGAAGTCGATTTTAACGAGTTTTTATTTTTTATACATAAAAACGATAGAGAAGAATTTAAAACAAAATTATTAAATGCAATGGATAATGGTATTCCCTTTACAATGGAGCATCGAGTTTCAAATAACGGTAATCTGGAGATTAATGTAATACATAGCGTCAGTGGCGATGTTGATAAACACAAGAATCAGTTTGTGTTAACCGGCACCGTTATGGATGTAACGAATCGTATTAATGAAAACAGACTCCTGTCTTATACCCGCTTTCACGACCTGGTTACCGATTTACCCAACCATGAAAATTTTTGTAACCGGGTAGGTCACTTGATGTCAGAGGCGGATGCGTCTGAAAAGTTAATGGGCGTATTAATGGTTGGAATTGATAAGTTTAAAAATATAAACGAATCACTAGGGCGGGTAGCCGGAGATGAGGTGCTTATTGCTCTTGCCGAACGATTTAAAAAATATGAAAACGTAGATGTTTATCGCTATGCAGGTGATATTTTCGCCATCATTATAAAAGAAATGTTGAGCGTTCACCTACTTGAAAGTATATCGGAAGATATATTTTCATCTTTAGTGAAACCATTAAGTATTAATGGCGAAAATGTATATCTCTCCGTTAATATTGGTGCAGCTGTTTACCCGATGATTTCGGGTGGCAAAGATGAGTTAATTAGTGCTGTTGAATCAGCTATGTATCAGGCGAAACGCATTGGTGGTGATCGCGTGGTTTACTTTGATACAAAACAATATAAATCCATGAAAAATTTAATGCTTCTGGAATCCGATATTCGAAAAGCATTAGATAACAATGAATTTGAAGTGTATTACCAACCGCAAGTGTCAGTACAGGACTGTAAGCTTATTGGTATGGAAGCGCTGGTACGTTGGAATCATCCTGAATATGGCATTATTAGTCCGGATCAATTTATTCCCATTGCCGAAGATATAGGACTTATATGGTCTTTAGGTGACTGGATAATGGAGTCAGCCATAAAGCAAGTTGCGCAATGGAATAAGAAAGGGTTTGGCGTTCTGCGAGTTGGGGTTAATATTTCACCTTATCAATTTGAAGACCAAAATTTGTTTAAAAATACTGTGCGCTTAATCAAGAAGTATGGAGTACAGCCCAGCGCGCTTACAATAGAAATCACTGAAAACGTTGCCATGCGCGATGTAGAACAAACCATTGAAATATTAAATGAATTTACAGGTTACGGTATCCAGTCTTCGATGGATGATTTCGGTACCGGCTATTCATCGCTAAGCTATTTAAAACAAATGCCATTGCAAACACTTAAAATTGATCGCTCGTTTATTTCAGACATTACTAAAACCGAACAAAATGGAGAGTTAGCAAAAGTTATTATTGCCATGAGTCATACCCTCGGACTCAATGTTATAGCTGAGGGGGTGGAGAATAATACACATCTAAATTTTTTAAGGAAATTCAACTGCAGCGAAGCACAAGGTTTTCTTTTTAGTCGGCCAGTACCTGCACAACAGTTCGAGGATCTTTTCCTGAAATCTAACGACTATAAAATAAGCTGCAAA
>Ga0316206_1002733_pt1 | contig 11215 bp, 12 predicted proteins | sample 6monthpyrite_MG_FD_204942 | JGI IMG/M metagenome (GOLD analysis project Ga0316206, IMG submission 204942) | Microbial mat bacterial communities from mineral coupon in-situ incubated in ocean water Damariscotta River, Maine, United States -... | ecosystem: Environmental > Aquatic > Marine >...
GTTATGAGTGATATTTCCGCACTGAATTCTGCCGTTACCGGCATTCAGAAAGGACTCGAAGGGATGCGTAAAAATGCTTCAGACATCACCCGTGCAGGCACGACTGAAAATGGTTTAAGTTCAGAAGGCTTGACCACTGCCATTGTAGAACTGAAGCAAAATCAGGTGCAGGTACAGGCATCTGCAAAGGTATTGAAAACGGTGGATGAAACCATCGGCAGCCTGTTTGATGATAAAGCCTGAAACAGCTTTAAAGATAATTAAGGGATAGCCTCAACATGGAAGTGTCTCCAATTAGCATCACCGTTCCGATTCCGCCTTCAGCGCCCGCCATTGTCGAAGCAGTTAAAGAGCTGGACACTAAAACCAAGGCTGATTCCAATGCAGAGGATGGCGAACAGGGTGATTTGAGCAAACAGGGCTCACCCTTGCAATCAAAAAGTATTCAGCATCTCACCCAGGAAGAGCAGGCCGAGCTACAGCAATTACAACAGCGTGATCGTGAAGTTCGCAGCCATGAGGCTGCACATAAATCCGCGGCAGGTCGATTTGCACAGGGTGGCGCATCCTTTGAATATCAACGTGGCCCGGACGGACAGCAGTATGCCGTGGGCGGTGAGGTCAGCATAGATACCTCTCGGCCCGAGGACCCACATCAGGCGCTTATAAAGGCTCAGATTATCCAGCGTGCCGCAACCGCTCCGGCGCAGCCATCAGCACAGGACAGAGCGGTTGCATCAGAAGCCGCCAGTATGATTGCCAAGGCACAAATAGCTATACAGCAGGAAAGACAGGCGAAAACAGAAGCACAGTCTGAAAGCGACGAAAATTCTGAGCAGGCTATTGATAGTCAGGAGTCAGGCAATCCATCCGCGCCGATATCAAACTACCAGCAAGTACAACAGGGTATTCCGGATATCATAGTTGAACCAGTAAATCTGATTGTGTGAGTGTCAACGTATTACCGCCCCTCGCCATGCCGGCGCAAACATGTATCCGAAAATGTATCGGTAACACTGGATTCTGGCCTCCGCCAGAATGGCAAGTCGAAGGTGCATTATTATGCAGGAATGAATTTATTCGCGAAAAACACCGACGGGTTGCTCATTCTGTATTAGAAACCCCCATTTTTACCCCGAATATGCCCTAAATATTTGGCTTTTTTATCTACGTCCGTTATCCTGTGCCCCTTATTTTTCCTATTTTCAAGGCAGAACCTATGCAAATCACAAAAAATACAGTGGTTACACTGGAATATACACTTAAAGACAAGGACGGAACCCTGATTGACCAATCCAGTGGCGATGAGGCTTTTGTCTTTATTCATGGCGTTGGCGGAATCATCCCCGGGCTTGAAACAGCACTCGAAGGCAAGTCGGCTGGCGATGCATTATCCGTCGAAATTGAACCCGAAGAAGCCTATGGTCAGCGCGATGACGCATTGGTCGCTGAAGTTCCTCTGGACCGTTTTGAAGGTGCAGGTGAGATACAGGCTGGTATGCAATTTCAGACTGCAGATGAAGACGGAACGCCACGTATCGTAACCGTTGTAAAAGTTGAAGGCGATACTGTAACCGTCGACAGTAATCATCCGTTAGCCGGTATTGATCTGTGTTTTGATGTAAAAGTACTGGATTTACGCGAAGCGACAGCAGAAGAGCTGGAGCATGGTCATGTACATGGACCGGGTGGACACGAACACTAGATACTGTAGTGTTGGTCGTTTCGAAAGCAGGCTTTAACCAGCCTGCTTTTTTGTGTCTGTCATAATCTGTCTGGAATGGATAATACGATAACTGGAAAGCAAAAACCCCAGCGTGGCTTCCTGTTCGCGAGACGGGTTGGACACATATTCTGCAATCTTGCGATTGAACTCCCAGCGCCATTGCTCATTAATTGGTTCTTTCATGATAGATCTCCTTTATATATTAAGAGATCTGATTGAAGCAGAGACAGATGACAGTTTAATGACTTTGGAATTGTTTGGTGTGGTTTTGTTTACGGGCTGCGTTTTTCGCGGTCGGGAACCACTCCTGAATCAATGTATCAAGCTTGATTGCACACGTGTAGGAGCGGTTCCCGACCGCGAAAAACGCAGATGACTAACCCTGGCTTGCTTTTAATCAGGCCGAAGCGAAGCCCGCCAGTTAACCCTCATTCAGCCAGCCAGCCGCTTTCTTGGCAAAATAAGTCAAAATCCCGTCTGCTCCAGCACGCTTGATACAAAGTAACGACTCCATAATAACCGCCTGTTCATCCAGCCAGCCATTCTCAATCGCAGCCATGTGCATCGCATATTCACCACTGACCTGATAGACGAATGTCGGTGCGGCGTACTCATCCTTAACCCGGCGAACAATATCCAGATAAGGCATACCGGGTTTAACCATGATCATGTCTGCGCCTTCATCCAGATCCATGCCGACTTCCCACAGTGCTTCGTCGCTATTGGCAGGGTCCATCTGGTAGCTGTATTTGTTACCCCCGGCGAGATTACTTGATGACCCAACCGCATCACGGAAAGGCCCGTAATAACTGGAAGCATATTTGGCTGAATAGGCCAGAATGCGGGTATGGATATAATTGCAGGATTCCAGTGCTCCGCGGATCGCTCCTATGCGGCCATCCATCATATCTGATGGGGCAACCACATTTGCACCGGCCTCTGCATGTGATAATGCCTGTTTGACCAGCACCTCAACGGTTTCGTCATTCATCACATAACCATTATTGTCGATCAGGCCGTCCTGACCGTGGGTGGTAAACGGGTCCAGGGCTACATCAGTAATCACACCTAATTCGGGAAACGCAGCTTTCAACGCACGTACTGCACGTTGCGCCAGCCCATCCGGGTTAAACGCTTCACGGGCATCGAGTGATTTTTTCTCCTGCCCGGTTACCGGGAACAGGGCAATCGCGGGAATACCCAATTCAACCAGATCAGCGGCTTCTTTCAGTAACTCATCAATGCTGACACGTTCAATACCTGGCATTGAAGCCACTGTTTCTCGCTGTTTTTCGCCTTCAATAACAAACATCGGGTAAATCAGATCGTTACTGCTGAGTTGTGTTTCGCGCATCAGGCGGCGGGAAAAATCATCCCGACGCATACGGCGCATGCGAACACCCGGAAAACGACCGCGATTGGTATCATGCGAGGACATGGTATGCTTCCTTCTATCTATATAAACGCTATAAAACAGGTTTACAGAATAGTCTATCATAAATGATCAGGGGTGCCTTTAATTGAAGCCGATCGAACTTTAATGCCAAAAAAGACTCTGAGAAAAAGACTCGGCAAGTGTAAAAAATAAGGATGAGATCAGATGCACCCAACCCTGCCATTGCTTCAAAACAGTGAATTTCCTGAGATCAAGCGAACATCGCTGCAAACGGTGCAGGTCAATCTGGGTTATTTATGCAACCAGCAATGCCTGCATTGCCATGTAAATGCAGGGCCTAACCGCAAAGAGCTGATGGATGCTGAAACGATTGGCCATGTGCTGTCTTTTTTACAGCATTCTGATGCAAATACACTGGACCTGACAGGCGGCGCACCCGAGCTGAACCCAAACTTTCGCAGTATAGTCAGACAAGCGCGGGAGCAAGGTTGCAGGGTGATAGATCGCTGTAACCTGACGGTGTTAAACGAGCCGGGACAAGAAGATCTGGTCGATTTTCTGGCGAACAATCAGGTAGAAGTCACCGCCTCATTACCGTGTTATCTGGAAGAAAATGTCGACGCGCAACGTGGAAAAGGCGTGTTTGACTCCAGTATACATGCGTTGAAGCGCCTTAATGAGGCCGGTTATGGTCAAAAGGACACCGGTTTGATTCTCAACCTGGTCTATAACCCGCAGGGAGCCGAGTTGCCGCCCCCGCAATGCGCACTGGAACAGGACTATAAAAAAATGCTAAAAAATAATTATAACATTGATTTTAATAGCCTTTTTACAATTACGAACATGCCAATAAAGCGTTTTGGCAGTTTGCTGGTTTCAAAAGGTCGTTTTGAAAATTATATAGACCTGCTCAAGCAGAGCAGTCGTAGCGAGAACCTGGATTCGGTGATGTGTAAAAGCCTGATAAGTATAGACTGGCAGGGCTACTTATATGATTGTGACTTCAATCAAATGCTGGAGCTGCCGATAGCAGGTAAGACAGAGAAAAAGATGCATATCTCGCATGTGAATACGGCAGAATTACTGCAGAGACAAATAGCCGTTGCTGACCATTGTTACGCATGCACCGCAGGGCAGGGCTCAAGTTGTGGTGGCGCATTCGAAGCCTGAGAGATATGATGTTGTAAACAAAATAATGAACAGGAACCGGCATGGAACATGCCCTGGACGAAATAAAACCCTCAGATTTGCCCGCGCCTCCGCAGGCGGCCTTACAGATCATGCGTGCCTGTGCGCGATCTGCAGTCAATAATCAGGAACTGGCTAAACTTTCTGCTACTGATCCCGTTCTGACCGCAGAACTCTTGCGTATTGTTAATTCTGCATTTTTCGGTGTGGCTGGTGAAGTTAGCAATGTTACCCGTGCAATTAATATTCTGGGTCACAGGGCATTACGCAACATGGTACTGTGTATCTCCGTACGTGATGCATTAAAGCCGGATCAGATTGAAGGTTTTGATGCCACCGGTTTCTGGGAAGATACCTTGCGCCGTGCGACCGCAGGTAAATTAATTGGCCGTAGTATCGGTCTGGATGGTGATGAATGTTTTACCGCTTGCCTGTTACAGGATTTTGGTTTGCTGGTTATGTTCTATGCGCACCATGCCAGTGATGCAAAATGGGATGAGTTTTCCAGTCTGGACCCGGACAAGCGTTTGCAAAAGGAACAGGACATTTTTGATGTCACTCACGACAAGGTTTCGTTAATGCTCGCCGAAAAATGGTCTCTACCCGAGAATTTTACCAGTGCAATTGGGTTTCACCATCATCCGGAAAAATGTGCAGATGAGTCCAGCATGCGCCTTGCACAGGTCATGCACTGTGCTGACTGGCTCGCAGCCTTGTTCAGCGCACCTGGTAAAACAAAAATTCTGCAACAGGTGCACGCAAAGCTGAAAGAATATTTTGGTTACCTTGAAGAGCAAGGGATGGAGTTGCTTAACCAGATACCTGAGCAGGTCGAGCATGCAGCTGCAGCGCTGGGGTTAAACCTGGAGAGTCAGGAAGATTTTGAAGAAGTGATCCGTGAAGCCAATGTCAGGCTTGCTGAAGAAAATACCAGTTATCAGGAACTCACCTGGCAATTGGAAAAAGCCTTAAAAGAACGAGATAACCTGGCTGATGCATTAGGGCAGGAGCTGGAACTGGCAGCAGAAATTCAGCGTAGCTTGTTACCGTCAAAGCAAAAGACCGGCTTTCCGGTTTATGGCGTTAATATTTCAGCCAGAGAATTGTCCGGCGATTTTTTTGATTATTTCACGCTGGATGATGGCACGATACATTTTAATCTGGGAGATGTATCAGGCAAGGGCATCACAGCTTCATTGTTAATGGCAAAAACAAGCAGTCTGTTTCGTTGTCTGGGTAAACGTGAGTATGACCCCGGGAAGCTCATGTCTCAAATCAATGCCGAAATATGTGAAACGTCGATCAGGGGAATGTTTGTAACAATGATAGCGGGCCGCTTTAACCCCAAAACAGGCCACGTGCAAATTGTAAACGCAGGCAACCCTCCGGTTTTGATTGTTCAGGATGGCAAGATAAAAAAAGTCGATGCAGGTGCGCCGCCATTAGGGATTGTACCTGGCGTGGAATTTCCGGTGATTGAGTTTGATTTAAAAAACGGACATTTGATAACATTTTCAGATGGTGTTACAGAAGGCTATGTTAGCGAAGGGCAGGAATTGGGCATGCAAGGCCTGATCGACATTTTATCCCGATCAGGTAAGCGTAGCCCGTTACAACAACTTGATGATGTACTGAGCTGTTTTATGGATGCACGCGTGCAGCAGCGTGATGATATTACCATTCTGGTACTTGAGCATTATCCAAAGCAATATGAAAAAATTCTGAGTTATGAATTTAATTCAAAGCCCGCAGAGCTTATGCAGATGCGGCAACAGCTCAGACAGGCACTTGAAAAACGACAATGTAACAAAACGTGTGTTGACCGTTTGCTGATTGCTGTTAATGAAGCGGCAATGAATGTCATGCAACATGCTTATAGCGGGAATGAGGAAGGCCAGATAAAGCTGGATGTGTTATATAAAAAAAATGAACTGGTTTTTCGCATGACAGATTTCGCCTGCCCGATAGATCGCAGTTGCGTGAAAGGGCGTGATCTGAATGATATTAAACCCGGTGGGCTGGGTGTTCATTTCATGCACGAAATAATGGATGAGGTACGTTTTCTGGATGACTGCAAGAGTGCAGGAAACATTTTATTAATGCGTAAAAAAATCGACGCAACAGACCTGAAGGGGTAAAGCAGCATGGTATACACAATAAGGGTCGATGAAGGCTATAAAATACTGGAGCTCAGTGGGGAAGTAGATTTAAATGAATCGCCACAGGCACGAAAACAGATACTGGAATTACTGAAAGAAGGCTTTGACCTGCTGGTTGATTTGTCTGCGGTTGAATATATTGATTCATCCGGTGTGGCGAGTCTGGTAGAAGGTTATCAGATTGCAAAAACAGACAGCCTTAAATTTGGTTTGATTGGTGTCAGTGATGCCGCGATGCAAGTATTGCAACTGGCGCGTCTGGATAAGGTTTTTCCGATTTTTGATTCTGCGGCATCAGCTAAAGGCTAGCTTATCACTTGTTAAATCTGCTGGAACAGGTGGGTAAAAGGACAATGGCTGCGATCGAAGAGATCGGCTATTCAGTCATGATCGCCTGGAAAAGTTTTTACTGGTTAATCGTTGGCCGCTTTAAAAAACAGCCAGTACAGATGGATGCAATTTTTCAGGAAATTGTTAACATCGGTATTAACGCAGTTTTGATTGTTTCTATTTTATGTTTTGCGGTCGGCATAATGCTCGCGATTCAGGGGCTGGAAACATTGAAAGATTTTGGCGCCGAAAACAAGGTAATACTCGGGCTCGCACTTGCCGTGCCGCGAGAGTTTGCACCGCTGATAGTTGGTATTCTGGTCGCCGGGCGTACAGGGTCTGCGATAACAGCCAGAATAGGCACCATGCAGGAGTCACAGGAAATAGATGCCCTGAGGGTTATTGGCATTAACCCGCATCGCTATATTTCTGCCCCGCTGATGCTGGCAATGTTAATTGTCATGCCATTACTGACCACATTGGGTAACATCATGGCCTTGCTTGGCGGAGGTATCTATTCCAGTATCGAAATGGGCATGAGTATGACTGTTTATGCCGATCGTGTTCTGGAAATATTAACTGCGGGAGATATTATGCAGGGCATGGTCAAGTGCCTGGTGTTCAGTATTATTATCGTTGTGGTTGGTATCAGTAATGGCTTTCAGGTCAGAGGTGGGGCCGAGGGTGTAGGCAAGGCAACGACACGTTCAGTGGTATTGTCGATCAGTTACATCGTTGTCGCTGATATGATTTTCACCTATTTTTTAAATCGTTGAATATGGAAAAAAATATCGCAATCGAAGTCAGTAACCTGGTTACGCACTATGGGGAACGCCAGATCCTGAAAGACGTCAGCATGAGCGTTTATGAAAATGAAATTATGGTTGTAATGGGTGGTAGTGGCTCAGGAAAAAGTACGTTGTTAAGGCACTTGCTCGGGCTGGAACAGCCAACATCAGGCAGCATGTATTTGTTAGGTCAGGATATAACAACGCTTTCAGAAAAAGACATGTATGCATTACGTAAGGAAATGGGGGTTTCATTTCAGGGGGGCGCATTGTTTGGCTCACTAACGGTAGGTGAAAATGTTCGGTTGCCACTGAAAGAACATACCCGCCTGGATGAAAAAACCATGCAAATAATCAGTCGAATGAAACTTGAAGTGGTTAATCTGTCCGGTTTTGAGAATATGATGCCATCCGAATTATCGGGTGGCATGATCAAGCGAGTTGCGCTTGCACGTGCCATTGTCATGGACCCGAAGCTACTGTTTTTTGATGAACCTTCCGCAGGTCTGGACCCGGTAACATCAGCCGAGCTGGATGAGCTGATTATAAAGTTACGTGACGCAATGAAAATGACTATGGTGGTAGTTACGCATGAGCTCGATAGTGCTTTCAAGATAGCTGATAGAATAACGGTGCTGGATCAGGGCAACGTTTTGATTTGCGGAACGGTAGATGAAGTGAAAAACAGTAAGATAGAAAGAGTTCAGGCGCTGTTGAACAGACAGATCAGAGATGATTCTGTAGATGCAGATGCATATCTGAACAGATTGACTTTATAAAGTATGACCAAAGGGTTTACCTATGCAAAAACAAAATAGAAATTACATACTGGTAGGCATTTTTACCATCAGTCTGTTTAGTATGCTGATTTTTGTCTTATTCAAGGTAACAGGCAATGATGCAGAGGCGGACTACTATTTTGCACGTTATAAAAATATTGCCGGAATCAATACAGGAACAGCAGTTACCTATGGTGGGTATCGTATTGGTTGGGTAGAGGCAATCAAGGCTATACGTGTTTCGGGTCGAACCCATTTTGAACTTAAGCTTGCGATAACCAATAGCTGGAATATCCCGAAGGGTAGTGTTGCCAGAATCACATCACCGGGAATGCTGTCAGATAAACAGATAAACATTGAAGAAGCGAATAGCAATCAGTACCTGAAACCAGGTGAGCAGCTGGGCGGCCGTGAAGAAGCGAGCATTATGGCTATATTGAACAGTGTCGCTTTAGAAATCCAGAATGTGTCAGATGAAAGCATTAAACCTTTTTTGGCAGTGTTGCAAAAACATGCAGACAAGATTGGGGGTACGCTGGGTCAGCGTTTACCTGAGCTGGTCAAAAATGCCATGGATCTGGTTAGCGAGATCAGGGGGACGGCGCAGGGTTTGAAGAAAATGGTAAGTAAGGACAATCAGACAAACATAAAAAAAACAATTAACAATGTGCGAGTGTTTTCTGATCGGCTGAAAAATATGTCTGCAGACTTTACAAGAATGCGCGCGCAGATAAACAATCTGTTGAAAAACAGCAATGGTGCGGTGACCGAGAACCGCGATGATCTGAAGCAGGCAATTACCAATATGCGCAAGGTTATGGAGGCGATGGCAGGTAGTATAGACGGTATAACCTATAACCTTGAAAATGCGAGCCGTAACATGAGTGAGTTTGCACGTCAGATTAGAGAGAACCCGGCATTACTATTGAGCGGAACAGCGCCGAGTGATAATCAGGTAAAGTAGAATGAGGCGATTATTGTGAAAAAAATCTTTTTACTAATGTTACTGACGGGTCTGGCAGCTTGCAGTAGTCAGCCACCTGTGCCGGCAAACCGGTTTTATCAGCTTTCTGCGCCGAATGTAAAAGCGGTTGATTCAGCACAACAACAGGGACTGCTGGTCAGGCGACCGACAACGAGCGGGATTTATAATGAACGTTCTATACTTTATATAAATCAGAATAAGCCGCTTGCCATTAAACGCTATCATTATCATTTATGGGCGCAGCCACCTTCAATACTGTTGCGTGATTACGTGGTGACGTATCTACGTCAAGCCGGCGCATTTAGTCAGGTGTTGACGCGCCGAGTCTCCAGTGCGCCTGTATCCGAGTTGAATATTTATATAAAACATTTTGAGCACGTACTGAACGGCAATAAGGCAAAAGTAATTGTAGAACTGGAGATGGACTATCGGCATGGGGGCAGGCATCAGGTAAAAACATTTCGCGCTGAAGCATCTGCGGGTGATACATCACTGCACACTGCTGCGAAGACTTTTGCGCGAGCATTGAGCCAGATTATGGAGTCTATGCTGGTAATCATGAAATAGGCAGTTATCGCAGGGGCGGTGTTTACAGGATGTTATCTTTTTTTAATGCAGGGCTATTAATTAACTGACTGAATGCCTGTGCTTCCCTGATTTGCCCGGTCTCCATATCAAGCTCGGGATAATCCAGATTATTTTCCTGACAATAGTGTGCAATACGAGGCCATGTCCATTCAAATAGTGTTTTACCCCAGGTGTCCAGATCCAGTTGTGTCTGATCGTAAAGCCCGGCAGCTTCACGTTGACGCTGTGCTTCGTACAGGATTAGCGCGGCAGAAACAGAAACATTTAATGATTGAACCAGGCCTTGCATCGGGATGGTAATCAATTCATCTGCGGCCGCGATGGCAGTTTCAGTCAGCCCGGTTCGCTCTGTACCCATTAATATGGCTGTTGGCTGAGTGTAATCATAGTCACGAAATGGCGTGGCATCATTCGTCGGGTGTGCTGCAATCAGGCGAAAACCGTCTTTTTTAAGGTTATCAAATGCTGCTTGCTGATGTTGATGGCGCTCTAGCTCAATCCAGCGCAAAACACCTGCCGCGGCTTTTGGTTTGTGGAAATGTAGTCTCTCCGGTGTAATAATATGTGCACGGTAGATACCAATTGATTCACAGGTTCGCAGGATAGCCGCCATATTATGCGGTTTCTGAACGTTATCCATCATAACAGTCAGGTCGGTCTGCCGTATTGACAGTACCTGTTTAAGTTTTTGGAAGCGTTCCGGGGACATGAGGCTATTTTGATCCAATCAATTATCACTGACAATAGAGATTAACAAAAAGTATATGCAAAAAATATTTAAAATATTTATGGCTTTATCCATCGTGCTGGTGTTGTTCCTGATTATCGGCATGATGTTGCCGGAAAAGCTGCATGTTGAGCGAAGTTTAAAAATAAAGGCAACGCCGCAACAGATCTATGTCTATGTAGCGAGCTTCAGGAAATTTAATCAATGGTCTCCGTGGGCGGCAATTGATCCTGCAACAAAATACAGGTTTGTGGGTCCGGAGCAGGGTAATGGTGCCATCATGCATTGGAAAAGCGGGCATCCCAGTGTCGGTGCCGGTAGCCAGAAAATTATTGAAGCGGCAGAATTTTCCCGAGTGAAATCAGTTTTGGCAATGGGGAATCTCGGTAAAGCCTATTCCATATTTGACCTGAAGCCCGAGGGAGAATTTACCACTGTCACCTGGTCATTTGATATGCGTTTTGGTTATAACATACCGGGACGTATAGTCGGGATGGGAATGGGTGATGGAATTAGTCATTCATATGAAACAGGCTTGCAACGCTTAAA
>Ga0316206_1002734_pt1 | contig 11214 bp, 6 predicted proteins | sample 6monthpyrite_MG_FD_204942 | JGI IMG/M metagenome (GOLD analysis project Ga0316206, IMG submission 204942) | Microbial mat bacterial communities from mineral coupon in-situ incubated in ocean water Damariscotta River, Maine, United States -... | ecosystem: Environmental > Aquatic > Marine >...
CTTGTATCATTATTTCAAAAAAATATTTGCAGTCTCACCCCATCATAACCAAGTCTGCCAGGCGGTAAATTCGGTGATACCTGCGAATCTAGGAATTCAACGACGAATTGATATTGTCCCCGCCAGAATCTATCAAATCGATTATTTAATGGCCGCTGCGGGCACCTCCATAGTGAGTCGTTTTGGTCATGCCATGATTCGTTTTGTGGTCTGTGCTCCCACCAGACAGGATAAAATCACCGGGAGTACCATCCCCGCAACAAAGTATGGAGAAGATTGTCTCGCCGATACAGATTATCATTTTGTCGCCTCCTTTAGAGCAACTATTGCCGAAAATAGTTTCGATATCGCAGGTAGTTTCAATGGAAAATACCCTTCACAGATGGTGATTATTCCTTTTAAGCAGGTGCTTAAAGAATATAATGAATTGGAATTAAGAGATTTATCGGCCTATCCCTTAGAAATTACCAACCGAGAAAAAAATGATTTAATAAAAAGAACCCTCGAAACTTTTTGGGAGTATAATGGCAGCTATAAATTTATTTCCAATAATTGTGCCAGCGAAACCTTTAAATTCATCATCGGTGCCATTGATAAGCTAGCTCTCCATTTACATAACCCCAATACACCAAATGAAGTCCTAAAGACGTTCGTGAAGTTTGGATTGATCCAAAAGAACTATCAAAAAAGTATCCAAAATTTTCCAAATTACTATTTTAAAAGCAAAAGTCCATTATTTGAGAAACTTTTAAAAAATCTTTCATCTCTCAATTTCCCCATAAAATCATTGCAGAGCTATCTCAATTTACCTTCATCTGAGCGTCGTGTCCTCTTAGAGGATATCGTGAAACAAGTTCACGACGTAAAAATGACAAAAAAAGAAAAAATACGCGTTCTAAGTTCTCTGACCATCCTTGAGACTCAAGCGTTTACTCTCATTTCTCAAGCATTGAGCATCAAAAAAACTCTGTATGTCTTTGATTTACAAAATGGCACAGACGAAACCATTAAATCAAAAATCAAAGATTTAATAATAACCTTCCAAGAGATTTTAAAAGATTCTTACGGTATTCCATCAACAGCAGAATTCTCCTTTCTTGAAAAGACCATTGCTGAAACGAACCCTAAAGAGCTAGCAACGTTTTTGCAAGAACTCTATCAACAAAAATTTCAAAAAGAGGAAAACAACTTAAAAAATAGTTTTGATAATTTTGTATACTTAATCAAAGAGAAAAATATGGCCAAGCAAAGGCCATAATTTAAAAAGATAATACGGTGGCATTATTGCCCCTCATATAATAATCAAAAGACGTAAAATAATTTACGTTTTTCTATAGGAGAAAAAAAATGAAAAAATTATTAATGACTTTGACTCTCACCACCATGATGCTGACCGGTCTGCAACAAAAATCACAAGCTGTCGAAGTAGCAGCTGGAGTAACCGTTGGCGTGGTGGCCGTTGCTAGTACAGTATTTTTGACGGTTGATTTTAATGACTATATTACTGCAGCAGAGGCGATGGAAATCCAAAGAGATCTTGCCATTTTAGATGCTACTGGTGAGGCACCCTCAAATTTAGCAACCCTTATGCATCACCTAATGGAAGCTGAAGGTATAGATCGGGAAGAAGCTATTGCAGATCTTGATTTGGCCTCTTTACAAATTTTACAATAAAAATAATTCAATAATCGGCCTGCTAGCAGCAATTCTAAACTTTGCTGCTAGTTTCGGCAACGTATAGCGAATAAATTTATTTGCCGGTTTTTCAAAAAAATAAAAACACGGCCAAATATTTAGAATATTTTTCTGATGAATCAGATTTTTTTAGGAAAGAACTGATCAACAAAGCTTTCCGCTCTATGCATATGGGCGGAGATTTTTTGGATAAGGTCATCGATAAATTGTTTGATGGCCAAAAACATGGCATAATTTTGCACTTGTTCTAAGACAATTTTTAGCATGTCATCAAAAAAATCTAATACTGGTCGCAATCCCAACTTAATAATCAAAGCATCCAGATGGCCCAAGGCGCTCTCGACATCTCTGCCTTTATTTGTGACGACATATAATGGATTTTTACCCATGATAACTCTCCTGCCAATTGATGATAATATCGGCCATGGTATTAAATTGTCCCTGTAGGGGAAGATACTCTTTCGATGAAAAATCAAAAACTGATTTATTTTGCGCCAAGGCCTTTGACAGGGACGCCTTATTCTTAAAGGGCATGACTAATTTTGGCGCGCCAAATTCTTCGATAATAGCGTCACTCATTTTTTCTAACTCCGCGCTTTCTTGCTTGCGCCGGCCCTCTATCAAATTAGGGATATGTGCCAAAATTTGCGGTACCGTGACGATACCCATATCGGCTATATCTTCTAAGACATTATAAAAATGGTGTAGCCCTTTTTTAGAAAATTCGTCGGGACGGAAGGGAATCATCACCCCATCACAGGCGCAGAGAATATTCACCACCAATAGGCCAAGAGTGGGGGGCCCATCAATGATCACATAATCGTATTGCTCTAAGACTGCATTTTTTTCTAAAAATTTTTTTAAAATAAGTTGGCGGGGGGAATTGATGCCCGCCACCGTGAGTTCCAGGCCGGATAATTCTTGGCCAGCAGGAATCAGGTCGACTTTTCCCACCCGTACCATCGTTTGCGTGTATAAGGCCGGAATATGCATGGCCTTAAGTTCTCTGAGGGAGTTAATCAAGAGATGGTGGATATGTTTACTGGGAGCGTCCACCGTAAAAAGCAGGGAAAGATTCCCCTGTGGGTCCATATCGATGCATAAAACCTTATGCCCTTTATGCGCCAATGCATGGGCGGTATTAAACGCCATGGTGGTTTTGCCCACCCCACCTTTTTGATTAATAAAGGCCATGACTTTGCCACGCGGGGTGACCTGCTGATTTTTAGTATGCTGAAATAGGCCCATTTAACGCTCCCGATGAAAAATTCTAGCAGGTTCAGGGGAATTAGGCCATGAGATATTAGAGACCTTGGGTGTATTGAGTATCGTCCATGGGAGCGACACAGCGAAAGCCTACATCCACTTGCGCCGATTGCCCTGTGGTTAAGGTAAATTTGAGTGGAGTACTCAGGGGGGATTGGAGAGCAGTGCCATCCCCTATGAGGACGGCGCGAAAAAGATCCCCGCTATTGGTGCTGGAAATGGCGGCGATGGAGGGATTGGTGGTCAATGCGCTTAACAAAACGCTGCCAGTTGTTTGCACGATTCCACCTGAGGATTGTAAGACCACATAGAGGGTGCGGGCGTTCTGATTAACGTCCACCACTTCCGCGGTGGTATGGGAATTGGCACTTCTGATGACCTCGTCCCAAGTGACCCCATCGTCGGTGGTGGTATCGAAGCAGGTATCCTCTTTAAAATTATAATAGACTTGCGCACCACCAATAGTATACGTGACATTATCGCTGGCAGGATTGGCAAAGCCGATACAGTCGTTATCTTTGGCGCCATCACCGTCCGTGTCACAAGCCGTTGTATAAGCGCAATGACTCTTATTGGAAATGCTCATTTGATAATTATCATTCTCCGTTATAGGGGTGATCGCCTTGAGAGCGATATCCTTGGTGAGTAAATACCCGTAGGCGACACTGGTGGCCGGCAAGAGTTGCAGAAAATTGCGACCGGCACCCTGGCCAGATAAATAACTGCCCCCGGTAACAAAATGTCCCGCGCCAGTGGTCTCGCTAAAAATCTCATGGGTATTGAAAATAAATTCGTCGTCGTGTAATTGTAGCGCCGTCACGCCCGAGGTCGGGCCTATTTCAAAAAGATAGGGATTGACGGTAGCAGTCTGGTTGAAATTCACATAGTTTCCATGAGCGGGCAGTCCCATGGGGATGATAAACCTCTCGGCATTAAATTTTTCATCGTCAATAAACCAGCGGTCCATAAAAGAATCGCAGACATTGGCGGCGGTCAGATCAGAGCACGGCCCAAGACTTCCATCAAAGGACCAGGCAGTGGGGTTGTCCGAATTGACGAAACCAAAATCCCCGGTGGACGAGATGGCGCTACAAGTTTTTAAACCCTGGCAATTCATTTCTTCTTTGGCCCATTCGGCAACATTGCCAATCACATCTTGCACCCCATAGCGACTGACGCAACTTGCGGTTTGCGTGGAACCTGTCGCCATTGAGCGAATACCTGAATTTTCCGTCCCCGGTAAAGTAAAGATATTCAAAGAGCTGGGAAAATCCGCATTGGTATAATGGCCGCTAAACCCACTGGCGGAACTGGCATTGCATTTAGAACTGGAATTCAGATTAATCCCCCGCTCTAAGTCGGCCATGCTGCTGTCGGAGAGCGCCGGATGCCATTGACTATAGGCCATTTGCTGCTTGCGACTGGGCAGAGTTTGTTGCAAATCCGTTTTATAACCAATGATGCCGGAGATTTTATCCCCCACCCCGTTATTGTCTTCACAAAAATTTTCGGCATCCTCTTGCGCCAAATAAACTAAAGGTGGGTACTCCGCCTTTTTATAATTGGCATTAAAATGGCCGCCATTAACCGCCAACCAAACCGTTCCTAGCGAGCTCAAATCCCCGCCGCCGGAGTTATTAATAAAACATTTGCCATTGGCCCGTTGATAATAATAAGCACCGTCGACGGCGGTAATATCGTTGGCGGCGAGGGCGTTGCCAGAGGGCGGGTTGACTCCAACACAGGTACCATCGGTGGTATCACAAGTGGGCGACACCGAAAAGGGGCAACCGGCTTCATAAGTATCCACTAATAAGTCACTGCCAATATCAAAATAATTGGTGTAGGTAAAATCATCTTTGCTGGTGGACGGGGACCAAGCGGTAGCGCCATCGCTATTTTTAAAACAGACCTTGGTGGCGCTATTGAGGTAGAGGGAATTGATGGCCGCTGTGACGCTGCCGCTGGGATTTGTGGTGCCGCTGCAGGGGCCACCACTACAAGCAGTTGCCGAATAATTACAGACGGCATTCTGGCCAGGGCCCTGATAGGCGCAACGAAAATTATTGGTATCGTCGATATTCAACGCCGTTACATGCATCTGCTGACAGATCGCCTGATTGACAATCCAACGATGGATAAAAGTCATATTGGCGGGGGGAGAAGTGACCCTGATAGTTTTAAAACCTTCATTACTCGCTGTCGCCAATTGCAAACCGCTGGTGGCGTTTTGAATGATCGGTCGCACTTCATAATGATAAACGGTTTTAGGCACGGGAGCAGATAAACTATTTTCTACATTATCGGTATAGCTGAGAGTACCGGCGGCGATGGCATTGCGATTGAGCGGCATCAGATAATCAAACTCTGCCACTGCATCTCCCAATTTGCGATAAATATTCCAGCCAATAATACTTCCATTGCCAAACACCGTAAAATTATTCCACTCTAAGGAGACAATACTCGTGGCCGCGTAACTCTCCCATTTTTTAGTACTGGTGGATAAATCTGTCGGGTCACTATCCGGCGCCACTCGATAGCAGACCTTATTGCTGGAGTCGTAATAATAATCGTCATAACTTAAAGGAGTAATGGCGCTGACACCCGCATTGGGAGGGCCAGCATCGACACAGCTCGCTTGTGCCACCAGATTGGTGGCGGACAGGCCCGCTTGCACTTCTGTGCCGGCGGTTATTTCGATACCCACCAAAAGCGCAGCGGCGGCCTCACCATCGATGGCGGTTTTCAGGTCGGCAGCGGTGGCGGTGATGGTGCCGGCACCATCGTGCGCGAGGGTGGCGGTGATTTGCTGGCCCACCACCGCAATGCTGGTGGTGGCACGGGGAGTTCCCGTCTCAGCGGTAGAGACGTCGGCCAGCACGAGTGAGACCTCTGCTCCATCCGCCTGCTTTGCACGATAGAGCAATCCACCATGGGATAATTTTCCCTGCACGCAAGTGCTCGCCAAATCTGTGGAGGAAATATTGCAAGGAGTATCCAAGGCCTGCCAGCTGGTATTACTGAGACCATTACTGATAAAGCAAGTTTTCGCCAACGAATTATAATAGATGCTGGAATTTTCATCCGGTGTTACCAACCCAGTAGGGTCCGTCACACCAGTACAATGATTACCGCTATTACATTTAGTGAGACTATAGCTACAATTATTCGTGACACTGCCGATAGTTTGATCTTCTCTGGTAATCCGCGGCCCCACCGCAGAAATATTCACCCACCCCTCATGTTGTGCGCTGAGAGCATCCACCTGCACCTTAAACGTCACAGAAGTTGTGGTCAAAGTGGCATTATTATCTCTAAACACGACAGTGATATCTGAACTACCCGTTTGCCCACCCACGGGAGTCAACCTTATATTAAAATCTGCGGTGTCCACAGAGACGCCAGCACCTTCACCACTGAGATCATCCAGCGCGACGCCATCAACTTGCAATTGCGTATTGCCAAAGAAAAATTTAATATTGCTCGCAGGGATCAAGCTAGCATTACTACTGACGACGGAGGTGACTTCTATTTCTTCACTGTCCTCGGTACTGTCCCCACCGCCCTCGTCGATACGAATATTACGAATGATCACGGTATCTTTCTCGTTAATAATATGATCGCCAATATACCCCGTACTCAAAACAGTCCAGGCCTGGTCACTGGCATTGCCAGTACTTTGGTAGCAAACAGCATTTCCCGCTTCATAATAAGTAACCGGGGCGCCACTGATATGCGATAAAGGGGTGATCCGACCAAGGGGTGAAGAATTCCCCTGACAGCCTGCCAGACCGCATTCTTTCGCCTGGGTATAATGTGAATATTGACAGACCACGGGGGCATCATTGACCGGATCAATTGTTAAATTCACCGTCGTCGGGACAGAAAAAAGTCCATTCACGCGCACGTAATATTTGAAACTGGCGGCGCCGGCATAATTTTTATCACCAATCATGGTGACCGAGCAAACCCCACTAACACAAGTGCAACTACCGCTGACTTTCACCAAGTCGGAAAGAGTGCAAGCGTCGGCCACAGCACCACTGTCGATATCGCTATAACCAACTGGCGCAGTAAAATCCGTGTCTTCCAAAGGATTGGCACCCAAAACAATGCCCGTATTGATCGGAATATCATCCACTGCCGTTAAAGTGAAAATATAATCCAGAGGGGAACTCCCCCCTAATGTGTTGGTGGTGACCAGGAGATTGTCATTGGTGGGGGTTTCAAAGTCCGTACCATTATCTTGTAAATTAACTTTTAAGGTGATGCTACCATTTTCATTCGCCAGTAAATTACTCACCGCCAACGCCGTCTGTACCGTCGTCCCTGTTCCCAAGGCCTCCGCGACAATTAAGGCCGCTGAGGCCGCATCCGCAGCTATGGCATTGACCACGTCTAAGGCGGTCGCACCTGCGCCAAGGGTAACCGTCACCACCTTGGATACCGCTGCAGAGCTGGTCGCCCCACCCGCCACCAAGACAATTTGCACACCGTCGCCATTGGCGGTGGCAGACCGATAAACCACATCATTATTGATAAAATGCGGAATATACCGCAATTTAATTTTAGGATTGGCCACCACTCCAAGCGCAACTGGCGCCGCCAAACTCCCTTGATCCTCATACAACATCGTTCCAGTATTTAAGAGCAGAACGCGGATATTTGTCCCTGTGATTCCCGCCGTAATATTCCCACTACGGGTGAGAGTATTCAGTGAAAGAGTCAATGATTGACCATCTTCATCACTACTCCCCCCTTCATCGAGGGCAATTTCGCTACCTAAAATCTCACTACTCTCCTCGGCCCCACTTTGCGTCGCCATACTTCCTATAACGGGGGCATCATTGCGTTGTTGAATCGCCAAATCCACACTAACTTGATTGGATTCAACAGCATTTGTGGTGACAGTGAAGCTAAAAGTATCCACCGCCGCGACATTATTATTATTGTAATCACCCAACCCTGTAAAACCCACCGAACAAACCCCGAGCACGCAGGCGCAAGGGGTAGTGATGGAAAAATTGCTAGATAAACTTTTAATAGTACAATTGGTTGCCGCTTCATAAAGGTAACTCCCATTATCGTCGGCGTCGGTATAATTAAGCGTCCAAATAATCTGCCCATCTTCCGCCAAAGTTGATGCGGTAGTAGCATTAGTTGCCACCGGCAAATCGTCTATACTTTGAATGAGGACGGATACCGTTTTAATGTCGCTGGTGCCATCTCCATCGGTTATGCTGTAACGAAATTGCGATTGTTGCTGGCCGTGCCCCAAGGGAATATTCGGCTGCGGCGTCAGTTGTGCCACACAGACCCCTCCCACACAATTGCACAGGGGAGGGTTAGCATCCCCTGCATTCATCAATCCGCTATTTTCCACCGAGACAATACTACAACTATCCGCCAAATCGCCATCTGCATCGACATAGCTCAAGGGAACAAAATTATTCGAAGAATCCTCAACTATAATAGCAGAATTAAGGGTCGCCACAGGAATCCGCTGTACAATAATCGGCAATAAATCACAACTGCGAGTTTTCGTATTATAATTCTGCCCGCTAGAACAATTCGCAGCGGTTTGATCCACAGGTTGACAACTGGTCAACAGGCCAAGCATAACCCAAAACAAGGCATGCACGATTATTTTTATTGGTAGCAACTCTGTTCTCATAAAATCTCATTCAAAATACAAGTTCATCTATAGGCGTATCGTAATATTGGGCAGTTAACTTTAATCCTTCCCAACTCACCTCCATTTTCTCAAAGAATCTAAAAAGACCGACAATTCTCTCTAAATATTGCTTAATTATCAAACATTTAGCACACCTAAAGACATCCCCTTTTCCTCCAAAAAAAACACAGACTGCCCAATGTTCAAGGCAGAGATCATAAACTTCCAGCAGACGTTATGCTCGCGCCCAGCAAAACCTGCCATAGGCAAGTAGGCAAGTAGGCCCAAGAGTGCAAAGAACTTTCTCGTTTTTTTTCCGTCGCAGTCACCGTTCCCATTTAGAAGACCTCATTGCGAGGCCAAGGTCCATAGTGACCGCAGAAGAACCAAGTCACCTTGCCAATCACCCGTACGATTTTTTTTCTACAATCATCGTCTCGATTAGGTTTATTCGCACTTCATTTGTAAAGATAGCCTAGGAACGCAAACTTGGTGGTTCTTTTTTTAGTTCTGCCGAATTCAATTGCGATTTTGTTCACGATAATTTGCAGGTTATTGCTGATATTAATGGTCATGAGAGCTAGCTGAAAATGGCGGAGTTTTTTTGCAATCTCTTCGCCACTTTCATTTTGCCCTAAATCTGCATCTATATAGATATTGGCATCCTTAGAAATAGTATCTAAGGCCAAATAAAGTTTTTGTGGTGTTGAAAAAGTTTTAAGTTTTTGTCCGCAGTTTTGTGCTGTTTGCTGCCAAACAAGCCGCACAAGTTCATCGTCATCTAACACGACAATATCGGTATTTTCAGCTATTTTTAAGTCCGCTAAAAACCACCCAGGAGAGGAAATACGAGGTAAATAAATTGAAATTTTTGTTCCACAATTTTCCGATGAATGGATTGTTAACTCTCCCCCCCCATTGCTCTATCATTGGTTTAGCTACATAGAAAATATTTGTTATTAAATTTTCGTGAGTAAAATCACTATTGAATTTGGCAGAAGTTAAGCAGAACCAAAAACAGCAAACCTAAAAACATAATAAAAATACTGGCCTGAGAAGATATCATTCCAAGAGAGCATATGACATTGTGGCGCTTCACTTTAAAACGCCCGAGAAAGTGATAAAACTGACAGTTACTATGATTGCATATATCGCAAAAGCACCCGACAGGTCATGGAAATGATAACTTAATGAAAATTCAACGCGGCCCATTCGGCAATTTCTGCCAAAAGGTTGTCGCAGTTAAAATGGTATTGATAATGAAGTCGGGTGGATTGTAATTCTCTCTCAACCATCGGCCTAGAAAACCTCTAGACCCAAGTTCTCGTTCCTCATTTGACAAGTTTCCACCCAAGCTTAAGAAACCAACTCTGGGCGGGTGCGAGTAACAAATTCATTTCTTCTTTAAATCTCTGCCGATCTAATTTATTTTTAAACAAGGCGTAAGTATTCACCCGCGCCAGACCCAATTTAATTTTATTCGGAAAACAAACCAAGGTCGAATACGCATCAAAACAATGGGGCGTGCGTGTATGCTTGGCAAAATTCATAAAAATATAACGGAGAGCATTTCTCACCTCAGTCGGCGTTTTTAAAATATGCAGGTGATAGCGCTCCATGAACACCTTGCCCTGACGCTTTAAAAAACCATTCAAACTTTTTGCCAAGCTAATGCAAAAGCTCTGCATGCCACGCCCTAACTCCCGTTTATTTTCACTCTCAATCAAGAGATGGAGATGATTGCTCTGGATGGAAAAGTGGATGATGCGCAAACCGCGCACTCGCGCTTTTAAAATCGCCCGCTTGATCAACTTAAATTTATTTTTCGCGCGCAGGGTGGGCAGCCCCTTAATCAGTTTGACATTGATATGCAGGGGCTGACTGGGTTTAAAATCGGGGCGCGTATGATGCCATTGCAGAGAATCTCTGCTGCGTGGTCTGCCCGCACCCGTGCGCCTTCCGCCCCTGCCGCGATTGGTGAATAAATCTAGCTGAATTGTTTTAGATTTTTTTGTTGGCACTATTCTCTCTGCTTTTTATTTTCTAACGAATTAATTTTACCATTTCTTCCGCAGCGAAAGTTAACGGAAATTTAATACAATTGATTGAGTCTGACAATTGATATTGGCAGAAATTTAAAATAGAAATAAAAAAAAATGCTATCATTAAAACATATAAACTCTCTTTTCTTTTTTAATATATAATAAATTGTTTCCTGTATTCAAATAGCAAGTGCAACTTTCTTGCAGATGCGTCAAGACAGGTTAGGTACTTCACTTTAACCTCTTCTCATCGCAAAACAAGGAGAGCATATGAGTTACAACCACCTAACTCTAAACGAACGCTACCAATTTCATGCTTATAAGAAAACAGGAATCTCACCAAGCAAGATCGCAATTGAATTGGGCAGAGATAAAAGTACGATATCGAGAGAACTCAAAAGAAATACCGGCGCGAGAGGATATCGTCCCAAGCAAGCACACGAGATGGCGGTGACTCGCTTTAAAAACGCCGAGAAGGCAATAAAGTTAACTGTTCCCGTGGTAGGATACATCGCTGAGAAAATAACATTAGAGTGG
>Ga0316206_1002735_pt1 | contig 11214 bp, 8 predicted proteins | sample 6monthpyrite_MG_FD_204942 | JGI IMG/M metagenome (GOLD analysis project Ga0316206, IMG submission 204942) | Microbial mat bacterial communities from mineral coupon in-situ incubated in ocean water Damariscotta River, Maine, United States -... | ecosystem: Environmental > Aquatic > Marine >...
AACTTGGGTGTCAAAGGGGATTTAATAAGCCCACTGCTTAAGGGCAATTTAAGCACTATCCCTGGTAGTAGTAAATTTACGTTTAAGGGTCATGAGTTTACAATTATAGAGGGGAATGTTGCATTCTTAGATGATAAGTCGAAAAAACCACCGTTCATTGATTTTGTAGGAGTGACTAAGATCAATGAATATACGGTAAAATTCATGATTTCAGGAGAAGCAAGTAAATTAAATATTGAACTATCCTCGGAGCCTATTTTGGCCCAGCAGGATATTTTGTCTTTACTTACCTTAGGAGTAACGTCAGAAATCTCTAAAAATTTAGAAAACTCAGATTTAGAGTCCGTTACATCTATCGGTATTGGGACTTTATTGCTTGATCAATTTAAAGTTAATCAAGGTTTAAATCAATCTCTTGGGTTGCGCTTAAGTGTATCACCCGAGTTTGAATCAGATAATACAAGTTTAATTCAGGGGCGAGAAGGGGTTGCCGGGGCTTCAGCTACCAAATGGCGCTCTACTACAAAAATAAAATTACAGAAAAAGATAAGTAGTAAGGTTGATTTATCTGTTTCTAGCACTGTAGGTGGGGATATTGCACAAAAACAAGAGATGAATATTAATTATAATATTAATAAGAATGTATCTATTCAGGGTGTCTATGAAGTTAAGACATCGAATGAAAGTGAAACCAATGAGAACCCCGACTCAGTAGGGGCAGATGTAAAGTTTAGGTGGTCCTTTAAATGAAGAGAGCACTATTTATGTTTTTAATTCTTATCTCATCTTCACTCATTGCGAAAACCACTCGCTATTATGTGGATGATATTATTTTAACTTGTGCAAACAGCCGAAATTGTAATACTTTAAAAAAACTTTTTGAGGCTTTTGAAGCAGGGCTTTATTCACAAGAAAACTTAAAAGTAATAATACAAAAGGCTACTCATAGTAATAATGTTAAATCTCTTGCCTATGAAATAAAAAAGTCTAAAGATAAAACATTCTTAAACCTGGATGTAGAATTTAAAAGAGAGATACGAGATATTAATATTCGGACGAGCCAAGATATTAATACGACAGCGCTATTAGATTTTTTCCCTTTTAAGTATGGAGATATTTTTGAAATAGAAAAAGAAAAAGATGCAATCAAAACAATTCATAAATTTTTGGAGGAGAAAGGTTTTGATAATAATACAGTTAAATTAAAATATAACAAAATTGAAGAATATATTGATATTACGATAGAAGTTTATATCGGTGAGGTTATCACTGTCAGCGATGTAAGATTGTTACACGAAGAAAAAGTTAATCTGAAGGCTTTGGAAGATATCCAAAGAACCCTAAGTTGGTTTATTGATGAACCTTGGAATCGTTTGTCATTTAAGGTGGCAATAAGTGAAATATCAAAACGCTTGTTTGAAGAAGGTTTTTATCAATCAAAAATTGTAGAATTAAAACCATTAAGAAAAGGTAATCAAATAATTGTTGGGGTCGATGTATTCTTTGGAAAGAGATATGCCTTTAATTTTCGTGGTAACTCAATTCTAACTCGATCAAGTCTTTTAGAAAAAATCCACGAACTCGCAAAAACCAATATTGAAAATTTGAAAGCTGCAAGTCTGGCAAGGGAGATTGAAAAAATTTACGAAACAAGGGGTGTATACCATAATGACATCAAGGTGAGAGTCATGTCAGGAATATTTCAGGGAGGTGGGGAGTTTAATCATTTTTTTGTAAATATTAAGGAAGGCATAAAAATAAAAGCAGAAAAAATTCTTTTTTACGGAAATTCATTTTTTACTGAAAAAAAATTAACGAATTTATTTTATCAAAAAGCTAGTATCTTGGCACAAAGAAATTTTTTAGATATCGACTATTTAAAGAGATTCACTGAGATCATTAAAAGCTTATATCTAGATAATGGGTTCATCTTTGCGGAGATTTCTGCTCCAAAATTGCATTTCGACGATGCCAAAAAAAATGTAAAGATACATTATGAGATTAGGGAAAAACAGCAAACCTCCCTTGAGGAAGTCGCCATAACTAAAATTAGTCTAAGTATGGATGAAACCATACAAGATCATATGGTTAATAAAAAAAGATCACCTCTGAATATAAACTTTTTAGAAGAAGATCTACGAACGATTTTAGATACAGTAAAAAGTGGTGGGTTTTATTTTGCTCGGTTTAAAACTCTTGATCCATCAAAAATTTTAAAATACTCAAATAATTATAATAAAGCTATTTTGGAGATTAATCTTAATTTAGAAAAAAAATCTTTTTTCGATGGTGTGGTTATAACAGGAAATAATAAAACGGATAACGATGTTATAATTCGAGAGTTAAAAATAAAAAAAGGAGATATTTTAACACCTGAAAAAGTTGCCCTAATTAAATCTAGACTGGCTTCCTTAGGTTTATTTTCTCTTGTTCAGATAACACCAATAGTAATTAATAAGTATGAGAAAAATGATTCTTACCTCATTAATTTACTGATACAAGTTCGTGAAAAGGATTTTGGTGTTATCGAGGTGGCTCCAGGTTATAGAACTGATTTAGGGCTTAAACTATCTTCTGCTGTTATTTATAACAATATCTCGGGTAAAAATCGTTCTCTAGCGCTGAAAACTCAAGTTAATCATAGGCTTTCTGATTTTAGCAATTTAGATGCAAACAGACGATCTAAGGAGAAAAAATTTGTTGAATTTTTTGCCAAATTAGATTTTACAGAGCCTTTTTTATTTTCATCAGATCTGGAGGCTAAAACATCTCTCTCCTATAAAAGGCAAAAGTTTTTTGCCTTTGATGCAGATATAGTGCGTTTTTCTCCAAAGTTATCAAAACGATTTACTGACAATGTTTCTACATCATTGAAATATCAATTAGAGAAAATTAGGCAGTACGCAGCTACCGATGTAGAAAAAGATAATGGTGTTTTTACGGTCGGTGGAATCACTGCCGCATTCTCAATTGATTTTAGAGATAGTAGGATATTGCCGAGGCGTGGCGCCTATTTCGGTTTTTCCTCCGAATTTGCTAACCCCACCTTCTTATCAACTGGCTCAAACCAAGCAGACAATGAGGTTAATTTTTTAAAGCTAACGGCCAGGAGTAAATTTTATACTCCTTTAGTTTTTGAGAATTGGAATATGGCGACTTCACTATCCATTGGGTATCAAAAAAATCTAGGTGCAGACTTTATTCCTAGTATTAAAGTCTTTCGGCTAGATAGTGTTGACGTCGTGCGAGGGTTCGCCGACGATGAGGCCAATAGGTTAGATATGGCCTCTAATCCAGACATCAGTGAGGTTATTATAGATAATTCTGCTTATTTTTTAAATTTTAAAATTGAACCGAGGTATGATTTGAGCGATAGTATGGTACTGGGATTTTTCTTTGATGCGGGGAGAGTATTTGTCAATCATTTCAAGCCGTTATCGTTGAGGACTGCTGTTGGAGCAAGTTTTAAGTTTAAAACTCCTGTGGGGACGCTCGATTTTGATTACGGATTTAAGTTAAAACGCAGAGATGTCGCGTTGAATCAAAGAGAACGTGTGGGAAGGTTCCATCTTTCTATTGGGTTTTTCTAGCCTGAAAAACTCCCTTTCACCTTGACTAGCGGCCCCAATAGCATATATAAGTTCCTTTCAAATTATAGTAATATTTAAAGTTGCTTTTAAAATATTGGAAGGGTTATATGTATGTACAAAAATCATTCAGTCTTAAGCCAGCTGAAGCGGATAGAAAGTGGCATCTAATTGATGGAACTGATAAGATTGTAGGCAGGCTGGCAACTGAAATTGCTAATTTGTTAAGAGGAAAAAAGAATCCTAAGTATACAGCGAATACAGATTCCGGGGATTTTGTCATTTTACTGAATGCTGAAAAAATTAAATTTACTGGAAGTAAATGGGATAATAAAAATTATTATCGCCATTCGAGATTTATTGGTGGCTTAAGTAAAAGAACTGCTAAAGAGCAATTGGAAAAACATCCCGAGCTCATAATGCACAATGCAGTGAAGGGCATGCTTCCTAAAACGAGTTTAGGGAGATTACAGCTTAAGAAATTTAAAGTGGTAATTGGAGCTGAACATACTTATCAAGCACAAAAACCAGAAACCTACGAAATCAAATAGAGGAATGAAGAATGAGTAATGTTAAAAAGCACGACGTCCAAGCAGTTGGAAGAAGAAAGTCTTCAGTGGCCAGAGTGTATATGTCTGCGGGGTCAGGTAAAATAATTGTCAATAGTAGAGACATAAAAGATTATTTTTGCAAGGCAACCGATAGATATGTAGTTAACCAACCATTAAGTCTACTAAAAGTTGGCGATAAATTTGATGTTAATATTAACGTCAAAGGCGGGGGAAATACCGGTCAAGCTGGGGCAATAAGGATGGGAATTTCTAGGGCATTGGTTTCCACCGATCCTACTATTCGTGGCGAATTGAAAAAAGCCGGATTCCTTACGAGAGATGCTAGAAAGGTTGAAAGAAAGAAACCTGGCCTGAAAGGTGCTAGAGCAAAGTTTCAATTCTCAAAACGTTAATATTAAATCAAATATGTTTAATAAAAAGGGCCCATATTCATGGGCCTTTTTTATGATTAAATTACTCAGGTACTTCACTCATACTGCCGATACAGATAGGACGTATCGAGGTAAGTATGCATTTAAGCCCTTCAGTTGTATTTTTATTAGTTTCAATTCTTTTTTCAAAAGTAATTTTTGCGACTTTTATTATTCCAGCACCGATTAATAGGCAGGTTAAAGATTCTTTTGCAGCGATACAAGGGGTGAACAATGGAAAAACCTATAAAAGGGACCATGATGGTAATGTTTTAACTGAGTTCTCGTTTAAGCTTTCTAAGTCGGTTGGTTTGATAACTAATAAAATCGTTAATAAAAATAAGTTTAAGGTAATCGTTCCTGGAGGAAAGTGGAATGACAAAACTTATAAAATCATTGGCTCACCAGATTTTATTGAAGGTAAAGAATATATTTTACTTTTAGATAAATCTTCTTATGGGTTTGTTGTTCATGGATTGTCTATGGGGCAGTATGAGTTATACTCTGAAGATGGTAAAAAATATTTAAGGTCCATCATTTTCGCAAATCATCCCAAGATTGGAAAAATATCTTATGATGACTTCCAAAAACTACTTACGAACAATTTTGATCATAAGTTTGCATCAACCGCTTTAAAAGATACGAATATCTATAAAAAACAGTCAATCACCAAAAATCGTGGAAGGAAAATTGCTTCTATAAATAAACCGAAGAACAAAAATGACGAGAATAACACTATAAATATTATTTGGCTCACATTGGTTTTTGCAAGTCTTGGTATTTTCGCTCGCATAAAATTACGACGTCAAAAGTAGTAAGTTATTAAGTTCTTTTTCCTAAACTAGAGTGTAGTTATGAAAGTTAAATTAACGATATCTCTTTTTTATTTTATAGTATTATGTCCTTATTCTTTGGCTTACGTTTTATCGCGCGCACCTGATGGCGGCTTTATAAAGTGGGGCAAAGGGATTCAAAATTTAAATATTTATGCAAATTCCTCAAATGGAAAAGGATTCTCTGATATCGATGTATTTTCATTGTTGAGTCAATCTGTGCAAGAATGGAACAATAATTCGGCATTAAAAATATCAGTTATTACTACAAATGATGGTAATAAAAACAATAGAAATGATCTTTATTTTTCAAAAAATTCCTTATATTTCAATTCTAGCTCCGTGCTGGGAGTAACCCAAGTTGTTTTTAAAGAAAAAACGGGTGAAATTCTTGAAGCGGATATAATAATTAACGATAATGTTGGATACAATTTAAGCTTATTGAGTGATTTATACTTGGGAAATATTGTAACACATGAAATTGGACACTTTTTAGGTCTTGGGCACAGCCAAGTAAAAAATAGTACGATGTTTCACTCCGTTTCCTTGGGGCAATCTATTCTCGCAGAAGATGATAAGTCCGCTGTTTTCACGCATTACCCGGTAGGTATAAAGGGAACAATCACGGGGCAGATTATAGGGGGGGGGAAAAAAATTGGGATTTTTGGAGCACATGTACAAGCCATTTCGACTTTAACAGGTAAAATTGAGGGGGCAACACTTTCAGAAGAAACGGGTAAATTCTCTATTAGAGGTTTACCTCTCGACGATACATTTTATATATACGTTGAACCATCAGAGAAAAAAAGCAGTTTGCCAGAGATTTATTCTTCATCTCAAAATAATTTTTGCAATAATGGAAATTCTTTTCGCGGATCGTTTTTTCAGTCATGCTATTCTTCGGATATAGGATTTCCTACCGGGATAGAGTTGACGACTTCTTACCCTACTAAAAATGTTGGTAGCGTAACCATAAGATGTAGTTTAGATGTACCCCCTCTATACTTTATAAATAAATCAAATAATGTCCAGACGAATTTTACCCTTGGTACCAATCTTGCGAATCGTGGCCAGGCAATTGTAGGTTTTTTTACAGTTACTGATATCTTAAACTCTAATCGAGATGAGTTTCTTCTTGATTATACCAATTTTCAATTAGCTGAAACGAATCTTTATTTAGATATTAAGTTATCTGGACACAAATTTGGAACCCAGTATATGGAGCATATTATAAATGGAGAGAAAAATTATACAAAAATAGATATAGGATTAGAGGTCAATGGTACTCCTGCTAGTCCGTTTACTGATGTAGATGGTGTTGTTCAGTATGATCGAGAATTTCGAATTCCCTTAGATGCAAGCATTTCAAATAACAATTTTTTTCTTGAGATTATTCCTAATAAACTGGGAATCCCAACCCCATCATCTTTTTTCTTAAAAGAGTTTAAAGAAAGTTTAATTTTTTATTTTATGACTGTTGCCATTGTTAAAAAGGAGGTGGATGGATCTTTTAGTCTATTCGGAAATAAAAAATATATTAATTATCCTGACAATAGTACTTGTCCTGCAGCTGAAAGTAGCTATTTTGTACCCGCGAATAAGACATCTTCAGCAAATGCAGTAAAATTTTCTGAAATTAGTCGAGATGATGACAATCCAATCAATTGTGCCACGATCGATACTAATAATCGTGGTGACGGAAGTGGACTCATTAGCTTTGTCTTAGGTTTTTTAGCAATATTCATGTTGAAAAATCAGAAAAAAATAAAATATTTCTTGGATTAGCTCCCAATAAGACCCATAATTAATTAAGTACAAACCTTTTCAAGGTATCGCATGAAGTTAGTCTTTTTAATGAGTTTGTTTTTTTGTGTGACAGTAACTGCTCAGGATTTATTTAAGCAGAGGATTAGGAAACTGAGTACCAGAAAAAAAGCAATCTTTCTTACCAATGGAATTTTTCACAATGGCTCGATAAAAAGAGTGGCAAGCTTAAAAAAAATTCGACATTCATATTCAAAGAAAAATAAAGTTGAAAGAATAGTTTTTGACTTTAATATAAATAAAATCCCTAAAGTCTATGGGCAAATTGAAGGTGATAAGAACAGAATTAGAGTAGCTTTATTTGATACAGAGTTGGGAAAATCAGTACAGTCTTTAGGGGATAGCCATCTTGTAAAAAATATAGATTTTTTCCCGTTAACGAATGGAATATTATCTACAGAGATAACTTTTAAAACGGCTATTTCCGCAGATATATTTTATCTTGAGTCTTATGGTCGACTTGTCATCGATATAAAGAATTAACTGCACGTTTTCCAAATAAATTGCTAATATCGGTGCTCAAAGTAAGTTTTGGAGTCTAATTATATGGATGATTTAGAAAATGAGTATCAGGTTCAAATAAAAACAGCTAACGAGGAGGATTCTATGAATTTTCCATCTGAAGTCGTGATTATTCCTATTATGAATAGTCCTATATTTCCCGGCATGATCGCACCAATTATTCTTAGTGAAGAAAAGTTTATCCCAGAGCTAGACAAACAACTTTTTAAGGCAGGATATGTTGCGTTAAATTTAGTCAAGGCCAGTGAAGATAAGTCGAGAAAGCAAGGCAAATATCGGGAAGAATACGACGATGCCGATGAATTTAAAGAGATTAAAGGTACGGATATCTATAAAGTTGGCGTCCTTTGTAAAGTTTTGAAAAAACTAAAATTACCCGACGGCTCCACCAATGTTTTAGTTCATGGGATTAAAAGGTATAGAGCGTCGAAAATAACTCAAGAGGATCCTATCCTCGTGGCCAAAATGGAGGTTTTTGATGATCTATTGGAAACCGATGACGAATTAGATGCGTACACAAGATCGGTTATTAACCAAGTTAAAAAATTAAGTGAAATTAATCCTTATTTTAATGAAGAAATGAAATTGGCGATGCTTAATTCTCCCTCTCCCGGAGCATTAGCAGATTTAGTTGCATTTGCGATTTCATTGGATATTCCAGAGGCGCAAGATTTTTTGGAAACCTTGGTGGTGAAGAAGAGGTTCGCAAAGCTTTTGGTGTATTTGAAAAGAGAAAAAGATGTTGCGGATATTCAGAAGAGGATTTCAGATGAGGTCAATGATAAAGTTAATAAGTACCAGAGGGAATATTTTTTAAGAGAACAATTAAAGGTTATCCGCTCTGAGCTGGGAATGGATGATGATGATAAATCTAGAGATATTAAAAAGATCAAGGATGGGATAGAAAGTTGTGGCATGCCACAACATGCCCTAAAAGCCGCGAATGAAGAGCTTGAGCGTTTAGAAGTAATTCCCGATAGCAGCCCTGAGTATAATGTTGCAAGAACATATTTGAACTGGATGATTGACTTGCCTTGGAGTAAGTCTTCTGAAGAGAGTTTAAATATTTCCCAAGCAAAAAAAATCTTGGAAAAAGACCACTATGGTTTAGAAAAACCCAAGGAGCGGATTTTAGAATTTCTTGCCGTTAGGATGCTAAAACCTAATTATGACGGGACTATTTTATGCCTGGCAGGACCTCCTGGAGTTGGCAAAACATCTCTTGGGAAGTCCATTGCAAAGTCACTGGGCAGGGAATTTTATCGTTTTAGCCTAGGTGGTATGCGAGATGAAGCGGAAATAAAAGGACATAGAAGAACCTATGTTGGCGCCATGCCAGGAAGGATTTTACAAGCGCTTAAAAGAGTGGAGGTCAATAATCCTGTTCTCATGCTCGATGAAATTGATAAGCTCGGTAAATCATATCAGGGAGATCCAGGCTCTGCTCTTTTGGAAGTGCTAGACCCTGAACAAAATTCCAATTTTATTGATAACTATTTAGATATTCCTGTAGATCTATCAGGGGTTTTGTTTATTGCAACGGCAAACTATATCAACGAGATTCCTGAACCCTTATTGGATAGAATGGAAGTGATTGAGCTTAGTGGGTATACCATAGAAGAAAAATTATCTATTGCTGTAAAATGGGTGATTCCCAAGCAACTTAAAAAGCATGGCTTATCAAAAGCAGATCTTAAGTTAAGCTCTGCTGTCCTTCGAAAATTGATTTCTGATTATGCGAGAGAACCGGGAGTAAGGATGATGGAGCAATTTATTGCAAAATTGTGCCGAAAAGCTGCCTTAGAGAAAGTTGAACACCCGCGTAGAAAGAAAACTTTTGCACCAGAGATAAAAGACCTTGAACCTCTACTCGGTGGTGCGAGATTTCAATCAGAAATTGCCGGTACAAATATGAAACCAGGTGTCGTCACAGGACTGGCCTGGACATCATATGGTGGAGAAATTCTTTTTATTGAAAGTATCCCGCTTAAGGGAAAAGGCTTTAAGCTTACTGGTCAACTTGGTGACGTTATGAATGAATCGGCAAGCCTGGCATATAGTTATGTGAAAAAATTATTGCAATCGGAAATTGAAAATGCATCAGCAAAAATCTCCGGCAAAAAAAATAAAACTAAGTCTAATTATGCCCGTAAAGAAAGTTCTCAAGAAGATGATAATGGTGATGACGAAGAATGTGATTTTTTGGCCAATCATGAGGTGCATTTACATTTGCCTGCCGGGGCAACACCTAAAGATGGACCTAGTGCGGGCATTACTATGGCATTAGCTTTATACAGTCTGGCGAGAGGGAAGAAAATAAGATCAGATTTGGCGATGACTGGAGAGTTAAGCCTGACAGGCAAAGTTTTACCGGTTGGTGGCATTAAGGAAAAAGTATTAGGAGCTAAGAGAGCTGGAATTAGAGAGATTATTTTACCAAAACAAAATGAAAAGGATTTAAAAGAAGTTCCTGAAAGACATCGCAAGGGGATTAAGTTTTATCCTGTTGAGCATTTTGATGAAGTTTTAAAAATTGCTGTTAAAGGAAAATAATCTTTATTCTGGTTAAAATTCAATATTGAGCCCAGCGTAGACGCTAGAAATTTCTTCATCGTAGAGTGAAACTTCAACTCTACCTTCATTTATTTGGCTATCTGCTTGGACATAACCTAAAGTAAACGATAGTGAATTCGGAATAAGTTGATAATTAAAATTGACGTTGATTGAATATTCTGGATTATCGCTAACTTTTGTTGCTTGATATTTACTACTTTCTTTGATGGTCACGTGACTGCTAAATATTGCTTCAATTTCCCAAACAAAGTCTTTTGGGGCGTAATTGAATAAAATAGAATGCCCATAACGATACTTGTTTAGATTTGTTCCAGAAAGAGTTTGTTTGTATCTTTTTAAATAATAGGAAGTCGTGGGCCTGTATTGAATTGTAATTTCTCCATCCATTATTTTTTTTGTAACACTTATACGCCCAGTAATAGTTGATATATATTCTTTGTTCTGGGATTCTTGTGAGAGAGGAATCGTCGCCGAAGTTCTCCAAGAGTAATCTAGATCTAAAGGTTTTTTTTCAAATTTGTAAAAATGATAAAGTCTTGTGTCGTGGACGAGTAGCTCATTTCCACCTGGGTCAATTTTATATAGCTTTGTTAAGGATTGTAAAAAACGTATTTTGGAGTTTTTAGATATTTTTTTCGTTGTTGAAAAAGAAAAGTCCGTATAGGGATCATTTTTATTAGAAAAGCTTTGTAGCTGTTCTATTCCAAACTCAAAATGCCAAGTAGAGATGTTAACATTTTTAATATTTTCGCCAGGAGTCTTGTCTTGCGACGAAATTTTTTCTGCTACAATAACAAAAGTTAGCATAATAATAAAAAATCTAAATTTTTTTATTATATCGCGCATTTTATAAGCCTAATGATTTTTGATAAAAGTTAATCATTTCTAGAAA
>Ga0316206_1002736_pt1 | contig 11212 bp, 7 predicted proteins | sample 6monthpyrite_MG_FD_204942 | JGI IMG/M metagenome (GOLD analysis project Ga0316206, IMG submission 204942) | Microbial mat bacterial communities from mineral coupon in-situ incubated in ocean water Damariscotta River, Maine, United States -... | ecosystem: Environmental > Aquatic > Marine >...
GTCCAAAACCCAATTGAGCACCAATTCCCAATTGTAATTCAGGTGTTTTTTTCTTAATGGCTAAAGTCTGAAAGTTATAATACGCATTTAAAGTTGCATTTATTTGGGCAAAACCGTAAGTATAACAGAAAGAAGAACGTATCCCAATACGATTAATTTTATTGCCTAATGAAAAACTAAGTCCAGCAGACACACCATAATATTGAGATTGCGTAAATCCAGAATGATTTAGAACAGAAAACAAAGCTATGAGAATTATTTTTTTCATTATTGACTACGAAAATAGGCATTCAAGTCCATAAATTATCAATAATTGAACCATAGAATATTAATGTTTCACGATAAACTTTTGAGTTTGTGACATATGAGTGTTATAAACTCTAAGAATATAAATCCCATTGTTTAAATGAGAAACAGATAAGGCGAGTTGATTGGTAAAATTATTAAAGGATTCTAAAACAATTTTTCCATTCATATTATAAACTTGAACAGCATATTGATTTTCAAATTCAGGTATATTGACTTGGATAAAATCTTGAGCAGGATTAGGATAAATACTTAAAGCCTCATTAGATATTTCTGGTTTGTTTTGATTCAAATAGGCATCAACTGTATAATGATAATAAAAATATTCAGCCCTTTGTGGTTGTAGTTTAACGGTGTTGTTATTTTCGGATTTGATATAATATTTTACATGGTCTAATGAGTTTTGATGCGGCACTAATGCAGTAAAAATATTATCACCTGCAATTGCATCACCATTAATCCCGTCATCATTCATGGGTGTTGGTAAAAAATCTGAAGCATAGGCGCTAATAGTCGTCATGAGGGTTACAGTTGTTGTGTTTGTCACTTGTGCGGTAATATAAACGGGTTCGTTTACCAATGGTATTTGTAAACTTTGAGTGACATTAGTTATAATAGGTTGTGTTTGACTTAAAGCTGCAACAGATTGTAAATAGGGTATTCTATTGCGCATTGTCTCCATTATTCCTGCTAGATGAATCGTTGGTGTTGCAATAACCACTGTGTCAATGTTGCTATAAAATTGTGCATCAGAAAATAAATTATTAGGATCAAAAGACATTGGTGTAAACGCATTGTTTTGCCACGTATTTATCCAGTTCCGCATGGCTATTGTGTATAAATTTTCTTCAATAATAGTATTAATGTGTGCCAAATATGTTTTTTTATAATTGGGATTATTTAACAGTTGATAAACCAGGGGCTTTGAATTAACTAATGGCGTAAAGCCGTGTAAAATATTACGTTGATAATGGTCATTATAACTATTTAAGTTTGCCAATAAACCACCAACAAAACTTTCACTTAAATCCCAAGGTATGATCTGAAAACGCCCATCACCTAATTGATAAACATAATAATTATGCAGATACATTGTATTATAAGCGTCTTCATTTAAAATAACAGAATTGACGGCAAAAAACCAAAGCACTCTATCTACATTAAGCACAGATTCTATATTAGCGGGTTCGTTATTCAATACATCAATAAAATGAATAAGATTAGTCCAGCTTGAATCTGATTTTCTTTCATAGCGTAGATTATACTGAAGCGTATCCGTTCCTCTATAAATTAAATCAGCTGGATAGTTGGTTTCTGACGTGCCATATTATGCAGAGGGTTCACATTTATAAAAAGCTCCTGTTTTTTCATTAAAATGTTTTTGTAAAAACTGTTTATTAATGGATTCTGTATTGGTATATAATCCTAAGTATGTGCCATTAACAAATAATTGTATCAATGTAGTTTGGTGTGATGGCAAATATTGGTTATAAATATAAGATGCTAAGCCTTCTTTTGTAAAACTTGGATCAAAAAGTGCATTTCCTAATTTTAATTTTTTATACCCCATTAATTTTTGACCACCAACGTATTCGTTTACGTCTATATTATATGGTACTTTAGGATTGTTTAATGAATTAGCAATAAAAAAAGTGGAATTGCCTTTATATTTAACGCCAATGCTATCAAAATAAATACCGTTCATATCTAAAGAAGCCAATAAGCGTGTTTCATTTTTTGAAAACCACCAAGCCGTTAAAGTATCATGATAATTAGCATCATTAAAAGTAATGTATAAAGATTGAATTTGATTGCGGTCAAATAATTGACCCGTAGTGTCATAAACTAAAGTTGGATTATATATATCTTGACTTTTTAAGAAATTAGAAAAAACTAAAAAGAGTAAAACAATACTAAACTTTTGATAAGGGTATAAAATTTTCATAATTGTTATAAAAGTACAATATTTTAATTGAAAAATTAAAATTAATTTAACAAAAGATTGTTTTTCAATAACTTAACTCAATTTTTACATTAAAAAAAGAGACTACTCACAATCAAAGAACATAAAACTTTAATGGTACGATACTACAGAATCGAAAATATACGCTTAAATCGAAAATTAAGGGCGTTTTTTCTTTAAAATATAGATTTGAGACGAATATGTTTCAGGATTTGCCTTTAAATTTGATTTCAGTCCAGTAAAAAATGCAGAAAAAATATTTCCGCCTTTATATTTTTCACTTAACATAGACACATAATAAGAATCAAATTTCATTGGTAATATTTCTTTTACTTCCATATTAAATTGATCAAATAATGTACGAATATCGTTTGGGGTAAAATGATATAGATGAATTGGTAGATCGTAGGCTGCCCAAAACTCTTTATATTTTTTAGCATCATACGAATTCATATTAGGTACAGCAACTACCATTACACCATCATCTTTTAAAAGTGAGGTAATTTTCTTTAAATCATTTTGTAAATTATAAACATGTTCAAGCACATGCCACATAGTAATGACGTCCATTGAACTATCATCTAATTTATGCAATTGGTCCAATGGTTGAATGTTAACATCAAAAGATTTTTTGGCCAAATTTCTAGCATCTTCATCAGGTTCTAGGCCTAAAGATTGAAAACCAGCGCGTGACGTTGAATCTATAAAATGACCTGTTCCGGCACCAATATCTAAATGATTTTTTCCGGATGACAACCGTTGAATTAATTTTACTTTTTGTTTTAGGGTATAGTTTCTTACCTTTTGATAAATTTTATTAATCAATCCTTTGTTAGTAGAACTATGACTTATGTAAGATTCAGATTTATAATAGTTACCAATTTCAGACTCAAGCGGTATTGGATTTGTAAAGTGAAACCCACAAGAATTGCATATAACAATATTAAATTTATCTTTACTTACCGTATAATCAACTGCTGTTAAAAAGTCAGTGAATGACCCTTGATTACAAACTGGACAATTATTTATGTTTTTATAGTTTTCCATTATCTTCCTAAAAATACTAATAATACAGACACATCTGATGGTGACACGCCACTAATTCGACTTGCTTGACCAATTGTTACTGGTTTAATTTTTGAGAGTTTCTCGACCGCTTCAGCAGATAAAGATGCAAAACTACTGTAATCTATTGTTGGCGGAATTTTAACATTTTCCAATCGATTGAGCTTACTCGCATTATCTTGTTCACGAGAAATATATCCATCATATTTTATTTGAATTTCTGCCTGACTTAATGCATCAATATGATTTGGTTTATATTTATTTAACCTTTCTATTAAAAGAGGTGATCTTTCAACCATTTCAGTTAATGAAATATGTGGCCGACTTAAAAGCGTAAATGCTTTTTGTTTTTGTTTAATTAGAGATGAGTTTTTATCAGCTAAATACTTATTCATTTCATCTGGAGAAACAGATGTATTTTTTAACGTCTTTTTTATTTCGTCTGTAAATTTAATTTTTTCTTGAACATTAGTCAGTCTTTTTTCATCAGCTAAACCAATATTAAATCCTTTTTCAGTTAACCTTAAATCGGCATTATCTTGTCTTAACAAGATTCTAAACTCAGCACGAGACGTAAACATTCTATATGGTTCTTTCGTTCCTTTAGTAATTAGATCATCTATCAACACTCCAATATAAGCATCAGAACGGCTTAAAATAAAACTTTCTTCCTCCACTAACTTACGGTGAGCATTTATTCCCGCCATTAAACCTTGAGAAGCTGCTTCTTCATACCCTGTAGTTCCATTAATTTGACCTGCGAAATATAAATTATCTACCAACTTAGTTTCGAGCGTATGTTTGAGTTGTGTTGGTGGAAAATAGTCGTATTCAATAGCGTAACCAGGTCTAAACATTTTAGCTTTTTCAAAACCAGGAATTGAACGCATAGCTTTCATTTGAACCTCTTCAGGTAATGATGTACTAAACCCATTAACATAAATCTCAATGGTATTCCATCCTTCAGGTTCAACAAATATTTGATGTCTATCGCGTTCAGCAAAACGTGTCACTTTATCTTCAATGGAAGGGCAATACCTTGGACCTGCACTTTTAATAGCACCATTAAACATTGGCGACCTGTCAAATCCTTCTTTTAGCAAGTCGTGTGTTTCTGGATTTGTATAGGTAATGTGACAAGGTCGTTGTTTGGTTAAAACTTTAGACTCATCAGAAAATGAAAATTTAGAAGGAAAAACATCTCCGCCTTGTTCTTCCATTTTTGAATAATCCAAAGACCTACCATCTACACGTGGGGGTGTGCCTGTTTTCATTCTTCCAGACTCAAAGCCTAGCTCAACCAAATTTTCAGTAATACCAAAAGATGCACTCTCGGCAGCTCTACCACCTGTAAATTGTTTTTCGCCTAAATGAATTAATCCATTTAAAAACGTACCGTTGGTTAAAACAACAGCTTTAGCTCTGACTTTTTGACCCATCCCTGTTTTCACTCCAACAACTTTCCCTCCTTCAACAATCAAACCTGTGACCATATCCTGCCAAAAATCAAGATTCAAAGTTGCTTCTAGTTTTAATCGCCACGTTTCGGCAAACAGCATTCTGTCGTTTTGGGTTCGTGGCGACCACATTGCTGGTCCTTTTGATAAGTTTAACATTCTAAATTGTATGGCACTTTTATCAGAAACCACACCAGAACCACCACCTAAAGCGTCAATTTCTCTTACAATTTGACCCTTTGCAACACCACCCATAGCTGGGTTACATGACATTTGAGCAATGGTGTTCAAATTCATTGTTATAAGTAGGGTAGAAGAACCCATTTTTGCAGCAGCATGTGCAGCCTCACAACCCGCATGACCACCACCAACTACAACTATGTCGTACTCTTGTAACATTTTACTTGTTTTTAACTTAATGTTTCATGTGAAACAATATGTTTGTTTTATTATTTTGTTTCACGTGAAACATCTTCACGTAAAACCAAAGCTTTATTTTCTTGTATAGTCATTTCTGCTTGTTCTTCTTTGTTTTTGTCATTATAACCAATCAAATGAAGCACACCGTGAATAATTACTCTGTCCAATTCATCATTAATATTTCCATTAGAATACTCTACCGCATTAGACTTAACAGTGTCATAACTGATAAAAATGTCGCCAGAAATTATGTTATTCTCGTTATAATTAAATGTAATAATATCTGTAAAAAAATCATGGTTAAGGTGTTGTTTATTAATGTCTAAAATGTAATTATCAGAACAAAAAATATAATTCAAACCACCAACTTGTTTATGATGAGTATTAGCCACATTTAATATCCATAAACGAAAAAATTCCGGATTAAAGTCCGGAATAACAATATCTTCAAAATGGAATTCTATATTATTCATGAATGACAAAGGTAATACATACTTTTGAACCATTTTCAAAAAACTCTACTTTGTCGGCTAAGTTTTTCATTAAAAAGATTCCTCTTCCATCTGGTTTTTCTAAATTTTCTGGCGCAGTAGGGTCGGGTAGGTTGGTAAAATCAAAACCTCCTCCTTCATCAAAAACTGAAAAAACAACTTCTTTAGTAATTTTATCTACTATGATTTTAACTATTTTAGTGGGGTTGTTTTGGTTGCCGTGGATAATTGCATTATTTACCGCCTCAGTTACAGCAATTAGTATATTCCCATAATTATCCTCACTCAACTTCAAATCTTCACAGACAGTATCGATTAATTTTTCTACCTCTGCTATGTTTGAAATATCCGATTTGATTTCCAATTTATGCATTCATTAATTATTTACAGAATTAAAATATTCATTAACTAAGTTCTTATAATAAACTCTTAGACCGACAGGAATAGATTTTAACAATTCGATTTCTGCGTTCTTCTTTTTATTATACTCGGTAAAATCAATTTGGTTACCTTCTTCATTGTTTTTTGCAGAATTTGATTCTCTCTTATCAGAAAACCCTCTTTCTTGCATTGCTTTTTCACTTTCTAATAATTTAGATAAAATTTCTTGCTGACGTTTAAAAACATTATTCACGTCATTATTGTTGAGCAAATCGTTTTCAAGCTCCTCCATGTCATTAATCAATTCATTGAGCATATTTCCATTTCCGCTACCATCTTTATTTAATTCTTGACGCATTTGTTCAAGTGATTTTCTCATTTGACCTTGTTGGAATGCCATTTTTGCAATTTCTTCACTTGATAAACCAGGAATTCCTGATCCATTTTTACCCCCTGGTTTTTGACCGCTTTGACCACCTTTTCCATTTTTTTTTCCGTCTTTGCCACCTGGTTGTTGCCCACCTTTCATTTTCTCAATTTGTTTTTTCATTTGGTCCTTCATTTGCTGCATTGACATTTGTGGTGAAGAACCTTTGCCGCTTCCTTGTCCACCGGGTTTACTACAAGAACCTTTTCCTTGCATTTTAGATTTTTGTTGTTGTTGCATTTGATCTAATACTTCAGAAAGCATTAGTGCTAAGTTGTTGTATGAAGTAATAGCATACTGTTGATTTTGCATTAAAGAGTTTGTTTTACGTTCCTCTGAGTGAATGAGTGTTTTATCTAAACTATAATTTAAATTAGATAATTCGTCATTAATAAAACTTGAAAGTTGGTAAACGCGTTTACTTAAAGCCAATAAAGAATCATTTACTATTTCTGTTGACTGCGTAATTTTTAATTGATTGCGGTTCAGTTCTAAATAATTTGGGTCGTTTGTACGTGTGATGCGGTAATTATTCATTAAAGCTTCTTCTTGTTGAGATAGATTAACAATATTCTCTAATAAAAATCGCATAGCATCCATATCTTCTTCTGCTTGTTGACTTGCTGCTGATGTTTTCATTGCTGCAATATCATCTGCCATTTGTTCCATCATCTCGGCAGCACTTTTTTGGTTTTGTTGTGACTTTTTAGATTTACCATTTTCTAAATTTTCTTTAGATTCATTAGTTTGTTCTTCAATATTGTTTTCCATTTCTTTATCAAAATCTAAATCTCTAGGTGTTTCTAAATTTTCATTTTTACCTTTAGCCTCTTGAATATCTTTTTGAATTTCATCAAACTTTTTGTTAATTTCATCTTGTTTTTTTGCTAATTCTTCAGGTGATAATTCTTTGTTTTCGGTTTGTTCTGCTAATGCTTTTTGCTCTTCTGCTAGTTCTTTTAGTTGTTCTTCTATGTTTTCTAATTTTTTATCTAATTCCATATTTTTGAATAACTCTAATGTTCTATCCAATTCTTGCTCCATGGTTTCGGTTTTGTTTTCCATTTCTTCAAGATTTTCAATGATTTGATCTTTATTCATTTCATCCATTAATTTTTGGAGTTCTTCCATTAACTCACGCATTTCGTCATCCATTAACTCATCTAATAACTTTTGGAGTTCTTCTTGCTTTTGCTTCAGTTCCTCTGAGTTTTCTAAAAACTCATCTTCTTGCATTTTGTTTTGCTCAAAATCTTGTTTTAAATCGTCAACTTTCTTTTGCAAACTCTCTTGCATGTTTAATAGGTTTTCTAAATTTTGTTTGTCTTTCCAATCTAGAGATTGTTTATTAATTAGGTCATTTTTAATTTTTTTAACCTCTTCTTTAATTCGGTCAGATTCACTTTTAGCTTTGTCAATATCATTTTTTAAATTCTCGTTATTTTCAGACAATAAATTGTCAAGCGAGTCTAAAGTCGGTACGGCAAAAACTTTTCTTAATGAGGTAGATGACTTAAAATTATTTACAGCATCATTGTCGGTAATCGTAAAAGCGTATTCTAATTTGTCACCTGGGGATAAATCAAAATCGGTATAATTTAGCTCATAGTAGAAAAACTGTTTGGTTTGGTTTTTATTTATTTGGATTGATTTTATATCCTTTTTTACTTTTTTGTATTTCGTAATTTTAAAACTTACAACTAAGGATTTAAAGCCGTAATCATCCGACACAGTACCTTCAATAAAATGGCGAAAAGCATTTAAAGAGTCTTGAGAGTCAATTATTGTAATTTGTGGATAAGCGTCTGGAATAACAGTAATATTATGTGTTAGGGTATCACCAAATTTTAAATCTTTAGAACTTAAAACAAGTTGATATTTGATTGATGAATAAGCGTTGTACTTAAAAGAATAATCTCCAGTTAAATTAGGTTTCAAATTAATTGTCGTGTCGTCTAGAATAACCAATAATTCTGTTGTGTTTAAGCCTGTTAATTTCCAATCGATAAGGGTACCTTCTGGTACGGTGAGGTCGCCTATATTATTAATACTTTCATTTTTTAATTGAGTGTGTTTTGGATACAATAAATTTATCGTCATTTTAACTATGGACGGTTTTTGTAGAACATCAATCACAAATTGCTCAGAAGTAAAGCCATTAGATTCGCAAGTGAACACAATGTTTTCATTTACATTAGTAAATCCATACTCAAAAACAGTGTTTGAAGCTTTTTTAAGGCTATAATTACCCAAGTTGGAGTGTATTGTAATTTCGGTTGGAATTTCATCTCCAGTCATTTTAATTTGAAGTTTATAACTATCACCTTGAACAATTTGAGCATTACTCATTAAATTAAATTGAAATGGAGCCGGCACAACAAATTTTTGATTATAATTTACAATACGTTCGGTTCCGTCCGATAAAATGGTTGGTTTTATCAAAGCAATTAAACCTAAAACTAAAAGGATGGGCAAAAGAAACTTTAAATATTTTTTATTTTCACCAATATTTATTCCAGTAGTAAATGGAACCGCTGACAATTGATTAGATTTTTGCTCGATACTGGCTTGTAACAAAACCACATTTTGAGGATTGTTGTCTAACTGAGAACTCAGCTGAAGTGTGTTTTGGAGTTTATCAGAAATGTCAGGAAAAATTGAACCAATCATCACGGACGCTTCATTCATTGAAAGTCTTTTAGATAGTTTATTTAATTTGAACAATGGGATTGCGATAAATTTAACAAACACAAAAAGATTTGTGAACAGAAAAGAATAAAACAATAAAGAACGCAAAGTGTTTCCAAATCGTCCAAAATACTCAAGCGTACTTACCAATAAAAAACTCAGTAAAAAAATAGAAACAAACAGCACCCCACCTTTAACCATTTGGTTTTTATAATACTTGCGTATAAAAAGTTCAATTTGTGATATTAAATTACTAAATTTTGACATAAAATTATTTACTCGAATCTACTAAGGTAGATAAATCAATCTTAATGTACAATTATAACACCAAATTGTTCAGTTTATTATAATAAATTAACTGGAAAACGAAATTGTAATTTTAGGTTATTTTCTGATTTCTTTTGCAAATTAGGACTTGTACGCATTAAAGAAGCATCATAATATTAGAGTAAAAATAAATTGTTAAATTTGTTAAGAAACTTTTTATCAAATTAATTAATGAGCAATACAGAGAAATTTAAGCAACACATAAATGAGGGGTACAATTTTAAAGGAGAATCACTAGTAATCGGTGGAGCAATATTAAATGGAAAACCTGTTGAAGGGGCTCAAATAAAAATACCATTAAAAACACTAAATCGTCACGGATTGATTGCTGGTGCAACTGGAACAGGAAAAACTAAAACTGTTCAAGTATTGGCCGAACAAATGGCTGTAAGCGGTGTTCCATCAATTTTAATGGATATCAAAGGTGATTTAAGTGGTTTAGCTCAGGCCGGAGAATCTAACGACCATATAGTTTGGCGTCAAGGTGCAATTGGCCTTGAATATAAACCCGAAAAAATGTTGGTTGAACTCATGAGTATTTCTGACAAAAAAGGAATCAGAATGCGTGCCACTGTTTCAGAGTTTGGTCCAGTTTTATTAGGTAAAATGTTAGAGTTGAACGATACACAAGAAGGTATTTTATCTGTTTTGTTTATGTATTGTGACGACAATAAATTACCATTATTAGACTTGAAAGATTTACGAAAATCATTACAATATATTAGTGGAGAAGGGAAAGATGAAATTGAAAAGGAATATGGAAAAATATCCACTACTTCTGTAGGCACAATTATGAGAAAAGTAGTGGCACTTCAACAACAAGGTGCTGATTTATTTTTCGGCGAAAAATCATTTGATGTTAACGATTTGCTATTTGTGAATAAAAAAGGAAAAGGACAAATTTCAATTATTCAATTGGCAGATATACAGTCAAAGCCAAAACTATTTTCAACATTTATGCTGAGTTTGTTGGCCGAAATTTATGAAACGTTTCCTGAATCAGGAGATAGCGATAAACCAAAATTGTGTATTTTTATTGATGAGGCCCATTTAATGTTCAGTGAAGCATCTGACGCTTTATTAGATCAATTAGAGATTATCGTAAAATTGATAAGATCAAAGGGTGTAGGTATTTTCTTTTGTACACAATTACCAACCGACATTCCAGATGAAGTATTAAGTCAATTGGGATTAAAAGTACAACATGCCTTACGTGCATTTACAGCAAAAGACCGAAAAGCAATAAAACAAACAGCCGAAAATTATCCATTGTCTGATTATTATGAAACCGATCAAATTATAACAGAATTGGGAATTGGAGAAGCATTAGTTACTGCGCTTAACGAAAAAGGAATTCCAACACCTTTAGCAGCTACACTGTTACAGGCGCCTAAAACTAGAATGGATATTTTAACCAAAGTAGAAATTGATAACATTGTAGATTATTCGACTTTAACCGATAAATACAATAAAGACATTGATAGAGTAAGTGCTTATGAAATTTTAAATGACAAAATTGAGGCCGTAAATGATGAAAAATTGCAAGAAGAAAGACGTAAAAAACAAGAAAAAGAACAAAAAACATTAGCCAAAAAACGTTATAAAGCACCTAAAAAATCATATCCAACACGTTCAAGAAACAGTAGGAGTAGAAGTCGAACAACATCAACCGGTAATTTAGGAGCTG
>Ga0316206_1002737_pt1 | contig 11208 bp, 11 predicted proteins | sample 6monthpyrite_MG_FD_204942 | JGI IMG/M metagenome (GOLD analysis project Ga0316206, IMG submission 204942) | Microbial mat bacterial communities from mineral coupon in-situ incubated in ocean water Damariscotta River, Maine, United States -... | ecosystem: Environmental > Aquatic > Marine >...
TGCCGAGAGGCGCGTTTGAAGGCATTATTTCAAACTTTTTTCATTAAAAACCCCCTTTAATGCAACTTTTAGCTTGTTAGTTGGCCTCCAAATCGCTACAATTCGCACCCTTTCTGAAAACAGAAAACTTAACACGCAAATTTAGGAGTTGTCCGGTATGTACGCTGTAGTTAAAACCGGTGGTAAACAATATAAGGTTACTGAAGGCGAATATCTGAAAGTTGAAAAACTGGAAGGTGCCGAGGGTGACTCAATTGAAATTGATCAGGTTCTTATGATCGCTGATGGCGACAAACTGAAAATCGGTAGTCCAATGCTGGATGGTGGCAAGGTAACTTGCAAAATCTTATCTCATGGTCGCGCCAAAAAAGTTCATATCATGAAGTTCCGTCGTCGTAAACATCATCAAAAATGCACAGGTCATCGTCAGTACTTTACTGAAATTGAAGTAACTAGCATAGCTGGTTAAACCTGTAACAAGAGGATTCTAAAATGGCACATAAGAAAGCCGCCGGTAGTACGCGTAACGGACGCGAGTCGGAAAGTAAACGCTTAGGCGTTAAAATGTATGGTGGTCAGGTAGTATTAGCTGGCAACATTCTAGTTCGTCAACGTGGTACCGAGTTTCATCCAGGCACTAACGTAGGCATGGGTCGCGATCACACTCTTTTTGCTAAAGCAGAAGGTAAAGTGTTATTTGAAGTAAAAGGCCCTAAAAACCGCCGCACAGTGAGCGTGGTTGCTGCGTAAAGACTTAACGTCTTATACCAAACCTTAAAACCCTGCTCTTGATTACTCATAGCAGGGTTTTTTTATGCACAAAAAAACTTTGGCGCAGAGACATAGAGCTGATAAATTATATAACGCTTCTGTGATACTTACTGCGACATCAGGCCTACCTGTAAAAAACTAGCCATCGAGGGCTAAATTAACATGCGCTTTGTAGACGAAACCAAAATAAGAGTTATTGCCGGTGATGGCGGCAATGGTACTGTCAGCTTCAGACGCGAGAAATTTATTCCTCGAGGTGGCCCTGATGGCGGTGATGGCGGTGATGGTGGCAGTGTTTTTCTAGTTGGCAGCCATGACTTAAATACACTTTCAGATTTTCGCACCGTTAGAACCTATACCGCTCGACCTGGCACTAAAGGCTCAGGTCGTAACATGACCGGTAAAAAAGGTGATGACCTGTTTGTAAACGTACCCAATGGCACACTCGTTTATGATGAAAATACCGGCGAACTTATTGGTGATATCACCGAGCATGATCAAGCCTTATTAGTCGCTCAGGGCGGCTTTCACGGGCTTGGCAATACACGCTTTAAAAGCTCTGTGAACCGCACTCCAAGACAATCAACCGATGGCAGCCCCGGTGAGCGCCGCGAACTACGCCTGGAATTAAAAGTACTGGCTGACGTTGGCTTGCTTGGCCTGCCTAACGCAGGAAAGTCTACCCTTATTCGCGCGGTTTCCCATGCAACCCCAAAAGTAGCCAATTACCCGTTTACTACATTACACCCTAACCTGGGCGTGGTTGATGTAGGCGAATCGCAGAGTTTCGTTATTGCCGATATTCCCGGCCTGATTGAAGGTGCCGCAGAAGGTGCCGGACTGGGCATCCAGTTTTTAAAACACCTGAGTCGTACACGCATACTATTACACGTAATAGATATTGCGCCTTATGATCAGATTGACCCTGTTGAAAGTGCAAAGATCATTTTACACGAGCTAGAGAAGTACAACCCGGCTATGCTTGATGAGCCTCGCTGGTTAGTCCTGAATAAAACAGATTTGCTGCCTGACGAAGAAGCAAATGCAGTTTGTGACGATATAATTGAACGTCTAGACTGGAAAGGCCCAAGTTATCGTGTTTCAGCCGTTGGTAAAACCGGCACTCGACCCTTGATATTCGACATAATGACCTATCTTGAAGAAGAAAAAGATAAAATAAAGACCGAGGAAGCCAATGCATCCAGGGCTAACGAGATAACTGAAGAAGATTAAAACCCAATTTGCAAAATACAATTAATACCATATGAAAACACGCCAACAACTCGCCGACTCTAAACGCTGGGTTATTAAAATAGGAAGCTCACTGGTCACTGATGATGGCCGCGGCCTTGATGCATCTGCCATAAAAGGCTGGACTGAACAAATTGCTCAACTGCGCAAGTTAGGCAAGGAAGTATTACTGGTTTCTTCTGGCGCTGTAGCTGAAGGCATGGTGCGCCTCAAATGGGATAGTCGCCCTGGTACATTACATGAACTACAGGCGGCCGCTGCAGTAGGCCAAATGGGCCTGGTACAGGCATATGAATCACGCTTTCAGAAACATGACATTCTTAGCGCCCAGATACTACTCACACATGAAGACCTCTCTGATAGACGCCGCTATTTAAATGCACGTAGCACACTGCGCACTCTGCTCAATCTGGGCGTCATTCCCATAATCAATGAAAACGATACAGTTGCTACCGATGAAATACGCTTCGGTGATAATGATACGCTTGCCGCGCTGGTTGCCAATCTTGTTGAAGCGGATGTTTTAATCATCCTCACAGACCAGAGTGGCCTGTACAGCGAGGATCCTCGTCAGAACCCTGACGCCGAGTTTATTTCTACTGGTCAGGCTAATGACAGCAGATTACATAAAATGGCTAGCAGTAGTGGCGGAGCATTAGGACAGGGCGGCATGAGCACAAAACTAAGCGCTGCTCAGCGCGCTGCAAAATCAGGCACCGCGACCTTAATTACCAGTGGACGTAGCGACAATGTGCTACTGAGCATTGCAAATGCGCAAGAGAGTGGCACCCTGCTGTTACCTGATGCAGAACCTATGGCAGCTCGCAAGCAGTGGCTGGCAGGCCACCTGAAAGTCAGCGGGCAGCTGACCCTTGATGAAGGCGCCAGTAAAGTTTTACAACAGTCAGGAAAGAGTCTGCTGGCTGTGGGCGTAACGTCGGTAAACGGCAACTTTATTCGCGGTGAAATGGTCTCCTGTATAAACCATGAAGGCAAGGAAATTGCCCATGGGCTGGTCAACTACAACGCTATTGAAGCAGCAAAAATCTGCGGCAAAAGCTCTTCAGAAATTAAAGCTATCCTGGGTTATATGGATGAATCTGAACTGATTCATAGAGATAATCTGGTTCTGATTTAAACGAAGACGCGTTAATTAGCTAACATACCAACATATAACAGGCACAAAAAAGCCGACTCCAGGCCGGCTTTTAAGCAAACTTATGTCATTACAACTTAAGCCATAGCACGAATACGTGAATTCAAACGGCTCTTATGACGAGCAGCTTTATTTGCATGTACCAGACCTTTACTACACATCTTGTCAATAACCGGTACAGCTGCTTTATATGCAGTTTCAGCAGCGGCTTTATCACCAGAGTCGATTGCATATACTACTTTCTTAACGAAAGTACGGTACATAGAACCCATGCCAACATTGCGGGCACGGCGCTTAATTGCCTGACGGGCACGTTTTTTTGCTTGTGGTGAATTAGCCAATTTATTCTTTCCTATAAATTCTGATATTGTCTGAGAATAATTCTGTGAATTTTTCCAGAGAACATCCTAATGGGGCGCAGATTTTTCCAGTTTAGGAGGCTTTTGTCAAGCACCAATACACTAAATACCCATATTACATATTAAAGCATACTAAATAACCTAAGAATCAGTGTAATATGCAGCTGTTACTGCTAAAAATAAGAATATGGAAGATAAAAAAGAGTTTAAAGTTAAATTAGGCGACCCGATTCAATTACAGTTCATCCCTCAAGATGGCAGAGAAAGACTCACCGCCAAAGTAATTGGGCATAGCCCGAATAAAAGCATCATTATTAGCGCACCTAGCGTTAACGGCAAGCTTCCCCTGTTAAAAGAAAACCAGCCGTTTGTTGTGCGCATGTTACAGGGCAATGACGTATATGGGTTTGAGTCATCAGTCATAAAGTATTACAGCATTCCTTACCCACATGTACATCTTCGCCACCCTAAAGACATTGAGTGCATTACGGTGCGTGGATCACAAAGAGTTGAAACGGAAATTGTTGTATCTGTAGCAACCACATCCAGCCCCGATAAAACCCTGTCCATCTCCATGTTAAATACCAGCGCAACAGGCGCGCTGTTACAGACACAGAAAGAACTAGGCAAACTTAGCGATGAATTAAGCATTTCAATAGAACTGGAAATCGCCAACATAAAGAAATACTTACGCATAAATGCCATTATCAGAAATATTTCCACCCCTGAGGACAGAGACGATGATGACATGCTGAACAAGTATGGGGTTCAATTTTTAGATTTAAATGACGATCAAAATCTCATAATCAATGCATATGTATACGAACAGATTGTTCTACACATGCAAGACCACTAACACCCATTTCACGGATTATTCAGCCCCACGGCATTTTTAAGTTATGAATTTCAACATATTAGATCATGTTATTTAAATCCACCGCCATTGTGGCAGCGATGACATTCCTATCGCGCATATTAGGTCTGGCTCGAGATATTATTTTTGCCAATTATTTTGGCGTTAGTAACGGCACTGATGCTTTTTTTGTCGCCTTCAAAATTCCAAATTTTATGCGCCGCCTGTTTGCAGAAGGCGCTTTTTCACAAGCATTCGTACCGGTTTTCTCCGAATACAAAGAAACCCGAAGTTTTGCCGACCTGAAAGACCTCATCAACCATGTTGCGGGCTCTTTAGGCGGGTTTTTGTTAGTTTTAAGCATTATTGGCTCACTCTCGGCACCATTGCTGGTTTATGTGTTCGCGCCGGGTTTTGCCGATGAAACCCGTTTCCAGCTTACCGCTGATATGCTCGCTATCACCTTTCCGTATATCTTTTTTATCTCACTAACCGCATTCGCAGGGGGAGTATTAAATAGCTACAATAAATTTGCCGTACCTGCTTTTACCCCTGTACTACTAAACTTATCACTGATTTCAGCCGCACTTTGGGGGGGCGATTATTTTACACAACCAATTATGGCGCTTGCCTGGGGCGTCGCTCTAGCGGGTTTCTTGCAGCTGTTATTTCAAACGCCTTTTTTAGCCAAACTAAAATTATTACCCAAACCACAATTCAAACGCGCCCATGAAGGCGTTATAAAGATACAGAAACTAATGTTGCCCGCCATTATCGGTTCATCTGTAGCGCAGATTAACCTGTTACTGGATACCATCATTGCTTCTTTCCTTATCACAGGCAGTGTTACATGGCTGTATTACTCAGATCGATTAGTGGAATTCCCGCTGGGGGTTTTCGGAATTGCTTTAGCCACGGTCATTTTACCCAGCCTCTCTAAACAACACGCTAATCAATCCCCTGAAAAATTCAATCAGACTCTGGACTGGGCACTAAAACTGGTCACCCTTATTGCACTTCCTGCTGCTCTTGGCCTATTACTTCTGGCTAGCCCGCTACTTGCCAGCCTTTTTGGTTATGGTGAATTTTCTGCACACGATACCAGAATGTCCAGCTTAAGCCTGATGGCTTATGCGCTTGGTTTACCTGCATTTATTTACATCAAGGTACTTGCTCCCGGTTTTTATGCCCGCCAGGACACCAAAACGCCCATGCGTATTGGTATACAGGCCATGATTTCAAATATGTTTCTTAATTTGTTATTTGTCATTCCAATGGTAATGATGCAGTTTGAAGGACCACATGCAGGCCTTGCTTTGGCCACATCATGTTCAGCCTATATCAATGCATTTATGCTCTATCGCGGGCTCAAACGACAGGGCATATACCAACACCTTGATGGCTGGGGTAAACTACTATTTCAAGCACTGCTCGCCAATACGCTTATGGCTACATTTTTAATCTATTTATCACCCTCAATTGACAGCTGGTTAGCCTGGCCTTTATTCGAGCGTTTACAGTATTTATTGGGTTTTGTAGCGATAGCGGCCATTATCTACTCTGTTAGCTTATTCGTCAGCGGCTTTAGACCCCGACATTTACAACATTAAGCACTACCTACAACCCCACATGACACGCATTATCAGGTATAATTCTTCCCTTTTTTAATGCGGATATAATTTACCAATGCAGTTAGTGAGAGGCCTACACAACTTAAGCGATAAACTTCGTGGCTGCGCTCTAACAATTGGCAATTTTGACGGGGTGCATCTTGGGCATCTGGAAATCTTAAAAAACCTTAAAAAAGCAGCGGATGAGCAAAATTTACTGTGCTGTATTATGAGTTTTGAACCCTTGCCCATGGAGTATTTTAATCCGCAAACCGCACCTGCCAGACTCCACCGAATCAGGGAAAAATGGTGCGCTTTACAAGAAGCTAATGTTGATTATTTTCTATGCGCAAAATTCGACCACCAACTGGCCGGGTTATCTGCAGATGATTTTATTAAAAATATTTTGCTTGAAAAGTTAAATATTAAATACCTGTTAGTTGGCGACGACTTTCGCTTTGGTAATAAACGTTGCGGTGATTTCGAAACGCTACAGCAGGCTGGAAAAAAATATGGCTTTGAAGTGCATAACACTGAGAGCTACTGTTATAACAATGAACGTATCAGCAGCACGCGAATTAGAGAAGCACTTATACAAAATCAGCTTAAGCAAGCTGAAGAAATGTTAGGCAGGCCTTATCAAATTTGTGGACGCATAGCACATGGTGATAAACGCGGACGAACTATCGGTTTCCCAACCGCGAATATAAAATTACACCGCCATGCTACTGCAGTGCACGGTGTTTATGCCGTACATATGACAGGTGAAAATAATTTTTCCGCTTATGGTGTTGCTAATATCGGAAAACGCCCAACAGTTAATGGACAAGACTTACAACTTGAAGTACATCTATTTAACTTTGATAAAGAGATTTATGGCAAAAAAATGTGTGTCGAGTTTAAGCACAAAATACGTGATGAAAAACGTTTTGATTCATTCGACGAATTAAAACAGCAAATTATTAAAGACGCAGAACAGGCAAAAGATTTTTTTGCTCTGTAAACAAACTAAACAAACACGAACTTATTTGAGAAGAAAAACAAGTGACCGAAGCAACTAAAGACTATAAAGACACATTAAACTTGCCCGCGACTGATTTTCCAATGCGCGGCAATCTTGCTAAGCGCGAGCCGGACATGCTTAAGCAATGGCAGGAAAACAATCTTTATCAAAAAATTCGCAAAGCCAGCGAAGGTCGACCTAAATTTATTTTGCACGATGGCCCTCCTTATGCAAATGGCAATATTCATATTGGCCACGCGGTTAATAAAGTTTTAAAAGACATCATAATTAAAAGTCGAACTCTTGATGGTTTTGATGCTCCGTATATTCCAGGCTGGGACTGCCATGGCCTGCCAATAGAATTAAATGTAGAAAAGAAAGTGGGTAAACCCGGCCAGAAAGTAGATGCAAAAACTTTTCGCGATAAGTGTCGGGAATACGCGCAAACACAGGTGAACGGACAGCGTGATGACTTTATTCGCTTAGGTGTATTAGGTGACTGGGAAAACCCGTACCTCACAATGGACTTTAAATTCGAAGCTAACATTGTTCGCACACTTGGAAAAATCATTGATAAGGGCCACCTACACAAAGGTAGCAAACCTGTTCACTGGTGCCTTGATTGTGGATCTGCCCTGGCAGAAGCAGAAGTTGAATACGAAGATAAAACATCTTCTGCTATTGATGTCGTATTTAAAGCGATTGATAGCAATGCAATATTTAAAGCTTGCGGTGCTGAAAAAAATGACTATCCGGTGGCCACTGTTATCTGGACAACAACTCCATGGACGCTACCTGCGAATATGGCTGTTTCATTACACCCTGATTTTGATTACGTTTTAGTAAAAGCAGAAACACCCATCGGCAATATTAATTTATTACTTGCTGAAGCATTACATGAAAGCGCACTCGATCGTTATGAGGCTGAAAAGTTCAGCATCATTGGTCGCTGTCAGGGCAGTGATTTAGAAAATCAGTTATTACAACATCCATTTTATAAAAGACAGGTACCCATAATTCTGGGCGACCATGTAACAACAGAAGCCGGAACTGGTGCAGTGCATACGGCACCTGGCCATGGCCAGGATGACTATATTGTTGGTACAAAATACGCTCTTGATGTATATAACCCGGTGGGTAGTAATGGCGTGTTTTTACCTGACACCGAAATATTTGCGGGCCAGCATGTCAATAAAGCCAACGATGCCATTATTGAACTTTTAAAAGAAAACAATGTGCTGTTGAAATTTCGTAAATTAAAACACAGTTACCCACATTGCTGGAGACACAAAACACCTATTATTTTTCGTGCTACACCTCAGTGGTTTATTAGCATGAAACAAAATGGTTTACGTGACCATGCGATGACTGCCATTAATGAAACACAATGGATGCCTGAATGGGGTAAGGCGCGTATAGAAGGCATGGTAGAAAACCGTCCTGACTGGTGTATATCTCGCCAACGCACCTGGGGTGTACCTATTACACTTTTTGTTCATAAAGAAAGTGGAGAATTACACCCTAACACCCAGGAAATCATTAAAACCGTTGCCAATGATATTGAAAAAGAAGGCATCGATGCCTGGTTTTCAAAAACGGCTGAAGATATTCTTGGCGATGAAGCAGACAGTTATGACAAAGTAACCGACACACTGGATGTCTGGTTTGATTCTGGTGTTACCCATGCTAGCGTACTGGAACAACGTGAAGAATTAAGTGTGCCTGCTGATTTATACCTTGAAGGATCAGACCAGCATCGCGGCTGGTTTCAGTCTTCTTTATTAACCTCTGTTGCCATCAGAGAAAAGGCACCTTATAAAGCCGTGCTTACTCATGGTTTTACGGTTGATGCTGATGGTAAAAAAATGTCCAAGTCATTGGGCAATGTTGTACAACCACAAAAAATATTTAATTCTCTTGGCGCAGATATTTTACGTTTATGGGTCGCTTCGACTGACTATAGTGCTGAAATGTCTGTCTCTGACGAGATTCTTAAACGAACAGCAGATTCATATCGACGTATTCGAAATACATCTCGTTTTCTACTCGCAAACCTTAATGGCTTTGATCCTGATACAGACATGTTACAGGAGAAGGATATGCTTGCTTTAGATAAGTGGGCAGTAGCACGAACACATCAGATACAAGATGAAATCATAACCGCTTATAAAGAATATAATTTTCATGTTATTTATCAGAAGTTACATAACTTCTGCTCTGAAGATATGGGTAGCTTTTATCTTGATGTTATTAAAGACAGACAATACACAACACACAAAGACAGTATTGCACGGCGCTCTGCACAAACAGCTATTAACCATATCATAGAAGCAATGACTCGCTGGATGGCACCTATTTTAAGTTTTACTGCTGACGAACTCTGGCAACAGATACCAGGCCAACATGGCGACTCGGTTTTACTTGAAACATGGTATGACAAGCTGTTTGACCTAAATTCATCTGACACAATGAATGATGATTTCTGGACTACGATAAAAGAAACTCGTACGCTTGTTAGCAAACAGCTAGAACAAATTCGTGTTGATGGCAAGATTGGCTCTTCGCTAGATGCAGAAGTTAAACTATTCTGTAGCGAGAAACTTTATACTACATTAAACGCACTGGATGACGAATTACGTTTCGTATTAATTACCTCATACGCTTCAGTTCACCCAGACGATACGGCACCCGATTCAAACGAAATTTTTGAACTCGAAAACGGTGAGAAAATCAGTATTAATGTTGAAAAATCTGCGCACCAAAAATGCACCCGATGCTGGCATCTACGTGAAGATGTAGGCAGCCATACAAAACATCCGAATCTATGTGGACGTTGCGTGGAAAATGTAGAGGGTAAAGGTGAGACAAGACATTATGCCTGATAATTCTCTTATCGGTTTTAGACACTGGTCATGGATTACTATTTTAGTAATTGTGCTTGACCAGTTAACTAAAATTCTTGCCGATCAATTTTTGCAGTATCACCAATCAGTTGAACTCATACCCATGTTCAACTTAACCCTTATGTATAATAAAGGTGCGGCATTTAGTTTCCTGGCTAATGCGGGCGGCTGGCAACGCTGGTTTTTTCTAATTTTAACCAGTGCTGTCAGCATATTTATATACCTGTGGTTAAGGAAACTAAAAACCCATCAGATACTTCAGTATTCTGCATTAGCGTTAATACTTGGCGGCGCTATTGGTAACTTGATAGATCGCGCAATTTACGGTCATGTTATTGATTTTCTCGATGTCTATTACAAACAACACCACTGGCCCGCATTTAATATCGCAGACTCTGCTATTACCGTAGGTGCCATTTTATTAATTTACGATACATTAAAGAACCCACATGAAGACAGTTAAAGCCGATAGTCGATTATTACTTCTTTTTAAAATGCAGCTTGAGGATGGCACAGAAGTTGAATCTAACTTCGATGATGAAGCCATTGAATTTGAAATAGGCACTGGAAGCTTAACCGCAGGTATGGAAGATGCCCTTATTGGCAAACAGGAAGGCGAGACAGTTTCAGTCGAGTTATCTCCCGATCTTGCTTTTGGCATGCCAGATGAAAACAATATTCATAATATACCTCGTGAAGATTTCCCCGATGATTTACCGCCTGAAGAAAACCAGGTTATTGCTTTTGATGGCCCCGATGAAACAGAAATAATGGGAACTATTGTAGGCATTTCTAAAAATGAAGTTCAAGTGGATTTTAGTCACCCTCTTGCAGGGCGCATGATTAAATTCACTGCCAAAATTATTTCTATTTTGTAACTTACCACATAAGATTTAAACTAATGAAAATACAACTTGCTAATCCCCGTGGTTTTTGCGCAGGCGTAGATCGAGCCATTGAAATTGTTGAAAGAGCACTAGATATTTTTGGTGCGCCTATTTATGTTCGCCATGAAGTTGTTCATAACACTTACGTAGTTAATTGTCTTAAAAAAAATGGCGCTATATTTGTAGAAGAACTAGATGAAATTCCTGATGACTCCACTGTTATTTTTAGTGCACATGGTGTATCACAGGCTGTACAGCTAGAAGCAAAAAATAGAAAACTAAAAGTATTTGATGCAACCTGCCCCTTAGTAACAAAAGTGCATATGGAAGTCGCACGTTATGCCAAATCCGACACAAATGTTATTTTAATTGGTCACCAGGGGCACCCGGAAGTTGATGGAACCATGGGCCAGTT
>Ga0316206_1002739_pt1 | contig 11179 bp, 8 predicted proteins | sample 6monthpyrite_MG_FD_204942 | JGI IMG/M metagenome (GOLD analysis project Ga0316206, IMG submission 204942) | Microbial mat bacterial communities from mineral coupon in-situ incubated in ocean water Damariscotta River, Maine, United States -... | ecosystem: Environmental > Aquatic > Marine >...
GTTGATCTTGAGTCAGGTGATTCTGAGTTTGCAGTTGCCGTTCGCGGTGGTGCCTTTGATCAAGTTCACATCGAGCAAGACGAAGATGGGCCCGTTTGTCAGCAAGCTCTGGGTCCAGATCGCTGCGTGGGTGATCGCGGGGGTCATCATCGTCCTCAATGTGGTGCTGGTGGTTCAGGAGATCGGTGCGTGGACACACGCCGCGGGGAACTATGGGTGGTTGGTGCTTGTGGGGACGGTGCCGGTGGGCTCGGCGCTCGGCGTGCTCTTGCTCTGGATGATCTTCCACAGCGATGGAGATCATCGAAAGGATGACGAACCGGCCAATGCACTTGATGTGCTTTCCGAGGCGCGGGTGGTGGCCAAGCCGGTGGAGCGTGTGGGTGTGGCGCTTGAAGCGAAGCAATCTGATGCAGCGATGCTCGCTCGGGCGATATCGCTTGCCAAGACGCACGGGGCGCAGCTGGTGTTGATCCATATCGTTGAGGGGGTCGGCGGGCAGTGGTATGGGCAGCAGACCGGAGACCTCGAAGCCCGCCAAGATGAGGCGTATCTCGATGATCTGGTTAGGCAGTTCAAATGTGATCAAAGCCAGGGTGCCCTAAGCGATGCCCACGCGGTGCTCGGGTATGGCGATGTTGCGCGTGAGTTGGTCCGCATTGTTGACGATGAGCGGATTGATTTGCTGGTTGTGGGCGGGCACGGGCACAAGGGGCTCGGCGATGTGCTCCACGGGCAGACGATCCCGGGCGTTCGCCACGGGATTGATATCCCGATCTTTGCGGTCAGGGGATAGGGCGGGCAGCTCTGAGAATCTTCGTTGATCGAAAGAGCAGACGATGAAAAAACCCGGGGGTTGCCCGGGTGGAATGATCGAGATTGGAACTTGTTGGGACTTGATTGATACTTAGTCGTCGTCGTGGCCGGCGAAGGCGGCGATGACTTCTTGTTGGACATGTGGGGGGGTGTTCTGGTCGTGGGAGTATTCCATGGTGTAGGTGCCAGACCCGGCGGTGATGGATTTGAGTTCTGTGGAGAAGGTTTGGAGTTCGCTCAGGGGTGCCTGGGCGACGATGGTGCAGAGGTCGCCGGGGAGCATCTGGGTATCTTGGATCTGGCCTCGCTTGGTGGAGAGGTCGCCGGCGATGTCGCCCATTTTGTCGGAAGGTACGGTGATCTCGAGGTGAACGATTGGTTCGAGTAGGACGGGTTTGGCGTTGGTGACGGCTTCGATGAAGGCGCGTTTGCCGGCGGTCATGAAGGCGATTTCCTTTGAGTCGACTGCGTGGAACTTTCCGTCGTAGACCTCGACCTTGATTCCCTCCATCGGGTAGCCCGCGACGGCGCCGTGGATGAGGGCTTGTCGGACACCTTTTTCGATGGCGGGCATGAACTGGCGTGGGATTGAGCCGCCGACGGTGGCGTTGACGAACTCGAAGCCCGAGTCGTGGTCGGCGGGGAGGGGCTCGACGCGGAGGTAGACCTCGCCGAACTGGCCGGCACCGCCGGATTGTTTTTTGTGGCGGTGGTGACCCTCGCCCTTGGCGGAGATGGTTTCCTTGTAGGCGATCTTGGGTGGGCGGGTGTCGAGATCGATGCCCATCTGGTCCTTGAACTTTTCGAGCACGACGCGGAGGTGGAGTTCGCCGAGCCCGCGCATGACGGTCTGCTTGGTCGCGGCGATGCGTTCGATGGTCAGCGATGGGTCCTCGGCGAGGAGCTTGTGGATCGCGCCGGAGAACTTGGTCTCGTCGGCGTGGTTTTTGAGTTCGATGGCGAGCCCGTACATTGGCTTGGGCATGGGGAGGGGTTTGAGGTGGACGGAGTCGAGGTCATGTCCTTCGTGGAGGACGGCATCGAAGTGGACATCATCGATTTTGCCGATGGCGCCGATGTCGCCCGGGCCGAGCTGATCGACCTCGTGCGATTCTTTGCCCTGGCGTTTGAGGAGATGTCCGACGCGGACTGGTTTTTTCGCGTCGCCGATGAGGATCTCGGATTTGGATTTGAGTGTTCCCTGGTGGACGCGGAAGACGCCGAGTTTGCCGACGAATGGGTCGGTGGTGCACTTGAAGACATGCGCGAGGACGGGTTTCTTCGGATCGGCGTCGGCGGCGAACTCGATCTCGTCGGCGCCCTCTTCGTCGCGTTTGAGGAACGGGCGGGGGTTGCCTTCGAGCGGGCTCGGCAGGAGGGAGGCGAAGATATGGAGGAGGGGGTCGATGCCCGCGCCGGTTTTGGCGCTGGTGAAGCAGATGGGGACGAGGTGGGCTTCTCGGAGGGCTTTTTCGAAGACATCGTGGAGTTGTTCTTTGGTGATGTTTGATTCGTCGCCGTCGTCGAGGTATTTGTCCATGAGTTCGTCTTGCATCTCGACGATCTGCTCGATGATTGCTTGGTGGGCGTCTTCTTCGGAGGAGAAGAGCGTCTCGCCCGAGCCCTCGGAGTCGAAGACGGAGACGACGGCGGAGCGGTCTGGGGTGGGGAGGTTGATGGGGAGGCACTGGGCGCCGAACTCTTCTTTGATGGCTTCGACGAGGGCTTCGAGGTCGGCCTGGGCGTCGTCGATCTTGTTGATGATGATCATTCGCGGAAGGTTGCGTTGCTGTGCGGTGCGCATCATGCGCCGGGTCATGGGTTCGATGCCCGAGTGTGCGTCGATGACGACGCAGACGGTCTCGACGGCGGGGAAGATAGAGATAGCGAGCCCGGCGAAGTCGCCGAGCCCTGGCGCGTCGATGAGGTTGACCATGTGTCCTTCGTGGTCGAAGTGGAGCATGGATGTGCGGAGGGAGTGCTTGTGGTGTTTTTCTTCTTCAGACCAGTCGGAGAAGGTGGAGCCTTCTTCGATCGAGCCCATGCGGTCGATTGTGTTGGTTGCGAAGAGGAGGCGTTCGGCGAGGAGTGTTTTTCCTGTGCCTGTTTGTCCAACGAGTGCGATGTTTCTGATATCCGCCGGGGATCGTAGTGCCATAGCTTGCCGCCTCCTTTCGGCGGGCGCTGTCGGCCCTTGAACGCCGCGGACCGATGGTGCCCGCATACGAGATGTGATTCGCCCGGTATGAGCCGGTGCGATTGTCATTCTAGCGGGGAGCGGGTGGAATTGGAAGATGAAACCGGGGGGAATCGGTTGTGGTAAGATATGTCTATGGATGATTTGACGAATATTGTGTGCCCTGAGTGCGGGGGGGATGTGTGCGTTGTGCATGACACGGCTCGGGGGTGGACGCATCGTTCGCGGGTGTTGCCCCGGATGACTTGGGCGGTTGTGTGCCTTGGGTTGATTGGGTATTGGGTGTCGATTGGGCAATATTCAGCTGCGCTGACGCCTGCGAATACAACAAATCAGCAAGCTCGAAACAATCGCTGGATCGCTGCGACGCTCAATCCTTTAGAACTGGGCTTGGGGGTTGGTGAAGATTATGTATATGTTTCAGCACAGGATCTGCGTGATGCGATTGATGGGGATGAAGATGTCTTGGTGAGCGTTGCCCAAAAATTCGGTGAAGCGGAAGAATATAATCGAAAAAATAAGGATTCGTCGACATCGATTGAACGGGTTCAGTTCGCGTGGCATGAACCGTACGGGAGTATCGGATCTTTACGGAGATTCAGCTTTGGTAAGTCGTTGCTGTGGCTGAGTGAAAGCATCATGCTTGAGGATATACGCGATCATGATTCGGTTGGTCGATCTCAGTCTTCGGGGAGTTGGGGCGAAGGTGGATGGTCATTTTGGCCAAGATTCGGATATACAGACATCACGCGGGATGGAGCGGTCACGAGATCTTGGGATGTGAACTTGGTGGGCATATTTCAGCTAGTGAGTGTGTGCCTTGTGGGAGCTTGGTTGATCGGTCTGGCAATAGGGTTGATCGGATTATCAAAGGAAAAACGATTCAAGGTGCGCTGTGGGGTGTTCATTGTCTTGCTCATATCGGCCGGCTTGGTGAGTTGGGGTGAAGCGTGGGTGTATACATTTGAAAGAGGGGAAAGTAGTCAAGATATAGCCCTTTCGGGGGCTTGGACGCTTGATTATCTGGATAGCGTGATAGCGGATGAGGACAAGATGAGTTTGTTTTGCAAAGACCTTCTTGGCTTGATCCCTGCTGGGTATGGAGAGGATCTCTTGCTTGCTCAGGCATGGGATTATGCTCCCGTGTCTCGCCAAGTCATCGATCCATCGGAGAAAACGGTGGTACTTTGGATCAGGTATACACTACTGATTGGGTACTATGGTTATCAGTTTGAGCATGTCGATGAGGCACGAGAGATTCAGCAAGTGGATGGGACGATTTGGGATGGATTGATTGATTACGGTATGCTCAGGTTGCGATGGGGTCCTCTAGAGCGGCAGTCGACATTGAGCATCGGAGTCTTCTCATGGATTTCGATCGGTGTCGTGTTCTGGATGTTGTGGACGATGACCCATTGGGTGTCCCGGTTGGTGTTCGGCAGGATTCAGAAACGGCGGGTCCGGCGAAACCAGTGCATTATCTGTGCGTATCCGCTGACACAAGAGGCGACACAGGCTCGTTATCCAGAAGTTGGCTCCTGAATCTTTTCGTCTAACCATTTTCAACCCATCAACCGACGCCATCACTCGCCCGCCGGAGTGAACGCTCCGATTGGGAAAGCCTGCGGGGTTATTGGAGGCTTTGCGGGTTGTCCGTCTGGAAGTATCGTCTGCGTAGCCGCAGCGCGATAGTGACGAGCCCGATGAGCACCGGGACCTCGACGAGCGGGCCGATGACGGCGGCGAAGGCGGCGCCGTGGTTGATGCCGAAGACGCCGACGGCCACCGCGATGGCGAGCTCGAAGTTGTTGCTCGATGCGGTGAACGAGAGGGTGACACTCTTGGGATAATCCGCCCCGGCCTTGACGCTCATGAAGAAGCTGATAAAGAACATAATCACGAAGTAGAGCAAGAGCGGCACCGCGATGAGCAGCACATCGCCAGGCTTGTCGATGATCTTCTGCCCCTGCATCGAGAACATGACCACGATGGTGAAGAGCAGGGCGATGAGGGTGATCGGGGAGATCTTGGGGATGAACTTATCGTGGTACCATTGCTTGTCGCGTACTTTGATAAGCACGAAGCGGGTGAGCATCCCGGCGAAGAAGGGGATGCCGAGGTAGATCAGCACGGAGACGGCGATCTGGGACATGCTGATCTTGACAATCGTCCCTTCGAGCCCGAAGAGCGGCGGGAGGATGGTGATGAAGAACCACGCGTAGACGCTGTAGAAGAGCACTTGGAAGATTGAGTTGAACGCCACAAGCCCGGCGGCGAACTCCGGATCGCCATCGGCCAGATCGTTCCAGACAATCACCATCGCGATGCACCGGGCGAGCCCGATCATGATGAGCCCGACCATGAACTCGGGATGGTTGTGGAGGAAGAGGATCGCGAGGGCAAACATCAGGATCGGCCCGATGATCCAGTTCTGGGCGAGCGAGAGCCCGAGGAGTTTGGTATTGCGGAAGACATCGGGGAGGTCTTCGTACTTCACCTTCGCCAAAGGCGGATACATCATCAGGATCAGCCCGATGGCGATGGGAAGACTGGTCTGTGAGCCTTCGGGGTGCAGCGAGCCGATCCAATGGCCGAAGGATGGGGCGAAGTAGCCCAGTGCGACCCCGATACCCATGGCGATGAAGATCCAGAGGGTGAGGAAGCGATCGAGGAAACTCAGGCGCTTGGGGGAGTCGGGGCACACGGTTTGAGATTGGTTAGACATTATGGCAACTCGCGTCTGTGCATGGGTTGGTGTTCCATTCGTCGATCGAATCGGCGAGGGCTCGGAAGCTGCTTGATAGATCGGCGCTCTTGGCGGAGTACCACATCGTCCGCCCTTCCTTGTTGGCATCGAGAAGCCCGGCCTTGGCGAGGGCACCGAGTTGACGGGCGACCATCGAGAAATCAACCGAACAGCACGCGGCGACCTCTGTCACCGAGCACGGGCGGGCGCATTTGATCAGACACGCCAGGACGCGGGCGCGGTTGGGGTCGGCGAGGGCTTTGAAAAGGTCCGGGTCGAGGAGTTTGTCGATCTTGGCCCGTTTCTTAGCGGCGTGCTTGGGGGTGGCATGATGTTTGTATGCTTGCGTCATGATGCAAATGTACGATACGGTTTCATCGGATTCAAGTGGGACGGGGAATTTTGTGGGGAATTGGGCGATGGGCTCCTAAACTATGCTCCTATGACTATTTCCGACCAGAACGCCGGCTGTATAACCCGTTTCGCACCCTCGCCCACCGGGCATCTCCATATCGGCGGGGCGCGCACCGCGCTGCTGTGCTGGGCGTTTGCCAAGAAGGCGGGCGGCAATTTTGTTCTGCGGATTGAGGATACGGATCAGACACGATCTTCCGAGTCTTCAATGCGGGGGATTCTCGAGGATCTGGCGTGGCTGGGGATTGAGTGGGACGAGGGGCCGACGCTTGAATATGGCGGCAAGACGCTCGGTGGGGATCCACGCGGGGTTGGGTCGTTCTTTCAGGCGCAGCGCTTGGACCTTTACAACAAATACATCCGCCAACTCATCGAAGAGGGCAAGGCCTACCCGGCGTTCGAGACACCTGAGGAACTTGAGGGACTCCGCAAGGAAGCCATCGCCGCCAAAACGGGGTACAAGTACAACCGGGCGGGGCTGGAGGTTTCGCTTACCGATCGGATCGCGCGGATCGACGCGGGCGAGGCGCATGTGGTTCGGCTCAAAATGCCTGACGAGGCGATCACCGTTCATGATGAAATTCTTGGAGATGTGACGGTCGAGCCGAGCGAGTTTGATGATTTTATTATCCGCAAACGCGACGGGTTCCCGACCTATCACCTCGCGGTGGTGGTTGATGATGCGCTCATGGGCGTGAGCCATGTCTTGCGTGGGCAGGAGCACCTGATCAACACGCCTCGGCACATCGCGTTGCAGCGGGCGCTGGGGTTTGGTACGCCGAGTTATGGGCATATGCCTCTGATTTTTAATCCTGATGGATCGAAGATGTCCAAGCGGGATAAGGACAAGTTGGCGAAGAAGGCGGTGAAGGAGCAGAAGGTCGAGCACTCGTCGATTGGTACGCTCAGCGACGAGGCGTTTGCCAAGTGGCTCAAGGACAAGACCCGCCAACTCGCATCGGATGATCTGATTGCGTTGGCCAAGGTGCTGGGCATTACGCTGCCTGAGATTGATGTCGAGGACTTCAGACGGGCCGGGTATCTGCCCAACGCGCTCACCAACTACCTCGCGCTCTTGGGCTGGAACCCAAAGGTGAAGAACGACGACGGGACCGATCTCGAGCACTTCGACATGGACTACCTCGCGTCGCATTTCTCGATGGGCGGGATGAGCAAGGGGCAATCGAAGTTCGATCGGGTGAAGCTGCTGAGTTTCAATGGGGATGCGATCGCGGCCCTCACTGACGAGGCGTTCGCCGAGCTTTGGTATGAATGGGCGAAAGACTATGACAAGCCCTTAGCGGATCGGTTTGATGCGTCGGCGATGTTGACGCTTGCGTCGGCGGTGAAGACAAGATGCAAAACGCTGGGCGACGGTCGCGGGATCGTCGGCTTCGCCCTCACCAGCGACGACGCGATCGTCTACGACCCCAAGGCCGTCCACAAGGCGCTGATCAAGGGCGAGAAGAAGGGGCTCGAGTTGTTGATGGGGTTCAAGGGCGTCGTCGAGGGGATGGATAATTTCTCCGCCGAGGCGATCGAGTCGGCGGTGAAGGACTATGCCGAATCGCAGGGCATCGGCATGGGCAAGCTCGCCCAGCCATTGCGTGTGGCAGCCACGGGGAGCGGGGTTTCGCCGCCGTTGGGTCAGACGCTGGCGATTCTGGGGAAGGACGCGGTGCTTCGGCGGATTGATTTGTGTGAAGGGTTCGTCGAGCAGCAGGCGAGTGCGGCGAGTTGAGGCGAGAAGAGATCATCGCGGCGATCGAGAAGCTCGAAGGAGGAGCGGTTCATCCGCAGCGGATTAAAGATCTCGAAGCAATACTCATGGCGTGGAATCAAAGGCGATTGGTCAAATGGAACAAGAGTTGGACACGAAGGGCGTTGCTCGCGTTGATGTTCGGTCCTCTCTTTGTAGTGATCTTTACTCTTAGAAACGTGGTTCGTCATTCGGGTCCGACTATTTCGCCGTGGTTTATTTTTGTCATCCCAAGCTCGATGATCGTGTTTGCCTGGGTGTATATGCGGTTGAAGCCCGTGATCAGCGGGTATGAACTCGGGATGCTACGGCGTTGTGGCGAGTGTGGGTATGACCTCTCGGGGCATGAGTCGGTGCTCGGCGATGAGCTCTGGGTGGGTCCGGCGGTGTGCCCGGAATGCGGGCAGCAGTACCCGGCGGTGGGGGAGTAGGTCCGGGCGCGGGTTGGGTTACTGGGTTTCGGGGATGGGGAGGTCGCGGAGGAACTCGATGAGCCTTGGGCGCGAGGGGCTTTGGGCGTCTCGGACATAGGCGCCCGCGACGCCGCAGGCGGCGGCGAGGGATTCGCCGAGGGGGAGCCCGGCCATCTGTGCGAAGCTGAATCCGCCTCCGAAATGATCGCCTGCGCCGGTCGAGATTCTTGGCTTGCGGGTGTATGGCCCGGAGAACCAGTGGGCGTCTCCGGCGCTGTCGGCGCCGCCGGCGCCGGTGTGCTGGTGGATGACGACGCATTCGAGCCCGAGCTTATCGCGGATGGTCATCGCGGCTTCGGGGACCATCTCGGCGAGCGTGCGGTTGTGTTCGTCGTCGTAGGCCTCGACCCCGATGACGCGCCCGACACGTCCGCTCTCGGCGAGGTTCAACCCGAGCGTGACGGGGATGGTGTTCTGGAGTTGTTGAATCAGTTTCATCGCGCGGACGATATCGGCGTCGGTGCGCTTGGCGGGGTCGGAGAGGTCGATGAAGATGCGTCGCTCGTGTGTGTCGTTGAGGTTGGGGAAGATATCGGTGCAGAGCCCCTGCCAGATGCCCTCGACGCCGCCGACGAGGGTCCAGTTGACGACGGAGATGAGCGAGACGCCTTCGATGAGTTCGATGAGTTTGTCGAGCCCGACGACTTCTTTGATTCGTTCCCAGGTGACGCGTTGGACGGACTCGGGTTTGCCGAGCATGATCTTGCCATCGTCGAACTCGAGCGCGTCGGTGCGTCCGGGCGGGCACAGGGGGATGACGGCGGCGCACTTATCGACGAATGGCTGATAGATCGGATCGACCGTTTTCCAATCGTTCTCCGTCGAGACCGCCCCGATATAGGTGACGGGCGAGCCGAGCGAGCCCAGGGCGCTCGACAATAATGGGCCGTTGCCGCCGTAGCGTTCGTCGGTGACGACGAGTTCGATGTTGGCCGAGCGGTTGGCGGCGGCTCCGCATCGGGCGGCGAACTCGGGGATGGTGTGGATCCGTTCGTAGTCAGAATGCTCCATCGAGTGGCGTTTATCGACGACATGGATGATTGAGTCGACAAACCCGTCGAACCCGACGAGTGATCGCATCGCGAGGGCTTTGTCGGAGTCGATGGCTTCGAGGGCGTCTGCGGCACTCTGGGCGAGGCCGGTGCGGGTGACGGATTGGTGCATATGAACGGGATTCATGGGGATTGAAGTCTAGGCAAGTCCTTTCGTGGGTACGAATAAGCATACCATACATTCCTTATCGGGAGAAGGACGAACTATGCCCACAATCGTTTTAGCGACCCAAAATCCGGGGAAGGTCCGGGAACTCCAATCGCTTTTAGCGGGCTCAACGATCGATCTTATCGGTCTTGACTCGTTCGAGCGGGGCTTTGCTGAGCCTGTCGAGGACGGCGGGACCTTCTTGGACAACGCGACGATCAAGGCGCGAGCGTATGCACAGGCGACGGGGATGCACTGTCTGGCGGATGATTCGGGGCTGATTGTCGATGCGTTGGGGGGGATGCCGGGGGTGATCTCGTCGCATTACGCGTTCGATGGCGATGAAACCGGCGAGGCGGCGACGATGAGCCGGGCGCAGCGTGATGAGTTGAACTGCCAGCGGGTGCTGGGCGAGCTTGAGGGGGTTGCGGATGCCGATCGAACCGCCCGGTTTACCTGCACGATGGTGCTGAGCGATCCGCTGGGTGCGGTGCTGGCAACGACGGTGAGGCTCTTCGAGGGTCGGATCGGGCAGGTGGGGGATGTGCCTCGGGGGGGGCATGGGTTTGGGTATGACCCGCTGTTTCTGGTGGGGCCTGGCTTTGAGCGGACGAGCGCGGAGTTGGACCCGGAAGAGAAGAACGGGATGTCGCACCGGGGCAAGGCGGTGGGGGCGATGGTTGAGGCGATCCAAGGGATTTTCAAAGAAAACTGAAAACTCAGCCCGTCGGTACTATGATTGGGTATGACGACTTTAACCAAGCCCAGTGTGGTGCCCAACCTTGATCCCGCGATCGAATCCATCCGCGAAAAAGTCCTTGCCGGTCAACGCCTGACGCTTGAAGACGGCGCGGTGCTCTACGAGACGCGGGATATCTGGAGTGTCTTGGAACTCGCCAAGATGGTCCGCGATCGGATGCACCCGTCCGTGGCGTACTACAACATCAACCGCCACCTCAACTACTCCAATGTCTGCGCTCTCTCGTGCAAGTTCTGCGAGTTTGCGCGCAAGCAAGGCGACGATGGAGAATACACCCGTGATCTCGAATACATCAAGGAGCAAGGTCGGATCGCGGTCGAATCGGGCGCGACGGAGTTCCACATCGTCGGCGGGCTCAATCCGTACCTCCCGTTCGACTACTACACCGAGATGCTCAGCGCGCTGCGCGAGATTGCGCCGCGGGTTCATCTCAAGGCGTTCACGGCGGTCGAACTGGTGCATCTGGCGCGGATCGCCAAGGTCTACAAACGCGACGACACCAAAGCCGGCGTGCGTTGGGTGCTCGAACGACTCAAAGAAGCCGGGCTTGGTTCGTTGCCCGGCGGCGGGGCCGAGGTCTTCGACGAACGGGTCCACAAAGAAGCATTCAAGACCAAGATCGGCGCGCACGAATGGCTCGATGTGCATCTTGTTGCTCATGAGTTGGGCTTGAATACAAACTGTACGATGCTCTACGGGCATGTGGACAAGCAGGACGAACGGCTCCGCCATATGGAGATCCTGCGCCGATCACAGGATCAGGCGCTGCATCGATTGGGATACGAAGGCGACGCGGATGGGTACATCGCGACGG
>Ga0316206_1002740_pt1 | contig 11178 bp, 10 predicted proteins | sample 6monthpyrite_MG_FD_204942 | JGI IMG/M metagenome (GOLD analysis project Ga0316206, IMG submission 204942) | Microbial mat bacterial communities from mineral coupon in-situ incubated in ocean water Damariscotta River, Maine, United States -... | ecosystem: Environmental > Aquatic > Marine >...
TCAGCTTATCTCGCAAAAGTAGTTGTGTTGGCTTATTTTTAAAAAGTAAAGTTGTTTGAGAAGAAAATTATTTATAGAAACTCGAAAGCTTAGTAATAACAAGCTTTATTTGATAAAAATATTCTCAACGAGTTTTTTACTTTTTAAAAATAAGCCAACACAAAACGGTGAATATTAGACAATACTTATTGTTTGTAGTACTAGGCGGAATAGAGTCTTCATTCTTTTTGATAGAAATTCTTTTGAATTGTATGATAAAATGCAGCATTATTTTAATCAGTAAGAGATCATCGAGGATAAACATGACTGCATTAGACAAATTAAAGACAATTCGTGCATCAGCAGGAGCTGTGTTAACAACAGGTTTAAAGGATGAAGTTATCGCTAAGTTTTTAGCCAGCGACCCTACATTAGAGCAAGCTATTAATAGCGCATATGATAACTATCAGGACATCAAGTCCGAATTTCCTGATTTGCTTGATCTGGATGAAGCGGATCAGCTTACACAAGTTCAGCAAGATTATATCAACTTCTACTCAGATGATGCAGTTAATCCTTATGTTTCATTGGCTGGCAAAGGTGCATGGTTGATTACATTAAAAGGTGCGGTTATTCATGACAATGGCGGCTACGGAATGCTAGGTGCAGGTCATGCTCCTGATTTTGTTTTAGAAGCCATGAGTCGCCCACATGTGATGGCCAATATTATGACTCCAGCTGTTCCACAAATGAAACTAAGTCAAGCCATCAAACGTGAAGTAGGACATTCACAAGGTTCTTGTCCTTTTGATAAGTTTTTGTGCATGAATTCGGGTTCTGAAGCGGTGACAGTAGCCGCGAGAATTTCAGACATCAATGCCAAAAACATGACCGCTGCTGGAGCAAGACATGAAGGCAAAACCATCAAAATCATGAGCTTAAAAGGGGCTTTTCACGGCCGGACAGATAGACCTGCTCAATACTCTGATTCTTCATTGCCTGGCTACCGCAAAAACTGTGCTTCTTTCCAAGACCGTGATAATTTAATTACAGTCCCTATTAATGATGTCGATGCATTAAAAGCGGCTTTTGCTCAAGTGGATGCTGATAATGTTTATGTTGAATCTTTTTTCATGGAACCCGTAATGGGGGAAGGCAATCCAGGCATGGGTCTCAGTCGCGAATTTTACGATGTGGCTCGTCAATTGACGCAAGAACGTGGAACTTTATTGCTGATAGATTCGATTCAAGCAGGTTTGCGTGCTCAAGGTTGCTTGTCAATTGTCGATTATCAAGGTTTTTCTGGAATTACACCGCCAGATATGGAAACCTACTCTAAGGCTTTAAATGCAGGTCATTACCCTTTGTCTGTGTTAGCCGTGACGGCCAGTACCGCCAAAATTTATGTTAAGGGTGTTTATGGCAATACCATGACAACCAACCCAAAGGCTATGGATGTTGCTTGTGAAGTTTTGGCACGTGTTGATGATGCTTTTCGCAACAATATTTTAGAAAGAGGCAAAGAATTTGTCGAGAAGCTCAATGGTTTGCAAACCAAGTTAAAGGGTTTGGTGACTAATGTGCAAGGAACAGGTTTGCTGTTTTCATGCGAGCTAGCTCCTGAATTTAAAGCTTATGGTATTGGCTCTATCGAAGAATTTATGCGTCATAATGGTGTGGGTGTCATACATGGCGGCGAAAACTCCTTACGTTTTACCCCGCATTTTGCTATTACTTCGGCCGAAGTAGATCTGATTATTGATGCAGTCGAATATGCAATCTTAAATGGTCCTAAAGCCAATGCCTTAGAAAAGGCGTGCTAATTAGGACTCGTGATGGACGACAAAAAAACTTCTGATAAAGAAACTGAGCGGCGTGAAAATGAACGTCGCTCGTATGAAGTAGGGGATGATATTGTCGATAATCGCCGAGCGGAAAGAAGAGTCATTAAAGAACAGATAGATTTTGATGAACGCCGCAAAAAAGAACGCCGAAAACCAGTGGTTGGGGTTGACTTTAAGGACAGAAGAAGCAGTGAGCGTCGGGAAAAAGATTCTTAGTCTTTAGATCATGGATCTAAATTGATTCCTTAACTTTAAGTTGTGTCGTTCTCTTGTTGTTGCTCTTCCTTCTTGAAACCACTGCTATTCACAAATTCTATTCATAAACTAATTAATACAGGATAAAAACAATGACAGAAAAATCTGTTGATATTTCAATCAAACAAGCATTGGCAGGTAAAATTGCCTTTGACAGTAACGTCACACTTAAAGGCTGGGTTCGTAACAGACGTGATTCTAAGGCTGGATTTTCATTTATCGTGATGCACGATGGCTCATGCTTTGATGGCATTCAGGTGATTGCAGATAATACCTTGGAGAATTATGCCGATGAAATCAAACATTTAACAACAGGTTGTTCTGCTATTATCAAGGGAAAACTTGTTAAATCTGGTGGCCAACAAGCCTGTGAAATTCAGGCTCAAAGTGTTGAAGTTACTGGATTTGTAGAAAACCCAGAAACTTATCCAGTACAACCCAAGCGCCACACCATGGAATTTTTACGAGAAGTCGCACATTTGCGCCCACGTACCAATACCTTTAGTGCCATGACTCGGGTTCGTAACACTTTAGCACAGGCTGTTCATCGGTTTTTCCACGAGCGCGGTTATTGCTGGATTAGCACACCTATTATCACCGCCAGTGATTGTGAAGGTGCAGGGGACATGTTTCGAGTAACACAATTGGATTTGGCTAATTTGCCTCTTGACGATAAAGGCACCGTAGATTATTCCAAAGATTTCTTTGGCAAAGAAACTTACCTGACCGTATCAGGACAACTTAATGTAGAAACGCATGCTTTAGCCTTGTCCAAAGTTTATACCTTTGGTCCTACTTTTCGAGCTGAAAATTCAAATACCACACGCCACTTGGCAGAATTTTGGATGATTGAGCCCGAAGTCGCCTTCCATGACCTTAATGACAGTGCTGATTTGGCTGAAGATTTTTTAAAATATGTTTTTAAAGCGGTACTCGAAGAAAATGCAGATGACATGCAATTCTTTAATAAATTTGTACAAAAAGGAGTGGTAGAACGTCTGGAGTCGTTTGAAACGGATGCCTTTGCTCGCGTGGACTATACCGATGCGATTGAAATTTTATTAAAATCAGGCAAGAAATTCGAGTTCAAAGTCGAGTGGGGTGCAGAGCTGCAAACAGAACATGAACGTTATCTAGCTGAGGAGCACTACAATAAGCCTACGGTTATCATGAATTATCCGAAAACCATAAAACCATTTTATATGCATTGCAATGATGACAACAAAACCGTTGCTTGTATGGATGTTTTGGTGCCAGGAATTGGAGAGCTTATAGGCGGTTCACAACGCGAAGCACGCCTCGATGTCTTAATTGAGCGCATGAAAGAGCACGATTTAAGTCTAGAAGAATACAAATGGTACATCGATTTACGCCGTTATGGTTCTGTTCCTCATGCTGGTTTTGGCTTGGGTTTTGAGCGATTGGTCAGTTATGTGACAGGAATTAACAATATTCGTGATGTTATCGCCTTTCCAAGAACTCCTGGTAATGCTAAATTCTAGTAGTTGGGTATGAGATTTGATTTTGACCGAATGTTTCCAACAGTCAATGAAATTTCTGCCTGTGGAATCATGCGTAAAAAACCGAAGGATTTTAAAGTCACTGAAATCAATGACATTCACTTAAGTGGTACGGGAGAACATCTGTGGCTATATATCGAAAAAACAGGCAGTAATACGGATTGGGTCGCCAAACAACTGTCAAATATTTGCCAAGTGCCGCAAAGAAATGTAGCCTATGCAGGTTTAAAGGATCGGCAAGCTGTCACTCAGCAATGGTTCAGTGTGCAACTTCCAAAAATTTCGGACAGAAAGAAAATACAATCGGCCTTGCCAGATAATGTTTCTATTCTGAAATCGGACTTTCACAGCAGAAAAATCAAAAGAGGTCAGCTGCAAGCCAATCGTTTTGAAATTGTTATACGGGAAATTGAAGGAGATTTAGCAGGAATCAGCAACAATATAGAGCAGATTCTGCAAAATGGCGTTCCTAATTATTTTGGTAACCAACGCTTTGGTAGTGAGATGGGGAATATTCAAAAATGCCAAGACTGGTTTGCAGGAAACACCAAAGTTAAAAGTAAAAATCTTAAGAGCTTGTTAATTTCTACAGCTCGCAGTCATATATTCAACGAAATTCTGGCCAGCCGAATAAACAATGGTAGTTGGAATAAACCGATGTTGGGTGATATAGTGCAATTGGACGGCAGTCATTCTTGGTTTCATTGCAAAGATGCCAGTACAAAAGAAATTGAAAAACGCATTAAAGAATTCGATGTCCATATTACTGCGGCTATGTATGGCGAGAATCAAGTGCAAAGCACTGAAGATTGTGCTTTTTTAGAAAATAAAATAGCTAATAAACACACTCTTTATCACATAGGATTTGAACGCTTTCGACTCAAGCAAGACCGCCGATCGATGCGAATAATTCCGCGTAATTTCAAATTTGATTTCAGAGCTAAAGATTTATTTTTGCAATTTGAACTTTCATCAGGGTCCTATGCAACTGGTGTTATAAGAGAAATTGTTAAATTTCAGACATAAAAAAAGCCAGCCATCTTTCCCGATAACTGGCTTAGTGAGTAGCTACTCAGTCGTATTCACTAACTGCGATCGAGGCTTTGACCAGACCTCACTTGAGGGTAAATACAACCATCATTTTAAAACTACGGTCGGAGTTTTGACCAGACTCGCATTGTAGATTTAACATGACAACTTCATTATAAGTCCGAATTGTTAATTTACAAGTTCTTAAAGACTAATTGTTACTCTTATTTTCGCTGTTTTTGTGTTTTTCTGTCGGCATTGGAGGGCTAAGTGGCTTAAATTAGTCAATGACTTAACTGAAATACCGAGAAATATTGCAGAATAGATAAACATTTACTTGAATATACTCCTGTCGAATGGATAATGTAAATGATATTCATTATCATTTGTAAAATATGTCTTTCTTCAAATCAACTCAATCCAATCTATCTGGCTTAGTGTTATTAATGCTACTCTTTTCAAGCTCAAGTTTTGGGCAAAATCATGACAAAGAAATTCGTCAATTACTGCAATTAGTCGAGTATATTGGTGTTGATTATAGTTCAGCAGTACGTAATGGTGAGGTTGTTGATAAGGGCGAATACCAAGAAATGCTTGATTTTTCAAACATAGTTGTGGAAAAAGTTTTGCAAATATTGAAAGACAATCAGCAGCTCATACAACAATCGCACTCCTTGCAAAACGCAGTAGCCAAGTTAGAAGAATACAGCGAAGTAAAATCTTTATCCATGCAATTGAAGAAAAGCCTTTCGGTGCTGAGTTCAGAATTGGATTTGCCACGATCGTTGGTTGAAACAAACACAGTAGAAAAAACATACCAACAAAACTGTTCCAGTTGTCATGGTTTGTCAGGTGCTGGAGATGGAGAACTCGGTCAAAACTTACAACCCATGCCCACCGATTTCACTGACTTACAAAGAGCTAAAAATCGTTCAATTTTTGGCTTATACCAAGCTATTAGCAATGGTCTTGATGGAACGGCCATGCCGGCCTTTAAAGATTTTAGCGTGGAACTGCGTTGGTCTTTGGCCTTTAAGGTGGGTGGTATTGCATTTAACACTGCAACAAAAAACAAGGATGATCTTGACAGTCAATTGAGTTTGCAAGACTTCGTTATGTTTAGCCCAAATGAAATAAGTGCAAACAATGACGCAGTACAAGAAGCAACTATTGCATCCATGCGTTCAAAGCCAGCGGCTTATTTTTTTAGTTCAGAGTCCTCCTTGCAAGTAACCCGAGAACAATTATCAAAAGCTCAGGAAGCTTATCAAAATAATCAGCTTATTTTAGCAAAAACTCTAGCCGTCAGTGCCTATCTAGATGGCTTTGAATTAATTGAACATGCATTGGATGCACACGATAAGCCCTTACGCAAGCAAATAGAAATCAAGTTGATGAAGCTGCGCAAGCAATTGTCCATAACGAACAACAAGCAACAAGTGGATGAAGCCATAGCAGAGTCCTTGCTACTGCTTGATCAAGCAGAGATACTTCTCACAGATTCTAAATTATCCACGGCCACTATATTTACAGCAAGTTTTGTCATTTTATTGCGAGAAGGTCTAGAGGCCTTATTGGTGGTATTGGCATTGTTCACTATTTTGCTTCGATCAGAGCACAAACGTGGCCGAAAATATTTGCATATCGGTTGGGTTTCTGCTTTATTTGCGGGATTTTTGACCTGGTTAGCTGCTGAGTATTTAATTGAAATCAGTGGAGCAAGCCGAGAAATTATGGAAGGTGTTGCTGCTTTACTCGCAGCTATTATATTAGTGTTTGTAGGGTTTTGGATGCACAGTAAATCAAAAGCAGGACAATGGCAGAACTATATAAAACAAAACATCGATCATAAATTGAAAACTGGCTCCTTGTGGGGAATTGCAGGGCTTGCATTTATTACTGTTTATCGTGAAGTTTTTGAAACAGTCTTGTTTTATCAATCTTTAATACTGCAAACACAGGCTTCGCAACAGTATGTCTTACTTTCGGGTTTTTTATTTGGCTTATTTATTTTGGCTTTAGTTGCTTGGCTGGTGGTTAAGTATTCAGTTAAGATGCCAATTGCAAAATTTTTCTCATCAACTTCTTACATTATTTTAATTTTGGCCTTCATCCTAGCAGGTAAGGCTATTGCCGCCTTGCAAGAGGCTGCGATCATTCCTATTACAGCATTTCCACTTAATATTTCATTTGATTGGTTCGGAATTTATCCGACTTGGGAAGGTTTGTCATCGCAGTTAGCAGTACTGATTATCTCAGCTGTATTGTTGTTAAAGCGTGATTAATATGTAATATACCGGTATTTTGAAAATTTCCATACGAGTGAGAACTATCTTATTTAGGCTCTATTATCTTACCAAATGAAATTTATTTGTAAGAGGGTATCCATCATAGGCATTAATTTAAGAACTTAAGTGCCTTAACATGGTCTGAAATTCCATGATAAAGGCTGGTGATTTTTTTAAAACAATTGGATACATGTTTTTAGGGCTATGTTCATTTATTGTCTTTGTATATTTGTATGCTTTATCTGAACAGACATGGACATCAATCCACTATGATGCGGAATATGAAAATTTCAATTACCTTCAAGAACTTGAATTAGAACTCCAATCAGAAGATGTGTATCATTATAAAAGGAAGCTTTTATTTCAAAAACCTTCGAGAGATGCCCATGAAATTAAAAATGGAAATGGAGTTGTAATATCCTATCATTGGCGCTCTGCTGATGATTTGAATGTAAGTCATGATGTCCATTTTGAGAAGGCTACCATTTGGTTGAGAAAAAAACAAATCTTAAATTCTAAGGTCATAGTTTTGCATAATAACCCACAAGTTAAAATTATTTATACAAAAGGCAATAGGGTAGAGAGGGCTAAGAACTGTTCAGGTGTATTAAATAAAGGCAAATTATTCATTAATAACGATCAACAAGGTTATAATATAAGGATTGCCGCAAATGTAACGAGTTTAGCGAGCTTGAGCAGAACATGCAAAGATGAACAATTGATAGATTTGTCATTTGGAGTAAATTTTTAGGTTCAAATAACTTTGCTGTTTAAACCAAATCCAATCGACTAAGAAAAACATACACTTTTCAAATGAACAAAAAATTAAAAAAAGGCTACCTGCAATGGCGTTGCAGAAGAGGAACCAAGGAACTCGATGTGGTTTTGAATCGTTTTTTAGAGGCGCACTACCAACAATTAAGTGAACAAGAATTACTAAACTTTGACTCCTTATTGGAAACTCAGGATACTTTGCTATGGTATTGGCTCAGTGGCCAGTCCCAACCCGAAAATTCAAAATTCCAAACATTGATAAATAAAATAAATGCTTAAACTAAAAGCAACAGAAATCTTTGATTTGAATATTATTGGTTTGCTGTTTATTGTGGTCGTTGCTATTTTGATTTTGTTTTTCCAACTTGATTGGGTATTTGTTGCTATTGTGGAAGTTACACTTGTTGTTTATGCTTGGTTTTTGAATAGCAAAATAAATAAAAATCGAGCTATAAGCATTGTTGTGAATTCAGAAAACCAGTGGTTCATCGAGAGAGATCAGCAATTATACGCTATGAGTTTCAAAGATTATTGGCTGTTTTCGAGCCGAATTTTTATCTGTTTGAAAGGCAAGAAGAATTCGGTGTCTTTTGTAGTGACACGCAGTATAATTGGAGCTCAAAATTTTTCCCAATTGCATGCAAAAATATTATGAAACAGAAAACCAGTGACTTAATCTTAAAAAGACATCCCGTAAAAGTTGGGGACATATGGCTGGGCGGTGATGAAATTGTCGTTCAATCAATGACCAATACTGATACAGCTGATGTGCAATCAACGGTGGAACAAATCTATCAACTTTGGCAGGCTGGCTCACAATTGGTGCGAGTAACCGTCGATAAAGAAGCAGCCGCAGCCGCAATTCCTGAAATTATAGATCGTCTGGCAGCAGCGGGCTGTCAAGTTCCTGTGATCGGTGATTTTCATTACAACGGTCATACCCTATTAACAAAATACCCAAAGTGTGCAGAAAAGCTAGCCAAATATCGCATAAATCCAGGAAATGTAGGTTTTGGCAAAAAGAAAGACAGTCAATTTGCAGAAATTATAGCGATAGCCATTAAAAATAACAAGCCCGTTAGAATTGGTGCCAATTGGGGCTCCTTGGATCAGAAGTTGTTGGCTAAGATGATGGATGAGAATAGCACGTTAGCAGTGCCTTTAGAGGCCAATAAGGTTATGGAAGAAGCTCTAATTCTCTCAGCTTTAAACAGTGCAGAACAGGCCGAGAAGCAGGGTTTGACAGCGGATAAGATTATTATTTCATGCAAAGTGAGTACCGTTCAAGCCTTGATCAGTATCTATCAATCTTTGGCGCAACGCTGCCACTATCCTTTGCATTTGGGTCTGACTGAAGCGGGCATGGGTTCCAAAGGCATTGTTGCTTCAACAGCAGCTTTAAGTATCTTATTGCAACAAGGTATCGGTGATACTATTCGTATTTCTTTAACTCCAGAACCAGGGCAATCACGAACAGAAGAAGTGATTGTAGCCCAAGAGTTGTTGCAAACTCTAGAACTCAAGTCTTTTGCACCGATGATTACTGCTTGTCCCGGTTGCGGTCGAACAACCAGTACTTTTTTTCAGGAGCTGGCTCAAAAAACCACACAGTTTATACGTAAAAAAATGCCAGAATGGCGCCTCAAATATCCAGGTGTCGAAGACATGAACGTGGCGGTGATGGGCTGTATCGTTAATGGCCCTGGCGAAAGCAAGCATGCTGATATTGGTATTTCCTTGCCAGGGACTGGAGAAGCTCCTGCCGCTCCGATTTTTATTCGAGGCAAGAAGACTCAAACATTGCGTGGCGAAAATATAGCAGAAGAGTTTTTAACTATTATGAATGATTTTGTAAAAAATAATTATGGCTGATGCATCAAATAAAAAAACAGTAAAAATTAACACCAAGAAAATATGGCTGCTTAATTTGCCCTATTTTATAAAGTATATTTTTGGAGGAGAAATCTTTCCCTTAGTGGCTTTTTTTGCGCTTGGATTTTTATTGATGCCTTTTTCTACTTTGGTTTATCTGTTTTTAAATCCAATCCTGCTGATGATGGTGTATAAGTTGGCTTTTGACGTATTGGCCGATGCTGCCCGTGGTCATATGTCACCAGTAGTCAGGCAAAATTATTTGGTTACCAATGCGGTTGCTATTAAGGTTGCTATTATTGCGATTTTATTTGAAGGCGTCCTTTTTATGATGAAAAGACACGGTTTTGATGCGGAATCGCGTTTCTTATTTGTTGTATTGACCTCCTTTGTTACCCCTGCCATCTATATGAGCTTAGCACTGACAAACTCTCTTGTTGTTGCTCTAAATCCACTAACAGTGTTAAAAATTATTCGCGTGACTCATTTGTCTTATGCATTAATGGTTGTCTTTTGGGTGGTTTTGACAATGTTTCATGATGTGATTATTAACCCGTTTGTGTTTGAGCATTTGCCAATTTTTTTGGCTGGAGTGTTGTCAAATTTTAGTGATTATATTTTCTTAATCCTTAATTTTCATATTATGGGATATATTGTCTATCAAAATCGTTTGGCTTTTGATCTTGAAGGCATGGGGATTAGTACGGCAAAAGACGATGATATCGAAATCATGTCTGTTGAAGTCAACCCTATTCATGAGCGTATTAAAATGCTTTTGGCTGATGATGAAGCAGAACAGGCCTTAGCCATGATAATTGAGATACAAAAAGCAGGCGATCACAGTGCCAATGTGCAGGACTTGTACAAAAAGGCCATGGAGATGAAGTTCTATAGTCCAAGTAATCTTGAAATTGGCCACAAAGTCCATCGGCGATTAAGAGACAAGCAAATCAAACGTGCATTTGCCATTGTTAGTAAACATGTGGATGCGGGACAAGAATTTACCGAAGTTTCTCCCGAGGACATTCGACAACTGATTGAATACGCCGTGGTTGCCAATAAAACCAAGTATATTGCAGTTTTAGTTAAAGATTATCACATTAAATATCCCTATCATGCCGATATTGTGCCTAACTATTTTATCCTAGCAAAAGTATTATACACCAATCGTGAGACACGCAAAGAATCAGAAAAAATACTTGTGGGCTTAGTACAAAAATATCCACACGACAAACACATGTCAGAAGTTAAAGCTTGGTTGCAAGGTTTGCAGTTGATGGCAAAAAAATAAAGCATTTTTTTACGTTTTGTGTTGGCTTATTTTGAAACAGTAAAAACTCGGTAAGATTCTTGGCTACAAATAATATAATTAGAATATAATTAGATAGAATATAATTAGACATGTATTTAGAAAAACATTTAAATTGTCAAAATCACCTTCCTTAAAGCCTGATTGAGCGAATTTTTGAAGGTTCTGAAGGCAAAAAATCAAGAATTTAAATTGATTTTGTGGAAAAGCCAAAATTTCACTTATTTGAAACAAATCTGTAGGTCTCACACGTGCTGTGAAGAAATTAAGATTAATAATTTTGAGCTATTCTAGAGCAGGAACAAAGC
>Ga0316206_1002743_pt1 | contig 11170 bp, 9 predicted proteins | sample 6monthpyrite_MG_FD_204942 | JGI IMG/M metagenome (GOLD analysis project Ga0316206, IMG submission 204942) | Microbial mat bacterial communities from mineral coupon in-situ incubated in ocean water Damariscotta River, Maine, United States -... | ecosystem: Environmental > Aquatic > Marine >...
GCGTGGTACAGGCGTTAGTGTCCAACGTGATGGGGATAACATTAATCTTATTATGCCAGGAAATATCACTTTCGCGTCTAATGGGCGCAGCCTTAACTCCGGTTTTTATGACGTACTCGACTCCGTCGTTTTAGTTGTTAACGAGTTTAACAAAACAACTATCGTCGTATCCGGGTATACCGATAGCACAGGTTCAAATACTTATAATCAAAGATTATCTGAGGACCGGGCGCGAGCGGTGACTGACTTTTTAACCAGTAAAAATGTCAACCAGGCACGATTTGACACAGTCGGTTTTGGTGAATCAAACCCGATAGCCGACAACAAAACCGAACAAGGTCGCGCTTTAAATCGCCGTGTTGAAATAACACTCCTGCCAATTACTGAACAACCTCAGTAAATAGACTCCCTACCGATATTATTTGGGGGGTGGCTGTAATGCCGCCCCTTTATCACATCAACCACTCATTCAATCCGCATTCGCGTAACATCTAAACTAAATACTACCCCTTGAATTACTGCTCATAGAGACCTTAGCGCTGCATAAAAGTGTCCGCAAGCACAAGACAAAGTTTACCGCCGCTTTATCTTATATTTATTTGAGTTTTTACTTAGATTTTAATTCATATTAAAGAAGCCAGCCATTATCGAAAGTCGACCGAATAAGATGTGAAAATGCAAACTTAACTACCAGTAAATTATTAAATAAACAAACAGTTCTATATAACATCTTATAATAGTCAGTTCCATAGAAGTGAGATACTAATCACATAAAACAGAATAAATAATCATTATAAAAAATGGTCAATGACTCAAATACAGAGCTCAAATATCTCCCGTTAAAATCTAACGACTTTCATGGAAAATCCTGTATTTTTGTCTATGATTACTTTGCATATAAGATGATCGCTGTTTCACAAAAGTAAACATTTTAAAGAAATAACAAAGATTAATGTTGTTATAATAATATTGAGTGCTAGATATTTAATTATTAAAAATTTGACACCAATGAACTAATTTGAATACTCATTCGTGAAATTGTACACACTTATTTCAATAAATCGTAATTCAACGTAAATGACATGGAGTTATAAAATGAAAAAAATATTATTTGCTACAGTAATAACACTCGCTAGTATGAATACTGCAACCGCTGCGGATAACAATGTAGGCTGTGGCTGGGGCTCAATGATTTTTAATGGAGAAACAGGTACTGGCCCTCAAATAATGGCTGCTACAACAAATGGAACACTAGGCAATCAAACATTTGGTATCACTTCAGGTACTGCAGGTTGTTCTGCAAACGGTGTGGTTAGTAAGTACGCTGCGTTGTCAACATTCATGTCTGCCAATATCGATAAAGTTTCGCATGATATGGCTGTTGGTAAAGGGGAGTCATTAGAAGCAATGGCTAACTTAATCGGAATTTCAAGAGAAGATAAGTCTGCATTCTACAAAACTACAAGAGATAATTTTGATTCAATTTTTGTATCTGAGAATGTTACAGTAAAAGAAGTTTTAGATAGTTTGAGCAAAGTAATGGCTAATGATAAAAAATTAGCTCGCTACACAGTTTAATTTATTTACAATAAATCAAGAAATTAAAACCCGGCCTGTATCTTTATCGCCGGGTTTTTTATTATTCATTTAAAATACACTCATTCCAGCCCGAGAAAGAAAAAAATTATGGGCAACTCAATAAAATTATTTGTTTCTATATTTTTTGGCACCTGTTTTTATCAATCTGCATTTGCAGAGGAAAATAATAGCTCCATACAGTCTTTTATCGATAAGTCAGTCGAAATAAAATTGCATGAAAACTCAAGCTGGCATGACCTAATGCACTATAGAGCAAATTTATTAAGTAGTGGCTATACAAGTCAAGCCGATAGTAAAAACTTTTTTTTTGATGTCAATGGAAAACACAATCCTGAAGCTGAACTTCAAGCAACACTACGGGCCATGTTTAAACCCATTGCACTCAATAAATCCGATGAACACCCTCAATGCTTATTCATTGCACGAAAAAACTGGTTGCGCAGTAAACTACCTGGACTTGAATTTGTTTTGCCGAAAGTAAATTGCGCAGAATATAAAAAATGGATTAATTCAATTAATCCAAATAGCGTAACCTTGGTTTTTCCAGCCGCCTATATAAATAACCCTGGCTCTATGTTTGGTCATACGCTACTACGTATTAACCCTCCCCCTACTAATCAAAAATCAGTCCTTACGTCTTACGCAATCACCTATGCGGCAAAGACAAATGAAACCAATGGATTGGCCTTTGCACTAAAAGGTCTGGCAGGTGGTTATCCCGGTTTATTTTCAATACTGCCTTACTACGACAAAGTAAACGAATACAATGACATTGAAAACCGTGATATATGGGAATACGAGCTTGACCTCATACCCGCTGAAACCACTCGTTTACTTCAACATATGTGGGAATTACGAAATACTGTATTCGATTATTATTTCTTTGATGAAAATTGTTCCTATCAATTACTAGCCTTATTGGATGTCGCACGTCCGGGATTAAATCTTGCGGCCGAATTTCCGGCCGAGGTTATCCCCGTTGATACCGTACGGGCAATACAGGATAAAAAATTAATTACATCGACCCTCTATCGCCCATCATTACTCACAAATTTAAGCTACCAACTCGAACAATACTCAGGCCAGAACCTTAAACTAATTATGGATCTCGTCCATGGGATAGAATCGCCATCAACGGATACATTAAAATCATTAACTGATAAAAATCAAATTCATATTTTAGAAATTGCCTATAATTATTTACAATATTTATACAAATCGAATGAAGTATCCCGACCTACCTATGCAAAACAATCGTTAATACTACTCAAAGCACGTAACAAACTCGACCCAACAATCAATTTACCAGACGCACCGCAGCCTGCTATTCGGCCAGAGCAAGGACATCGTTCTTCCAGAATGAGTTATTCCATTGGTACAAAATCAAAAACTGATTTTATCGAGCTTGGTTGGCGTCCGGCTTACCATGATTTACTGGATAACAACGATGGTTTCGTCGATGGATTACAAATTAATTTTCTTGATGTTTCAGTTAGATTCGATAGTGACAAGGCAGAACTCGCCCTTCATGAAATCAATTTTTTAAATATATATTCACTAAAACCACGAACCCGTTTCTTTAAACCCAGTAGTTGGAAATTTAGCATTAACTATAGTCGATTACCTTTACTAGAAGATAATGATAGACCCGTTTTCAATATTAATGGTGGTGGTGGCTTGAGTTACCAACCATTTGAATCGTTACGCGTCTATGGCTTAATCGAAACAACGCTCCTTATACAGCATCGTTTGAAGAATTCCACTTCCATTGCATTCGGACCAAACCTGGGTTTTCTCTGGCAAACTAGTCCAAACTGGAAAATTTGGTTTGATTCCTCAATCCAATATTACGATAGTCATAATGATTTAACATATCAAAAATTTGAACTTGGGCAAAGTTATTCTGTCAGCAAGAACATGGCGTTGCGCTTATTAGGAACAAAAAAGGGGAATAAAGAAGACTTGCAGAACGAATTAAAAATAAGCTTATACTGGTATTTCTAATGTTATTTAAAAAATATTTATTCTTGCTCTGTATTATCTTTAGCATACCATCATGCACAGGCATGTTATTTCAACCTGATGATTACCAATACACTAATCTCGAAAAAAACAACGTTCAATTTGAGGATATTTACTACACTACAACAGGTAATTTAAAGTTACATGGCTGGTTCCTACCTAGCCGTCAAGATTATACTCTTGGAACCATTCTCTTCTTGCATGGCAATGCACAGAATATTAGTGCTCATATCAACAGTGTATTTTGGTTACCGTATTCAGGCTTTAATATCTTTTTGTTTGATTATCAGGGCTATGGTAAATCTGAAGGTAAGCCCAGTTTATCCGGACTACAACAGGACTTTCACGCTTCACTGAACTGGTTAATGGAAAACCCTACTATCGACAATCAAAAAATTATTATCTTTGGTCAAAGTTTAGGGGCGGCTATAGCCTTACACGCTCTCACTGAATCCAAATACAAAAATTCTATACGCGGGATCGTTGCTGAGAGTAGCTTTACAAGATATCGAACGATAGTTCGTAATTATTTAAGTAGTTTTTGGCTGACCTGGCCTCTTCAATGGCCATTGTCTTTAACCATCGCCGATGAATTTCCACCAGTTGATGCCATACCAAATATCAGTCCAGTCCCAGTCCTCATTATTCATAGTAATGCTGATGAAATAATACCGTTTGCACACGGCGCAGCACTTTATCAAGCAGCGAAAGAACCTAAGTTTTTCTGGCAGCTCGATCATTTTAAGCATATTGAAATTCTTTCCAGTGAAGATAATCGAAAAATTTTAGTTCACCATCTAAAATCGATGCTAAATAATGCATTTCCAGAGCTGATATCAAAATAAGAAAATTCCTTAAGTCTGTTTTTTACTAGCAACTCAAAATAAAAATTCGTTCCTCTACCATATTCCGAATTGAAACTAAGATTTCCACCTTGTTGTTCAATGATGTTTTTTGCAATACCCATACCGCGGCCGAATCCTCCATAATGTTCATGCTTGTATCTCTATAATTTATTCAAATATGAATGAATCCAAACTTTACTCTCAAAAGGTTGGCAATTTCACCGCTTACTTACCGACAAATTTATTTCCACTTAAGTAATATGAGGCAATAGTCGCTAAAGTAATACCAACCGCATCAGCATAAAGGTCTTGTACATCCAATGATCGTGTAGGGAAAAAATATTGGCTAAGTTCTTCAATTACCACAAATAATGAAACACAAATCGTACCTATATAAAGGCTTACACTTCTCATTCTTACAATCCTGAATTTCATCGTTATATTTGAACCCAATGCAAGCAAACCAAACAACAGGGCATGTCCAGCTTTATCGCCATATGGAATAACCTTGACTAACTCAAAAAAAATACTACTTTGCCCGGTATTCGCCATATATATAACCCATAGGATAAAGATAAAAAAACATATTGTTATAGTCAGTACTATCTTATTCATAAGATCTTCTCTTGGTTGCGTGGAATATCTATATTTATTTCAACAATACAACATTAAACAGCTATAAATTTAAGATGAAAAAAGTACAGCGTCATAAAACCCTATTCACTGATATCGTTATCAACGCTAACAAGGTTATACCAGTCAATATGTCGAGTGGTATACATCACTACTGCTAACCCTATGAACACACCCAATGATCCAAATAATAATGAGTAACTTTGCTCATACAACAAAGTAAACAAATATACATATAAGGTTGCAATACTACCTCCAATGATAAATGCATTCCGTCTGGTTTTAAGGACTGCTTTTGCATAACCTACACATAATATAATGACAGAAAGACTTGCTAAAAAATAAGCCCATGAAAATCCAATATGCTCAGAAAAGGCTAATAATAGTAAATAAAAAATGCACATACTCAAACCGATAAACAAATACTGTAATAAATGAACACGAATTTTAGTTAATACTTCAATTAACCATATCACCATAAAAGTAAGTAATAAAAACAACATGACATATTTACTACTACGGTCGGTCATTCTGTAACTATCAACTGGCGAATGAAAATCCACTCCAACCAACGCCAGATTGAACTGATTTTTTGTATATTTATTGCCCAACCATTGTTGTGGGTAACTACGACTAATGTGTGAAACAGCCCAGTCCGCAGAAAACCCATCGTCTCTTATAATGCGCTTACTCGGTAACTTATAACCTTGAAAGCTTGGGTGAGGCCAGTCAGAATCTATATGAATATCAGAATTTTTACCCATCGGAGCAAAATACAATCCCTCACTTCCATTAAGTTGTAACGTGATAGTAAAATCAAAATTATCACCATTATTTAGTGACGGTAACTGTGCATGCAAGCCAGGCGCATTATTTATAGATGACATACCTAAACCTGGCTCAAAGGTGATAATTTTTTTATTCCAATTAACACTTACCTGTTTTTGAATAGCTCTAACATCAGACAATCCAATTACCATTTCTCCTTGTTCCCAATGAACGTGTTCCGGTTTAGCTCCCCAGTTATTTAGTATAGGTTTAGAAAACGAACCGGAAAGTATAATAGTGCTTTGATAGAGAGGCACTTCAAATAAACCACGCTTGCGTACATCACTAGTCGTGTTTGCCTTGATATTAAGATGATCTGGCAAGAACGTAACAAACCGTTTCACTCGAGATGTCTGTGCTTTATTTTTGTCATCGCGCCATTGGGTAATTTCTGTATAGGGAATAATTAAGCGTGGCGCAATAATAATCTGCTTTGTACCCCATTTAGTGGTGATATCCTGTACCGCTTGCTGTCTAGTATGTTGGCGTTCATTAATTTGAGAATTAATCATACTAATGGGTATTTGTAAAAGTATAATGACAAATCCGATAAAGAGAACACGTAGAAAAATAGAGTTTTGAATATAGTGGAGAACAGACATAGATTTTGATTGCATGATTTATGGCCTATTGAAATAGTGAGTGTTATTTACTCACTATTACAGCAAATCAATATGGCCTGAGCCTGATGAAATATGATGAATTATGGCGACAAGATCAACTTGCCAAAAATTATTCACGGGCTACCTCACATTAAATAAAGAATAAACTAAGACTAACCCGGTTATACTTAAAATATCAGAGTTTCACTCTTTCGAAAAATATACCATACTTATAAGGTTCGTTGAATTAACAAGGTATATAATGAAACTCTTACTCTGCACTATTATTGCTTTATCGCTATCACCTGCGGTATCGAGTGCGGGGAAAAGAACACCAGCTGACATAATCGCAAAAGAACCCGTAACAATGATGGATCTTGGTCTGCTTAAACTTAATTCCATGTTGAGTAATACAAACTTCAGTGGTTTAAATGGTGCAACGATAGGTGCTATCTACAATGCTCACCGGGGCACTATTGACCTTAAAGTAAGTATGCCTGTATCTAAAGCCAGTCGAGCTGAATGTAAAAACATTATTCATCATACAAAGAAAATATTTTTACAAACCTATGGCGACAGGAAAGTAGCAAATATCCATCATTACTTCAAACATGAAGGATCAACCTATAGAAAAAAAATTAACTGGGATAAACTGGCTAATTATGTTGTTATAACCGGTATCGTGCTCACAAAAAAAAATTATCAACACAGTGTCTATTGTCAAAGCAACCTTATGAAAAAGAGAATTACTTACTGATCAACATAGCAGCCTTTTTCTCAGTCGATTGTATAAAACGATTTATTTATTTCACTAGGTCTTGAAGATGGCTGTAAGGAAAAATTCCATATCAAACTTATCAGCAGTAAAAGCCTGATTCGATACACGATATTCGAATAATTTACCCAATTTTTTAATTTCAAACGTCTTTTTGTATAGAACTGACTGTGCTTTTGGTGCAATAAATACCAGACCATCATGATTGGTTTGCCGCATAATATTCCATGCGGCGAATAATATATAACTATAAAAAGATCTTTTAGAATTATTCTTATCCATTACTAGTTTAGAGACTTCACAATAATTTTTCGTTCGATTCAGTTTTTCAGGCAAGTACTTTGAGATGTCCTCAATATAATCTTCACATGGAATTGAATTTGTTTTCTTACTGCATAATTGAAATCCACCTACAATCTTGGAGTCATCAGCCACATAAATGTCTGGTGATTTACATTTTTTTGCATGTTCGTTTATTAGTTTAGCTTTGTCCATTTTTATGCCAAGTCGCCCATAATATTGTTCACTTACAATTGAATAATATTGCTGAATTTCACTTGTATCGAACGTCTGCTTAACTCTCATAAAATAGTTACCTCTTAATGAATGAATTTATGTTACAACTAATATCATCCATGAAGTGACACTATAATTTCTAACTATGCCATCCTATTTTCAAAATCATTTTATTATAAATAATGAATTTTCTATAAGTATAGTCAGTGGAAATGATCTCGGTTAATAAAATACGTGTTGTAGTTATCACTATCAAGAATTTTACATTCACGTGGAATCAACTGATTTCATAGAGGCATTTATAACAGTTACGTTCTAATAGTAGATGCATTTAATATTTTCAACATGAGATATCCAATACATAGTTAACATAAAATTTCTGTTGAACTTATTGCGCTAGGCGGTTCTCATGTATTATAATTTTAATGGAAGGGGTACCAGGAATTGTAGTAGAGTGCGTGAGAGAGTGAATCTGGAGCAGAGTACAGTAAACACGAAGACTTAAAACGACTGTACTCTGATCCAGGGTGTTAGTACCAATTTTAAACGGTAGCCATTCTGATTTCGGTATATCCTCGTAGGTATTGTGCAAAATCATGTAATACGTCAATACCGGTTTTTTCTGCATCCACACACCATACTTGCATACGTTCAATCCGTTTACCCTGATCTTGTTTAGTATTAGACCATAGATCTTTTAATTGTTGTTTAAATTGATATACCGTCGCAAGGGTTTGACTTCTTTCTAATGTCTGGCGGATAGTTTCATGTGATTTTTTGTCTTGCTTGATATCTTCTCGAATTAATAATTTTCGTGCTGCACGTAATAATCCTTTATAGGACTCACCTGCTCGCAGGTATTCTTCACGTATAACCGGTTTAATTACCTTTCGACCATAGATTTTAATAATATGAAAACGATGTCGCGCCAGTGCTCGAACGGTATCCATATCAACACGTTTTTTACTAAGCTCACTGTAAACTTTCGGCGCCACTTTTTTAATCTTGGCTAATCCGATAAAACTTAAAGTTCGGATATAGAACCAGCCAAGATCGAGTTCCCACCACTTGTTGGATAATTTCGCCGAAGAAGGGTAAGCATGATGGTTGTTATGTAATTCTTCACCGCCGATTATAAAACCCCACGGAATAATATTACGTGAAGCATCCGGAGTTTCAAAATTTCGATGTCCAAAATAATGACCAATGCCATTTATAACGCCAGCCGCCCAGAATGGTATCCATAACATCTGGATAGCGAATACAGTGAGTCCGATAACACCAAAAGACAACAGATCAATTATCAGCATTGAACCAACCCCTATCAATGGATACCGGCTATAAAGATTTCTTTCCAGCCAGTCATTCGGAGTTCCTTTGCCATACTTGTCTAATGTTTCCTGCTTGTTTGCTTCAGCACGATAAAGTTCGGCGCCTTGCAACAGAAGTTTTTTGAGTCCAAGCACTTTAGGGCTGTGTGGATCTTCAGTTGTTTCACATTTGGCATGGTGTTTACGATGCACCGCAACCCATTCTTTAGTAACAGTACCAGTCGTGAGCCATAACCAAAAACGGAAAAAATGACTGGCAATAGGATGCAATGAAAGAGAGTGATGTGTTTGATGCCGGTGCAAATAAATCGTGACACTGGCAATAGTAATATGAGTTAAAGCGAGAGTCGCTATGAGAATATCTAATCCGGATAAATTAAATAATCCGTTTACTATAATGTTCATAAATGCTTACCATTGTTTAAGTTTAAAATATGAAAAAAGGGATACCACACTGAGTGGTATCCCTTTACATTCAACGTTTAGTTATTAAGAGTAATATTAACGGCTTGTCGTTCTTTGGCGTCGGTGTACACTTTACTTTCCCGTTACTCATATATCAATACCTCATTTATTTAAAATTAATACAGATCATACGAGGAATTTAATAGCTAAGACGATTACAGACTTTCTGATAAAACCAGGATGAGACGCAACATAATATTGTTTATCGGTTAATAAAATTTAAATACATACTCTATAGGGAATATAGGTGTCTAAGTCCTTAAATTCAAGGGGATAACCACATCAATAAGTGTTGTTTATACTTAATTCAGTATTATTGCTAATGGAATAAATTTCAGGTATTGCTTTAATTTATTAATCACAAACAAAATAACCTTCATTTTCAAGTGCTTGAACAAAACGCTAATATTCAAAACAACGCTAACAAGACTCTCGTTAATTCTATCTGATATAACATATTGCAATAACTAAAATTAACTTTAAATTAAATAACTTTAGTCAAAAAAACCACGCTTCAGCATCTTTTCGAATAATGCTGTAAATACCCCATCCTTATGTCCACCCGCAAGTGTAATTAGCCGTTGTTCAGGCAAAGACGCAGCAAGATATTGTAATCCCGGCATATCATCTTGTTCGCCGTAGCCCAAATAAACAGGGATTGCAGCGTTTTTTGATTCTGTTGTTCGCTTTAAATAAGACCACATTTTGTATTGCCACTTATCTTCATCACTGGTTTGACCATTCCACTTAACGAGACTACCTTTGTCTTTAATTTGCGTTTGAATAGTCCCATCACCCAAATAAGGGGCAAACAAAAATAGTCGGTCAATATTATTAGGTGAAAACTCGCTTGTCATGATAGCACCCAGTCCACCCATGGATATTCCCGCCAACCAAATCGACTTCACTCCACGCTGTTTAGCCGGTTTAATAACATCTGCATACAAGCGTTCCGAAAAAATACCTTCTTTATAATAACCAAAATGTAAATCAGGTACGATGATTGAATATTCCGGATACCGTTGTTGTAATTTACGTATCCAGCCTTGTTGCTCAAAATAATGTATATCATTCCCGTAACCACGTAATAGAACAATCAAACGTGAGGAATTATTATTAATATTTTTAGTATTTAGACTGCCAGGATAAGCCAATGTATCCACAGGAATTTTTGTTTCAAAACTACACCCTGTTAAAATCATGAGCGTACCAATGCATATATATTTCAGCAACCACATACCATTTAGGCCCCAAATTTATTTACTGTATAGTTAAGTTAATAACAGAGCATAGTAAAGAGGAAAATTAGAATCAAATTTATTCTATCCTGGTGAGTTTGAGCAGAGTGCAAATAATTCAGGATTAAAAACTATTTACACTCTGACAGCGTTAATTTTATATAGATGTCAACTAAGTTCTAACTCTTTTACCTTGATATACACATCCATTTCCACAAAACCATCCTGTCTTGAATCATTCAGATAGTGAAAAACTGGGGGGTAATCATCCGGCTCATAACCGCTATCAGGAAACCAGTGCGAACACAACTCGGTC
>Ga0316206_1002744_pt1 | contig 11167 bp, 9 predicted proteins | sample 6monthpyrite_MG_FD_204942 | JGI IMG/M metagenome (GOLD analysis project Ga0316206, IMG submission 204942) | Microbial mat bacterial communities from mineral coupon in-situ incubated in ocean water Damariscotta River, Maine, United States -... | ecosystem: Environmental > Aquatic > Marine >...
AACTCGGGGCGGGCGAAATCTACGCCCTGGCCAACCTCGACGGCACTGCGTACTCCTCGCTGGCCGCCGACACCGCGCACAGCCTACTGAAACAAGGGCTGCTGCTGGACGCGGTAACGCTGGACTGCCCCCCACCGGCCACCGCCGGCGACAGCGTCGTCTACCTAGTGCAAATCGGCTACTTCGACCAAGACAGCGGCGCAACAGCGCTGCCGTACTACAATGCCGCCAACCCGGCGCAAGCCTATAGCGGCCCCAACAACAGCGGGACAGCGCAACACACCGTGCGCCAAGGCGTATGCCAAGTCACAGTCAAGGCGGGCATCGCCGCAACCAGCGGCAGCCAAGTCGCGCCCGCGCCCGATCCGGGCTACGTCGGCGCCTACCTCGTCACCGTCGCCAACGGCCAGACCGCGATCACGGCGGCGGACATCCAAACGGACGCCGGCGCGCCGTTCATCACCGAAACCCTGACGCAGAAAATCAGCCAAGCAAGCGGCGACGCGCGCTACGCCACGCAAAGCGGCATTCAGGAGACGAGTTACAGCGCCGCCAATGCAGGGGGAACGGCGGACGCGCTCACCGCCGGCTACACCCCGGCGGTCGCCGCGCTGACCCACGGCATGACACTGTACGTGCGCGCAGCGGCGGCCAATACCACCGCCACGCCGACCTTTACGCCCAACAGCGGCGTCATCGCCGCCAAGGCCATCGTCAAGGGCGCGGGTTCCGCGCTGGCTGTCGGCGACATTGCCGGGGCGGGGCATTGGCTCGAGTTGCAGTACGATCAGACGCTGGATCGGTGGGTGTTGTTGAATCCGTTCCCGTTAAGTCAGCCCCAGGCGGACGCGCGCTATATCGGTAGCGGCTATATGCTGGTTAAAGACGAGAAACCCAGCGGCACGGCGGGAGGCGACAATATTGTGGGTATTCAGACCCGCGTCCTGAATACCGTATCCGCCAACACCATTAGCGGAGCGTCCTTATTGTCGAACCAAATCACCTTGCCGGCGGGCACCTACCGTATTCATGGATCCGCGCCCGCCAATAACGCGAATCTTCATCAGGCCGGATGGTACGCCGTCACCGACGCCGCCTATGCGATTGTCGGCACATCGGAGAATACTGTGGGCAACGCAGCGACCGACGCCATCGCCACCCGGTCTTTCTTCGGCGGGCGAATCACCATCACGGCGCCGAAGGTATTCGAGCTCAGGCATTACACGTCCCAAGCAGTTGCGGCGAGCGGGTTAGGTCAAGCAGCAACATCCGGCATGGGGCCGGAAGTCTATTGCACTATCGAAATCATCAAGGAGTTATAACGATGCGCTTTGCTTTTTTGGGTGAAAACGGCCGCGTCGACACCACCCACGATGACGATACGGTGACCAGGCTGCCCGTAGGCGCCATTGGCCTGACCGAAACACAGTGGAGCGATCGGTTTAATCTGCGCCTTGCCGACGGCGTTTTAATTCACGACCCAGTGGTTCGTCCGATGGCGGAGGACACCCCCGTCGCCGGGAACCCGATCGACAGCGGGCGCGACCACCGTATCGACGTCCTGCAAGCAGACGCCGACACCGCAATGACTACCGTTTCCGGCAATGCGCTGAACATTGCCCACGGCCGCGCGGCTGCCGCGCCACGGCTTGGGCCGGCGCGCGACGAGACGAACGCGCGGCTTTTCCGCCAAATCGATGCTATCGCTGACGCCGTGCGCCGCACGATTACCGGCGACCCGCTACGCGCCGCCGAACTCGCGCAAGCCGCCGTAGGGGGGCCAGCCGGCGAGAACGCCGGTTATGCGGGCGCGCCGCCCTCTTCCGTCGATAGCGGGGTGGCCGCGAAAGAGCGCATGGCGCAACAGATCAACCCCCAAGTTGTTAAGTCCGCCGCTAACGACATGCTTTCCGTGGCGATGGCGCGCCTTCAGCGCGACCAACTCATCGACGCGATGCAATGGCGTATCGCGCGCTATCAGCGGCAAACGGCAGCGGCGACCGCCACCGATGACACCGCCACGGCCTATAGCGCGTTGCGGACCTGTATTCAAGCGCTGCGCGACGCGCCCGCGTGACGGGAGGCCCGGCCATTGCTATCGGCCGGGGCTGCTTGCCGGATACACCCAACCCCCCGCATTGCGCGGGTTTTTTTAATACACCATCCCGAAAACCGAGGACACCCCATGGACCGGCAAATCGTCTACCCTGGACAAATCCCGCTGGAAACCGACCTGCTCAACAGCAACCGCTACGCCCTGATTGGGCTGGCGAAACTGGCGGCCGCCGTACTGGGAACCAACACCCTGCTCAACGGCCTGGGGTGCGCACCGATGAACCCGGCGGCGCTGCAAGTGCAACTCGGGGCGGGCGAAATCTACGCCCTGGCCAACCTCGACGGCACGGCGTACTCCTCGCTAGCCGCCGACACCGCGCACAGCCTCCTCAAACAAGGACTGCTGCTGGACGCGGTCACGCTAGACTGCCCGGCGCCGGCCACCGCTGGCGACAGCGTCGATTATCTGGTGCAAATCGGCTACTTCGACCAAGACAGCGGCGCGACGGCGCTGCCGTACTACAACGCCGCCAACCCGGCGCAAGCGTATAGTGGCCCCAACAACAGCGGGACAGCGCAACACACCGTGCGCCAAGGGATATGCCAAGTCGCCGTCAAAGCGGGCATCGCCGCAACCAGCGGCAGCCAAGTCGCGCCCGCGCCCGACCCCGGTTACGTCGGCGCGTATGTGGTCACCGTCGCCAACGGCCAGAGCGCGATCACGGCGGCGGACATCCAAACCGATCCCGCCGCGCCGTTCATCACCGAAACCCTGACGCAGAAAATCAGCCAGGCGACCGGCGACAGCCGCTATGCCCAGCTCGCGCAAATTCAGTCCGGCACGCTGCTGTACGCAGTGGATAGCGGTGCAGCCAATGCTTACGCTATTTCCTTGACGCCTGCTCCTGCCGCCTTGGCCGACGGCATGACGGTGCGATTTAGGGCCGCGAACGCAAACACCGGCCCGTCGACACTTAACGTTAACGGTTTCGGCGACATTACTCTGGCCGGGATGGGCGGCGCGTTGCAGGGCGGCGAGATTATTGCGACCGCGCAATACACGGCGATCTATCGCGCGGGTTGGAATCTTTGGCTCATGCTCGGAAGTACGGGTGGGGCGTTGAGCATTTTTAATGCAAGCAAAAGCCAGCATGCCGTGGCGCGGGGGCAAGTTTTGCAAACCCCGCCGCAGTTGGCGACTATCGGTGTAAGCGTCCCAGCTGCTAGCACATCCTATACCACATCCGTAACTTTTACGGCGCCATGCGCCGGGCATGTAGTAGCGCAGGGCGACCTGGCGATTGGGGGGGGGCTGGCCGCCGGAGCATTTATATCGTACAAGGTAGGCATCAACGGGATTATCGGAGATAGCGATAGCAATAGGCTTCCGTTGAATGCATTGTGTGCGACTTTGATTGCCGCGCCAGGCGACTCTGTTACGGCGACATTCACCGCGACAACCAATACGACGGCGCCCGGCGTTAGCATAAGACTGCATGTCTTTAGCTTTTTCCTCCCCATCCCCTGAAAGAAAGTGAGAGATCATGATCTATTATGTCTTTGCCGACTCCACCGGAAAAATTACTGGGGTAGGGCAAACACCAGACGGTACTTTGCCTCTTAATGCCGTTGAGTGCACCGCGACGGAAGCGGCCGGCTTTCAGCAGTATGCAGTAGATTTATCAGCCGCCGTGCCCGCCATCATCCCGGCGCCTGCCGCGCAATTGCTTGCGCAATCCCAAGATGCACAAATCACTGCGTTGCGCGCCGCGTGCCAAGCCCAAATCGTTGCCGGATTTAGCTCGGCGGCCCTGGGGTCATCCGCTACCTATGGTTCCGATACCATTACCCAAAGCAACATCACCCGAGCCGCCGCATCGGCGATGGGCGGCTCGTTGTGGGTCGCGGATAGCAGCGGTGCATGGACGCTGGCCGCGCACACTCAGGCGCAGGCCATCCAGGCGCGGGCGGATATGTGGGCACATATCCAAACCGCGCAAGCGCGCTACGCTATGCTGCTGGCCCAGGTAAGGGCGGCCACGACGGTTGCGCAGGCGCAAGCGGTGTTTGGTAATGACGGCGAGAGAGGCCACGATGGCCGCGTCATGGCGATGAAAGAAGAAGCGCTTCCGGGCATTCTTCACCGCCAGGAAGGAGACGTCGCGATGAACGATGCAACACCCGATTCCCAGCGGCGCTTGACCCGCTTGGAATCGGAGATGGCTCTTTTCCGCGCCAGCTTTGACAAATACATGCGTGCTGTTGCCGGAGAGGAAAAGCGGCTTCCTTAGTGAAGCGGCCGATGCTCGTGTGCCGGGAGCTTTTAGAATAATCCCCTTGATTATTCTTCATATTTAGCGCGCTTTATCGAGGGTGCTTATCGGCTGGATGCGCTCCCGTCATTTTTCCTGGCCTAGGCCAACGCGATTGGGCTATGGAGGTCACGGAAGCCCATGCGGATAAATTCCGGGTTGCACAAAGTGGACGCTAAAATCCAGTGTAACGCGCATAGCACGATAAACCAGAGTAGAAACTTGCGTATCATCGGCAAACGGCGGCGATCGCTGCCGGCGTATGCCCGTGCACTGCACGACGGACTCGCGCAAGCGGTGTTTCCCGACGACATCGCCGGGCCGGTAGCGCTGGCGACCCCGTAAGCGGGTTACCCCTGTTAGTGAGTCGCCGCCCGTGGGCGGCTTTTTCATGGCGCGCCCGCGTGGCGGGGACGCACCGGCTACCGCCATCGGCCTGGGCTGCTTGCCGGATAAACCCACCTCCCCGCGTTTCGCGGGTTTTTTTATTCAATCCATCGTTAGGAGTCATTCGTGGACCGGCAAATCGTCTACCCGGGTCAAATTCCGCTGGAAACCGACCTACTCAACAGCAACCGCTACGCCCTGATTGGGCTGGCGAAACTGGCGGCCGCCGTACTGGGAACCCACACCCTGCTCAACGGCCTGGGGTGCGCGCCGATGAACCCGGCGGCGCTGCAAGTGCAACTCGGGGCGGGAGAAATCTACGCCCTGGCCAACCTCGACGGCACCGCGTACTCCTCACTGGCCGCCGACACCACCCACAGCCTGCTGAAACAAGGACTGCTGCTGGACGCGGTCACCCTGGACTGCCCGGCACCGGCCACCGCCGGCGACAGCATCGCCTACCTAGTGCAAATCGGCTACTTCGACCAAGACAGCGGCGCGACAGCGCTGCCGTACTACAACGCCGCCAACCCGGCGCAAGCGTACAGCGGCCCCAACAACAGCGGGACAGCGCAATACACCGTGCGCCAAGGCGTATGCCAAGTCACGGTCAAAGCGGGCATTGCCGCAACCAGCGGCAGCCAAATCGCGCCCGCGCCTGATCCGGGCTACGTCGGCGCCTACCTCGTCACCGTCGCCAACAGCCAGACCGCGATCACGGCGGCGGACATCCAAGGTGATCCCGCCGCGCCGTTTATTCCGGCCACGCTCACCGAAACGGCGGGGCTGCGCCTTGCCAATGTCTTCACGCAGCCGCAGACGGTGCCTAATGGAACAGCGTCCGGCCACGCCGTCAATCTTGGGCAATCGCGCCAGTGGTTAGCGGTTCCCTTATCAGCGCTGGCCTACCCGACAATCGCCACGAGCGATCATAAAATCGGCGCCACCGCGGCGGCGGCGACAAACGGCGGCGTCGTATCGGCGCCATCCGGGGTTATGCTCACCCTGGGCGTTCCGGTGATTGCGGCGGCGACCGCGTATCTCGGCACATTCACCACTAGCGCGTATGCGAGCGCGGATCTCGCCGTCAATGCAACGTACTATCTCCGTGGGCAGATTAGCAATGGCGCGCTCAAACTGTATGTCCAGCAAGGTGCGGACACGGACGCCATTTCGGCTGACTTGCTGGGAACGCCCGATGGCGCGAGCGGCGGCGGGTTCGATTCCACGGTATTGGACATTCTGCTCGCCAAGGTCACGACCGGCGCGGCGGGCACCGCGCCGATCATAACCAATCTGGCGAACGCCGCCTCGTTGCGCATGCATAGTTATACATACGAGGTTGCCACGCGGACGACGAGCTCGACAGGCGGCATCGCCTTTCAACGAGTGACGTCGCTGGCGCTCAATTGGGCCAGAACGCCGACGCTGTATAACGCCCGTTTCGACTATGGCATCAACGGAGCGGTAAGTAATCCGGAGGATCTGTTTCCAGCCTATGCAGGATCCGTCACGGACGGGACGGGTACGCTTACCGCGGCATTCAGCCGGTACGTGTTTAATCCCGTGGGGTACGGCGACTGGAACACGGCGTCGACCGCGGTTAACTTCGCTATAAACTCAGAATTTCTCGCGATGGCGTAAAGGATCGATGATGAAACTAATTATTTCGGATGACATGGTGGCGGGGACGATTCATGGCGTTGCCGATGGTGGTGTTGCGTTGCCGGGCGATCTTTCCGGGGTTTCCATCGCGCATTTGCGGTTTGATGGAAAAAACGTGATCGATGCGCGCGCTATCGAGCAATTTTACGTCGATTCTCTCGGGGTCAAGCATTTGACGGATGCCGCGGAGAGGCAATGGGTGGCCTGTACGCTGACGGATCGGTTGGTGTTGCACAAAGGGAAGTGGCGCAAGATGACCGGCCGCGAGGCATCGCGGCGGACGAAAGCGGCGCGAATGGGTTTCCCGGCTGGTGCGTTTCGCCGATGGATTGGCGAGGCGGTAAAAATCGCCGCCATTATCGCGGTGTCCGTACTGTTGGCGCATGTTAGCGCCACGGGGCTATAACGCGCGCCCATGCGCTAGCGGCGCGCGCTCCACGGGGTCGGCGCGCGGTGTATCCGTCCGCACCGCGCGCGGAATTCTCCATCGGCGGCGATCGCCGCCAATGATCTAGCCTAAAACGCTTTTCCCCGCTGGGGAATAACCGCCCGCGGGCGGATTTCCGTATAGCGCCGCCCGCGCGACGCCGCCTGCAAGCGGTGCGTGCCGGAGGCCACCCGCCCGCGTGATGCGGGTTTTTTTATTCAATCCATCATTAGGAGTCATTCGTGGATCGGCAAATGGTCTACCCGGGTCAAATTCCACTGGAAACCGACCTGCTTAACAGTAATAAATACGCCCTCATCGGGCTGTCGAAACTGGCCGCCGCCGTGTTGGGAACCAACACCCTGCTCAACGGCCTGGCGTGCGCGCCGGTGAGCCCGGCGGCGCTGCAAGTGCAGATCGGCGCGGGGGAAATTTACAGTGTGCAAAACATCGATAACACCGCGTACTCGTCGCTGGCCGCCGATACCGCGCACCCTATCGTCAAACAGGGCGTTCTGCTGGACGCGGCGACGTTGGATTGTCCGGCGCCGGCGGCCAGCGGCCAAAGTGTCGATTATCTGGTGCAAGCCGCTTATCTCGACCAGGACAGCGGCGCGGTGGCGTTGCCGTACTATAACGCCAGCAACCCGGCGCAAGCCTACAGCGGGCCCAATAACAGCGGGGCGGCGCAAGCGACGGTGCGTCAAGGGGAGTGCCAGATCACGGTCAAACCCGGAGTGGCCGCGGCCAGCGGCAGCCAGACGCCGCCAATACCGGACGCGGGTTACACCGGTGCGTATGTGGTGACCGTCGCCAACGGCCAGACCGCAATCACGACGGCGGACATCAGCGTTTACGCCGGCGCGCCGTTTATTACCGAAACCCTGACCGAGAAGCTCAGCCAGGCGACCGCTGATGGCCGCTATGTCCAGCCCGCGCAAATTCAGTCCGGAGCGCTGTTGTACGGAGTGGACAGCGGCGCGGCCAATGCGTACGCCATTAGCTTGACGCCGGCGGTGACGGCGCTGGCGGCGGGGCAGGCGGTTACGTTTTTAGCCGCCAGCGCCAACACTGGCGCGGCGACGCTGGCCGTTAACGGTTTGCCGCCGGCGGCGATTGGCCGTAACGATGGATCTCCGCTGGCGGCCGGCGATATTCCCGCCGGCGGGATGGCGGCGGTGGTTTACGATGGCGCGCAATTTCAACTGGCCAACGTGAACGGTTTGCCGTTGTCCGGCGGCGCGCTCACCGGCCCCTTGACCTTGGCCGCCGATCCCGCCACGGCGCTGGAGGCGGCGAGTAAGGGTTACGTGGATCGTAAAGGCAACGCCCATGATCTGACGCAATTGCTGTATCCGTCCCAGGATGGCGGCTGGCGCGATATTTACCGCGCCGGCTGGAAGCCTGCTTGGTTTAATCAGCAGTGGGGCGGGGCGCAATGGGGGCAGCTGCCGGATGGCCGGTGGGGGGATGTCGCCACGGGCTATATAGAGGATAGCGGCGGCGCCGCGAATGTGGGGGATGCCGCTGCGACAACGTATTGGGCCAGCGGTTTTAAAACGTCGGCGGCGATGAATCTCGCCGCCGCCTGGCTCAAGTTATATAAGGTGGGCAATCCCGCGAATAATTTGCAAGTTTCTCTCTATACGGATAACGCGGGAGTTCCCGGCGTGTTGGTGACGAATGGGGCGGCGACGGCGCAAAGCGGGAAGCTGCATGCGACAGATGCCGCGTGGTATCGTTTTGTTTTTCCCATTTCGCCGAGTGTGTCCGCGAACACCCGCTATTGGCTGGTCGTGTCTTCGTCGGGGGTGGTGGACGCCGCGAATTATTGGGTGATGCGGCAAGGAAATCCGTCTAAATACCCGCACGGGTTTGTGGCGGCGGGCGATGCGACTCCCGTATGGACAGCGAGTACGGCCGCATGCGGTATTTTCCTGATCGAAGCCGCCGCCGCTGGCCAATTCCTGCAAGGCGGCGGCGTGTTCGACGCCAAGCTGGTGTTTAACGAAGGCGCGCCTCTCGATCAGTCGCAAGGACTCACCCAACCACTGCGGCATTTCTTCGATGGCCGCCATTTTACCGATTTGGTGCGCGGCAGCGGCTGGAGCAAGGGCAAGACTCTCCGCGACTATCTCTACGGCCTCGATCACGACCGCATCGCGTTGTCTACCGACGCCACCAGCGGCGTGGCAATCGTCACCCTGTACGACAAGGCGGGCGTCGCCCATAGCGTCAGCGGCGTGAGCGATGTGACCGCGCCCAGCCACCAGGACATCGCCGTGACCGCCCGCCTGGCGGGAGACGGCGCGGACATGCTGGCGCTGTACGTCAACGGCGTGCTGGAAGGATCGTTGATGGCGCAAACCTTTGTCATGGACGCCCGCCTTCGCGATTTAGGCAGCGCCTGGATCGGCGGCGGTTTCCCCCTGGCGCCCGCGTGGACGCAAACCCTGGATATGTCGGTGCTGCCCAGCGCGGCGGGCTGGACCTGGAGCGGCACCGGCGTCGAGGCCAATTGCATGAGTGTCTCCGGCGGCAAGCTGTATCAGAACGCAAACGGCTATGGCGCGCTGGATACCGGTTATTACGGCAATAGCATTGCGCTGAGTAACGCGGCCGGATGGATGGCCGCCGTTAAATTCAGGGTGCCGAGTTCCACGAATAACACGGGAGCGGCGGGTCAATTCCAGATTTACGATGGGGCGAAGCAGTTGGCAGTTTATCTGGGGGAATATTTTATTAACCTGAATGGCGGCGCGGTTAACAGCAACATCCAGGTCGATTTGCAATCGCGGGAGCATGTGCTGGTTCTCTGCGGGAAAGGGAGCGATTTTTATGGGTTTCTCGATGGCCGCTTGATTTGCGACGGCACGGGTGGTCTGACCATGGCGGCCACCAGCAGCGCCATCGATTTTGGCGATCTGTCCGCCGCCTCCGGGGAAAATTCCAGCATTGTCTGGGACTATGTTAAATGCCTGAATAGCGCGCCGTCGCTGCCCCAATTCCACAGCGGCGCATCCCTTGCCGAATTCGCCCATTGGAGCGGCGATCAATCGCCGCTGTTGCCGAGTGTGTACAACGGCGGCGCGGCGGTGAGCGTGAAACGCTATTGCGGGGTGGAGCGGAATTATGTCGAGCGGATTGGCGACGCGTTAGCGCGGCGGGGGGTTGTGGCGAACCCATCGACGACGTCTACCGTGCCGGTGCTTCTACCGGAGATGGAGGCCTATTTTCTTGGCGAAGTCGCCGATGTCTTGTGTGTCGGGAGTTTTGGAAACAATACCCTCGATTACTATTCGTATTTAGCGCTTTTTGTGGATGGCGCTTCTCAGCCGGATACGCTTTCGCAGTTCTGCTCGGCTTATGCGGCGGCTACTGGGCCATGTGTGTCACAGAAACATCTGCGGATAACTCCCGGATTGCACAAAGTGGAAGGCAGAACCTGGTGCAATGCCTACACTTCGACGAACCATGAGAGAAACCTGCGCATCATCAGCAAATAAGGAAGCAAAAAATGATTACCTTTACAGGCGATACGGAACAAGTCCGGCTGGCGCTGGCGCAGGTGCTGCCCGCCAACGGCTGGCATTTGCAGGGCGCGAATAACGAAGTCACGCTAGTGGTTACCGACCCGGCGGTGGACACCAGCGGTATCACCACCGCCATGCAAATGGCGGACTACGGCGCGCTGGCGCGGGCGGCGGCGATGCGTTTACAGCGCGACCAGCTCATCGACGCGATGCAGTGGCGCATCGCGCGCTACCAGCAGCAAACGGCGGTGGCGATCGCCACCGACGACACCACCGCGACCTATAGCGCATGGTTGGCGTATGCGCAGGCGTTGCGCGACGTCCCCGCGCAAGCGGGGTTTCCCGATAGCATCGCCTGGCCGGTCGCGCCGGCGTAACCGCCGCCGGCCCCCTTCAGGCGGGCTGTCGTTGTTAGCGCATAGCCGCCCGCGGGCGGCTTTTTCATGGCGCGCCCGCGTGGCGGGGACGCACCGGCCACCGCCATCGGCTAAGGCTGCTTGCCGGATAAACCCAACTCCCCGCGCTGCGCGGGTTTTTTTATTCAATCCATCGTTAGGAGTCATTCGTGGACCGGCAAATCGTCTACCCGGGTCAAATCCCACTGGAAACCGACCTACTCAACAGCAACAAATACGCCCTCATCGGACTGGCGAAACTAGCGGCCGCCGTACTGGGAACCCACACCCTGCTCAACGGCCTGGGGTGCGCGCCGGTGAGTCCGGCGGCGCTGCAAGTGCAACTCGGGGCGGGCGAAATCTACGCCCTGGCCAACCTCGACGGCACTGCGT
>Ga0316206_1002745_pt1 | contig 11161 bp, 10 predicted proteins | sample 6monthpyrite_MG_FD_204942 | JGI IMG/M metagenome (GOLD analysis project Ga0316206, IMG submission 204942) | Microbial mat bacterial communities from mineral coupon in-situ incubated in ocean water Damariscotta River, Maine, United States -... | ecosystem: Environmental > Aquatic > Marine >...
TCACCAGTTTTGAAAAAAATATGGAGCTGTGACAATTGTATATGATTATTAGTTTTCTCGAACCTCAATCAAAGGGGGCAGATTGAACTTCCCGCTTTTATCCTGATAAGAAGAAATTAAAGCCTTTTTTGGTTTAAAGCCCGGGTCAGAGAGTGCCAACAGTAGGTGCATTAGGCGATTCTTCCTAAACTACTCATTTACGGTTTTCCAATTCACGATTCATTTGTTTTTTTGTTTTGCTGGTTGCCTGTGCGGTGAAGGGATCGTCTGGCCAGTAGTGTCGTTTGTATTTTCCACGCAGATCTTTTTTTACATCGTGATAAGTGGTTTGCCAGAAGCTGTTTAAGTCTTGTGTTATTTGCATTGGTTTACGCGCGGGTGATAGTAAATGCATCATCAGTTTGCACTGACCATTTAACAGGGTGGGCGTGTCGTATAAACCAAAAACTTCCTGCAGCCTGACGGCAAGTACGGGTTGTACCGGGTCGCTGTAATCTATGTTTATTGATGAACCGCTGGGTACGTCTATTTTTTCTGGTGCTAATTGCTTTATCAGTTGCTGTTGTTCCCAGCTGAGCTGATTTAAAAGCAGGTTATGCAAATCCAGTTTGAAACATTGCTTGAGGCTGTTTTCATTATTTAAGTAAGGTTGCAACCATTCATCCAGAGTGTCGCTCAGAGTCTGTTCTGAAAAATCGGCAAGAGGCTGATCAGCAAACTGTTTTTTAACTGCAGGATTGTTATTTTGGTGGTGGTTAATAAATTGCACGCGTTGTTTTAGGCTGTTTGCTTTCGCGCTCCAGTTTAGGCACTCTAGTCCCGTATTTCTGATTGCCTGCATCAGGCACTGTTGTATCGCGTCTTGAGTTTCTGTGTTTGTTACATCGCGCAGTGTTGATTCCTGAAGAATTATTTTACCAATGCGCCTAGTCTGTTTTGCTTCTACGCGTTGTGCGCTTTCGTTCCATTCAACACGTTCTTGGTGCTGAATATTGTCAATAAAATATTCCTGTAACTGGACAGCGCTAATATCTGCCGCCAGATAAATGCAGGCTTCACCTTGTTTTGCATCAAGGTTGGCGACCACAAGATAGTCATGCAGATGGTGCTGTAAATAGGGCGGAATAACCGCGCCTTTTCCGTTACTGAGTAAATAACGTGCTTCGTTACCGTTGCGTTTTTTGGCGATTCTGTCGGGGTAGGCGTAGGCGAGCAGCACGCCGCTAACATTATTATCTAGCGTCTCTTTGTTTAGTTTCGCTTTACTGCAATGTTTAACGCGCTTAAAAAAATCATCGGCGCTTTGTATTATGCGTTTGCATTGCTGGCTATCTATTCCATGTTGGCCGTTATAATTTGTGTTGTGATGATTTGAGTGGCCATTTACAAGCACATTAAGCCTGTCATGAATGTCGGCACTTTTATCGGCACTAGCCTGAAAGATATCTTTCTCGGTCAGCAGGCTGGCGATCAGGCAGGCATGGTAAGCCTGATCCATTTTAACTGCCGACAGCATCATGTGCGCTAAGCGTGGATGCGTGCCTAGTTTCAGCATGTCACGGCCGTGCGCTGTAATTTTGCCCTGGTTATTTATGGCACTGAGTTGTTGCAGCAGTGTTTTTGCCTGTTCGGTGGCACTGGTTGGTGGCAGGTCCATCCACTGCAATTCATCAACCTGAGTCACGCCCCAGTTTGCAAGCTCCAGCATCAATGATGACAGATCACTGTGTAAAATTTCAGCCGATGCATGTTTGAGTAAACGGGGTTGTTGCTCTGCTGTCCACATGCGATAACAGACACCAGCGGATAATCTTCCGGCGCGACCACTGCGTTGCACGGCTGAGTCTTGTGAAATAGAGCGGGTGTTGAGTCGGTTCATGCCCGAGGCAGGGCTGTAATCCAGCATGCGCTCCAGTCCCGAATCAATCACACAGCTTATGCCTTCAATGGTGATACTGGTTTCTGCGATATTGGTGGCGAGGACAATTTTACGCATAGATTTATCTTTGGGCGATGCGATAGCCAAATCCTGTTGCTGCTTGTTTAAACTTCCATGTAGCGGTGCAATCAAAATATTCTTTATCGATTCGTTATCAAGAATTTGTTTTATCTGTTTGCACAGCTGGTTAATTTCTTTGACGCCAGGTAGAAATACCAGACAGTTGCCCTCGTGTTCATGAATGATTTTTTTGACGGTGTTGGTCAAATTGATCATCAGTTGCTGCTGTGGACTTGTGTTGTGCTGACTGATCACTTTATCGAGGTATTTGTTCTCGACAGGAAAGCTGCGGCCTTCGCTCTGAATGATCGGTGCGTTATCCAGCAAGTTCGCTACAGCATCCGTATTCAGCGTCGCCGACATCACCAGAATTTTTAAATCCTCACGTAAAATCTGCTGGCTTTGCAAACACAGTGCCAGTGATAAATCGGCATGCAGGCTGCGTTCGTGAAATTCATCAAAAATAACCAGTGCCGTTTTTTTAAGTTCCGGATCAGCCTGTAACTTGCGCGTTAAAATACCTTCGGTGACTACCAGTATTTTTGTTTTATCGCTAAAGCAGTTGTCCTGACGAATCTGGTAACCCACGGTTTCACCGACTTTTTCATTGAGTAAAAAAGCCATGCGCGCCGCCGCATTGCGTGCAGCAAGCCGGCGCGGTTCGAGCATAATGATTTGCCTGTCACCTAACCAGTTCTGGTCAAGCAAGGCAATGGGTACGGCGGTGGTTTTTCCTGCGCCCGGTGGGGCTTGGAGTACAAGACGATTGTGAGTGGTTAATTTGTCTTTGATATCCGCTAGAACATCATTAATGGGGAGGCTTGGCATGTGGAGATTATAACTGAAGGTAAAGTAAAAAATACCTGTAATATTTGGGCTGAAAAGTGAGATAAGAACAGAGTTGTTTGTAACCGCAATAAAGGGACTGTTCCCTTTATTGCTTTTTTGTAAGCCTAATTAGTGATCAGCTTTATTAGTCGTGGTCACGATCGTTATCACTGTCCTTTCTTTTATTTTTGATCGGGCTCAGCAATTCGCTACGGGTAACCAGCTCTCTAACACCATGGGCATGTTGTTCACGGTGATGTGACCATTCGGCAAGGCCATGAGCGTCTATTGTTGCATAGGTCTTTTTCACGTCCCAGGTAACCTGGTATGGTGAACAATGATCATTGTTAAAGCCAGGTCCGGTTGTTGAACCTGTGTATACAACCTTCGCATCATTGTGACGCATTGGGTGATCCAGGTCTTCAACATCTGCATCGTGAGAAACTACTTTAAACACTTGTGCTACAACTCTAAGTTGTGGATTGGCACACACGTTACTCACACAGTTACCCAGGCCGTTTGCAGGTTCAAGTTCTTCGTAATTTACGTCGCAACTGGTATTTACAAAATGAACTTCAATAGTGTCACCTACGATAACACCAATCTCATGCGCTTCGCCTTCAAGCAGATGGCTTATGTCATGTGCTTCACGATACTCTGGGTCAGTCGATGCAGGTGCTACGACAGCAAAGCCATTATGTTGGCTTGTACCAGCGTTAACAAAAGTAGAATACGCTGCTGATTTATGTTCTGCGTTCCAGTGGTAGTGAATGTCGCAAAGATTCATTTTTTTGGTGTTATTTGCAGTTTTAAACAGGGTAGTATTTGTTCCAGCTAATGAGTCTATGTTTCTGGGAGCTTGTGGGCCAGCAGAGATTAATCCATTACCGGTACCGCAGTAGTTCCAGGAATCTGGATGGGTTTTTGTTAGTCCACCATCAGTTGTCTGGTAAAGATCTCCTGCTGCATAAGCAGTCCCTGCTATGCACAAATTAACTAAAAGTGCGGCCCCAAGTTTGATATTTTTTTTCATTGCTTTTCCTTATGAAGTTTTTCCATTTTAATAAGGGCAAGTAAAACCTTACCCAGAGTAGGAAAATACTGTTTATGCCAATTGCTGTCAAATTAAAAACTATTTTTAAAAAGTAATAAAACCAGGTAAACAAAAATTAATGTCTGTTGTTTTTATTGATATCGTATAGTTATAGGGGTAGCCAGCTAAAACGTAGAGGTGAAGTTCTATATACAATAGGGGTAGTACCTTATAAAAAAATCATGTAAGAATAAGTGAAATAAAAATAAATATAAAAAAACAGGCTTACAGTTTTCCTTAGGGAGGTACTTTTTTAGAAAAAATGAATAAAGCTGACGCAGGGACAAGAATTTGAATGGTCTGTTTAGGTTATATAGCTCGGTATTATTTTAAGATATTTAGTATGTGAATTTAAGGTGGCTTGTATCTGGCACGTTGCAGTTTATTTTGATGCTTAAACAATAGGTGTATGTAAATATTACATAAACAACAAATGGAGAAACGCCCAGGTCTTTCATTTGATATTTATTGATTTTAGAAAAAAACTTAATGCAAGATGTAGAGCTTGATCCTGTTTGTTGATTTTTTCATTAATGATAATAGGTTATTATACAGTCTTCAAAATATTGCAGGAAATTCAACTTGAAAATCATCCCATCTATTATTGAACTGGAAACCAGTGAAGGTATTGCGTTGCATGACTTAATGGCCGGCATTCGCGATGCGGTTGTCCGCTCTGGCATTAACAATGGTTTTGTGACTGTTACTTCACAGCACACTACCACGGCGATTGCGATTAATGAAAATGAAGAGCGCCTTGTGGAGGATGTAAGGGCGTTTTTGATGCGTTTAATCCCCGCTGGTGATCGTTACCTGCATAATGACATTGAACTGAGAGATTGCCCTGAAGATGAACCCGAGAATGCTCATTCGCATCTTGCTGCAATGTTGCTAGGGAGTTCTGAAGTGATACCCCTGTGCGATGGAGAGCTGGTGTTGGGTCAGTATCAATCTGTGATGTTATATGAACTGGATGGGCCACGTCAGCGTAAAGTGAGTGTTCAGGTGTATGGCGAATAAAAGAAGGAAGAAATAAAAGAATTTGCTCAGTGTTCGATAACTCAGCGCTTTAATTTAAGTGATTGCTTTTAAAATCAAAACCCTTTTAATAGGGCTCTGATTTTATTTAATAGCGACTATGTTTTTAATGCCCGCGCATGATAAGCAATATGCTCACCAATGAAGCTGGCAATAAAGTGATAGCTGTGATCATAACCTTCTTGCATGCGTAGCGTTAAAGGCTGGCCTGCTTTTTTACAAGCGGCCTGAAAGTTTTCTGGCAATAATTGTTTTTCATCATAAAACTCATCGGCAAGGCCTTGCTCAATTAAAATATCTGACACTTTTTCGCCAGCTTCAATTAAAGCCGTGGCATCATAAGCGTTCCAGTCATTCGTATCATCACCTAAGTAGGCACTGAAGCAACCTTTTCCCCAGTCACAATTAACAGGGTTAGCAATAGGGGAGAAAGCCGACACGGAGCGATAACTCTGCGGGTTTTTAAGTGCACAAATTAAAGCGCCATGACCACCCATTGAGTGACCTGACACCGATTTAACACCGGCGATTAAAGGTAAGTTTTTTTCTAATAAAGCCGGCAGTTCTTTGGTGATGTAATCATACATCCTGTAATGCTTTGACCAGGGCGTTTGCGTGGCATTAACATAAAAGCCTGCGCCTTTACCAAGGTCGTAACGATCGGCTTCATCAGCCACATCATCGCCACGCGGGCTGGTATCAGGAAAAATTAATGCAATGCCGTGTTCAGCTGCGTAACGTTGCGCACCGGCTTTAACGCGTGCATTGTCATCGTTACAAGTGAGGCCAGATAACCAGTACAAAGCCGGCACATTGCCAGCTTCTGCCTGCGCTGGTAAATACACAGAAAAAGTCATCTCACAATCACATGATTCAGAATCGTGAGTGTAGCGGTTAAGATAACCGCCAAACTCTTTTATGCTTTCAATACGTTTTAGTGTCATCAAGCTGTCCTTAAAAAATAATCACAGAGCGAATGCTTTCGCCACTGTGCATTAAATCGAAGGCTCGGTTGATATCTTCCAGTGGCATGGTGTGTGTGACCAGACTATCGAGCTCAATCTTGCCTTCCATGTAACGCTCAACATAACCCGGTAATTCTGTTCTGCCTTTAACGCCACCAAAAGCCGTGCCTTTCCAGGTGCGACCCACAACAAGATTAAACGGACGTGTTTGAATAACCTGACCACCACCGGCCACACCAATAACAGTAGAAACACCCCAGCCCATGTGTGTGCATTCAAGAGCATCTCGCATGACATGAACATTGCCAATACATTCAAAAGAATAATCCGGGCCACCGTTATAAGTGTCTTGCATGTACTCTACAAACGAGCCATCAATCTCATTCGGGTTAACAAAATCAGTGGCGCCTAATTGCTTGGCAAACTCAAACTTATCGGGATTAATATCAATCGCAATAATACGTTCAGCACCTGCCATGACAGCACCCTGAACACAAGATAAACCAATGCCACCAAGCCCGAATACAGCAACCGTTGAACCGGCTTCAACTTTGGCTGTATTCAATACCGCACCAATACCTGTTGTTACACCACAACCTAGCAGGCAAACTTTATCGAGTGGGGCGGCTTTGTTGATTTTTGCCAGTGCAATTTCCGGCACCACGGTATATTCAGAAAAAGTAGAGCAACCCATGTAATGAAAAATATCTTTACCATTTTTAGAAAAACGTCTTGTGCCATCCGGCATGTAACCGGTCCAGACAGTCGAAGCGATGGACTGACACAAATTGGTTTTTGGTGACTTACAATATTCACATTCACCGCATTCAGGAATGTATAAAGGGATAACGTGATCACCCACCTGTAAATTTTTAACACCTGGTCCCAGCTCGACAACCTCACAACCACCTTCATGCCCAAGAATAGCGGGGAAGACGCCTTCAGGGTCATCACCAGACAGTGTAAAAGCATCGGTATGGCAAACACCAGAAGCGATCACCTTTAACAAAACCTCGCCATGTTTCGGGCCCATAACGTCAACTTCTTCAATTTCAAGGGGCTTTTTAGCTTCCCATGCAACAGCAGCTCTGGCTTTCATAAGGATTCTCTCTTGTGTGTTTTTACGGGATAATAATGAAGGGGCTTAATTGACTCTATGGTAATCAATAATGACCGGAAGTTCTAGAGGTTCGTCAATAAAGCTAGGATATGAAACAAACAGGGTGTGGCGGGGATCAAATCAAAATAATTGAAAATAATAATGGGTAGATTGAACCTGCTCCAGTTTTACCGGTACTTTTAATTAAAAGCTTTTGAATTAATTGTGACGTCGCCATTAGTTCAAACCTCAATCGAAGTCAGGTAAATGACAATTTTTAAATCGGTTATAACATACTTAATCCGTTAAGCTAATAATATCCCAGTCTTTCATTTCTGCGTGTGAACGCAATGTCTCATCAGGGTTAACGGCGACAGGTTTTTTTACCGCCTCAAGTAATGGTAAGTCATTGTGAGAGTCGCTGTAAAAATAACTGTTAGTCAGGTTGTTACCCGTTTCTTTTAACCAGATCGTCAAGCGTTCAACTTTTCCTTCTCTAAAGCATGGCGTGCCATGCACTTTACCCGTATATCGATTGTTGATCATTTCAGGATCAGTCGCCAGAATATTGGGTATGTCTAATTCTTTTGCTATCGGTTCAGTAATGAACAGGTTGGTTGCAGTAATAATTAACAGCGTGTCTTTTTGTTCGGCATGTTTTTTAATTAAAGCTCGGCTCTGAAGTGTTATTAATGGGCGAATGCATTCATCCATAAAACGATTATGAAGTTGTGCCAGTTCACTCATGCCTATTTGACTCAGAGGAGCGAGACTGAATTCTAAGAATTCGAAAATATCTAATGTTCCATCAACATACTCATCATAGAAACGTTGGTTTTCTTTTTCATAATGTTTAGTGTCGACATGTCCTTGCTTAGCTAAAAACTTGCCCCACAAGTAATCACTGTCTCCGTTTAATAAAGTGTTGTCTAAATCAAAAATAGCGAGAGCCACGATCTGAACCTTTTTTTATTGATAAAGGTATATGTTAACGTAAAAAAACTTTTTAGGCTTGTTAGATTTAATTAAAATATAAATTATTTTTTTATTCTCAATGTGTTCTTTAATTTTTTTAAAAACGTCACACGAATGTAACAATTAATTCACACCATTGTCATAAATAACTTTTATTCTGTTCTTCAGTTTCAATAGTGTTTTTGAATAATGTTGATTGATGTAGGTGCTAGGCCGAAAGATTATTTTCAGAAGTACACCGATATTATCAAGCCTCTTGTTGAAACTTATAAATCTCTATTACCTTATAAAAAGGGATTGTTAGTTTGATGAATACAATAGAAACAGGTTTGGATTTTTTCGAAAGATTGCCGTTCAATCAGCCTCCTGAGTGGATGAGTGATCCAGCCTGTGAAGAGCTTCATCCCCATTGCACAGATCGTATCCACCATCGAAGTATCTGGATCTCCGATGTACACCTTGGCACATCGAGTGCTAAAGCTAAAATGCTAAGCGATTTCCTTAAGTATAATAGTTGCGACACACTGTACCTGGTAGGCGATATTATCGATGGTTGGAGTATGAAGAAGCGTGCCTACTGGCCACAAGAACATGTCAATGTAATAAGACGGATCTTATCCCGATCCAGGAAGGGAACCAAGATCGTCTATATTACTGGTAACCACGATGAATTTCTGCGCCGCTACTCCGGTATGTCATTTGGCAATATTCATCTTGTTGATGAGTACGTACACCATTGCCCCGACGGTAAAAAATACTGGGTTGTCCATGGCGATGCATTTGATGCATTGGTCTTCAACAAAAAGTGGCTGGTGGTTATTGGTGATGTTGCCTATGACTCCTTGCTCAAGTTTAATGTCTGGTTTAATCGAGCACGCAGTACTTTAGGAATGAGGCAGTGGTCACTTTCATCTTATCTGAAAAATAAAGTAAGAAATGCATTCAGTATCATTACTAATTATGAGACAACACTAGTCAATGAGTGTAAGAAGCGCGAACTTGATGGCGTAATTTGTGGGCATATACATCATCCTGAATTTAAAGAAGTTGATGGTGTTCTGTATGGTAACTGTGGAGACTGGGTTGAATCTTGTAGTGCTCTGGTTGAAGATAAGCAAGGTCATATCGGAATAGTTCAGTGGCACAAGCAGACACAGGACAGTGTATTAAAACGTGGTATAGAATCCGAAATATCCTAGAGTTTTCAGCAGTATTACTCAAATATGAAATTAATAGGCGTCAGAGTAATAACTAATACAGAAAAAGTGGGCTGCCCCTTTTCAATTATGTCGTAAAAAGACGGCCATATCTTAACTTTATCGTTTTCATCGGTTTCTTTGTTATTAAAACCAGCTATTTTTATTAGCTGTCTTCGTATAGAATCCGCCATAAAATTTTGCTTATTAAGTATTTACAAAACATTAAAGTTCGACCAACGGCACTTTTTTATCCCTTTCTAACATGACACTAAATAAATGACTGACAAAACGATAGTAACTCACAATGGTAATTTTCATGCAGATGATGTTTTCAGTATCGCTGCACTTAAGAGCATATTCCCTTCTTTTAAGCTCATTCGCACACGGGATTTAGATATTATCGGCAAGGCAGATATTGTGGTAGATGTTGGTGGTGAATATGATCCCGATACAGGCCGTTTTGATCATCATCAACGAGGTGGTGCAGGTGAGCGCGAAAATGGTATTCCTTATTCCTCATTTGGTTTAATTTGGCAAAAATACGGTATAGAAATATGCCAAGGTAATGAAGACGTCGCAAAGGCTGTTGATAAAGGCCTGGTATCAAAAATTGACGCCATTGATTGTGGTCATGTCGAAGGGATTTATGATGGTATTAGCCTCAGCCAAACGATTGGAATGTTTAACCCGACCTGGCAAGAAGATAGTCACTTTGATGACTGTTTTGATGAAGCGGTAGATTTTGCAGCACGTGTTTTAACACGATTCATTGCCTCTGCTAACGGTGGCATTAGTGCGAAATCGATTGTAGCTGAAGCGATTGAAAATGCAGAAGATCCAAGAGTGGTTGTATTAGAAAAATATACTCCATGGAAAAGAACGGTTCACGCTTTATCTGAAGAAGCTTTATACGTAGTTTACCCATCTCAAACTGGCCAGTGGAGAATTCAAACAGTTCCTGTTGAACTCGGTTCATTCGAAGACAGAAAATCCTTACCTAAACAATGGGCTGGCTTATCTGATATAGATCTTAAAGAAGTAACAGGTATTGATGATGCCATGTTTTGCCATAATGGTTTATTTATTGCGGGTGCAGAATCATTTGAAAGCACGATGAAAATGGCATCCATCGCACTTCAAGAATAATTAAAGTGCTGTCAAAAAAAGGGGGGTGAAGCTCCGCTCCTCGACAGCTGCTCCTGCCCTAATACTATCGCGCCTTACCTACGTCCTTGTAGGGAAACAAATGAGAAGTATGTAAAAGGGTCAGGCCCCATTTTTCCTTTTAATAAGTTGTTGGGAAATACATTACTGACATTGAATATTCGCCTATTGTTATGCCAGTGTTTTTTGTGGACTTCGCATCAAGATAATATGTGAAGGCTGCATTTGTTGATACAGAGAACTGAGTTTGAGTTTGTATTGCCCCTGCATATCCGCCAGTTGGCAATGCATCATCTGTATCGACCCACCTATAACTATTATTGCAATTAGAATTAAGCGTTCCTATACATACATTTGGAGCTGAGGTTTCATTGATTTCTATACTTAGGTAATCTCTAATTCCATTTGTATGATTGATGTTATATCTTGCCGAGAAAGTAACAAAAACATATCCAGGGCCGGGTGTGCTAATTGTTACTGCTCTTATATTTACTGGAGCGATAGTAACAGTAGTAGAACACGTTCCAATAGGTGCGGGATAGAGGCAGCTTCTGCCAAGTGTTCTAACTCCAGATTCATCGGCAATATGGTTGGCTTCGATTGAATTATTACTAATTTGTGTAGGGCTAATTGTTGAAGAGTTACAGTTGACCTGACTTCCATTAGATGTGCATAAATTATTATTTATAAGTGTTCCCACCTGTGGGTCTGTTTCAGAGGGTAGAGTTGATAAACAGTTTACTGTTGAGCCATTAGTGGTGCACCATCGGCCATTAGTTAATGAACCAACCTGAGGGTCTG
>Ga0316206_1002746_pt1 | contig 11154 bp, 15 predicted proteins | sample 6monthpyrite_MG_FD_204942 | JGI IMG/M metagenome (GOLD analysis project Ga0316206, IMG submission 204942) | Microbial mat bacterial communities from mineral coupon in-situ incubated in ocean water Damariscotta River, Maine, United States -... | ecosystem: Environmental > Aquatic > Marine >...
AAAATGTATAAAAATCAATCAGTATATTGCTTAATTAAAGAATATTCGAAAAGGTTTTCCTGATACTTGTATTGGTTGGAGTCATATATCGATAAAGTTATAAAGTAAGGCTTTAGAAATTGATAGTTAAAACAAGCTTGTCCAAATAATGGTTTCGTGATATAAGGATATTTTTCTCGAGAGATAATAGTGTAAAGGATTACAGAATATCAAGAGTATAAGAGTTTGTCATATACTGGATAGAAGACATAATAGAAGACCTATTATGTACCTTGAATATATAGTTATGTACATAATAGTTATTAATATAACATTAAGGAAACTCATTATATACTTTTTTTTTAAAATAAAAGGATTATCATGATTTCAGTAAAATATCTTTTCTTCGTTCAATCATTTTTGGTTGCAATAGTTATGACCTTTATTATGTCATTCGCTATTTCATTTCTCAACCTTGGATTAATTTCAGGGTTTATAAATATTTGGTTTCATGCTTGGATTGCTGCATTTTTAATTGCTTATCCTACCTTAATGTTAATACTTCCTTCTATGCGTAAGTTGGCAATGAAGATTGCTTCAAAGAATCATAATGATGAATAATTTGAATAGTTCAGCAAGGTTTGGATTACTCATTGAGCGTGTCAAAAAAAGATGCAAAAGCGGATAAGTGATTTACTAAAACCTTATGAACTTACTCCTGAGTAACGTGTAATTTTGCTCTAAATGCTTCAATGACTCAAGATCAGATTTGTAACATCATTTCTTGAGTCATCGAATCTTTCAATAACGTTTAAACGCTTGCTTGAAAAAGCTTATGTTACCCTGGTTTCGGACTGGAGTTCGATTCTCCACAGCTCCAGCATCACTCAATTCAAAGCAATCTAACTTCATCTAAAAACACCTAAAAATAGTCTATTTAAGCATATGCCATCTCTAACATAGTCTAATTTTATCTAACTTAATATATAGAGAAAATTCAAGCTTAAAGTGTACTTCTTAAAGTTATTAAGTGTACAATGTCGCTATTAATTTATAGAGGGATGGAACTTATTTTATAATGCTACTTAAAGCATCCTATAAAGAATAGCTTAAACAACTAGCTATTTTTTACAGACATTAAAATATTGTTTCATTATTTGAGTATTTTATAAAAAATGCTCAGATGATCAAATAAAAAAATTAATATATTATAAGGTCAGTGTTCATTAAAAACTCATTGTTTTCACAAGTGCTAAAACTAAATAAGTGTAGTCTTATTTTTTTCTAGGGGTAAGAACTCTACTAGGTTCATAAGGTTTATTATATTTAAAGATAGAATAAATTATTGTTGCTAATTTTTTAGAAATAATAATTAAAGCTTCTTTTTTGCTCTTACCGGCAGAGACTTTATCTCGAAAGATTTTTCTTAGTTGTTCATTATGTATAACAGAAGAAACAGCTGCCATATAAAGAGCATGTTTAGCTATAGGTATTCCTCTTTTTGCAAGCCTGCCAACTCTCATAGAGTTACCAGATTGATATTGAGTGGGATTAACTTTTGTGGCGTAGCTTTAGAGATATCTACAGCTGTTGGATAAGTCTTAATGATTGCTATAGCAGTCTTAGTAAATATATTTGGAAATACTTTAGTTATTTCTGGATTTACCGTTGCTACTACAGTAGATATCTCTCGTTTAAGAGTTTTTATCTTATCCATAAGAGAAGCCTTTAATCTTCCAAGAACTTTCAGTGATTGATAGTCATCGTTAGAGATAAAACTCTCTTTGTATTTACCAGTTGATAATAACTCAGCAATTACATAAGCATCTATAGAATCATTCTTTATCTTTCTTCCAGTGCTAAAGTCTCTAAACTTGGCTGTTTGATAAGAATTTAAAAGTATGACTTTATAATCTGCGTCAGTTATATATTCATAAAGATTTTCACTAAATGCTCCAGTTGATTCTACTCCAATAACAAAGTCATCATTATTGAGTGATAAATCAGCTAATCTTTTAACTAAATTCATAAGACCTAATATATCTGAATAAATCCAAAATGGTTTTACAGCTATTTCTCTAGTATCATCTAAGATACAAACATAATGTTTCTCCTTGGCTACATCTATTCCTACATAGTACATAATAAACCCCTTGACGTTAGTTTTAGAATCTCATAGCTTCGTATTATAAAAGGTAGAAAGTGTTAATTTCTCCTTAGCATCCTATAAATGATTTTATAAAGCTAACACAAGACGTTTTATGTGCTGGTACTATAGTCCAAAAAGGAAAAAACTTGTTTATAGTTAGCTTTTGTGAAAACCATGAGTCTTTAATGAACTCAACCATTTTATACTATTTGGTTAGTTAATGTATTATACGAAGGGACAATATGGGCGATACAGTGCTTAAAACATCTGAACAAAATTGGCTGGGACGATTAGCTAATGCATACAAAAACAAGCAACTGATTACTTTAGTTGATGATGCAGATGTGGGAGTTAGCCCAGAATCCCAAACTATTTTACAGATGGGTAAAGAAGCTTCACTTTTAAAAAAAGACTGGATTGGAGTCGGTGTTTCTTTGGGCATGAGTGCTGCAGGAATATGGATGATTGCAATTGGAGTGGTGGACCCAGAACCTACAAGTAAACTCAGTCTTCTTATCGGTGGTGGAGTTGTTTGTATTGCCGGAGGTGGATTTTCAGCCATCAGAATATTAACAAAACACAAACCTCCCAACGTAAAGATTGGTAAAAATGGTTTTGAAATTTCATGGGAATAGAAATTTAACTAGTATTTGGAGCCAATACAAACCCGCGAGCGGTTTTTTGATTGCTCATATTAAACGTTATATTGGAGATTTTAAATGACACCGTTTGCAAACAGTATGGTTGAAGAAAAATTTAATAGCTATCCACATGATATGCGAGAAAAACTCTTAGCACTAAGAGAATTAGTATATGAGGTAGCTAACAATGCAGCAAGTATTGAGAATGTTGAAGAGGGCATTAAAATGGAATGAAGCAAGCTTTATAACTCAATATGAAAGCCCTTTAAGAATTGATTGGAAAAAGTCAAAACCTTATCAATACTCCATGTATTTTAATTGTAAAACAAAGTTAGTTGAGACGTTTAGAGAGTTATTTAGTGATAGACTCTCATTTGAGGGAAATAGAGAAATTGTTTTTAAGGAACATGAAGTTGTTGATGTAGAAGCATTAAAATAATGTGTCTTACTATCACTGACATATCATAAGAGAAAACATTTGCATATGTTAGATAGTTAATGTATAAGAGAGGAAGGCTTAGTAAATGCTTCTTATTTTAATGTCTCTCAAGCAAACTATAAAATACAGAACAAGATATGCATCGCTAAAATTACAGTACAATTACACTAATAATAAAAATAAGGACTATTTATGAAAGTTGCTATTCCGGTTAAAGACGATTCACTTATATTTTTTAGCAATGCAGGTCACACACCTTACTTTGCAGTTTACAACATCAAAGGTGCAGGTATGTTCAAATCATTTGAACTTGAAGCAGTTCGTCCAAATCCTCGTACAGATATAGATCATACACATGACGATGATGAAGGCCATACTTGTAGCCATGACAAGGGAGATGAAGAGCATGCAAAAGCACACTACATTATGGGTGAGGCGATTAGTGATTGTGAGTTTATCGTCGTAAAAATGGCTTGCAAAAATACCGCAGCTGCCTTTACCAAACAAGGCATAAAAATTAAAAAGTACAATGGCGAAGCTGATAAAGCAAATATTATACTAAGTAAAGTCTCTGCACAACTCGCATAACACTCACCTCTAGTTTGAACTTAGTATAAAAATCTAAATCATTTTTATACTATCTTTTTGCGGTTTTAATATTTGAAACAAAGTTTTTCATTTGCTCTCTTTTTTAGTTATTCCAGCGTCATGGTTCTTATTCTTACTCTTTCTAAAAATGGAGACCTATGCACAGGTGTGTAATATTGACAAAAATATATATATGTAGTAAAATGTATATACAATAATATACAAGGATATACACTTGAAAAAAGCAATTAACATTAGACTTGAAGAATCACTGCTAAATGATTTGGATGCTTATGCTCACGAGCTAGACAGAAGTAGAACATATCTTATAGAAAAAGCGGTATCTACCTACTTTGATACACTTGATGAAATGATTTCAGATAAAAGAATCGATGAAGTGAAGAAGGGAAATGTTGAAGTTTTCTCGCTTGAACAAGTTGCACTTGAGCTTGGCTTAAAATAGTATGTTTAAAGTAATTGTCCCAAAATATGTTCTCAAAGAGTTACAAAAAATAGACAAGGAAAATCAACAATTTGTTTTTAATAAGATAAAAGATTTAGAAGTCGGTATTTTTACAGGTGATAAGGCTCTAAAAGGCATATATAAAGGGAAGTTTCGAAAAAGAACCGGTAACTTTAGAATAGTGTATTTAAAGGAAAATGATATTCTTCTTATAACTCTTATTAGGATAGCTCACAGAAAAGAAGTTTATTGATTGAAAATTACAAGGGCAAAAAGTGAAGATTTATTCAGTGGGGTGTAATGTTTCCCTCAATAATCTCACACTCATTATTTTCAATGATATTATCACCCCAAGATTGAATTGACTTTAAAATTGGAATTAATTTTTTAGCATTATCGGTAATAGTATATTCCACCCTCGGTGGGACTACAGGATAAATTTTTCTAGTAATAAGTTTATTTTTTTCCAGTTCTCTTAAAGTTTGAGTGAGCATTTTTTGAGTAATTTTACCAGATGCTTTTCTTAGTTCACCATATCGCATAGTACCATTACTTAAATGCCATAAAATCAAACCTTTCCATTTTCCACTAAACATATCAAGTGCTAGTTCAAAAGAACAAGTATACTCTTTTTCTTGATAAATTATCTTCATTAGTATCCTTTTGGTATGTATATTACTTATTAGTATGTTATTGACATAATAGCATACAAGTGATAATATTTCAATAATTTAAAACGAAGGAAAAAAGATGTTAAATATATTAAGTAAAAAAAGAGTAATAATTATTTCAACTGTTATTACATTAATTATGTTTATAGTAGTAATGTTTATTGTGAATCCATTTATAGATGGAAAAAATGGAATAAGTGTTTTAGCATTGCAACTTTCATTTGATAAAGAAGTTGGAATTAAAATTATTAATAGTTGGACAGAATCAGGAATAGAAAATTTTAATAAATTTATATTTACAGATTATATTTATGCTTTGGGTTATTCAATCTTTTTTGCTTCAATACTTTCAGCATTTATTTTGAAAAAAGGTAAGCAAAATATATCAAAATATAAACTTATTATTTATCTTCCATTTATTGCTGGATTATTTGATTGGATTGAAAATACACTAGAGTTACTATTTATAAATAACCCTAGTGAATTTTCAAATATCCTATTTTTTATTCACTCATTAATAGCAAGTTTAAAATGGTTAGCACTGCCCATTATAGCAATTTTTATCGTAAAATTAAGTTTACAAGACAACATACATGCTAACAAATCGTAGCAACAAAAATATGCTGCATAGGTTAAAAATATTTTAAATTGTTTAAATTTTGCTATCATATCAGATATAAAAAAGTTTGAGAACAAGGAATATATTTTGTACTCAAATGTTATATTACAGAAGGGTAGTTGTTGGGTTTACTAACACTCGACAATGAAAGAACGATAACATACATTGTTTTTCTTAAAAACTATACTTTTTTTAATGTTAATTAAAAATTATTTAAGGAAAGCACACAATGAAAAAATACTTCATATTCGCATATTCTTTAGTTGGTTATATACTCTCTATCATCTCGTTGAGTTTTTTAATTTTATGGGTTTATCCATGGGAATTTGTGAAATTTAATATTGATATTCCTATGATGAGTATAGATGCAAATCCTGTTTTAATAAATACAGGCTTACTACTGTTTTTTGGCTTGCAACATTCCCTTATGGCGAGGAATTTTTTTAAAGATGGATTACTAAAAAATCTCTCAAATGCAGTGAAATCTGCTACTTATTCTGTGGCTTCATCAATTTGCTTGATAATGATATTTTATTTTTGGCAGCCAATGGAAGGTTATGTTTGGAATTTTCAAGATGATATAGTATTTTGGAGTATTGCAATGTTATATATTATTGGATGGCTTAGTGCACTTGTTGGTACTTTTATTATAGATCATTTTGAACTTTTTGGCTTGCATCAAGGGTATAGAACTTTGAAAAATCTTCCTGAGCCAAAAGTGAAGTTTCAGGCAAATTATTTTTATAAATATGTAAGGCATCCTATTCAAGTAGGAACACTGATTGGGTTATGGGCGACACCATCTATGAGCTATGGCCATTTACTCTTAAGCGTTGGCATGACAATTTATATTTTAATAGGTCTTTATTATGAAGAAAAAAGTTTGATAAATCTTTTCGCTCAAGAGTATAAGGATTATATGAAAACCACCCCAATGCTGATTCCATTTATCATAAAGAAAATGAGATGAATTTTAAAATAAAATATGGAAACTTGGTTGAAGAAAATGCTACCTTTATAGTAAATGCTTCAAACACTGAACTCACTTTGGGAAGCGGTGTCTCACATGCTTTTAGCGAGCATTGTGGTGGGGCACTTTACCAACAAGAGCTTCGTGAGCTTAAGAAAAAGTTTGGAGCTATAGAGCAGGGCGATGTGATACTCTTAAGCTCAGGCAGTGCGACAAATTTCAAATACGCTTTACATGTCGCAGTGATGAACTACAGTGATAGCTCACAACCACTATATCCTTCGTATTCTAAGATACAAACTGCGCTAAATACTCTCTTGCAAATTGTCGAAGAGAAATCCAAAAGCGAAAAAATCCAAAATCCTAAACTAGTCATTCCCTTACTTGGCTGCGGTGTAGGCGAGTTACAAAAAGAAAAAGTCTTTTTGCTGATAAAAAGCACCTTTGTAAAGACAAAAATAGATTTGGATTTGATAGTCTATTTCCACAATAAACAAGATTTTTATATATTTTCTCAAAAAGAGAATTTTTAAAACTTAGTAGAATTCTCCACCATCTTCTGAAATATTGCATGAACATCTAAAATCGATAGTAATTCTTCTTTATATATATCTTTTTCAGGTTTTACAACAGCTTTTGTCAAGGTTTTATTGCCAGTTATAGATGATTTGTAGTTTTGTATGTCTCTATTTGCAATTTCAGGACTGTCAAATATACAATCTATTGCGATTCCTAAATTTACCTCTTTTCCTTCATGTACCAATTGCAAAAGAATAATATCATGATATGTATGGTCATAGGTGAATTTTTCTCCTGTAATCAATGAATACAACGCGACCACACCAATAGTTTTGCTCATGTAATTAATAACACCGATAAAGTACTCATTGCAACCGATAATCTTGGTAAGAGGCTGGCAGCTTAGTGAAGATACAATATATTCTGACTCAACGCCATAAATCATATTTCCTAAAAAAAATGTAGATATATCTGTAGTCGTCTCTTGGGGTTGCGGTTGAGAATAGGAGTATGATTTTATTTTATTTTCCTGAGTTTCCTCATTTGATGTCTCTGCATCCATACTAGCTATCTGGGCAAATATGATTGCAATAACATCATTTGAATAGTTGTCGTTGATTTTATACTCGCGATATCCTTTTGAGAGGGAGGCTCCGACTGAGAAGTATTTTCCTTTAAACTCTATTATATTGGCATGGCTTTCCCCATACTTCAAGGCAAAAAAACTATCATCAATTTTGAGAGTGTCTCCTATTTTTAGCTCTTCATTTGTTGAAGCTATAATTGTTTTTTCTCTATCACAAAAGAGTGCAAAGTAGTTTTCTTCCACCTCTGCATCTTTATTTTTTGGCAGTGTGTCAGCCAACATGGCGTAAAATTCCGGCTCTGAATCAAATACTATTCCAATGCCTCCCAAAACTTCGTCATTGTCATCTACATCCGTAATACCGGCGCCATAAATGTAAGTATGGCGATTTGCGTATAGAGGTGATTTTAAAAATGGGCTCACACTGTAAAGTTGTGAATTAGTAATAGCAAGGGTATCAGCAACCCAGCTATTATTTAGTTTACTGCCGATGACATGGTTTTCATCTTGATTTGAAACGGCTATGACAACACCATTCTTATCGTATATAAACAGGTTTGTATAGACTGTGTAGAGATTGTTTATGTAAGCAAGAATCTCGCTTATTTGTTCATGGTCAGGATTGGGATTTTTAAGAGATTTTTTAAAAAATGTTGTAAGTGCCCACCATCTGCAGTCATTTGCTCTTTCATAAAGGTTTCTGTCCATGATGTCGATTGCCAATTTTGCCAAAAATGAAACATCATTTAAAATAGAACTTATAACGGTATTGTTTAGATTAGCGATGCTGTCTTCAAATATGGTTTTTGTTCTAGCACCGGTTTTTGAGATCTCGATAAGTAAGGATTTGCTAAAGGAATTGTCGGTACTTTTTGTGTTTGCAATTTTTACATTGCCATTCCAGACGGTAATATCGAGTTCTTTTTGTATCTTTTGGGCTTCTTTTGGGATAGTTACAAGTTCATCACCAAAAAGGTTGCTGTTGCGTATGACAGATTTTAAAATAGTGTCATTAAGTGATGGAAGGGTCATGTCAGAAGTTATTGCAAAAGCATGCTCCAATGGAATCATCACATGTCCCAGCCAATTTAACCCGAAAAAACCTTGATATCCGTTTGTTTTGCAGGTCTTTGCCAGATATTCTCGTCCGGCAAACCGTACTATTTTGTATTCGCTGTTTAAAACTTTTTGCATAGGTGCGCCAAGCGGGATTTGATAGGGATCAGATGATGAAATAACTTTTGCAGAGCTGTCAAGCAGTAAAATATTCAGCCAGTCTTCTTTAACAAGCAGGTTGTTAAAAACCCCCTTCATCTCATCTTCAAACTTAAAAAAGAGTGCAAGCACACCTAAAACTTCTGAGTCAGAATCGTTTGTCCTTGTCACTTTAAAAGCATAAATAAGACTTTTGTCTTGTGCTGGATTAATATCGCAGGGACCGTAATACTCTACATAATCTTGGGTACTGCTGAGGGCTTCATCGATAAAATGACAGGAGGATTTGGTGTTAGTGTTGTTTTGGTCAAGTTGAGCCAGTATTTCACCAGAAGGACTCAGCAACACTATATTGTTATAAACACTGTATTTTGCTACATACTCGTTAAATCTTTGTAGTAACTCTTTTTTGAGTTTCGATTTTTTTTGTCTGTATTCATCAGATTTATCATTATTTAGCAGATGCTCAAAATATTCACGTATGTCATCATCTGTTGCCAAAAAGCCAATATCAGCAGTTCTTTCAAACAAATTTCTTATGACAATATCAACAGCAACCTGTGCTTTAGAACTCATCTCAGATGTTAATTTTTTAAGACGTTCTCCTCCGAGTTTTTCAAGGAGTTGCTCTGTTAAGTGTTGAAATGCTTCACGGGTATCGGACATGTCCATGCCGATATTTGACATCTGACCGAGAAGTGTAAGGAGGTTCCATCGTTCTGAAAGTGAGCTTAATGTACTCTTGTAACCAGTAACTTCCGGCATGTATGCAGTTAGTTTCAGTAGATCTTTATTCTCCATTATGAGGCCTTAGCATTAATATTTTTATAAAATTATCTAAATAAAATCAAAAGTACTATTTTCTGTTAGTTTTAAAAATACTTCATAATGTTTGCGAGAGAACATCTTTTAAACAGCTCCGAAAAGTATCTTGCCTTTTGCACTTTGGTATGCTTTAATCTCATCGTAAGTTGTGTTTTTAAGTCTTAAATCTGTAGTTTTTGTTTCGTCATATATGGTGTCTATTTTTTCTACAGGTGATAGTTTTTTAAGGTCACCTTTTGAAAGATCTGCAAAATCGACCAATTCATTCCAAACTGAACTCTCATCTAAAGAGAAGGCATTAAAGGTGAAACCTTCATACTCAAACTTTCCGTTTGCATCTAAATCAGTTACAAACAATATATACAGACCATCTGGAAAAAGTACTTCTTTGTAGCGTTCAACGAAAGGCTCGAAAAAATCAAGAGTTGAGAGCTCACATGCTAAAAAATCTATCTTCTCGCTATTTGTAACCAAGATTACCTGTGTGGCTGTTGCTTTTGGCGGTAGTTGTTTATCGACAGAAATTACTTTACCCGGAGTGATTATAAGGGAACCTCTATATCCATATGCATATTTTTCTGTTTTGTCGTTGAATGACGCTTGCCATTGTAAGTTGTTGTTTAGTACAAAGTCTTTTATTGTTGACATGTTAAGTTTCCTTTTGAAACTAAATGCAATAATTATTCTAAATTATATGTAGGTTTTATGTTTGAATTGTTAGACACTAAGAACTAAATGGTGTTTGTGAAAGTGCAGAGGTAAGAAATGTAATTGCGATTTTCATATTTGAAATAAAGTTTTTCATCTACTCTCGCTTAAGGGACATTATGTCCTTTTAATGGGTGATCTGACAAATAACGGAACACTTTGTCCAAATAACGGCTAATTTCATGCTAATAGGACACTCTTTTCTTTAAGGATAATAATATAAATGAGGAACAAACATCAAAAGCATGATAATTTGTCATAAAATTGTTTAAATTTATATTTTTAAGAGGACATTTTTCATGTTCTTTTAATAATTACTATTCAGTGTCCTTATGATATAGTGTTCCTTGAATAAATAGTTATCTCGGACGCTACGCGACCGAGATAACGGGAGCGCGGGTTGAACACCCGCTAGTCATCCGGTGCTAAGCACCAGATAATAAGCGGGAGGAGCGAGCAACCATTGGAAAACCTAAAGATTTACCAATGGCAGTCACTCACCCGCGCTCCCGTTATACTACAAAGGAAAATAAATATCGGGGTCAAGCGATCACTATTCCTTTTGAGATATAAATAAGGGTCAGAACATTAGTACTAGTTTTAATTATACGAGGCTACTTTATTACTGTATGACATAAAGATAGCTAGAGATATCTCATTGAATTAATATGAATATAGGTAATGATAGACACCGAAGTTTTATTTTTTATGTTAGATATTAGCATCAAGCTTTTTTCTAAACACCATCATATCACTAAAAGCCTTGTCAATTTTTTTAAATA
>Ga0316206_1002747_pt1 | contig 11152 bp, 12 predicted proteins | sample 6monthpyrite_MG_FD_204942 | JGI IMG/M metagenome (GOLD analysis project Ga0316206, IMG submission 204942) | Microbial mat bacterial communities from mineral coupon in-situ incubated in ocean water Damariscotta River, Maine, United States -... | ecosystem: Environmental > Aquatic > Marine >...
CTAATACCCTTACGGCTTCTCTTTTGAACTCAATACTAAATACTTGTCTTTCTTGTTTTGCCATTTTCTCTCTCCTGGTGGCATAATGCCCCCTTTAGAGAGTGTGCGTCAAACTGGGGTAGGTTTAGAGATAATGTCAGTAAGTTAAGATTTTTTATGGAGGTGCGGCTTTAGCCGCGCAAATAAAGTGGCTATGAAATCAGCTGTTAATGCGCGACTGAAGTCGCACCTCCAGAGTGACTATCCTTAACTTGCCAACCCGGTTTTTTATTCGGATTTATTTTAACAGGCATACTGTCCCTGGAAGTCTAATAGCTATACCGGACTTCCCCTATCTTTTGTTATGTTGATCTTTATTTTTATCTTTGTCCTTGTTCTTGTTCATTTTCTCCTTTTTCCCCTTTTCTCTTTAGGCACCGCCCTCTCGGTTCATCGCCCTCATGGAGCACGATGTCGGAATGCAGGAACTGTGCAGCCTCTGCTGAATCCTTCACTTTCGTCGCGCTGCGTTCTAACATTTCTGATTCAAATTCAGTTAACACACTTTCCCTCACGCCGGCTTTCCTCCATTGAGATAAGGGTCGACAGTTTTTTGTGATGCCCCGAGCAAGCGCCAACGCATCCAGCAGAGCTTGATTCGCTCCCTGCCCTTTGAATGGACTCATAGGGTGAGCCGCATCTCCTATCAGGGTCACTTGAGCTCCTTTCTGTAACATTTCTGGCTCGAGTAGTGCTCGGTCATACACCGGATAACCAGAAACCTGGGCTTCCAGTGTCGCCGCTAAAATCTGCGGAATGGGATCGTGCCACTGACATCGTCGACACGCTTCTTCCTTGAGCGCTTGAGCGCCTTGAGCACTCAACGCCTTAGCTTCTTTTTCTGACATGGGGAAGCTAAGCTGCCACATTACCGAGTCTGCCGCATAAGGCATTATGTAAATCCGCTCATTGCCATTGGCGGTTTGGAATACAGTAGCCGAGTCCAGCAAAGAGCGATCAACTCCTTTGATACTTTCATCTTCATCTTCATCTTCATCTTCATCTTCAAGGTCGGTTAAAGAACAAATTCCCAAAATCACGATACAGCCTAAGTAACATAATGGGGAGGCATCCTCACCCATCAACAAGCTGCGCACCGCACTTCGAATTCCATCTGCCCCCACCACAAGGTCCGCATTGGCGCGCTTCATCTCACCCTCTACCTGAAAGCTCAAATCCACACCTTCAACCTCGCCCTCACCCCCGCCATCACCCTCATTAAAATCCACCAACTGGTGCCCCCACTGCACCGCATCATGGCCACCTAACTGATCAAGCAGAGCTAAGCGCAACGACTGCCTGGCGATATGCACATTCGTGCGCTTCGGTGAGGTTTTCGCATCTAAAAGCCCCAACTTTCTGACTCCCCAATCAGCGATCACTTTTCCCTCGGGTGTATGAACCACATGTCTGGTTGAAATCACGCCCTCTTCTAACGAGAAAACCCCCAATCCCTCGATCGCTCTACTCGCTTGTTGCAGAGTGAGACCATAGCCCTGAGACCGTGCTTCGAAGCCACTATCGCGTTCATAAAGAGTAAAGGGAATTCTGCGATGTAAACAAGCTACGGCGAGAGCCACTCCCCCTATTCCAGCACCAATGATGGCAAGGTGAGGGTAGTTTTTTTTATCCGCTAAAGGAGGCATAGCAGAATGAACCAACCCGGAGCCTTTACAGTGCAAGCATGAATCGAGGTGGCCCTTAGGACGAACTGGAGCCGTGCCTTCGCTGTTTGTTTTTTCAAATTGCTCTAACTCCCTCTGGTAGCGGAGTCTCACTTTCTTACGGGGCCGCTTACTTTTTTTGCCGCGCCCCTGACATTCCGAACAAATAGTCCAGTGATCCCCTTCATTTTTCACCGTTTCCACCTGCCCTTTATTTAACCCACTATGGGTTTCTTATCAATTAGAAAAATTTCAGCCGAGTCGATTGACGTTGAGGCTAATAGACCCGTTGTGATTAAACTTTGATTACGGTCTATGACTGTTTAACTCGAAATAACTTAGATTTTTTCTACCCTAACGCCGAGTTGGAAAACGTAAATCGGTGTCAGAGCCAATGTCAGTAAGTTATGATTTTTTATGGCGGTGCGGTTCTAGCCGCGCAAATAAAGTGACTATGAAATCAGCTAGTTAATACGCGGCTAAAGCCACACCTCCAGAGTCATTATCCTTAACTTACAGGCAGTGGTATCGAGCACAATTGTTTATACTATTAGGGAGAATGTGTGTGTGAGTGCACTGCCCCCAAATATCCACTTACTATGTTCAATTCTTGCTTAGCACCTGGTCAAAATGCAAGACCTAACACCTATGTCATTAAACGAAGTATAGTAAGAAAATCAATGGTAGATTCAAACAAAGAAAGGCTAAAATTATGGTCATTAACAGCATTAAGTACGGTATGAGACAGAGAACAGTGCACCCTTTGGCACTTCTGACGGCTCCAGACGAGCTGCTGGCTGAAAACAAATTTGCGGAGACCCCGGCATGCGACTGATCGGTAGCTACCACAATGCCGGCTTCGAGTCTGTTGCTGATGGCGTCATGGAGTTCTTTGAGCGGCGCCAGGATCTGCAGCGCCCGGGCGTGGCCTTCGGTCCCGGCGGCAGCAACGCGGAGCCCGCCAAGGTCTCAACGGACATCAGCCTTGTGGCGCACAACAACGGTTCTGATCCCGAGGCATTCGCTCTTGCAGATGTGATCATGCGAGCTGTCTCAGCAGGTCTTGAACACTACCTGCAGGAGCGGCCTCTGTTCCGCCAGGTCTGCCCGGACCAGGAGTTGTTTGTGATGCCGGTGTTCAACCTGCAGCGTTACGCTCCCGGCGAGGGCTTTCGGCAGTGGCACTGCGACTGGACGATTAGCGACGAAGCCACCGAACCGGTGCACCGCGTGCTAGCCTGGATCCTCTACTGCGATTCTGTGCCGGAGGCCGGCACGGAATTCCACTGGCAGGAGCATCATGAGGTGGCAGAACGGGGCAAGCTGGTGATCTTTCCGGCCTCTCCCTCCCACATCCATCGCGGCCGGGTGAATAACGAGCTCAGCAAGACGATCGCCACTGGCTGGATCAATGCTGGGTCGCGCGAGGGTTTCTTAAAGCGTCTGGCTCGACCTGAGGTAACGTAAATTGAGGTCTGTAAATCGGGGTCCGAGCCAATGACATTAAGTTAAGATTTTTTATGCAGGTGCGGCTTTAGCCGAGCAAATAAAGTAACTATGAAATCAGCTAGTTAATGCGCGACTGAAGTCGCACCTCCAGAGTGATTATTCTTAATTTACTGGCATTGGATCTGACCCCACTTATTCATAACCCCTCCACACCTTTAACTGCTGATCCATGAGTTTTTACTCCGCCCCAAAATATCCTCCGTCACCTTTAATTATAACTGGACGCTTAAATAAAATATTGCAAGGAAAGACCTACACCTATTATTTTCTATTATTTTTTTTGTTAAATCGGTTGTTCTATTATTACCGATATTTTAATAGGTATTATTGTCCCCGGAATTACAGATCAATCGAGTCGGCCCCCTTTGATTTTCACGCTAGCGGGGGTACTTTTTTTACTCGTGAAGGTGCTGAAAAATCACATTACGAAGTTATCGGGTTCCATAGGTGGTGCCAGTAGGGTACGAGGGTTGCATTGATGACTACTGCTAGTATTTATAACAAAGAAAAAATACACTTAAATAGCTCAGAGCACTTTATATAAGTTATCGCTATTATAGAAAGTGCAAGTCAATCTCGAGGACAGTATACGTATTACACAAAGTAAAGACCTGTCGAAAATATGAATCAAGTATACTGTAAACAGAACCTCTAATAAATTATTAGTAATAGCTTCGGTAGATTTTGTATCTTTTTATTTTCTTAAGATGGATGTCCTATTATTAATCATCTTTCTAAAACACTAAGTAATAGAAAACATTCTTACCTTTCTTTAGTTTGCCTGGCAGCTGAACTCGCGCCATTTGAGCTGGTAGTCGTAACTGCTTCAATATTTTATTGACTTCAGGGCCATCTTCAGGATATTGAAACATTATTTTGTAATTAGTGTACATACCATATTTTTTTTGAATGTACGATTGAGTATCAAACTCCAATCGTTCATCTAGACCTTCATTTAAATGAAGATAACTTATTATTTCGTTATTTTTAATAAATAACTCCCATACGTTATCATTGTTTTCCCATATCTGTATATTTTCATTGTAGTGCCCCTGCTTTAGGAAAATCATCCAGAGTATCCCCCCTCCATTCTGAGCACTAAGTTCAAGATTACTTATTTGACTAACTTTCTCGTTATACTCTGCGCTCCAATAAATATATGTTTTTCCGTTGACCTGATCTCTCATCATATTATAGGGAACTTTATAACGCTTTAATTTGGACTCAAAATTCTCAGTAGGAGCGCCAGGTGGAAAGCTCATAAAATGCGGTGTACCAATCTTCTCATATATTCGCCGAGATTCATCTGTCATGTCCGCAACAGCGGCATTTAAAAATGAGTTAGACAACAAAGCTGAAAAAATAATAGTTATAAATATTCTTCTCATAATAGATACCTACCTTTCTTTGAGGGTGTTTACATACATTGAAACGTGGATGGTTCCAGAATGTCTTTGCCGTTCCAGTATTGTTTTAAACGAAACGGAACATATTGGCCAAATAACGTAGCTAGAGGCTTTTGGTTTACGCGAACTGTTCCATAAGTATCAGGAATATTGATACAGTGAATTATTGTGCTTGGCAGAGTATTCGCCAAGAAAGATGCAGTGCTTCCGCATATACCTACGATCCCTCTATTTTTCTCTCTTGACTTCAACTCTTCGGCAAAAAAAATGGTTCTAATCGGAGAATAAATGTATTCTCGCGGAAACTTAACTTCATAAACTGAAACTTTTGCTTTTGAGTTGAATCGCCTAGGTTTAATTTTTGCTAAAATGTCGTCGGAGGTTGTGTGAAGCCCCAGTGACAGTAAAAATGCGATGGTATCAATTGCAGATCGTCTACCTATGCTCTCCATGTTTCGCAGCGTTTTTTTATCCTGATATATCTCTGATTTAATTGAATGCATATACTTGTCAAACGTAGCCAAAGCACGTAAGGAGCAAATTTCAGCAGCTAATTCCTGCGCATCAATAGGATTTCGGCATATTTTGTCACCTGTATCTTGTTCGGATATTAAATTCATTAGCCCTGCATTCTCTTCAACATAAGAAGTGTTTTTAAATACACATTTCCCCAATGAGTGTGAAATTTCATGGCCGATGATATACGAGAAGAGGTAGTTTACAGAGCTTTCAAATATAACATAGGAAATAACAATTTCCGGTTTATCTATATGTTTAATATGCCCAATTTTTCCAGAATCTTTAAGAACTGAAGTAGTAATTGTTTGGGATAGTTTTGCAACGTTTGTGGGAATTAAGTCTGCATCTTCAAAGTTAAGGTTACCTAACTTAACAATTTCCATAAGCTCTTTGGTAACAAAAAGGTTATCATCATCCAATGTGTAGTCTGCTAGTTCTAATGCTTTATCTGGAGCGATTGGACCAGGAACCAATAGCGCTTTGCTTTCAATTATTTTACGGGCATAACCGGATGCTAAAATTGCCTGGGATAGTTGGATTCGTGTTAAGGAGTTAAGTGAGCAGTATATTTTTCCATGCTTGCCTTCACAGCCAAACGACGGGGTGTATGGACATGATTCATCCTGTAGCACATTAAAATGAACGTTATGTGGGCTATAGATTGCTGACAGTCGATAAAATGCGGCTACCGTAGCGGGATACCAAGCCTTTCTGGCGTTCGTGATTTCTCTGTCCTTAGAGGAACATAAATGTATATTTATTTTATCTATATCAGAAGAATACGTTAATATTGGCGATAAGAGCACCAATATTAAAAACCATTTAATTCCCTTCGCAACGAATAGCATCTGTCAGGAGCTCCCTGAATTTTTCTTCCTCTTTGCTCAATACAACACTGTGCATCTTTCCTGCTATGTCATGATAACTTACTGACAAGATGGCGTACTCTTCTTTAGCAAAGATTCGATATAGTAGCTCATAATACCCTTTCCCAGCACCACCATAATGAACCAAGTATTTTTCTCCTTCATTCAAAACTGATTTCCTGGTACCAAGCCCTTTAGATAGTATCCAGTGAGTTGCAATAGACTCAATCTTTCTGGAGCAGTCGCGAATCTTACTGGTAAAATATTTTGATTGTCTTTTAAAAGAAATACGCTGATCAAACCCACCCTCACCTATATTATCCAGATCGATTTTGTTCGTTATTTGAATGCTAAACAGTAAATGTTTCTCAATTTCATGAGGATGTTCCTGACGATCACTTGCATTTAGACTATTCGTTTGTAACGTGCAAAAAAAGATCAATGCATATATTGTAGTGTACTTGAACATAATTGGATATCTCTCCTGCTTCGATAAGATCGCTGGTAATATATGTATGTAATCTTTCCAAACTATCTTCGCAGGAAATCATCTTCGCTTTGCTTAGATTGACCGATTTAGCTGACTCGTTGTCGTATATATTTAATATGATGGACACAATTGCTAAGAAAATACACATTAGAGTGAATTGTCTTATGATACCAAGTATTTTATCTCTAGGTTCTCGCTGTTGTTGCTCCTGTCTAACTAAATTATAACCAAAATATACCATCACCAGCAGTAAGCCGCTTATTCCGTATTCAGCAAATTTCAATAATTGATCTAATTGCATATATTTTAGCTTTTATATTATGATATCTGAATATTGTAATCTAGAAAAAATGGGCTGGTAAAAAACAATAGCACAGTTAAAGGGGGCGGTAGCAAATGATTATCATTTACATCACTCAACAACACCCTTAAAAGGCCTACTTCGTTTCGTATACCCAAGCCACTACTCATCGCTTTTTCTATCTGTTCTTTAAATAGACTATTACCAGTAGGCATTGAATACAATGCCGCATTTCGAATTAAATTAATATCGCCTTGATCCAACTCATTTTCAAACAACGCTCTATAAAACGACAATAGAAAGGGTAGGTTTAGTCTGTCCCCTTTTATCACCCCCTTTTATCATTAATAATAGAGCCAGGCTATATTAGAAACAATTGCTGACCCTATTTTTCCCCAAACCAAGTCCTTCCAGAATCATCAAAAGGTTTGAGACAAATCAACACATAATTCCCTATCAAAGTGCGAATATATTAAGCAGGAGGATGAGATTATGAACATACTGACAACAGCTGTAATACTGGCACTGATAGGCGTTGTAGCCACTCTGGTCTGGGGCGTTGGATCAATGGCTCATGGTGGCACTTATGATCGGGAACATAGCGAAAAACTTATGTTTACACGAGTAGGCATACAGGCCGCTGCTTTTATCCTGATTATACTGGCGTTATTTTTTTTCCTTTAGCTAACACAGCAATAAAGGTGAACTATCACTAATTACCGACTGTAATATTGTTGGGAGGAGAAGTTTGTGCCATTGGACGCCACAAATTAAACTTCATTCGCTTCATTAACTGAGGTCAGAATGTGGCGAATTCGCCAACAAATCAACTCTCTAATTATTGCTTTTCAACGGGAGTACAATGGGAGTGCAACGGCCACATCTTTGATTTATGATTCCTCAAAATCCCACTCACCGCTGAGTAATGTAAATCAAAATAATCACCTATTTATTTTAAAGCATCTCCCACTTTGATAGGCATTGATAATTGTATTCGAGTCGTAGCGGACTGCCATAGTTAGCTCTTGTATGATTAGGGATTTGAGAGCAACGTTTACAGAATCATAAATCATAGACCTGCCTCCGCACTTCTGCTTTTAACGCGGCTACAAATTTTTTATATACTCAATCATTTTTTTTCGTAACGGTTCATCAGGCAAACGCCCGTAACCCGCCGCAACATTTTCACGTAAATGTTCAATTTGTGAAGTCGCCGGTATTGCACAAGTCACCGCTGAGTGCGAAATAATAAATTTCAAAAAAAACTGCGCCCAGTTTGCACAATCAATTTCAATGACCCAACCGGGTAATGGGTACTTTTCAAATTGTTTAAAAAGACCGCCACGCTGAAACGGACGATTAATAATAACCGCTATCCCCCTGTCTTTTGCAAGAGGCAATAAAGTTTTTTCAGCTTCACGATCGAGCATATTGTAAGTGAATTGCACAAAGTCTATTTCTTGAGTCCGCATGATCTTCGCTAACTCAGCATGACGACGGCCATGAGATGTGGTTACGCCGACATAACGAATACTTCCCTCTTGCTTCATGAAATGCAATGTGGGTAAGTGCGTTTCCCAATCGAGCAGGTTGTGCACCTGCATCAAATCTAACCGGTCTAAACCCCAAAGCTGACGTGACTTTTCCATCTGTAGCAAACTCTGCCGGTTGCCCGTGGTCCACACCTTAGTTGCAGAAAATAAACCATCACTGTTAGAAATACGCCTTAGTCCTTTACCTATCACCTCCTGGGCAACACCATACATGGGTGATGAATCTAACATCCCGCCACCGAGCGCTAGAAATTCACGCAGTATTGCAATACGCTTATTGAGTTCTACCTCATCATTAATATCAATGGCAAAGGTTAGCCACGATCCAAGACCAATAGCAGGAATTTTTTCACCGCTAGAAGGAATGATACGCATATGTCTGTCGGCAGAAACTGCCTCAGAAAATAAAGACGAAGCACCCGCACTGGACGTCAGTACCGAGCCCAGAGATGACCCGGTAATCGCCAGATATTTAATAAATTGTCTACGCGTAATTGACACAAGTACCACCTGCAGCAATCTAATGGATAATATTTATATTCTACCTCTACTGAGATAGCTGGGGTAGTACATAAGACATTTATTCAAGGGAATGAATAAATTAAATATTGATGAATTATGGGATCGGTGATAAACAATAACGCGAATAATTATCACTTGTCACTGAACCCTTTAGTTACTTTAATTAAGGAATTTCATCAGGTTCAAACAGTTTATAAGAGCCTTTATCCCAATAGATATATGTATCAACACCCGATTCTGTTGGTAGTATTAACAGGTCACTTTTCAAAACAACTGGCAGATAGGAGATATTATCTTTATATTCCTTATCTCCCGTTCGACTAACGAGCAATTCAAATGAATGTGTTTCAAGTGCACCATTCGTATCCAGTAAAACATAAGATTGAATCGAGTCGGATGCCCATCCATTTTTATTACCATGAAAAACAACTAGCGATTTATGTAATTTACCTGAAGACACTACACCTGGATAAATCCACAATTTTTTAATCTTAAGCCTGCTCGATTCATTTAATCCTGACACTGGCATAAAAGTAGCGACATAATCTTCAAAGCCATCACCATTAAAATCACCCTGTACAATCATGGATACTTTAGAATCAACCTGAGTTGATTTTGGTAAAATGAGTTTATTAACAAGCCCATTAACAAGCTCTACATTCTTGTGCTCTTTATTACCCGCATTACACGACAGTGAGAGTGATGCAGTGACAATTGATAATACAAATAATCGATTTAAATACTTCATAAAATACATCCTGAAACTGTTACTGCATTGCTGCACCGTCTAATAGTTTAGTTAAAATCAAACAAATCACCACGCCTTTGATTCGGCTGAGATGCACGCACGGTTAATGCCCCTGCCAGGAGCTTAACCGGAGGAACTTAACCGGAAACTTAACCGGACACCCAGAATAAGAAAAGGTATAGAACACATCTAAGTTGCTGAGTTTATTAGATTCTTAACATGTGTGTCCGAGTTATCCTCGAGTTTTTCTCCTGTCACTGGTAGAATACGAAGAAAAATATACCTGCATTTAAATTGTCCGTTTTACTGGGGAAAGCTCAGAGGGATTAAATATTAACCAGTTTATTAAGGAGCTTAATGTGCTAATAAATAAAACTCCTTCCCTTTTAACTATATAATCTGAGCACATTTAATTAAACTTAACTTATGCATGTACTTCTTATCATTATTGTTGTCGCCCTTGTTGCAGGTTTAGTCTTCTGGCCAAGTTATTGGGTTAAAAAGGTGCTAGAAAAATACCATAAACCTGATGATTTGTTTCCGGGTACCGGAGGCGAACTCGCCGTACATTTACTTGAACAATTAAAAATTGATGGCGTTACTGTTGAAGAATCAAAACCTGGTCAAGATCATTATGATCCCTCAACTAGAGTTGTGAGATTATCACCCGATAACTTCAATGGTAAATCTCTTACAGCTATTACAGTTGCTGCACATGAAGTTGGGCATGCCATGCAACATGAGTCTGGTTATCGGTTATTTAAGCTACGTAATTCACTTGTACATATTGCTTATTACTCTGAAAAATTAGGCAGTATAGCTATTTTTTCAATGCCAATTATAACTTTAATAACTCGTTCCACTGTTGCGGGAGGTTTTCTTTTTTTATTGGGTATTTTAGGAATTGCATTTGGCACACTAGTGCATTTAGTTACACTGCCAGTTGAGTGGGATGCTAGTTTTAGACGTGCTATGCCAGTATTAGTTAAAGGTGAATATATTAATGATGCTCAGTCAAAACATGCACATAAAATATTAAAAGCAGCTGCTTTAACTTATGTTGCAGGTTCTTTAGCAAGTCTGCTTAATTTTTATCGATGGCTTGCCATCTTAAGGCGTTAAACTAAGGGCAAAAGTGGGTCTAAAAGTGGGGTCAGATGAAACTTTTACCAATCAACTAGCTACTTTCCAGGACGTCCCATTTTTGCTGGCTTTACTCTCCTGCCACACAAAGCTTCAACCTCCTGTTTAAACCTGTCATCGCCTAAGGCCATGCCCTTATTCACAGCTGAGCGAATATCATCTACCAAATTTTTTTCAACAGTGCACGGGGTCAGGTCTTTCCATGACACAATCTGATTTAATTATGTGGCTCGGAAAGACCTGACCCTAATCTTTCCTGTGGCTCGGAAAGACCTGGTCTTACCCCAATAAAACGCACACTCAGTTAAGCTACCAATTTATTTTCATAATTAATCGGCGATTTATACCCCAATGATGAATGTCTTCGTTGTCTATTATAAAATACTTCGATG
>Ga0316206_1002748_pt1 | contig 11146 bp, 8 predicted proteins | sample 6monthpyrite_MG_FD_204942 | JGI IMG/M metagenome (GOLD analysis project Ga0316206, IMG submission 204942) | Microbial mat bacterial communities from mineral coupon in-situ incubated in ocean water Damariscotta River, Maine, United States -... | ecosystem: Environmental > Aquatic > Marine >...
ATAGGCATCAAAAAAGAAATCAAGTATTTTCATATGGGTCTCTGTTGTTTAAGCTAACATCTGACGTTGGACATAAAGAACAAATAAAAGTGCCACTGTTAAGATAAATCGCATTATCAGATTAAGTTATTGTAACTGTTCGGAGAACAGAATGAAATTTATAAAAATCAGCTTATACAGCCTTGCAGCAATAGTTTTACTAGTGATTGTTGTGGGGATTGTTTTTGTTGTCACCTTTGATGCAAATGAACATAAACCCCGGATTAGTGAGCAGGTGAAGATACAAACAGGCCGGGATATTACTCTCGATGATATCAAACCGTCTATTTTCCCCTGGTTAGGCTTGCAGTTGCAGCAAGTAAGTTTGAGCAATGCACAAGGCTTTAAAGCCGAGAAAATGCTGCAAGTAGAAAATATTGATGTACGGATTGAACTCATTCCTTTGCTTATGCAAGAAATACGAGTAGATACACTGCGTATTCACGGTTTAACGTTAAATCTTGAAAAAGATAAAAACGGTAAAATGAACTGGGATGACATATTGGAGAAACAGGCACAGTCGGTTAAGAAAACAGCACAAAGTAATATGCCTCAAAAAAAATCTGAAGATGTAACTGAAAAATCTCAGTCTGACCCATTAGCGACATTGTTAATAAATGGACTGGAAGTTAAAGATGCAAACATTAACTGGCGTGATCAAAACAGTGGGCAGAATGTTTCGTTACAGAAATTTAATTTAACGACTGGGTCTATTCGCCCTGCTGAACTTGTGCCCGTAACAATGAACGCGATGGTTAAGTTAACAGAGCCGGCTGTTAATCTAAAAATTAAAATGGATAGCAGTTTGCAGTTTGATCCCCAGGCAAATAAACTGGCTCTGGAAAAACTAGATCTGTTGCTGGACGCTAATTTGGCGAAGCAGGATTTAAGGCAGTTATCTCTAACATTAAAAACAAAGTTAACTGCGGATTTAAATAAACAGCATTTTGTTATACCAGCTTATACATTAAACATTAATGCGCAGGGTGATTCATTACCTAATGCCCAGATAAAAGCCAGTGTTGAAGGTGATGCTGATGTGGATTTGCAAAAGCAGGTTGCGTCCATAAAAAAAATAAAGCTATCATCATCAGGTGTGATATTACAATCACAGTTAACTGTGAGACAGTTGTTAGATGCGCCTAATGTTAGAGGGCAGTTTCAGTTAGAGGATTTTAATCCGAAAGAGCTGCTTAAAAATTTAGCAATTGAGCTGCCTGAAACTAAAAGTAATGAAGTTTTAAAAAATGCCAGTTTATCATTTGGTTTAATCGCGAATGAAAAAAATATAGAATTAAAAGTACTCAAGTTAAAACTGGATAAAACAACATTACTAGCTGATGTGAAAGTAGATAATTTTGAAAATCCGGTTATCAATTATTCAGTTAATATCGATCAGATTAATCTCGACGGTTATTTGCCTCCACCAGCAAAAGTGTTACCGCAGGCTAAACAGGCTTCAGTTGCAAATGCCCCTGTAGATACCCCGATTGATTTACCTGTGGAGTTGTTGCGTTCGCTGAATGTAAGCGGGCTTATTCATGTTAAATCACTTCAGGCATTTGATCAGTCAGTAACTGACTTTAAAGTTAAAACCTTAGCCAGCCAGGGCTTAATAAAAATACCAGTGTTAAATGCGAAGTTATTGAAAGGTAGTGTTGCTTCGTCAGCCCAGCTGGATGTACGAAAAAACACACCTCTTTATCAATTTAAATTAAAAGGCAGTGGGCTTGAGGCCGATTCAATTGTTAATCCTGTACTGCAGGATATATTGGGTGAAAAAAGTGTTTCTATGAGTGGTGCCACTAATTTGAATGCTGATATCACATCTAAAGGTCAAACGGTAAATCAACTGATTGCAGCGAGTAATGGCCGTTTTAATTTGTATATGGGTGAGTCTAAGTTGCATGGTGTTGATGCCGAATATTTTGTGCGTAAGGGTTTAGTTAATTTTTTAGATAAAAAGAAATATGAAGTTCCTGCTGATTGGCGTGGAGAATATAAACCAAAAGAAACAACTGCACTAAAAATAGCAAAAGCATCCGCAACTATTAAAAACGGGGTTGTTGAAAACAGGGATTTATTACTTGATTCGTCGCGTTTTAAAATAACCGGTTCGGGTATAATAAATTTACCGAAAGAAAATCTCGACTACCGTGTTGTGGTTGATGTTAAACCTGCTAAAACTGAATCGGTAAGTGAGCGTTTGCTAGACATACCAATGCCGATTTTTGTTAAAGGTGGTTTTGCACAACCTCAAGTTAGTATTGACTCGAATGTATGGTCAAAAAGTGTAGGTAAAGAGCTAAAGGCTGAAGTTAAAAAAGAGATCAAGCAAAAAATTAAAGAAGAAAAAACTGAGAAAAAAGAAGAAATAAAGAAAAAACTGAAAGATAAATTTAAAGGTTTTTTCAGATGATTTTTACTAATATAAATTATAAATTATGACGGTTTCTAAAAAATTATTAAACTGGTATGCCCGGCATGGTAGAAAAAACTTACCATGGCAGAAAAATAGAACAGCTTATACTGTCTGGATTTCTGAAATCATGTTGCAACAAACCCAGGTTGTGACGGTGATTCCTTATTTTGAAAAATTTATGCTGAGTTTTCCCGACGTACTGGCACTGGCTAATGCCCATGAAGATGAAGTATTACATCACTGGTCGGGGTTAGGTTATTACGCCCGCGCGCGTAATTTACATCGTGCGGCTCAACTGGTACGTGATGAACATAACGCTGTATTCCCTTTAAGTTTTGATGAGGTTCTAGCGTTGCCCGGGGTAGGTAGATCGACTGCGGGCGCCATACTGGCACAGGCTGAAGGGCAAAGGCACGCCATTTTAGATGGAAATGTGAAACGGGTTCTGGCGCGCTTTCATGCGGTACATGGCTGGACCGGACAAAAAAAAGTACAGGATCAGCTCTGGGTATTTGCTGAATCACATACACCAGAAAAACAGCTTGCTGATTATACTCAGGCGATTATGGATTTAGGCGCCACCTTATGTAAGCGCTCTAAACCCGATTGTGAGTTATGCCCGTTAAATACAGAATGTGTTGCTTTTGCAACCGAGCAGGTGGCTTTGTTACCTACGCCGAAACCAAAGAAAACCTTGCCTGTTAAAAGTGTGCGTATGTTGTTATTACGCAATGATTTACAGCAAATATTACTGGAAAAACGTCCGCCTACCGGTATATGGGGCGGTTTATGGAGTTTGCCAGAAATGCCATTAACGGATAGGGTGACAGACTGGTGTAGTGAGCATTATCAGCTTGAAATACACACATCTGAAGAGCTGCCGGTAGTGCGCCATACCTTCAGTCATTTTCATCTGGATATTACCCCGTGTTTAGCCGAGGTGAATAACCCTGAGCAAAGTGTGATGGAAGCAGAACGCAGAGTCTGGTATAAAGCCTGCCAGAGCAACCGAAGTAAGCAGAAGTCAGATCAGGCCGTGGGGCTTTCTCTGGGCTTAGCTGCACCGGTCAGTAACTTATTAAATCGAATATATGAGGAAGAACCATGAGCCGTATGGTGCAATGCGTTAAATTAGGTCGTGAAGCTGAAGGTCTTGATCGTCCAACATACCCGGGTGATCTGGGTGCAAAAATTTATAATAATGTTTCAAAAGAGGCATGGGCTGAATGGTTACAACATCAGACAATGTTGATTAATGAGTATCGATTAAGCCCGATTGAACCTAAAGCACGAAAGTTTCTGGAAGATGAAATGGAAAAGTTTTTCTTTAGTGGTGAAAGTACGACAGCACCTGAAGGTTTTGTTCCTCCTTCAAAATAATTGTTACAGCTAAAATAAGCGATCTAAAGTTTACCCTTACAATAAGGCTGAATCATTAGATCGTAATGACCTTTTATTGTTTTATAGTCAAAAAATAATGCAACCAAAAAAACATGATTTATTGTTTTTTTGGTTTAAAGTGCTATTTTTTTATTAGTATAGTAATAATTTGTTTGTTTAAAAGAGGTGATGCTCTTAATAAATATAATTAAAAGAGTTTTTTAATTATATGTTATTGATTTTGTAAGGGTTTAATTTATAATTTAAATAACCTGTTTTATTGGTTTGAAAAGCTGTTTTTTAGTATTCATGCAATTAAATAAAGCCTAACTAGATATATTTTCGCTTTTTTTGTTGTAATAGGTGCTTTAATTTTGTGTTTTTTTATATTTATTGAGAATATCTGGTTTTAGCTCAATATCTAAACATATTAATTAAAACTTGACTAAAAGAGGGCTAACCGTTTTAATACGCGCTCTTTGCGATTCAGTGTCTTCTGAATGCAAACAAAAAGTAATAAATGGCCGAATAGCTCAGTCGGTAGAGCAGCGGATTGAAAATCCGCGTGTCCCTGGTTCAATTCCAGGTTCGGCCACCACTTTCTCTATATGTTTAATATAGTTACATAACCTGCCATGAGCAATTTGCCATGAGCAGGTTTTGTTTTTTGTGACGAATGAAAATCTGACTAAATCGTTGATACGTAATACTGCTTCATCATCCCCTCAATTCGAACTTCTCACTAAAAATACCTTCATTGTCGTAAGAGGGATTACATGAAAGATAGTGATAACAAGTCATCAAGCTCATTTTGTAGTGAAGTAAATTCAAAGATGTATGTGGTAAGTGGGTAATCAGCAAGACCTGAATTAAATAGAGAGTAGTAAATGGAATTTTTGTTCAGCATTTTTAATTCAGGCTCAATTCTTAGTGAGCTTTCTTATCATTAATAAAGTTAGATGAAATCTAAAAAGGACTAAAATCCTTCGATCTGGATAGCCTCTTGCTGGACTTAAATACGACAAACGGTATAAAAATCACCCAAACATGCTATATAAGTAATTGCTAATATATATTACTTTAAGACAGTATATTTTATTGGTTTTACTTGGTTAAATCTGCGCACGTCAGATTAAGGTATTTAATCTGAGTAAAATTGATAATGCGAACTAATAGAAATTTCCAGAAATTAAGGAAAACAATGAAATTACACAGATTATTACCTGTCGCATTACTAGGCACGTCTTTACCTGCACAAGCGATTGAAAACATTGAAATGAACAGCTTTCTAACTATTGGCGCTTCTGCGATCAGTGAAGAAGGTCGTTATCTGGATAAGATAACGGAACACGTAAGCTTTGAAAATGATTCTGTTTACGGTATTAATATACGTACAGATGTAAGCGACCGAGTTAGTGGAGCGGCTCAGTTACTGGCAACTTCTACTTCAAGTAACTTTAATGTTGAAGCCGAATGGGCATATGTGAGTTACAAGTTCACAGATACTTCCAGTATCCGTGCAGGTAAGCTAAACCTGACAACATTCTTGCTATCTGACTACGCAAACGTAGGTTTTCTATTCCCCTGGATTCGTCCGCCGGTTGAAGTTTATGAAAACAATCCATTGAAAAACTTTCTGGGTGTCGAGTGGTTGCACTTAACTCACATTGGTCAATCTGCAAAGCTGACTACTCAGGTGTTTGTTGGTTCTGCACAGGTAGAAGACAATGGCTTCACCTTCAGAGCAACCGATGGTGTCGGAATTAACTTCCAGCTGGATACGGCTCACTACTCGTTACGTATTGGTGGTATTAGCCCAAATATACAGCTAGAGCAACAGGATTCGACTACCGGTATCGTTGGGGATGTCGTTGATCTTGATGACCGTGGATTCATGTACACAATTGGCGCATCGGTAGACTGGAATAACTTTATTCTCTATAGCGAAGCCATGACAACAGATACTGAAGGTCAAACTCAGGCAATCTTTCCTAACCAGAGTGGTGCATATTTAACTCTCGGTTACCAAATGGGTAAATATCTGCCACATGTTACTTTTGGTACTGCAGATGGCGATAACTATACTGGCGCATTACCCGCTGGCATTCCTGCCGCAAGACCACCTGTAACTCAGGACACGACTACTCTGGGTTTACGTTATGAATTAAATGAAAGCGTTGCACTAAAATTTGAATATCAGATGGTTAGCCTGGAAGAAAACAAAGGTGATGGTCTCGGTTCAATTGATGACAATGTTATACCAAATACTGTCGATTCATTTGACGTAATCTCTGTTGCAATGGACGTAATTTTTTAAGTTAACGCAGATCAAGAATCATACATATGACAAGTACTAACATGCGCTTCGGAAAAATTCTTTTAGCTAGTTTTGTAGGAGGTTTATTATTTATTTCTACAGCACAGGCGGCCAACTATGACTCCGGAATTTTCGAGTTTCAGCAAAAGTTAGCCGGGAATGGCAACCCGCAAGCGCAGTATAAACTGGCTGCCATGTATGAAAGTGGTCGTGGTGTAGCTAAAGATATCAGTAAAGCAAAAGACTGGTATCAAAAAGCAGCTGCTAATAACTACAAACCCGCCAAACACAGACTGACCTATCTTGAGGTTAAGAGAGCAGGGTTTAAGGTTTCACATAAAACCTGGTTAAAAGATCTGTCTGCTGATTCCAGAAAGGGTGATTTGGAAGCTATGTATCTGTTAGGTGAGATGCATGAGAATGGCACCGGCGTTAAGAAAAATCTGAAACAGGCCAGAGCATATTATAGAGCTGCGTCTACCCGAGGGAGTGTTGATGCTGAAAATCGCTTATATGAAGTTGAAGAGAAGCTTAACAGAGCAAAAGCTGACAGGTTAGCAGCAAAGGAAGCTAAGCTGGCTGCCCAGGAAGCCGAGCAAAAGAAAAAAGATGCACAGGCACGTAAGGTGCGTGAAGCACAGAAGAAAAACACTGAAAGCAATAAGCAAAAGCAAGCTCAGATAAAAGCAGCTCAGGAAAGAAATAAACTTGAAATGGAACGACAAAGCCTTGTTGAGGAACGTCGTAAACTTGAAGCTCAACAAAAAGAACTGGTTAAAAGAGAAGAGGCCGCTATAGCCGCAGCCCGGGAAAAAGAAAAAAAGGCACCTGAAGGTTTTGAATCTGATTTATGCTCAGGTCGTGCTGCTCGTTTCAGAACACAGTGTAAGTAATTTAATGCGGCACGGGGTTGCTTTATTTCCCTATGTTACATCAATGTTTTTCATAACGAATCATCTGCTCAATTTATCTGGTTTTTGATCGATCCAGGAATCAGTCTCCCACTAAAAGCGTGTTTATTCTGTCCAGTATTTAGTTACATGCTATCGAAACGTAATCTATATTTGGGGTGTTGATATCTATATCAGATGTAATGCTGATAATTTATCAAGACGTATTTATGATGAGCATGATGGTATTATTTTAAGATCATCTATTTGACTAAAGCGCGTGTAATATTGTCTGTAATATAAGCTGGTCTGGTTTTAGGTGTTTATGGTAATACAGTGCGTTATTTTTCATAAGAAGAGAGCGTAAATCTTTATCTGTAAAAAGCGTGTGAGTCGCCTCTAAACAACTATTCAAATCACAGAATTCAAGATAATTCGTGCCCACTGATAGTGAGTTCGATGTTTCGAAATTTAATTTTTCAGATATAATCGCTTTTGAAAAAGCTATATATTCTGCAAATTTCCAGCCTATTGATGAATGAAGCCCTGTTGTCGATATGCATATCGGGTAATTTCTGAGCATGTCAACGTAGTTTTTTTTCTTTGAAAACTCATTATTTTCCAAAAGCGCCTCTGGGTAGTTGGCTTTTGCATAAGATGTATGCATAAAACCACCAAAGAAGTCGTCTTTAAATTCACGCCGTAATTCAGTGATGCAGGCGGCACGCATATCATTTAATTCAACCCTTTCCGTCACTTTTGAATTCTTTCTTGTTTTGTTATAAGGATTCCATGTCCTGGTCATAAATAATATTTTTGGTGGCAATTCAGGCAGGGGCAAACTTTGGAGATACTTCTCGCGTTCAGAAAATTGTAATATATTGTGTGCATCGAGTGTTTTAATTGTGTTTTTTAGTCGGTCAGTACCTTTGCAAAAAAACCAGTTACGTTTTATAGCAAAGTAATCGACATGATTGGGTAGGACTTCATAATTTAGTCCAAGTGGGAATATTTTAGACTGGTACTGTTTCAGTGTATTGATTTTATTCTGACTATAACTGCGCTTAAAATAAAAATCGCAGCTTGATAAATTATGCAGATCGATTTCATTGCTGTCATGTATGTCATAAAACAGAGTTTTATTATTTATAATGACAATAAGGTAGTCGTCATTATATAAGTTGCTACGATCGTCTTCTGTGTTGGGTTTTATGGTTTGTTTAAGTTTAATAATACCCTTTTTATGCAGCATCGAAAAGCCAGTATATAGTTGTTGTAAATGCGGTGCATTTGAACTAACAATTAATTCGCACTCTAAAGCCATGACCCCTGAATATACCTTTTATTTTGTGAAGATAACGAAATTGATAGCATATTTTACAACAAGTAATAAGCAAAAGTTAAAACTCTATCGATTTAACTTTTGCTCAGTTAATGTGTTCAACAATAAGTACCTTATTGTATTATTCTGTTAGTTGAGAAAGATCAACTAGCAGGAATAAAGTTTCATAATCACATACAAATTTTTCGGGTTAGAAACAGCTTAAATGACTGTCGTCTAACGGATGAATAGTAATTGTAAGATATCAATTTATAAATAATAATCTGTTCTGGAGTATTGTTCTCCCTCTTCGGTTCTATTTCACAATAAGTATAGTTTGCTTCCATGTTTATTTAATTAGTTAGCGTTTCACAGATCTTTAGAACGTAATTGTATAAATAAAACTTTAGTTGTTATTTTCTGTTGGTTTACTTACTAAATAGAGCCAGATATAACCTGCTATACCCGTGAGTATAGAAGCAGCAAGAATGCCTGTTTTTGCCATTAATAAATTTTCGGCATGACCAGCAAAGCCGAGTTCAGCTACAAAGATAGACATGGTAAAGCCGATTCCTGCAAGCAGTGACACGCCAGCGATTTGTGTGAAACGGGTATCTTTGGGTAATACCGCTATACCGGTTTTCAATAACATCCAGCAAACACCTGTAATACCAATAAATTTGCCTAAAATTAAACCCAGAGATACACCTAATGTGACGGGGTGGGTTAAGGTTTCACCTAATGAGCCAAATGACAGAGGGATGCCCGCATTAGCTAATGCAAAGATAGGTATGATTAAATAAGCAACCGGTATATGCCATACATGCTCCAGTCTTTGTAAAGGCGCTTCCACACTATGTACGCCATTTTCCAGAGTCTGAACTACGGCACGTAACTTATCATTGGTCATAATGCTTTGTCCTGGTTGGTGGCTGTCATCAAAGCGTTGCATTAGTTCTTTAACATGCTCACTAAACAACTCAGGTTTGTATTTAGGCGTTGCGGGTACTGACAATGCACCCAGAATACCGGCTAGAGTTGCGTGTACACCTGATTGTAGTAATGCGTACCATAATAAAGCTGCAACAATTAAATAGGGCAGGGTTTTACGAATTCCGAGCATATTAAATACGAGCAGAAGTCCGAAAAGCCCAGCGGCTATTGTCAGTGGGCCAAGAGAAATGGTATCGGTATAGAATACGGCAATAACTAATACCGCACCCAGGTCATCAACGATTGCCAGAGCAACTAGAAATGTTATCAGTGCTTTGGGTACTCGACTTGCCAATAATGCTAAAGCACCAATCGCAAAAGCGATGTCTGTGGCCATTGGTATACCCCAGCCAATAGCTGCATCTCCTTGCGGGTTTATAATAAAATAAATCAGTGCAGGTACAATCATGCCGCCAATTGCAGCACCAATTGGTAATGTGGCATTACGTAAACTAGCCAGTTCCCCAACCAGTATTTCGCGTTTTAGTTCCAGCCCAACAACAAAGAAAAACAAGGCCATCAGCCCGTCATTAATTAAGTGGTGCAAGCTCATTTTCAAAGACCAGCTACCTGCTTCAAGGCTGATAGGTGTATGCATTAAGTGAGCGTATGAATCTGCAAACGGTCCATTCGCCATTATTAAGGCGAGCACTGCCGCAGCCATTAATAACAGGCCACTGGTGGTTTGTTGGTGAATAAACTCTTCAAAAGGCGTTAGAATTTTATCGAAAGATTTTTCCCAGGGAGAGTGAAAAATGCCTTTTACCTTAGCTTGTGATATTTCTTTATCTGTTTTACTCATGACTTTTCCGAATGTGATTTTTATTCATGTTATTGATTGTTTTGAAACAGCCATTCTCGAGCTGTCTCTGTGATGGCTGCAACAGCCGGGTGTGAAATTCTTCGTTCAACAGAAATTGCATAAAACTGTTCACGGACTTCTTCTGTTTTTCCGATAACGCTGACACCGTACTGTTTTTCTACTTCATTGGCGATTGGGGTTGGGGCGATGAAAATGCCTGTGCCAGCATGACCAAACGCTTTCATTAAAGCGCTGTCATCAAACTCACCAACGATACGCGGATGAATGTGTTGATTGTCAAACCAGTTTAAGAGTCGGCTATGTGTCACCGTTGTTTCGCCGGGTAATAAAATCGGAGCACCATTAAGGTTCTGTGGAAAGTCGCCACTTAATGTATTTGCAAGTTTAGGTGCAGCGAAAAAACTAATGCCGCACTCGCCCAGTTGGTGATTGAAACCACGAACATTTACTGCGTGAGGAATAGGGCTGTCAGCTATTACCAGGTCTAGCCGATGTAATGCGAGTTCTGCTAATAAAGACTCGATACTGTTTTCACGACAGACAATACGCACCGATTCTGGCAACTCTAATGCAGGTGCAAGAAGGCGATATGCAATTGATTTGGGAACCACGTCTGCCACACCTACTTTGAAAACCATAGGTCTTCCGGATGGAAGGTTTCGCACCACTTCTTCTAACTCGCCACCGAGGACAAAAATCTCATCGGCATAACTCATGGCAAGGCGGCCGATTTCGGTTAGTTCGAGGTTTCGACCCACTCGATTAAACAGAGCTTCACCCAAATTTTCTTCTAATAAGCTGAGTTGTCCACTGATAGTCTGAGGCGTCAGGTGTAAACGCTCGCTGGCGCGGGCAATACCGCCTTCCTTTGCTACCACCCAGAAATAATGAAGATGTTTGTAATTAATCATAATTAATCTCTGTCTTCGTTAAATACGAACAATTTGATTATATTAATCGA
>Ga0316206_1002749_pt1 | contig 11145 bp, 9 predicted proteins | sample 6monthpyrite_MG_FD_204942 | JGI IMG/M metagenome (GOLD analysis project Ga0316206, IMG submission 204942) | Microbial mat bacterial communities from mineral coupon in-situ incubated in ocean water Damariscotta River, Maine, United States -... | ecosystem: Environmental > Aquatic > Marine >...
GGTGGGATTGACGCCGCGATACATAAGATCCATTCGCCGGCGCTCGAGGTTTCGCGCAGCCTGCTGGGCGGTGAGCCCTTCGGGGAGCTCAAAGTCGATTTTGTCGGCGAGGTACTTGGAGATTTGCTGACGCATGACCGATTGCTGTTGAACCTCAGCGCGCTGTGTGAGCTGGGAGCTCACCATCTCGCGGAGCTGCTCTTCGTCGTTGAATCCGTACTTGGCGACCAGGTCGGTGATGACTGCCGGGACGATGCGATAGACATTGACGACCTCGTAGGCGATGGTCAGGTCCTTGCCGCGGAGGGCTTCGATCTCGTGGTTTTCTGGACCGGTGAGCTTGATGGTGAGCTTGTCACCGATTTTGGGGGTGCCGATCTGCTTGGTGAAATCGGGGACGATGACGCCAAGGATCATGCCCTCGTCGCCTTCGGCGGGAATCTGGACGACGGCGCCTTCGATGTTGTAATGCTCGGTGCCATCGGAATCGGTCATGACCGCGTTGCCGGTGACATAATCGCCCTTCTCAGAGTCTTCACGCTCATCAAGCGAGCCCTCGTTGATGGCGATTTTCTGAATTTCTTCTTCGATCATGCCCTTGGGGAGTTCGGAATCTGGCTTGAGCACTTTGATACCCTTGAGTTCGGGGAGTTCGAACTCGGGCATGATCTCGACTTCGACCTCGAACTGGACGGGCTTGTCGGCTTCGATCTCGATGCCTTCGAGCGCTTCGGCGGGCGGTTGGGAGAGGACCTTGAGTTCGTTGTCCTTGATCGCTTCCTCGTAGGCAGCGGAGATCAAACGGGTCTTGGTCTCGTCCTTGACATAGGACCCGAATCTTTTTTCAACGAGCCGTCGTGGGGCGTGCCCCTTGCGGAATCCGGGGATGTTGGCCTCGTGGGCGACGGATGCGAAGGCGGTCTCGATCTGTTCATTGACGGTCTGGGCTGGGATCTCGATGGAGATCCTCTTTCGGCATGGGCCGACATCTTCGATTTTGACGGTGTTGGTTGCGTTGTCTGACATGATATTCCTTTGGGTTCATGTCGCGCACAGGACTGCTGTCGATCCGCCATCGTGCGCCTGAGTCCCGGATCGACCCCGCCGAACGCCGGCAGGAGAGGAAGTCTAGGCATCGACCGATTCTTCGGCCTTCTTTGGGGCGATCGAAGAGGATTGAAAGGGGGAACGATCTTCCTTTGAGTAGAAGTAGGGCCATTTCAGGCTATGATCCAATCCGGCTTGAGAGTCGGGTTTCACCTGTTGCCGGGGTGGCGGAATTGGTAGACGCGGTGGATTCAAAATCCACTTCTGGAAACAGAGTGGGGGTTCAAGTCCCCCCCTCGGCACTTTAATCTGACGAATCAGCGTACCACGAACACTCCACAAAGGGAATATTCATCATGGCCGACGAACAGCAAGCTCAGCAGCAGGTCCAGCTCCGGATCGACGAATCGAAGATGACCAGCACCTATGCCAACACCATCCGTACATCGAACACACAGGACGAGCTGGTGATGGACTTTGGGATGAATATCCCGATGCAGATGCCCGGTCAGGCTCCGATGATCGTGTTCAATGTCGGGTCACGGGTCATTATGAACTGGGCGGGTGCAAAGCGCTTGGCGATGTCGCTCGGACAGGCGGTCCGCCAGTACGAGGAGCATAACGGTGAGATCGAGATCAATCCCGGCGGAACCCCACCACCCCCGCCGCCCGAGGCGAACTAATCTCGAGCCGATCTGTGACGAGCAAGGCGACCTCCGTGAGGCTCCCAGCATGGGATCATTTCGGGGGTATTTTCTTGTTTGGGATCAGAACCCATCGTGGGCGGAATCCGTACCAGAAATCAACAAACGCCGACAGATTTGCCGATCTAGTTCATCTATGAGTGCATCATGGCATTGCGACTTGCACGATATGATTCGCCGGAGGATCGGCACCAGGCACGGAAGGACAGTATGACCCTCGATACCCAATCCACACTCCAACTTACAGAAGACATGGTCACCAAACACGCTGGGCCGGTATCTGATCTGATCCATGCGGTCGGCTCGGTCGTCGTGGGCCAAGAGCACATGGTCCGGGCACTGGTCATTGGCCTGCTCACCGGCGGGCATGTGCTGCTCGAAGGTGTGCCGGGCTTGGCCAAGACACTCACCGTTACGACGCTCGCCCAAGGGTGCAAGGCAGAGTTCTCTCGGATCCAGTTTACACCGGATTTGCTTCCCGCCGATGTGATCGGGACCTTGATCTATAACCCCAAAGAGGGGACTTTTACCCCGCGTAAGGGACCGATATTCGCCAACATCGTCTTGGCAGACGAGATCAACCGAGCCCCGGCCAAAGTGCAGTCGGCTCTACTTGAGGCGATGCAGGAACGCAGCGCGACGATCGGGGATACGACCTATCGCGTCGGTGATCCGTTCCTCGTGCTCGCGACGCAGAATCCGATCGAACAAGAGGGGACCTATCCGCTTCCCGAGGCTCAGATCGACCGGTTTATGCTCAAGTTGAGCGTTGGGTATCCAAGTAAAGCTGACGAGCGGGTGATTGTTGATCGGATGATGACGACTCAGAATCCGGAACCGATCTCGCCGGTGATCTCGCTTGAAGAGATCGGTGAGGCGAGGAAGATTGTGGACCTGATCTATGTCGATGAGAAGATCAAGGACTACATTGTCACGCTTGTCCACGCGACGCGCGAGCCCGAGCACTACGCGGTTGGTTGGCGTCTTGATCTGCCCAAGCTCATTGATTTTGGTGCCTCGCCTCGTGCTTCGCTCTCGCTGGCACGGGCTGCGCGGGCCAATGCGTTCCTCGAGGGGCGTTCGTTCGTCACTCCATCGGATATCAAGGCGATCGGGCACGATGTGCTCCGCCATCGGATCATCATCAGCTATGAGGCCGAGGCCGAGGGCGTGAGCAGCGAGGATATCGTCGACGAGATTTTTGCTCGGATCGCGGTGCCGTGAGTATGGGGTGTACCGGATTTCAGACGGAGGTTCTTGGACGATGCTGACTGAAGAACTCATGCGTGAGGTGCGCCGCCTTGAGATCAGGGCACGCCGGCGGGTTGATGACTTGTTCGGTGGGCAGTATCACTCGGCGTTCAAGGGGCAGGGGATCGAGTTTGCTGAGGTGCGGGAGTACCAGCCCGGCGACGAGGTTCGCACGATTGATTGGAATGTGACGGCTCGGACCGGACATCCGTACATTAAGCGGTTTACCGAAGAACGCCAGCTCACCGTGATTCTCTCGGTGGATTGTTCTCAATCGACGGCGTTTGGAACGGTAAAGAGAACCAAACACCGCCAGGCCTGTGAGGTCGGTGCGGTTTTGACACTCGCGGCGGGGCGAAACAATGATCGGGTCGGGCTGCAGGTCTATAGCTCGGAGCACCTGGGGGATTCGGATTCGTTCCATCTGCGTCCATCAAAGGGCAAGAAGCATGGGCGAAGGATTATCCGCGAACTCATCGATGTTGAGCCCGCTCAATCACAGTTCAATCTGAGCGATGCCTTGACCGAACTCGGGCGGACCTATCGTCGGCGGGCGATCATCTTTGTGCTCTCGGATTTCCTCTCCGGGCTCAACAACCACGGCGAACCGGATTGGGCCAAACCCTTGCGGATGCTTGCACAAAAACACGAGGTGGTTGCGGTGCAGCTCACCGATCCGCTGGAGTTTGAGTTGCCCGAAGCCGGCATCGTCAGGATGCACGACCCGGTGACCGGAAAACGATTCGCCGTTGACACGGGCTCACGCCGGGTCCGTGAGCGATATCGCCACCAAGCGAAGCGCGAACAGGACCAAATCGCCATCACACTCAACCGGGCTCGTGTCGATCGGATCGAGCTCTCGACGGGGCGAAACTTCGTGGACGACCTGACACAGTATTTTCATCAACGGGAGATGCGCAAGCGATGAGCAGAGTTGTCGTGTTCATTCTTGGTGTGCTGGTGCTCGGTGGGTGCATGCGATCGCCGTCGGTCCAGGCGGAAAGCGGTATCGACACCGAGGCGAGGGACCCCGAGAGCGGTGTGATCGTCCGTACGCACATGGACAGAGACGAGATCGGGATCGCCGATCGATTGGAAGTTCAGGTTTTCGTAGAATGGGAACCCCCAGCACGGGCAGCACTGGTTGAGCCTGACTTTGCAGATTCTGGATGGACGCTTATCGAATCGCATCAGGATCCGCTTGTCACAACAGCCTCAGGGTTTGTGGAATCGAGCACATTTCTTCTCGAGCCATTTCTTGCGGGCGCGTATCGCGTGCCAGCATTTTGGGTTGAGGTTGCATCCGATCGAAACGCCGAGCCCTATGAGTTTTCTTCGATGGAATCGAGTATCGCTGTCCGGTCAAGCCTCGATATACAGGACGCCGGAACGCTTGATCCGGCCTATGGGCTCGCCCCCCCACCATCGGTATCTGACCAACGATTGTCGATGAGCCGAATGGTCATTGGCGGAGTTCTTGCGTTTGGAGTCTTTTCCGGGTTGTGTTTCTGGTGGTTCACCCGTAGTTTTTCGGATCGTCCGAAGCTTGAATCTGTGCATGACCAACTCCAGCAGGTCGCAAACAATACGAGCCAGTCGGATGCCGATGCGTATGAGATGCTCTACCACGCGATCACTCGGCTTGATGAGCGACTGCAGAACACAAGCGAGATCCGAGCGTTGATCCAGAGTTGCGAGCGGGCACGGTTTTCTGCGGGTGAGCCCGGGGCGCTCGATCCACGGGCGATGGCACGCCACACACTGGAGCTCTTGGGCGCATCAGAATCGGGGGCGGCATGAACTGGCAGTTCGCCTATCCGTGGGTGCTCACGCTCGGGGTTCTGATCCCGATAGTCTGGATTATCCAGGTCTTCCTATCCCATCATCGGCGTGGGATGATGTCCTCGGTCCCGTCACGGGTGGCTGCGGCGAGGGGGTCAGTGCGGACGCTCACCGCTTGGGTCCCCGACGCTATCGTGTCGATCTCGCTCTTCGCCATGATCGTGGCGCTGGCACGCCCACAAGAGATCATCGGCAACTCGACAACCACCCGCGATACCATCGCGCTCGAACTGGTGGTTGATCGGTCCGGCTCAATGGAAGAGCCCGTCACCTTTGATGGGCAGCGGATGACTCGGCTTGACGCTGTCAAACGGGTGGTCGAAGAGTTTGTTGCTGGCGATGGCGATGATCTCAAGGGGCGAAAGGGAGATCTTCTGGGGCTGATTGTATTTGGATCATTCGCCGATACGATGATGCCGTTGACCCAATCACATGAGGCACTCATCGAAGCCATCCGGAGGATCGAGCTGCCAAGGATCGAACGGGAGCGATCGACGGCGATCGGCGATGCGTTGATGCTTGCGATCGCACGGCTCAAGGCATCCGAGGACGCGATGCGGAGTCAGATGGACGATCCAGACTTTACGCTCAAGAGCAAGGCAGTTGTGCTGTTGACCGATGGTGAGAATCGGGCGGGGACCTATTCACCCCAGCAGGCGGCGGCGCTTGCCAAGGATTGGGGAATCAAGGTGTATATCGTCGGAGTCCGGGGGGGGACGAGCGCCAATGGATTGTTCTTTGGCGGCAATCTGCAGGAGGTCAGTGACCAGCGGATGACACAGGTCGCCGAGTATACCGGCGGGCAGTATTGGGGTGTGGATCGAGTCTCGGATCTTGAAGAGGTTTACGCCCAGATCGATGAGCTTGAGCGTTCGACGATCGAAGTTTCGGAATCGACAAGTTACGAAGAGTTGTATCTCCCGTTCGCTGTCTTTGGGCTTGGAGCATATCTCATCGGTATTGTACTCCAAATGGTTGTATACAGGAGTGTGCTGTGATCGGATCTGCCCACACTTTGGCAGCGAGTAATCTGGCCGACTGGTATGGTCATGATTGGCAGCTTGCAAACCCGCGATACCTGATGCTGGCTTGGGCTGGACCGGTTATTGGGTTGCTGATCCTGTTCTTGTCATCTCGATCGAATCGCAAACAGCGATTGTTGGCGGACGAGCAGATGATCGAGACACTCATCGGTAAGCGACGATATTGGAACTCATTGCTCCATGCGATTCTGACGATGCTGATTATTCTCGTTGTTTCAGTTGCCGTGGCTCGTCCGCAATCTGATCCGCAGGAGATCGATGTCGAAGCGCGGGGACGCGATGTGGTCTTCCTTGTTGATGTGTCTCGCTCGATGCTCGCACGGGATGTAGCGCCGAATCGGCTCGAAAAATCGAAGCTCTGGATCAACGATCTCGTCGATGAGCTTGGGAGCGATCGGGTCGGACTTGTGGCGTTTGCGGGTTCATCGGCTGTGCTTTCTCCGCTGACAACCGACCGTCTGTTCTTTCGGCTTGCCCTCGAAGAGCTTTCGCCCAAATCGGTGCTTGTTGGCGGGACCAATATCGGCGATGCCATACGCAAAACGATGGATATGGTCTTTGTCGAAGATGATGAGAGTTTGGTCAAGAACTATCGCGACATTGTATTGATTTCTGACGGGGAAGATCAAGAGAGCTTGCCGATCGAGGCTGCCCGGCTTGCGGGCTCGCGTAGGGTACGCATCATTGCGATCGGGATCGGGTCTGACGAGGGGGCGATCGTGCCCTGGGATCCTGACTCCTCGACTCCAAAGAGAACGAAGGTTCGCTCAAAGCTCGAGAGCGGAACACTCCGTGCGATCGCGGCGGCATCACCCGGCGGGGTGTATCTCCAGGTTGGGACCGGGACGGTTGATCTTGCCAAAGTTTACAAGGACTTGATCTCGAGTGCCGACCAGAGGACCATCGAGACGACATCACATCTACAGTACACCGAGCGGTATATGGTCTTTCTTGCGGCGGGCATCGTATTGATTCTACTCGACCGTCTGGCTATCCCTTCAGGGAATAGGAGGGCACTGGCATGAACCGGATTCTCTTTGCAACATTACTCGTGCCCACTCTGATTTCAGGTGGCCAGATCTCAGCCGAAGAACCCGCATCGGCGCAATCGCAGACTCCCATCATGGAAGCAGGTGTTGCGAGGGAACGGATTGCGCAGGTTGTCGGCGACGCAGTTGATCCTCTTGAAAGAGAAAAGGTCTTGAGTGAAGTCATCGAACGATCCGACGATCCGCAAATTATTGCGATCGCCCGTTATAACTTGGGCACTGCCTTTGTCGAGCGATCTGAGGATGATCCGACGCGGCTTGAAGAGGCGATTGTGTCGTTCCGTGCTGCGGACCGGGCTTCGTCCGATCCCGATCTTCAAATGATGGCCCGATTCAATCTCGCTCATGCGTATTACTTGCTGGCGCATAGTCCGAAGAACACTCAGGCAGATGAATCTGGGCCGAACAATATGGAGTCGATGATTGAGTCGCTCAAGGAGAAGGTTGGGGATCTCAGGATCGCCGCGGGGGCGTTCCGTTCTGTGATAGATGTTGACATCCACAATGAGCGGGCGTCGGCCAATGTTGAACGGATCCGCAATGAGATCAACAAGCTTCAAGAACAAATCAAAGCGCTCGAAGAGATGCAACGCCAACAGCAAGAGCAGCAAAGTCAACAACAGCAGCAGCAGCAAGACGCTGCCGACAAGCTCAAGGAGTTGGCTCAAGAACAGCAAGAACAGGCGGATAAAACCGATTCGTCGCCGCCGGAGAATGAGCAGCAGAGCCAACAGCAGCAAAGGGATCAGCAAGAACTCAACGAGCAGACTGGCGAGGCGCAACAAGAACTCGCCGAACAGAATGACGCCGACAAGATTCAGGAAAAGATTGATGAGGCGCGCGAGGCACAGGATCGTGCACAAGAGGCAATGAAACAGGGCGATCAGCAGAAGGCAGGCGAAGAGCAGCAGAAGGCCGCCCAGGCTTTGCAAGAGGCTGCACAAACCATGCAAGAGATGGCTGACAAGTCCAAAGAGCAGGGCGATGGGCAGGAAGGATCAGAGGGCGAGGATCAAGGTGAGAGGGGCGAAGACGGAAAACAGAGCGGGCAGCCCGATGAAGAATCTGGCAAAGACAAGGGAGATGAGATTAGCGAGATCGCCAAGCAGCTCCTCGATAAAGAACGAAGAGAACGAGAGGTCCGAAGGGTCTATCGCTCGACGGGTCGGCCGACCAAGGTTGAGAAGGATTGGTAAAAAGGACGGAACTCCACATGAAAAACACTATTTTTTCAATCCTGTTCATAGTACTAGGATGCCTTAGTTCGATCGGATATGCCCAAAGCGATCCGATCAGTATTGATGTCGAACTCTCCCGTTCCCGGCTCTATGTGGGTGATGATGTCACCTACCAGATCATCGTCCGAGGAGCCAACAACCCGCCGACGCCCGAGGTGGATTTTCCAGATTCGGTTCGTGCCAAGTTTCACGGGCGGACTTCTCAATCGTTCACATCGATGCGTTCCATCAACGGGCGGAATCGGACATACACGGATCGGCGGTATAGTTTCCAATATACCATCACGGCTGTGGAAGAGGGCACGATTGAAATCTCTGCTCCAAGCATTGTGATTGATGGCCAGCGATATACCGGTCAGGCCGCATCATTCGAGTCTATTCTTCCTGTCCGATCTGATGTGGATGATATCGAGGTCAGTGTTCCACAATCCGAAATCTATATCAATCAATCAGTTGAGCTCGAATGCAATTGGTGGATCGGTGACCAATCATCCGAGTTTAGTTTCTCGTCAAGTTCGTTACCCGAATCGTTTGGGGTCCGGGGTGTCGAGCCTCGGATAGCGAGTTCGCAGAAGGTGCGCTTTGAGATCGATGGGCAGCAGGTCATCGGGGTCGTCGTCACCGGCCAGCATCGGGGCAAGGAGATGACCCGGTTGGTATTCTGGTTGAGTGTGACACCTTCGGAGGTAGGCGACTTCACCTTGGGGCCAATCCGTGTCGTCTTTACTCGCCGGCGAGGGACCGGGGGGAGCTACAGGGCTTACGCTGAGTCATCTCCGATCCCAGTCACCGTGAAGCGGGTTCCCATAGAGAATCAGCCGAACGGATATACCGGTGTGATTGGGGATCTTCGGCTCAGCGTCTACGCATCGAATACCAATGTGAATGTTGGTGACCCGATCGAGCTCACACTGAGCATCTCTGGTCAAGAGCCCATGCTCGGTGTTGACGATGCCCCGAATCTTTCAGGGATCCCGAGTTTTGCTCGGGATTTCAAAGTCTCATCCGAAGGTTGGCGAGAAAAACGACCACGAAAAGTAGGCAAACGGATCTTCCAAACGACGATCAGAGCGCTCGATGATTCGATCGATCAGATCCCTGCGATCGAGTTTCCTTCGTTTAATCCCGCAACCGGATCATTCCGGATCAATAAGTCGTCGCTCATCGATATCGTAGTGAATCCGGTCGAGGAACTCACGCTTGAGGATGCCGTTATCACGGGAGGGGGAAACGCTCGTCTGACGGAATCGAGTGTGGAGCGATCCGAACTCACTTCGGCTCATCCGGGGCTTTGGGCGCATGGTACGGCCGATCAGGTCCTCGAAAAACCGGGATTCTCATTTGAGTCCGTGCTCAAACCGATTTGGATTGGAGCCGCGGCGTCGGGGCCTGCGATCTTCGCTTTCTCACTCTTGATTGGATTGATCCGTGACACGAGAGCGTCTGCGGCAGGGGCTCTTCGAATGGCATTTCGACGAAGTCGATTCCTTGATCGAAAAGGCCTCCACGCCAAGGCCGTTCGTATGTATATCGCGGCGGCACTCGGGATCAATGAGGATGCGATCGTGGCGGGAGATGCATCAAGGCTACCAATTGACGAGGATACTGTTCGTGCGGCGGAGTTATGTCTCGCTGGATCTGAATGGGATGCGTTTGCGGGTTCCACTCAGATGAATACAACCAACGAGCCGGATCACTCGAATCTTCTGCATGATATCCATACCCAGCTTCGAGCGGCAAAAAAGGGGCGATCATGAAATACCTAGTCCTTGTCTTCTTCGTATTGACACTCTTCAACTTCGCTGCTTCAGCGGATCTGGCCCAGGATGCTGTTGAGCGGGCACTGACTCGGCTCGATGACTCGATTGTGATGCTGGAGCAGAGTGATCCTCAGGCGGGCAATGCGCTGAGGGAATCTGCTGCGTTGCTCTTTGAGGTCATCGAGGAGTACAGCATAGAGACCCCGGGGCTGTACCAGGCGCTAGGCAATGCCAATCTGCTCAGCGGCGATCTTGGTCATGCGGTCCTTGCGTATCGGAGGGGTGAACAACTCGATCCGACCAATTTGCAGTTGCGAGATTCGCTGGCTCACGCTCGATCGCTGGTTGCTGTCGATGTCGGCGAGAATACTCAGAATCGGTTCTGGTCCATTCTCCTTTCGTGGCGTGGATACATCTCGCGAGGAATACTCTGGGGTGGTTTTCTTGTGCTCTCTTCTTTGGGGTGGCTTGTCCTGAGTGCGCGGGCATTGGGGTTTGTGTCGCGGAGTGTACGCGTCGCGGGCATTTGGATGATCGCTGCTTCGCTGATCCCCGTGTCGATGCTTGGATCGGAGTGGATCCAGTATCAAGGTTCATCCAATGCGGTAGTTGTCGACCCCGTTCTGGCTCGGACAGGCCCGGACGATGCAATCTACGACCCGGCCTTTGTCGATGAACTCCAACAGGGTGTTGAAGCAAGTATCATCGAGTCGAGGGATGGGTGGTCCATGCTTGAACTCGCCGATGGGAGCGAATGCTGGGTTCCACAATCGAGCGTTGAACTGGTCAACCCAAAGCGACTTCCGGATTCACTTTGAATCTGAAAGCTTTCCCCACCACCAATTCTTTGCTTTGGTGTCATAACGGGGGGTGATCCGAGATATGTCAAACAGTCTCTCTGCGCTTCAACCCATATCTTGATCCATGCGTAGCGTGAGACTTTGTGCGACAATCGGGTCTTTGTTTGGAGGATCAGTTCATGAAGAAGTCAAGATTTACAGAGCAGCAGATCGCGTTCGCGTTGAGGCAAGCCGAAGGCGGTGCGTCGGTTCATGATGTTTGCAGGAAAATGGGAGTGAGCGAACAGACTTTCTACCGATGGAAGAAAAAAATTGCCGGAATGGGTGTCGCCGAGGTGCGGCGGCTCAAACAGCTTGAAGATGAAAATCGAAGACTCAAGCAGCTCGTCGCTGACCTGAGCCTTGATCGGC
>Ga0316206_1002750_pt1 | contig 11138 bp, 8 predicted proteins | sample 6monthpyrite_MG_FD_204942 | JGI IMG/M metagenome (GOLD analysis project Ga0316206, IMG submission 204942) | Microbial mat bacterial communities from mineral coupon in-situ incubated in ocean water Damariscotta River, Maine, United States -... | ecosystem: Environmental > Aquatic > Marine >...
GTCCAGACATTAGCTCTCAAATTTATTACACAACAAATGGAAGCGAACCCACAACATCTGATATCTTATATACGACACCTTTAACGTTATTAGATTTAAACGGTACAGCAAATAATTATTCAACTATTCCAACAAATCCGTCTTTAAATCATCCTTATGGAACCTATTCAACTGTGAGAGCAAATAGTAGAGGTTGGTTACCCACTTTAGTTGAGGTAGAAAAAGCACACATTATAAAAGCAAAAGCTTTTAAAACCGGGTTTATTGAAAGTGAAACTATAACTAAAACATATTTTATAGATCCACTAGGTGTAAATCGCTATTCAATGCCAATTTTATCAGTAACTGTTGACAGTGTAGGTATGTTTTCGGACGAAACAGGAATTTATGTTTACGGTAATGAAGCTGACGGCAATTATTCTCAAAAAGACACCCTTTGGGAACGTATTATGAATTTTGAATTGATTGAAAACGGATTGTCAGTTTATCAACAAAATGTACGAGCTAGAGTGCATGGTGGAGGCTCTCGTCATTCATGTAAAAAGAATTTACGCCTGTATGGTGAATATGACACTAAAAGTAATTTTACTTATCCGTTTTTTAACGATACTGAAATCAAAAAGTTTAAACGTCTTTTATTGCGCTCAGGTGGTCACAGCCCTAATTGTTTTCCACGTGATGATTTAGCAAATTTAATTACAGAGGGACTTAATATTGACAAACAACATTTTAAACATGTGATTGTTTTTATGAATGGCGAATATTGGGGAATACATTCTATAAAAGAACGAATGGATGATTATTTTTTCCAAAATATGTATGGAATTGATGACGATTCTTTAACCATTTTAGACCAAGAGTTTAATGTTCAAGGAAATGGGATTCAGTCTGACAGTGCAGTGATGAAAGATTTAGAATTATTTATCATCAACAATGACATGACTCAAACCTCAAATTATGATTACGTCACTTCAAAAATAGATGTTGATAATTATGTAGATTATATGTGCTCTGAAATTTATTTGAGCAATGTGGATTGGGTATATTCAAATGTGGTGTCGTGGCGTAGAACAGGTGCATTGATTCCAGGCGCTGGTGCTGGTTATGACGGAAGATTTAGATGGGCATTATATGATTTAGATGGTGGATTTGGTGGTGACTGTAAAAATGCGTATTATACCGTAAACACACTTAATGCAGCCACAATTTCATCAGGTACATTTGCATCTTATACACGTTTTTTTAGAGGACTTTTAGAAAATGAAACGTTTAAAAATAAATTCATTAATCGCATGTGTGATTTACTTAATAGCTGGTTTAAACCAGATGTTGTAAAATCTCACATGAATGCAATAAAATCAGTTTTAGATTTAGAAATAAATGAGGAAGTAAACCGTTGGCATTTTCCTTCAGGAGCGAGTACAATTGAAGATAGGAACCTTGAAACACCATCTACTCAACAATGGGACACTACATTTATTTTATTAAATCGATTTGCAGACAGACGCGCACGTAAACAACGTGAACATTTTTTATTAAAATGGCCCTCAATCATTGACACATCTTACATCACTGTTGACGTAAATAATACCGAAATGGGATTTGTACAGGTGAATACCTTATTGTTAAATCAAAATATTCCAGGCGTATCAGCTGGTGTTTATCCTTGGACAGGTATTTATATGAACAATGTTGAACTTCCAATAAAAGCAATTGCAAAACCAGGATACAAATTTATTGAATGGCAGGGGACAGGTGTAACGCAAAACGCTATCACATGGACACCAAACGGAGACTCTACTTTTGTAGCTGTTTTTGGAGTAGATTTAACTTATCAACCCGTTTTAATTAATGAGGTTATGTTAAGAAATAAAGATTATTATGCCGATAATTTTAATGAATTTGATGATTGGACAGAATTATTTAATCCCAACACTTATGCAATTGATTTGTCAACTTGTAAAATCACTAAAGGAGGATTTGAATGGACAATTCCAAACGGTACAGTCATTCAACCTAACGATTATTTAATATTTTGGAATGACAATGAAACCTATCAAGGAAACAACCACTTAAACTTTAAATTGCAAAATGTGGCCGATATTATTTATTTAAAGTCCCCATCAAATCAAACTATTGATTCGTTAAGTTACCCGCAAACTACAAAAAATCAATCTTATGGTCGTTTTCCAAACGGAAGTAACACTTATGTTATATTTGATTCGGCAACGCCAAAAATGAATAATGATTTTAGTAATATTGATCAAAATAATCAATCTATAAAATTAATTGCATACCCAAATCCATCATCAAACTTAGTTTATTTTAATAAACCGATCACTTTTGGTTTGTATGATATGACTGGACGTTTAATTCTGAATAAACTTAACCAGACTAATATGGATGTATCAATATTAAAAAATGGTATTTATTTAATTCAAACTACTGATAAAGAAATCATAAAAATTATTGTTAATTCACATTAAAATGAAAAATTTAACGCTCTTTTGTATATTAATTTTATCCCATTTTGGATGGAATCAAACTTATGCCGAAATTCAAAAAATTGTTGCTTCCGACCGAACAGAAACCGCACGTTTTGGACAAACTGTTGCCATAGACGGAAATATAGCTGTTGTAGGAGCTTATGGTGCCGGAAATTTTAATAGTGGTCAAGTTTACATGTACGAATACATTGCCGGAACATGGACAGAAACTCAAATTTTGGTTAATTCTGATCAAGAAAATTATGACCGTTTTGGTTGGTCGGTAGCCATTGATGGCGACTATATTGTAGTTGGAGCAATAGGTGAAGATGATGATTTAAATGGAAATAATAGTATGTCTAAAGCTGGGGCAGCTTATATTTTTAAAAATATTGCTGGTACGTGGACTGAAATTCAAAAAATTATAGCAAGTGATAGAAGTTCAGATGATGAATTTGGATATGCACTTGATATTAATGACTCAACCATTGTAATCGGTACACCACAAGATTTTGAAGATGAAAATGGGCTAAATCCAATTCATCACGCAGGTTCAGTTTATATTTTTGACTTAAATACGAGTGGTGTTTGGGTTGAATCTCAAAAAATAGTGGCAGGGGATAGAGCTCCTGATTTATATTATCCAAATGGATATTCCGGTGAAGATTTATCAGATCAATTTGGACATTCTGTTGGGGTTTGGGGTGATTATATGATAGTTGGCGCTCTAAATCACGATTATCGACCAGACTTATCATCTGATTGGCAATGTGGGTCAGCTTACATCTTTGAACGCAGTGGAGGTGTTTGGGTTCAAGTTCAACAAATTATAAACTCTGACAATATTTTTGCCTATAGCGACCCCTCTAGTGTATGGGAAAGATTTGGTTCTGATGTTGCCATTGATTCAAATATAATTGTGTGCGGATCTTGGTCTCAAGACTACACTGTTTTAGGTACGGATTATAGAAAAAATGCAGGTGCTGCTTATGTTTTTATGAGAAATACAAGTGGGGTTTGGAACGAAACTCAAAAACTAGTTGCCGGTACTCGAACCACAGGTGATCATTTTGGGTGGGATGTTAAAATTCATGACGGATTCATTATTTCGGGAGTTGAACATGATGATGAAGATGATAATGAAATAAATACCTTAAATGAAGCTGGCTCGGCTTATATTTTTCAAATGGATGGAACAGGTACTTTTAATCAAATTCAAAAAATAAGTGCATCAGACCGAGATAGCTTGGATGATTTTGGTTATGCGGTTGATATTACAACAAACAATATTATTGTTGGTGCTTTTCAGCAAGACTATAACACAATTGGAACAGATTCATTACAAGAAGCTGGTGCGGCATATTTATATACTGCTTGTACACCAATTACTTTTAATCAAACATTAACAGTTTGTTCGGGTCAATCTATAACAGTTGGTACATCAACGTATAATACAACAGGAATTTATACTGATATTTTAGTGGCGCAAAATGGATGTGATAGTACTGTTACCACAGACTTAACAGTTGGTTCTCAATATTTGATTACGCAAGATATTTCTATTTGTGATGGAGAATCTATTACAGTCGGTACATCAATCTATACTGCAAATGGAACCTATACCGATAATTTGATTGCCGTAAATGGTGGATGTGATAGTATTGTTACAACCAATTTAACCGTAAATCCAACCTATAACATAACACAAACAATTGAAATTTGTGATGGAGACGTAGCAACAGTTGGAACTTCAAGTTATACCACTTCAGGAACTTTTACCGATAATCTATTAACAATATTGGGTTGCGATAGTGTAGTAACAACAACAGTTGTAGTTAATCCGACATTTAATAACACGCAAAACATTACATTGTGTCAAAATGAAACCATTACGGTTGGTACAAATACGTATAATTCTGCCGGCACTTACGTAGATGTTTTAAACACTATAAATGGATGTGACAGTACAATAACAACTACTATTACTGAAAGTAGTAGCACAGGATTTGAAATTTCACAAAACATTACAATTTGTTATGGTGAAAGTTATGCAATAGGTAATTCGAATTATTCAACACCAGGCGATTATACAGACACTTTAGATATGGTTGCTGGATTTTGTGACAGTATTGTCCATACTAATTTAACAGTAAACTTGCCTATAGATTTATCGGTTAATGTGAACGTAAATGAGATTGAATCCAATCAAAATAATTCATTTTACCAATGGGTAGATTGCAACAATAACTTTCAAAATATAACCAATACAGTGTCTAATCAACAACAAATTGTAGTAGCGCAAACCGGAAATTATGCCGTAATTATTAATAATAATGGTTGTATTGACACATCAGCTTGTGTGTTTGTGAATTTTGTAGGACTATTCGAAAATCCTTTAAATGAATCAATTACAATTTATCCAAATCCAACAAACGGAAAAACAACCATTGCAAATGGTATAGCCGAAACCTATAATTTGGTTATATTAAATCAATTAGGACAAACGGTTTTTAATCAGCAAAATATTGCAAGTATAAATACTGAATTAAACTTAACTTATTTACCAAAAGGTATATATGTTATTCAAATTATTTATAGTGATTTTACGATTGTAAAAAAATTAATCATTGAATAAAAATTAAAAACATAATTATGAAAAAAATTTCACAAAAAGACAAGAATAAGCTCGCTAAAAAGTTACTTAAATTTAAACGTAAAGGCTTAGTTTCTTATCGTGACTATTTAAAATCTCAACTTAAATCAGCCGACAATAAAAAGCGTTATAAAAAATACATTAAAGACCAATTAAAAAGCAACAAGAAAAAAATTGCAGCTATTGATTTGGAATTGTAGTATTACTTCAACTCAGCGTAGCAAGAACGGCAAAGTGGTACATATTTGTCTTTTTCACCTAAAACAACTGTAGCATCTTCATCTGATATCCGGTGTGAAAATCTCGCAGGTCCTGAACAAAACGTGCAAATTGAATTTAGTTTAATAATTTCGTCTGCCATGGCTAAAACTTTTGGCATTGGTCCAAATGGAATAGCTTTATAGTCTAAATCTAATCCTGCAGCAATTACAGTTTTGCCATCTTGAGCTAGTTTATTGCATACTTCAACAATCGAATCATCAAAAAATTGAATTTCATCAATAGCAATAACATCTGCATTTAAGTGGTAATCTAATATTTCAACCGGTCGTTTAACATTAAATGCTTCTGTTGCATCTTTGTCATGTGAGACAATGGTGTCATCCGAATATCTATTGTCGAACTTTGGTTTAAATACAAACACTTTTTTACCAGCATCTTTATATTCATTAATAACTCTAATTAATGTTTTTGTTTTACCAGAAAACATTGGTCCACAGATAACACGCATTTGAGCGTTCTTTTCAGATTGTGTAAACGTACTTTTTAGTGAGATTTTAACATCTCTTTTTTGAGAAATTTTCAAAGTGATTAGATTTTTACCAAATATATATTATAATTTTACGTAAACATACAAATTGTGAATAACTAAATAAAATGGGGAAAACTTCTTATCAATCAATCGACCAAATTGCAAAACATATTTCTGACCAAATTTCAAAACTTAATAATGGAGATTTGAATGTCTCAGATATTGATGAATTAACAGTTAATTCACAAGAATTATATGAAAGACTTGTTGTGATTAGACATAAAGCATTTGAAAAACTTGGAAAACCAGAAACTGCTGAGCCAACTATTGACACACCAATTAAAGAAACGGTAAAAGAAGTTGAAGAACCTATTTTTAACTTTGCAGACGAAACTAAAGCAGATGAAGAGCAAGAAGAAATGGCTTTTGATTTTAGCGAACCTATTGTAGAAGATTCAATCAAAAATGAGGCAGTTGCTGACACTGTTGAAGTTGAAGATGAAGCACCATCAATATTAAATGAAAAAATTAGTCAGTCAACAGCTTCACTTAATGATGCCTTTAGAGATCAAAAATCGGAATCTTTAGCAGATAAATTAAAGCAATCAAAAATTAAAGATTTAAAATCTCATATTGATATCAATAAAAAGTTCAGTTTTATTAGTAATTTGTTTAAGGGCAGTAACGAAAACTACAATTTGGCTATTAATCAATTAAATGATTGTGATAATGGAGACCAAGCTAGACTTATTTTAGCCGAGTTGTTAACTAAAAATAATTGGGAAGTAGAAGACGAAACAGTGACTAATTTTGTTGAAATTGTTGAAAGACGATTTATGTAAATAAAATAAAATCCTCCTACTAAAACCCAATAAAACTTAATGTTTGTCAGATTTTTTTGGGAGTATTGTGAGTTTTATCACTTTTTTAAGATAATTATTAACTACTTTTCAAAAAAATTCAGTCCGATTTTTATGAAAAAGAATAACATTAACCGTAAAGAATTTATAACTAAATCAGGTTTAACAATTGCAGCCGCAATTATAGGCTCAAAAATTGTTTTTGGTGAAAATTTACCAAAAGACATGGAACCTGTTGCAGTGGAAGAAAATAGTTTTGAAGGTGCAATACCAGGAAAAAGTAAAGAACTAATTATTTTAAATGATAAACCATGGAACGGAGAAACACCACCACATTTATTAGACCCAAAAATTACACCTGCAGATTTATTATTTGTACGTAATAACGGAATCCCTCCTACTAAAGTTGATCCAAAAACATGGACAATTACAATTGAAGGAGAGTCGGCTAAAACCACAAAAACATATACCATTGACGAACTTAAATCAAAATTTAAGCACTATTCATATCAATTAACTTTAGAATGTGGCGGAAACGGTAGAGGCGAATTTAATCCCTCAGCTAAAGGAAATCAATGGGGATTAGGAGCAATAGGTTGCCCAAAATGGACTGGTGTTAGGTTAAAAGACGTTTTAAATGATGTTGGTATAAAATCTGATGCAGTTTATATTGGCTATTACGGAAAAGATACGCATTTGAGTGGCGACCCTAAAAAAGTTGTGATTTCAAGAGGTGTACCGATCAAAAAAGCATTAGAAGATGAAGCGTTAATCGCTTGGTCAATGAATGATGCTGATATTCCTGAAATGAACGGATTTCCGTTAAGGGTTGTGTTTGGTGGATGGCCAGCATCAACATCAGGAAAATGGCTCAGTAAAATTGTTATCCGAAACAAAGTGCATGATGGACCAAAAATGGAAGGGTATTCGTATCGTGTTCCTAAAAATCCAGTTGCACCTGGTACAAAAGTGGCTGAAAAAGACATGAAAATCATTGAAGTCATGCCGGTTAAGTCTATTATTACCTTTCCTAAAACAGGAGCAATGGTAAAAGGCTCAAAGTCGTTTGAGGTAAGAGGACATGCTTGGGCAGGAGATTTATACGTTAAAGAAATGCACGTTTCAATTGACTTTGGGGTAACTTGGAAAAAATGTGAATTAGATGCTGCTTTAAATAAAAATGCTTGGCAACAATGGCGAACAAGAGTAAGCTTACCAATTGATGGTTATTATGAAGTGTGGGCACGCGCAACGGATTCAGAAGGACGAATGCAACCAATGGTTGTGCCGGGATGGAATCCAAAAGGATATTTAAACAATGCTTGCCATAGGGTTGCAGTTAAACGACATTAATTAAAAATAAATGGAAGATCAAATTCTCAAATTAGTGAATAGACTTGTCTATTTGTTTTTTTTCATACTTTTATTACCAGTTTTCTATTTTTATGGACCATTACTTTTCGAAAAAAATGAGGCAACCGTAGATGATATTGAATTGGTAGAATCAACCGAAAACGCTGAGATTGAAAATGCCGAACTAACATTAGAAAAAGGAACAATAGATCCCGAAAATGGATTAATTGTTGACGATAATTATAAATTAGTAGAGCAAAATTGTAGCGCCTGTCATTCACTTAAATTAGTTACCCAAAATAGAGCAACTGAAGAGGGTTGGAAAGAGATTATTGTGTGGATGCAAGAAACCCAAAAATTGTGGGATTTAGGTGAAAATGAACCTAAGATTATAACATATTTAGGGAAAAATTATGCACCAAATAAAAAAGGCAGACGACAAAACTTAAAAAACATTGAATGGTATGAATTATAAGATTTTTTTTAATCTTATTTTTCTACTTTTAAGCTTTGTGACTTATTCACAAGCTCCGAAATCAGAACATTTAATTTCAATACACGATTTTGAGAACTTTAATGATTCAATTTATACTTTAATTGACTTAAGAAAACCTAAAGAATACAAAAAGGGACATATTCCAAATGCCATTAATTTATGGCGCGCGCATATTGTTGATTCAACTTTAACGATTGGAGGAATGAAAATTTCACGTGATAGTCTTCAAGTTTTGTTCAGTAAAAATGGGATTAAATCAACTGATAAAATTATTATTTATGATGCAAAAGGAGATGTAGATGCGGCTCGTTTATGGTGGATTTTATTTAATTATGGTCATAAAAACTGTGCTTTATTAAATGGTGGATTAATCGAATGGGAAAATCAGAACAAACCCATTTCAACAAACATTTTTATAAAACAACCATCAAAATATACCTTTCCAAATAAACAAGATCAGTCATTAATGATTTCGTTTAATGACATGAAAAAAGTGGTTAAAGACTCGTCAGTTATTATTTTAGATACCCGATCTTTTGATGAATATATTGGTAAAACACTAAAAAATGGTGCTTATCGTAAAGGTCGCATTCCCCGCAGTCAATTTATAGACTGGAGTGATGGGGTAAGCTATAACGGCGACATGAAATTTAAGTCGATAAATGATTTAAAAACGATTTACAATTTTAATAATGCACCCTTAAACCAACCTATTGTTACCTATTGCCAGTCGGGAGTGAGGTCGGCACATACAACCTTTATTTTAACACAATTATTAGGGTTTACTAATGTGAGGAACTATGATGGCTCATGGATTGAATGGAGTTATCATTCAGAATTAGATATTGAAACAGGACAGCCAAAAATTGTTGAAAATGAATCAAAGCAAACTAAAGATTTTAGTCCTTGGGGCTTTGTGTTAAGTGGTGTTGTTTTACTAATTTTGGTTATCTTTATCCTTTACAGAAAAAAATGAAACAACTTTTATTATTCTCAGTTTTAAGTTTAAACCTCACCCTTTTTGCGCAAAAAGATTATGCAAAATCTATTTTAGACACTTTGTGTAGCGACTATTTTTCAGGCAGAGGTTATATTAATGATGGTGTTGAAAAATCGGCCGAATTTATTAAAAATGAACTTAAAAATATAGGGGTTTCAAATTTCCCGAATCAAAAATACATACAAAATTATTCATTTGGAGTAAATACTTTTCCGTTTGATTTAACCTTAAAATTAGACGATTCTGTATTGGTGGCTGGTCAAGATTATTTACTAAATGCCAATTCTGGAACAGCACAAGGAGATTTTAAAGTGATTGAAATTAATTCAAGTAATTATTTATCTGTAGAAACACAACCTTCAAATACCAATACTATTGTCGTTTTTAATTTTACGGATCTAAATCATAAAGACAGTGTAAATTATTTTTTTGGTTTAGCGGTCAAAACAGCAAAATATGCCCCAACAATTTGGGTTCAAAAAACTAAAATGATGTATTCTGTTGGCAGAAGGCATTATCCTTATCCAATGATTGTTGTAGATAAGAAAGCGTATTTTAAACCAAAAAATATCACCTTAAAAATTAATAATAAATACATTCCACAGTATAGTAACCAAAATGTAATAGGTTATATACCGCCAGCAAAAAAAGGATTGTTTCATCCCGAAAAATATGTTGTTTTATCAGCTCACTTTGACCACCTTGGAAAAATGGGACAAGCTATGTTTCCCGGTGCAAATGATAATGCAAGTGGTGTAGCCATATTGTTGTCAATGGCTAAATATTACGTCAAAAATCCATCAAAATATGGCATTGTATTTTGCTTTTTTAGTGGAGAAGAGGCTGGACTTGAAGGGTCGCGCTATTTTGTTGATCACCCCTATTTTAAATTAAAAAAAGTAAAATTTGTTTTAAACATTGACATTATGGGTGGGGCTAGTAAAAATATTACTGTAGTAAATGGGACAAAACACCCTAAAATATTTAATCAAATGGTACGTATCAATCAAACTAAAAATTACGTGACTGCCGTTAAAAAAAGAGGCGAAACATCAAACTCAGACCACTACTTTTTTTCAATGATGAATGTGCCTGCTTTCTTTATTTATTCAGGTGGAGAAGTAAAAAATTATCACGATATTTATGACACTGCAGAAAATACACCACTCACTAAATTTGATGAGGTACAAAGTTTATTAATTGAATTTATTGAGGAATTGTAGAATGTACTTAATTCTCTTTTAGTATTTACAAAGGTTTTACTTAGAATGATTCAAATTAAAGTAAAACACCACCATTTTACACACCTAAAACGGTTAAATTTAACGTTTGATTTTTATAGATGAGTGGCTTTTAAAATTGCTTAAACACCATTAAAATTCAGACAAACTAAATTTTAACATTTAAAATTAGGAAACCTTTTTTTTTTTTTTAGCATTGCAAAAATTATTTATTTTACAAATTTAAAAAAACGTTGTCTTATGAAAAAGATTAAAATGATTGCTTTATGTTTAGGTTTAAGCACTGCTACATTTGCTC
>Ga0316206_1002751_pt1 | contig 11135 bp, 8 predicted proteins | sample 6monthpyrite_MG_FD_204942 | JGI IMG/M metagenome (GOLD analysis project Ga0316206, IMG submission 204942) | Microbial mat bacterial communities from mineral coupon in-situ incubated in ocean water Damariscotta River, Maine, United States -... | ecosystem: Environmental > Aquatic > Marine >...
CATAGCGGTCCAGAAACGCGCGCCGCTGCGAGGTTTGTAAAATCGGCCGACGGTCTTGTGGCGCCTGCGGATGACGTGCCGCCAATTGCCGTTGCAACCGGCGCGGATTTGCAATGCCGACCGAGGCGGCCACCTGCAACAACTGCACCCGATGCCCCCCCGGAGAGACATTGATCTCTTCCGCCTCTGACACCTCGGGCGCGGGCAGCCCGATCTGTGCCAGCGCATCGGCAACAACATCCCCGCCCTGCAACCGGGCGCGTTCCATCACCCGGGGCACCAGCCGCACGCCGTCCGCGGCCTGCCAGGGCGCCAGCATAGCGGCAAAATCTGACCCGCTGCCGTCAAATTTCGCGATATAGTCGTCGATCGAGCCCAAAAACCGCCCGTTCTTGGATTTCTGCAGGAACATCGCCTCGATATAGCGATCCTGACGGCGCAAATAGACCAGCACATTCAGCCTCTGCGCGCCAAGGGCCGGCATCAGCCCGATCAGCGTCTCTGGCGTCATGCCATAAAACATCTCGCTGGAAATCAGCGCGTGTTTTTCGGGCCGAACCTCGATCTGATGGTTCAGCCCGTCGGCCAGCTCATTCAGCTCTGGCCGCGTGCGGTTGATGGCGATGGCCAGATCGTTGCTGGAATTCTTGCCCGGCGGGGTCAGATAGGCCAACCCCTGGTCCGCCAAAGATGCGCCATGGGTCTGAAGGTGTTTCTGCAACGAGGACGTGCCCGATTTCGGCGTACCGATATGCAGCCAGACCTCTTCAACCACCTCAGTCTACCCCGCCATCAGGTCGGGTACACGGGCAATTCGTTCAAGAATTTCATCCGTAATCAGCGCCGGCCCATCGGTCATGATCTGGCGGTTCAACAGGTTCAGATGCCGCGACAAGCCACGCATCTTGTCCGAGTTGATTTCTTCATAAAATTCTTTTGTATCGGGGCGTTGCAGCAATTCCCTGATCTTGGCGCGATGCGCCTTGGCGGCAGCCGCGACGCGGGTTTTCATGCCCTTCAGCTTGAGCAGCCGCTCATATTCCGCCCGCGCGCGCGGGATATGACGGTGGATGCTGTTGTCACGCTCCATGTTGAAATTCATCCGCAACCAATACGCCAACCCCTGATCGCGGTCGACATGGTTGACCCGGCCCCGGTCGCGCTTGACCACAAAACTTTCGGCGGAACGGCAGGCGTAATGGTTCAGTGTCACCAGATCATAACCCGCCGAATGGGTGCCAAACCGCCAGCCGTCTTTCAGGAATTTATCCAGCACCGGGCGCCCGCAACCATCGACCCACCGGATGTCGCCCACACCCTTGCCCGCATTCACCGGGCGATGCACGCCAATGCGGGTGAATTTGCCCGCCACATGCGGCCCCTTGGTGGAATAGAGCGACTTTACCGCCCAGGCCTGCACCGGGCTGGGGCAGAATTTCGGGGCGCAATACTCGAACTGCCCGGTGATGAAGCTATCTTTGTATTTCTCCACGTCACCATTACCGAACAGCCGCCACTGCATCGAAATCACATCGACCGGGCCCACCGCCTCGAACAGCGCGTCCAGCGTGCCATCACCGGTATGAATGTTCACAAACTCATCGACATCCGACACCATGACCCAATCGGCTTGCTGCACCTGCTCCATATCTTCAGCCGCACGCAGCGCGCCTTTTTGCGGGTTATGATCGCCGGGAACCTCAAGATACGGGTTGTCGCGTCGGGTCAGCACGCCATGTTCGGCCAGCTTGTCCAGCATCTCGACGGTGCCATCGTCACAATCATTGGTGAACACCAGAAAATCGGTGAACCCGATGGCGCGGTGATACGCGACCCATTCCAGAATAAAGGGCGCTTCATTTTTCATGCAGGTGATGATCAGACGTTTTTCTGCCATGTGTCCTACTCTGCCGCCTCTTTGCGTTCCGTTTCGGCCAACTGCTGTTGCAGTTTTTCCAGCGTGCGTTGGATATTACCCGCCTTGCGTTTCTTCAGTGTGTATTCGCAAATCTGGATCGCGCTGCGGATCTTGCCGCGCTTTTCCGCCTCCATCAAAAGGTCATGCTGGAACCGGGGCAGATCATTGCGTGCCCGGAACAGTTTGTAAAACAACTGCGGCGTCAGCGTGCCCCCGGCGGCCGAATACAGCAGATCCTTCATGATGTTCATCACCACAAAGGCATTGGGCAGCTGGTGCCCCATGAACGGCGTATGCAGCCAGGTGACATTATCGCCGGTCAGTCGGCTGACCTGATCGTAATCCGGTTTGTAATAGGGATCGGCAAGGATAAACACCTCTCCGGCGGTATCGAGCGTACCTGCGGCGTCGTTGAACCGTCCCTCCCAATCCAGTTTCTTGGTCCAGCCCCAGCGATCCTCGTTCGGCAGAACATTGCGGTTCAGTGTCGATTGCGGCGCGATGGCCAGCACATTGGACCCCGGCGCGCATTGCTGATAGACAAGTGCCGCGAACCCGCCCATCGAGGCGCCGTAAAACAGGATTTCGTCGAACTGGTCGAAAAAGCCCTGATCGCGCAAAGCCTCAAAACTGTCATGCACGAATTCCTGGCGGAACCAATTGCGCTGAACCCCCATGACGCCCAGCACCGAACAGCCCATATCCTGCCACAGGACCTTGAACCCCCAAGGCCAGCGCTGGCCCTCTTCGCGCGCGATGCTGATATTGTCGAACGACACCACCAGCCGCTTGGACCGGGGCGCGAACATCAGTGCATTTTCATCGCCCTCCCAGAAAAAGCCCCTGGATTGGCTAGCAAATTTTCGGGCATCACTGAATCGCTCATGCACAGGTTCCTGCGAGGCGCTGTCGGGCGGTGTGATCATGCGCAGCGCTTGCAACGGCGCCGCTGCAATCAGGGCCACACCGGGATTGTCAGCGCGCGGCGTCACCTTTACCGCAGCGTCTTGCGATTGCTCGGCGGCTTCAGCCTGTTTGGCGATGGTCAGCGCATCGGGGCGATCCGGCGTGATCAAATCGTCAAACAGCTGTTTGTAATCGGGGTTATCCAGCAGCGCGGCAATCCGGCCCTTATGCCATTTCACCGCATCTTTATGCAGCCTTCCCAGCACCTTATCCGCCATCAGCCCGTCCAGAACACCCTGCATCCGTGGCAGCCGCGCGTGAATCCGGTTATCGGTTTCGGTCGCATAGTTGCGCCGGGTCCAATAATCGATGCCCTGATCATGTTCGGTGTGGTTGATCCGCCCGCGTTCACGTTTCACCAGGAAACTTTCGGTCGAACGCAGGATGTAGTGGTTCAGCGTCGCCAGCCGATAACCAAGCGAGCGTTTGGTGGACCGCCAGCCATTGTTGGTCAGCAACATATCCGGCATCGCACGGCCCGAACCGTTGACCCAGCGGACTTGATCGGCCTCGTCATCCTCTATCCCAAGCGGACGATGCACGCCAATGCGGGTATACGGAGAGGTCTTGTGGAACATCGATTTGAACCCCCAGCCAAGGCGCGGCTTGGGAATGAATTCGGGCGCGCAATTGACGAATTGCTCGGTGATCGGGCGATCTTCGTAGTGTTGGATGTTCTTGTTTCCAAAGAACTTCCAGGTGAACGCGATCACATTGGGGTAGTTGCTGGCGCGGAACAAATCCTTGAACGTGCCCTCGCCACAGTGGATATTCACAAACTCATCCACGTCGATGGTCAGCACCCAATCCGCCTCGGCGTAGCATGGCTGTTTCAGCGCATCTTTCAGCGCCACATGTTGCGGTTTCTTGCCAGAGGCCGGATCCCACGGGTTGGAAACACGGGTGACATGGCCCAACTCATCCAGCCGATCAAGGATCTCATTCGTGTTGTCGGTACAGTCGTTGGTATAAACAAGGAAATGATCTGCCCCGATGGATTTGTGATAGGCGATCCATTCCAGAATGAAGGGACTTTCGTTTTTCATCGAGGTGACGATCAGGATATTGTCGTTCTTGATCGGGGTTTCGGGGTCTTTCAGATAGCCGGTCATGCCGCCTGTGCGACCCTCAAGATCATCAATCGCCTGCTGATATTCCGGTGATTGCTGCAGCCCCATCATCGGCATCTCTTTCAACGCGGCCGGAGGCGAGACGATTACATTTGGATTGTTGGATTGCTCGGGGGTTTCGTGCATCGCGTCCTTTGACTTTGCCGCGACCGCAGCGGCTTGTGCCGGGGTCGGCACTGGGGTTTGGCTGGTATCGGTCACCGGTTCGGGCGTGCCCCCGGTGGCCCAGCGGATCTCATCTGCAGACCCATCGACCATCGGATTGGCCTTGTCGGTGATCGCACCATAGCGCGCGGCGCGCCTGTGAAATTCGGCAACCCGCTCGGCCAGGGTGTGTGGCGGCAGCTTTGCACGTTGCTCTGCCTGGCTCCCGAATCCGGGGGGCGGATGATCGGGGATGATCGACCTGCAAGGGTCGACGCGATGGCGCAGCAGCGCCTGCCCCAGAAAGCCGTCGGGGGGCGGCAAGCCGTTTTCGTCGGTGACGATGCGCCGCCGAATGCGCCGATTCCACAGATGCACGCCATAGCACCCCTCGCCCAGTTGATCGTCGAGATCGACCTCGGGTGACAACAAATCACGCCGATCCTTGAAGCTGACCGGGAAAAAGGCTTTTTGCGGTTGAGCATGTTCGATTTCGCCGGTTTCCTTAAGGAAATAGGTCACCGCGGCCGGGCCCCAAACGCCCCATTCCAGTTCTGAAACATGTACCGGATTGCCCTTGGCATGGGCCTTTTCAAGCCGCGCGCGTTCATCGGGCTTGGCCCAGGGGGGGATCGGATATTCGGTCGAGCAAAGCTCGTTCAGGCGCTCCAGGGTTCGCGAAGAACTGGGCAGGCCAAGAACCGCGTTGCAGACCAGCTGCCCGGTCTTTTCCCAACCAAACACCCACTCATCCTTAAAATCCCAGGGCTGCATGCACAGGATATCTGCATCAATCCAGATCATGTGTTCCTTGGCAATCATCCGGTAGCGGAACGCGTCGGCATGCACTGCGGGTGATCCGGATTTCTTGTGCCGGATGAAATTGGTTTGCGGGAACAGTACATTGGCGTCCATCACCTCAATACCCTCGGGTACACCGGAGACCTCGCCGTAGGTGAACAGCACCGTGCGATGGCCGAAATCGCGAAACGAGATCAGGCAAAGCTGTTCAAGAAAACTAAGGCCGCCGCCGATCCACAGCGAAGCCACAGTCGGAAGCGCCGGATCAATCGCCCGACGTTCCAGCGGCGCGGTGCCAAGCTGAGATTGCGGCACGCGACCTGGCTGTATCTGCGGCGACACGACGGGCCGGTCGGCCTTTTTGCCACCGCCCGGCGCAGCGGCCTGCGGTTTGGGCACTGCCGATACCGCGGTTTTTCTGGGCTTTGCACCCTCGATTATTGGCGCGGCAAGCGGGTCGATCCCGTGCCGATCCAATGCGCGGCTCAGGAAACTGTCTGCCGGAACCACGCCATCAAGGGCACCCACGATCCACCGGCTCAGCCGCCGGTTCCACAGATGCACACCAAAGCTTTCTGAAACGGTCTCGTCGACCGCCTGCCCCGGCACCAGCAGATCACGGCGCTGTTTGAACGACACCGGGCAAAACGCTGATTCCGGCATCACATTTGATATCTCGTCGGTTTCCCGCAGAAAATGCGTCAGCCCGCGTGATCCCCAGATGTCGAGTTCGCGATCACCAATCGGCACCACCGATGCATCATCATCCCAAGGTAGCGCCACCTTATCTTTTCGGCAAAACCCGTTAAGCTTTGTCAACGCCTTGGAGAACCGCGGCAGACCCAGCACCGCCCCCGAGACAAGACGGTTTTCGACTTGCCAGCCGAACACCCATTGATCGACGAAATCGAACGGCTTCAGGCACAACATGTCAAGATCGACCCAGACGACATTCTGCACTTCGAGCATCCGGTGACGAAACGCATAGGCATGCGGCGCAGGAGAGCCGGTGGCACTGTTCAGCAGGATATCATCGCGCGGATAAATCAGGCGCGCATCCATCAACTCGACACCCTCCGGAACGCCTGCCGGATCGGAATCATAGCTATACAGCACCACCCGATGGCCGTGATCGACAAAGGACGTCAGACAAAGCTGATGGATAAAGCTCAATGGGCCGCCGACCCAAAGCGAGGCGACAATTGGCAGTGACATACAGACTACACTCTCATTCCTGCTCGGCCGTTCATCGTGACGGCACTGACCGCTCTTGTTTATCGGGCCCAAATCACTCGAATTCGTGAAAATAGCCCGGTTTTTTTGTGAATCTTCGCCCACAAGCGGTTAAAAAACAAGATATGTTCGACAGTAAACGTAGTTAATTTCCCCTGTCTGCCGCCAAAACGCGACATTGGAGCCGCAGATGTCAGCGCCAGAGCGGATCGTGAGGGATGCCGCAATCTTTCATACGCAGCAGGCCGCCCCAGGGGACGGCCACGCGACAGGTTTGATTTTTGTGGTTTTTCGGGTCGCCCCTACGCCCGAAATGGCGCAAATACCAACAGGCCAAAGATCTGATCCGGCCGATTTGATCTTGCGGGGGCGCGCAATGCGCGCCGCTTTGTGCCCCCCATGACCGCCTTCGGCGCCACGGGGCCCGCCGCCCAGACGTCAGCCCAGTGCAAATTCAGCTGTGGCCAAGGCCCGTGATATAGCTGCGCACCAGTGCATCGCGGTTCAGACCACGGTTGGACAACTGGTTTTCAGACATCGCAAAAAGCTGCTCAAAGCGGTGGGCTTGGGTCAGGTTGCGGACGACGGATTTCAGGGTGGCGAACATATCGGGGGCTCCTCGGGGCGGTGTTCTAGTTGTTCATCTTCTGTGGGGTGTGTGGCGTGCAAATAGGCAAATGTGTACTGCTGATGCGGCATTACCGGGTTGCACCGGTTGCATGGCTCGGGTGCGCTTCGCGTTGACAGGCTGATAATGCCCCGCCTAGGCTTCACGAGTTGATTGAACGGTATTTTCAAAAAATCACAGGCGGGCGACGACCCGCCAATTTTAGGGGGGGGACATCTAATGAACAGGATTTCAGCCGTTGCCATCTGCATGATGGTCGCGGGCGCGGCAAACGGCGCGCCCAGCGTCGAGCGTGGTGAATATATTGTGCGCGGCCCCGGTGGCTGCGGCAATTGCCACACGCCCAAGGGGCCCGACGGGCCGTTAATGAACCAGGAACTTGGCGGGCAGTTGGTTGAAAAGAACAAGCTTTTCACCGCTGTCGCCGCCAATCTTACCCCCGCCGGCCGCAGCGCCAATTGGTCGGACGCAGAATTGGCCCGCGCCATCCGCGAGGGGCTGCGCCCGGATGGTTCAATTATCGGGCCACCGATGCCATTCACGATGTATCGCGGGCTGGGCGATGATGACCTTGCGTCAATCGTGATGTTCCTGCGCACGCTGGCGCCTGTCGAAAACGACCCTGGCGAATCTGCCTATAACATCCCCCTGCCCCCGGCCTATGGGCCACCGGTCGACACCGTTCATGCGCCAGAGCAGGGTGTGACCGTAGAATACGGCGCCTATCTGGCCGGGCCGATCAGCCATTGCATGGAGTGCCACACGACATTTGGGCCGCAGGGCCCGATGGTCGACACCGATCTGGGCCGTGGCGGGTTTGAATTCTTCGGTCCCTGGGGCGTCAGCGTTGCCGCCAACATCACCAGCCACGCCGATGGCATCGTCAATTTCTCTGACGCCGAACTGGCCGCAATGATCACCAAAGGTCAGCGCCGGGGCGACGCGCCGATGCTGCCGCCGATGCCCTATGGCCATTTTTCGCAGCTGACCGCAGACGACCTGGCCGCGATAATCCTTTACCTGCGCAGCCTGCCCCCGCTGCCCAGCAAGGGCTGACACTCTGGCCGCCCAAATTGCCGATGTGTCCATGTTCATTTCCCTTTTTCTTGGCGCCTTTCGAAGAAGCAAAATTTGCCCCAAAACCACAACACAGGCCCACCACGACAGACCCAACATGACAGGCCCAACATGACAGGCCCACAGTGTTTTGGTGGTCATGGTCAAAGGCGAGCATGGATGCCGACGTATCTTGAGCCAGAGTTTAAAATTTTGCCGCCGCCGGATGGTCTGCATGCCAGTATATGCGCATGGCGTGGCAAAGGTTTCGACCTGGATCGGAGCGCCCGTAAATACTCATTCAGCCGAATTCACAGATCCCCGGCCTGGTTGTTGTCTTCATGGAGGTCAGCGGAACACCTGTAGAACAGGTGGAAATCGACCGCAGCATCTGCAAAGAAGATATCCGGCGCCACCCGTCGGTGGAGCTGAAGCGGGATTTCAAGGCTGGCACTTTTATGGCGGCTGTGTCCGGGCGGGGGGGGACGTGGGCCGTGTTCAGGGCTCATCCTCCAGCCGTTTCTGATCACGCGCCTGCATAGATATTGAAGCTATTGGCGGAACGTCATGCGCCCGCCCTTCATCGATGTATTCAGCGCTGAAGACAGGACGCAAATGACGACGAGGCGCAGATTTCCGGGCAAGTTCAGGGTGGTCGTGGCGCTTGAGACGCGTCGTGGCGACAAGACTGCGCAAGAGATTGCCGCAAGGCACAACGTTCATCCGACGCAGGTGACCGCTTGGAAACGGCGGGCAACCCACATTTTGTGCAGTGACACCACCGACAACCCTGTGCGGCGCAGAGTCCGCTATCTGGTCGCGACCATGCCCAGACCATCCATATCCCGCGCGCGCGTCTCAACCCATTCCACTGTGTTTGGCACGCCACGACCGGCACATTCCATAGCGGCCCGGATGTTTGGGGGGTGTTTGCGATATCCACCCGCATCGGCCTCAATCCGCGCGGCGAACCCGCTGGATCAACCGCGGAGCAAACACCCCCAGCGCCGCACCCACGGTCAAAGATACCGCCCCACCACTGGTCATCAGCCAGGCCAAAACCGCCGCCGCCACCAAACACAGCGCCAGTGAAAACGCGCGCAGTTCCACCGCCGCCAATGGCGTCTCGGCCATCGCAGCACTTTCCAGACCGCGCGTGACATAAGGCTCGGCGTAAGGCGCCGCAGCGCCTGCCAGAATGCCCAGAACCAATGTGCCGAACATGATGCCCTCCATAAAAATTTTCCACGCGAGCCAAGGCGCGAGTCGGGGAAAGCCTAGCATGCGCGCGGCGAAATGCACGCCTGCCGGCGCGCAGGGGCCATTTGTCGGTGGCGCGGCCGACGCGATTTCGCTATTTCAGGCACCGATGACCAATATTTTGACCCTCCTCCGCCCCGATGACTGGCACCTGCACCTGCGCGATGGCGCAATGCTGCGTGCCGTTCTGCCCGAAACCGCACGCGATTTCGCCCGCGCCATCATCATGCCCAATCTGGTGCCCCCTGTGGTCACCGGGGCCGATGCCATGGCCTACCGCGACCGGATACTCGCCGCCCTGCCCGAGGGCAGCCGGTTTGCGCCGCTGATGACGCTGTATCTCACCGAAACCACCGATCCCGCCGATGTCGTTGCCGCACACGCCAGCGGACTGGTGAAGGCGGTAAAACTCTATCCCGCCGGGGCCACCACCAATTCAGCCTCAGGTGTGGCCGATTTCGACAAGGTGCGCCCGGTGCTGGAAAAGATGACCGAGATCGGCCTGCCGCTTTGCGTGCATGGTGAAGTGACCGACGCGGATATCGACATTTTCGACCGCGAGGCGGTGTTCATCGACCGCGTGCTTGACCCAGTGCGCCGCGCGACACCGGGCCTGCGGGTGGTGATGGAACATATCACCACCAAGAACGGCGTCGATTATGTCGCCGCCCAAGGCCAATACATGGGCGGCACCATCACGACACACCACCTGGTGATCAACCGCAACCATATCCTGGTGGGCGGAATCAAACCGCATTATTACTGCCTGCCCGTCGCCAAGCGCGAGGAACACCGCCTTGCCCTGCGCGCCGCCGCCACCAGCGGCACGGGGCCGTTCTTTCTGGGCACCGACAGCGCCCCGCACACCGATGCGCTAAAGGAACAGGCCTGTGGTTGCGCGGGCTGTTTCACCGCCACCAACACAATGTCGATCCTCGCCGAGGTGTTCGAACAAGACGGCAAGCTTGACCGGCTTGAGGCGTTCACCTCGCTCAACGGCCCCGCCTTTTATGGCCTGCCCGCAAATGACGACACCATCACCCTTACCAAAGGCGCCCCCGTCAGCTACCCCGCCAAGATCGACTGCGCCGACGGCCCCGTCACCGTCTTCGATCCCGGCTACCCGCTGCATTGGCGGGTGTCGTGATCTTCTTCTGGCCAGAAATACTCCCGCCGGAGGCATAATTGTCTAACACGCCAACCACAGGTCCGCCCCATGATCCCCTCTTCCTTCCCCGACAAAGCTGAAATCGCCCGCCTTTCCGCCCGGATGCTGCTGGAAATTGGCGCCGTGCATTTCAACGCACGCGAACCCTATATCTATGCCTCCGGCCTGCCGGGACCGACCTATATCGACTGTCGCAAGCTGATCTCTTTCCCACGTATCCGGTCGACGCTTATGGATTTCATGACCGTCACCGTGATGCGCGAGGCGGGGTTCGAAGCGTTTGACAATATCGCCGGGGGCGAAACCGCCGGCATTCCCTTTGCCGCGCTGGTGGCCGAACGTTTGGCGCTGCCAATGACCTATGTGCGCAAAAAACCAAAAGGATATGGCCGCAATGCCCGCATCGAAGGCGCGATGGGCGAAGGCCAGCGCGTGCTGCTGGTCGAAGACCTGACAACCGATGGCGGCAGCAAGCTGTCCTTTGTCGACGCCATCCGCGAAACCGGCGCCAGCTGTGGCCATACGGCGGTCATTTTCTACTACGACATTTTCCCGGGAACCGAGAAAACACTGGGCGATCACGGCATCCAACTGCATCACCTGTGCACCTGGTGGGACGTGCTGGCCGAGGCCAAGGCACAGGGCAGCTTTGACGCTGAGACCTTGAACGAGGTCGAGACGTTCTTGAATGATCCCCGTGCCTGGCAAGAAACCCACAGCACGGACTGACCGATCGCGGGCGCTGCCCTGAGCGGGTGGTTTCGAATTGCTTCGCAATCCGACGAACCGGGGGGATTTCATCCCCCCGGACCCCCCTGAGGATACTTCCAA
>Ga0316206_1002754_pt1 | contig 11115 bp, 9 predicted proteins | sample 6monthpyrite_MG_FD_204942 | JGI IMG/M metagenome (GOLD analysis project Ga0316206, IMG submission 204942) | Microbial mat bacterial communities from mineral coupon in-situ incubated in ocean water Damariscotta River, Maine, United States -... | ecosystem: Environmental > Aquatic > Marine >...
AGGAAATGGTTGATAGTATTGCCAAAATGAGCTCCCAGAGCATGGAGCTTGTAAATTCACTTAATCTAATTAAAGGCGACTACACCGAAGTACTTAAACTACTAGACGAAATGGATTCAATTAGCGCTCAAACAAATTTACTAGCATTGAATGCAGCCATTGAAGCAGCGCGAGCAGGTGAACAGGGCCGGGGATTTGCGGTTGTTGCTGATGAAGTTCGTTCATTATCTCAACGTAGTCAAAGCTTTAGCGACCAGATACGCACGCAGTTTAGTAACACTGTAAATACCATCGATCTAGCTAGTACCCAGGTTGGTAAAATGGCATCTACTGACATGAATTTAACAATGAGCAATAAAAGTCATCTTGATGATATGATGCACGAAATTGAATTAAAAAATGAAGATACTGCCAGACAGCTCGCTGCTATTTCAAATGTTTCTGAACTACTAAACAAACATGTAGGTCTGGCAATTCAATCGCTGCAGTTTGAAGATATGATTACCCAGTTAACTGATCATATAAATAAACGACTCAATCGACTAAACACACTGGATAGCGCAAACCAGGCAGTTACTGCAGCGCTTAATGACTCCAGTACTAATATCACGATTATTAATCAGCAGCTTATACCCGCACTAGAAAATATTTTATCTAAAGCAGAGTCTGAATCAACAGAAACAGACCATAACCCAATACATCAAAAATCAATGAACGGCGGTGGAGATGTTGAGCTATTTTAATTATAGACTGCCACGCTATACAATTACAGATCAAGCCTTTATTAATAAAAATAAAAATAAAAAATATTATATTAAACTCGTTCAAGCACTGCAGGATTTAACTTTTAACACGCTATTAGTCGGAGTCATTAATGAGCAATATTTTAGTAGTAGATGATGACAAGTCCATTCTAGTTTTTATTGAACAGGCACTATCCGAATCTCATCAGGTATTTACAACCGAAACTGTAGCAGGTGCAGAAAAAATATCTAATACAAACTCAATAGATTTATTGATAGCCGATTTGGTTATGCCAGAAAAAAATGGTATCGATATGATAATGGAATTTCGAAAAATTCATCCCGAAATAAAGATCCTGGCCATATCTGGTGGTGGTGGAATAACCGGTCGTTTTGATTACCTGCCGATTGCAAAACTGGTAGGCGCAGAAGAAACCCTGAAAAAACCTTTTTCAATTAGTGAACTAAGAACAAGTATCGATACGATTCTTAACTGTGACAAGTAAAATCGAGAATGACTGACCCCAACAAGATTGATATCGAAATACTAGAGCAAATATATAACTGCTCTACAATTTGTATTTTTGATGAAAATTTTTCAATCATATACAGTAATACTAATTTCAACCAGCTTACAGGCTACATGGAAAATGATTTAATTGGAAAAAGCCTGTTACAGATAAAACATCAGGATCAATCAAATAGCATTTATGAGTTTCTAACTAAAACTCTAAAGAAAGGTGAAACCTGGAAAGGCGAACTACAACTTACCCATAGAACGAAACCACTTATCTGGCTAGATACATCAATAAAGCCTGTACTTTCAAAACACAGAAAAAATCGTTATATCGCAACATTTATCGATGTAAGCCAAAGAAAGCAGCTGATAGACAATCTCAAGCAAAGAGCTCATCACCAGAGTCTTATTGCTATTCTTGGACAAATATCACTTAATAACATTCCGATTAAAGACCTGCTTGAACAAGCATTATCTGTAACATGTGGTTCATTAAAAGAAAAAACAGGATTGGTTCAGGAAATATCTGTTAATCGTGAAAGTGCACTTGTATGCACTGCTTATAACGCTTCTCATATATTAGCCGGAAAAACATTTTTAGAAATAAATAACAACAATATGCTGGAGTACACACTTCATACTGATCGGCCTGTTATTTCAGAATCTATCAATGATGAAAAACGTTTTTTAATACCGCAAGAGTACACACAGGAGGGCATAACTTCAGCTGTCAGTTTATTAATTGGCGACAAAAGCCAGCCATTCGGAATTTTTACTTTACTTTCTGACAAACCTCAAAAACTCAATATAGATGAAATTCATTTCTTACAATCCATCTGCAATATACTTGCTGAGGCAATCAACAGAAAAAACATGGAAACAGCTCTAAGACATGAGCAGGAATTATCAAGAAATTACCTTAATGTAGCAGAAGTTGTTTTTATTGTTCTGGACACACAAGAAAAAATATTGCTTGCCAACAATCACGCTGCCTCAATACTTGGGTACTCAAAGGATGAGCTGACAGGTATTAACTTATTAGATGTTTTTATACCTGAAAAAATTAGAAAAACGGTTCGTAATAATTTTAAAAAAATGCTGAATAATGAAAAAGTCCCAGAAGACCTGTTAAGCGCACATGGAAATGTAACACCGATAATTAACAAACAGAATGATATTCGCTTTATAAGATGGAAGAGCACACCAATATTAGATGATCAGGGCAATGTAAATTCTATTTTATCTGCAGGTGAAGACATCACTGATATACTAGAGCATGAAAATGAACAGAAAAACCTGCAAAAACAATTACATCAGGCACAGAAAGTAGAAGCTATAGGTATGCTTGCGGGAGGAATTGCACATGACTTTAATAATATACTGGCCAGTATTTTAGGTTTTTCAGAACTGGCACTTGAAAATATTGATAATAACAACCAAAAACTTTATGACTACCTTACTCAAATACAAAATTCTGGCATTAAGGCCCGAGACATAATCGCTCAGTTACAAAGCATAAATTTACAGGATGAAACACCCAACAACCCCATTCTACTGCCTACATTATTAAAAGGTACTTTGCAGATGTTACGCTCCGCATTACCTGCATCAATAGATATGCAACTTAATATTAATAACGATGCACCTGCTGTTAATATTAATGCTTCCAAATTTAATCAAATGATCATGCACTTGTTGACCAACTCTAGAAACATACTTAAAGGAAAAGGTTATATAGAAATAAACCTGTTTTTAAAAGAGGTATCACAGAAAACCTGTTCTAGCTGCAATGAAATTATAAGTGGAGAATATGTCATTATAGAAATCAATGATGATGGCCCCGGCATGGATAGGAAAACACTCACGGAACTATTTTTTAATAATAAGAAAAACATAAATACAGGTCTACCTTTTGTAAGTCACGTAATTCATAATGCTCAGGGACATTTGATTATTACTGATAGCCATTTGGGTAACGAAGTCAACCCTGGAACCAGTATAAAAATATTATTTAAAATTGCAAAACCTATTTCACTCAGTGAGCAACGAAAAAAAGAAGATATAAATTTTTCTAACGTTCGTAATAAACGCATAATGATTATTGATGATGAAAATAGCGTTGCTTCATATATGGGTGAATTATTTAAAGGCGCCGGATTTGTTACTAGCGTTTTCTGTGACTCAGTTGAAGCACTAGAAACTTTTAAAAGCAAACCTGATGATTTTGACTTGATCGTGAGTGATCAAACTATGCCGGTAATTACCGGTGATATTTTAGCCGGCCAGATGCTTGATATAAGGCCCGGGTTGCCCATTATCATCTGTACTGGACATAGCGACTTACTAGATGAAGAAAAAGCTAATAGACTTAATATACAAGCATTACTTAAAAAACCTGTTGATTCGGCTGAATTACTTCATACTGTTGTAAAACTACTTAGCAGGACTGACTGACTGGTTGATTAATTATTCAACTCAATTCATATATAAGAATTTAAAGTAGTTATTACACGTATACACCTAAGCAAAGATACTCACGCCTGAATTCACATCCATATCAACAACAATTTCCTGATTTATCTCAGCAGATACAGCGCTATCATTTACTACATCCGAGCCGTTTTCCACATCACTATTCTGTTGGGAATCTGTATTCGCCTGTTTTTGTTCTGACTGAGTTGATACATTCGCATCAGATAAATTTAATCCCTGCTGTTCCAACATCTCTTTTAGTCTTGGCATAGCTGCATCAATAGCATCACGAACCGGTGCGTGCTGAGTAACAAAACTTATATTTGCATTATCATCATTCATCGTCAGTTTAATTTCCATCGGTCCGAGATGGGCGGGATTAAGTTTAATATCAGCCTGCTGAAACCCACCTTTAATCATATACGATACCTGCTGTGTCATTTGCTGTGACCAGTTAGGGTTTTGTATATTTGTAGCTATTGATGTAGTTAACGTATTACTTAATGGTGTAGAACTCGACAATACATTACCTGAATCTACAGCAAGTGCATTTGATATATTTTGTACTGATACATGACTAGCCGAGATAGCCGTAGTCAGCGGAACTTGCTGCATTCTAGTTGACTGGGTTATAACATCAGCAGTCGGCATTTCACCCATAACTTTACTATATTTTGCATCTTGAATATTTGCTTTCTCAGATAAGATAGAGGTTAAGTTAGAAGGCACAGTAACGGCTTTAGCTGTGCGTACATCTGCATTAATTAAATCTGAATTCTGATTTGTCGATGTAAGTGGTGTTTTATTAATAAGATCACTGATTCTCTGTGAGTTCATTTCCACATCAGATACTGTGCCCGGTACTGTAGGGCTTGTCTTCACAGAAGTTTCAGCTGATATAGCTTGTTGAAGCACTGTAGATACTGGCGCTGGCACAGTAGAGTTAATATTAGAAAGCGGCAAAGCACTGCCAGTTTCCGGCAAATTAACGGCAATAAATGGGTTTGTAACATCGTCAGTCTGACGACCACTCAATGAATCTTGTTGCTCCTGCGTTTCAACCTCTTTGTCACCTGCAACGTCTGCTTTTATATTGTTTGTTTCAGTATCGCTATCCCGCTCACCATTAACCTGATCACTTTCATTTGAACGACGAGCATCATCTTGATTTTTATCAGTTTTTTTAGTTTCTTCCTGAGCTTTTACCTGTTCAATTTGCTCATCAAACTGATCTTTAAACGGTTTATCATGCTTCAAATCAATCTCATCATTTTCTTTAAAATGAGCTTGTTTATCAGTCGTTTTTTGCATTTTTGGCGTCGTGTTTATATCGAATTGTTGCCGTAATTCCATAGTCCACCTGTAGCAGGGTTGATTGTGTTAGATATACAGGAGCAAATGGCGGGCCAACATTTGAAAGCAGCTTATAACGGGGACTACCTTTTAGGCCTACTTGAGAATTCGTCCTGCTCCTTCTGCTCAATTCTTGCTTCTATCTGAGCTTCCTGTATCTGGTATTTTACAATCACTGCGTCGAGAGCCTTGCTTCGTGAGCGGGTTTTAAGCCAGTTTAATTTCTGTTGTTCACATTGTTGTTTTTTATTAACTATATTGATACGAGCCTGGTCAATACTTTGATTAAGTTTATTTAGAAACACCTGATAATCTCGTAACTGAATAGCGTTTAAACTGACACTGACACGCCCATTGTTATACTCACTACGGTACTCAATTAACTGCTCTAACTGAAGTTGTGCATCAACCACGGCCTGTTGAGCAACCACAAAAATTTGCACTGCCTGCTGCTGCAGCTGATCTGCGTGTTTTGCTATAGGCTTAATTCGTTTAGATCGCATAAAACTTATTCTTGAGTCTCAACTTAATTAAAAGCATATCAAGGCAGACATAATATCCTGCGACGATTATTTTCTAAGATTTAAAAATCATTAACTTCTGCTTGAGCAGGCTGACTTGCCGAAGCTATCAACTGATCGAGCATCTGTTGACTTCGTTGAAATGGCACAGCTTCATTCATACTTTGACACATAAACGCCTGAATTAGAGGCTGCATTGCAATCGCTTTATCAATTTCAGCATTTGTACCCTGTTGATAAGCTCCAACATTAATCAGATCTCGGTTTTGCTCATATATTGAGTATAGTTGTTTTATCTGCTGACTTTGTTTCAATTGATTATCGGTGGTTACCATCGGCATAACTCGACTTACCGAAGCCTCCAGATCAATAGCCGGGTATTGCCCCATGTCAGCCAGCTGACGTGACAGTACAATATGTCCATCAAGAATACCCCGCGCGGCATCGGCGATCGGATCATTATTATCATCACCTTCAGTTAACACCGTATAAAAAGCCGTAATCGACCCCTGGCCCGCCTCTCCATTACCCGCTCTTTCAACTAACTGCGGTATACGTGCAAACACTGAAGGTGGGTAACCTTTTGTTGCTGGAGGCTCAGATATTGATAAACCAATTTCACGCTGCGCCTGCGCAAAACGCGAAAGAGAATCCATTAGTAACAGTACTTTCTTACCCTGATCGCGAAAGTATTCAGCGACACTGGTCGCTAACATCGCACCATGAATTCGCACCAGGGGTGATGAGTCTGCTGGTGCAGCAACAACACAGGCACGTTTAATTCCATCCGGACCTAATATATCCTGCACAAATTCTTTTACTTCCCGTCCCCTCTCACCTATCAGACCAACCACAATGACATCGGCTTCGGTATATTTTGTCATCATGCCTAACAAAATACTTTTACCGACACCCGTACCGGCAAACAAACCCATACGTTGGCCTCGACCGACTGTAAGCAAAGAATTAATTGCTCGCACACCTACATCCAGAGGTTGCTTAATGGGGTCTCGCATTAAAGGGTTTATGGGTTTACCCGCCAAAGGCATATTGGCAGATAAATCATGATTTACTTTTATAGGTCCTTTGCCATCTAACGGGCGACCTCTTCCATCAATAACTCGCCCTAAAAAACCATCTGAAATTTCTATTGAACTTGAATGACCGACAGGAATAACTTTTGCATTTGGAATTAAACCACGGCTTTCACCCATTGCCATTAAATAGGTTTTATCTCCTGAAAAACCAACTACTTCAGCTTCAATACAGTGATTGCCCGGAGCAATAATATTGCAACTGGTACCGACTGCAGCTTCACAACCAACTGCTTCCAGAGTTAAACCCACCATACGGGTTAATCGTCCTTCAACAACAGGTTCAGGTGCTGTTATTCTAGATTGTTTTTTTGCCAGGTTATCTACCCAGCGCTGAAAATAATCACTCTGTTGCAACATGTTTATTCAACATCCTGATGCAGATTAAGTTGATCAACTAACTGTTGAACTCTATTTTCAACCGTTGAATCAATATGCGATGTGCTTGACTCAATAATGCAGCCACCCTGTGTAATTGAATTATCCGCTACACACTTCCAGCTTTGCTCTGCAGTATTGATTTCTGCCTGATTTAATAAAGCAATGTCTGCTGAATTTAAACGCACCTGAATATCTCGTGATTTAACGGGTAAATATTCTAAGGATTGATGCACCAAGTTTTGAATATGTTCTGCATCCAGCTTACATTCTTTTTGCAGTAATAAATTTGCCAGCAAAATTGCCATATCAGCTAATTGATGTTCTACCTGCTTATCTACTTCATTTAAAGGTTGTTGTAGAAAATTAAAAATATTCTGTAATTTACCTGCCTCTTTCAGCCCCTGCTTTAAACCTTCGGCATGACCCGCTGTTACTGCTTCGTCATATGCCTGTTTCTGTAACGCTTCAATCTCTTCAACAGTTTGCGGGCGTATAGCTTCATCATGCATACCTACGATCTTGCCCGATAACTCAGGTGGCACGTAATGCTGGATATCACTTTCAGGAACTGTAAATCGACTAGTCATATAAAATAATTTCCTGGAGGTTAAACCATTTCCTCGGCACCACTACCACCAAGAACAATATCACCTTCATCAGCCAGACGCCTTGCTGTACTAATAATGTCTTTCTGTGCAAGCTCTACTTCACTTAAACGAACAGGTCCTCGTGCCTCCATATCTTCACGTAACATTTCAGCGGCACGTTTAGACATATTCTTAAGTATCTTCTCTTTAAGGCCTTCGTCGGCACCTTTAAGAGCAAGCGTTAAACTATCAGTAGACACTTCTCGAAGTAACGCCTGAATTCCACGATCGTCTACATCGTTAAGATTATCAAATACAAACATCAATTCAGAGATACTTTCCTGCATATCCTGATCATGCTCTGCAATTGAATCCATTATGGCGCTTTCAATGGAAGACTCCATAAAGTTAAGAATATTGGCTGCCGTTTTAAAACCGCCCATACTGTTTTGACTAACATTCTGGCTACCGGAAAACTGTTTTTCCATAATCTTGTCTAATTCCTGTAATGCAGCCGGAGGAATACCTTCTAATGCTGCGACTCGCATTAAAATATCCGGACGTGCACGTTCAGGTAACATTTTCAAAACTTCTGCTGACTGGTCTGGCTCAAGATAAGATAAAACAATAGAAATAATTTGCGGGTGCTCTAATCTAATCACTTCCGCAACCGATCGTGCATCCATCCACTTTAAAGACTCTAACCCTTTATTACCACTACCCAGTAATATACGGTCAATCATGTTATTGGCTTTATCCTGACCTAATGCATTAACCATCATTTCGCGAATGTAATCTTCCTGACCTATACCTACTGATGTCTGATTACTGACTTCAGAAATAAACTCATCCATAACATTAGACATAGTCACCTTATTCACATTTTCCAGGTTAGCCATTGCCGCACCCAGACTCTGCACCTCTTTAGGGTTCAAATGTTTTAAAACTTCCGCAGCATTTTCCGAGCCCATAGCCATGAGTAAGACAGCTGCTCTTTGTACACCGGTTAATGATAAATTAGTTTCTTCAGCCATTATTTTATGTCTTTATGATTCTGCGCCAACCCAGTCTTTAACAACATTAGCTACTTTCTTAGGGTCCTGCTGTACCATTGATTTAGCAAATTCTATTTTTTCATCCGAGTCACTGGGTAATGGAATAGATTCATCTTGATGCTCAAGTTGAGCAACACCGCCTTCTCCACCACCTGCTCGACCAGCTCCTCCTTCGCCATCAGCCCCCTGACCGGAAGCTAGCACCGGTGTTGGCGGCACATACGATGTTAAACCTTTAATCGATGGTTTTAATATTGTGAAAATCACGATTAATATAAGTATAAACGGCCATATCCATTTTAGCGCGAATTGTACCCATTTATTATCCATTATGGATGGCTCAGGTAAGGCTTCTATTGCTTCCAGTGGCGTGAATGAAGCATTAATTACATTAACCAGATCACCGCGTTGTTCATCAAAACCAACTGTCTGTTGAACAAGACTTGTCACCCTGGCAATTTCATCGTCTGTTAATGGCGTTCGTGTTGACTCGCCATCCTCCACAACAATACGATCATCCACTAAAACCGCTACCGTAAGGCGCTTAATAATACCGCTGTTTTGACGAGAATGGCGAATAGTACGATCTACTTCGTAATTTTTTACTAAATTATTATTAGAATTGGTCGGTGCTTTAGTAAGGCCACCCTGGCCGACACCACCTGCACCTTCAACCAGCTGACCACCCTCTGGTGGTTGATTGGCTAAAGCACCTGGAACACCACTCCCATCTCTGTTATCAAAGCGCCTGGAACTTGAAGACTGTTCACTGCGCAATGTTTGATTAGCATTATTATATAATTCTTCTGTGCTTTCCTGTTGCGTGAAATCGATATTGGCATTAACAGTGGCACGCACCTTACCAGCACCAATAATAGGCTCTAGCAAGTGCTCTATACGTTGCTCAAAATCACGTTCAACCTGTCGTGAATAATCATACTCACGTCCTGTCATAGCGACACTACCTGACATATCGCCAGACGATAATAAATGACCATTCTGGTCAACTACGGTTACATTTTCGGCGCTCAAATTAGATATGCCTGATGCAACCATATGAATGATCGCGTTTACCTGACCTTGCTCAATTGCTCGACCACCATAAAGACTAAGTGCAACGGACGCACTGGGTTTTTGCTGCTTTCTTACAAATACGGAATGCTTGGGAATCGCCAGATGTACCCGCGCTGATTTTACATTTCGCATGGTACCAATGGTTCGCGCTAGCTCAGTTTCCATTGCATGATGATAACGTGCACTTTCAACAAATTGAGACGTTCCAAAACTTTGCTCTTGCTGCAACATTTCAACACCAATGGCCGTACCTTTTGGTAATCCCTGAGCAGCCAGATTCAAACGCGCTTCATGTACCCGACCTGACTCAACCATTACTGAACCAGATGCTGCATTCAACTCATATGGGATTGCCGCCGACTGTAAAGCAGAGACCACTTCTGCAGCGTCGCCAGGTTCAAGACCTGTATATAACGATGAAAAGCTGGGGGCCGTACCCCAGGTATAAATACCAATACTCACCAATACAGTAACCACAACACCCAAAATTGCACCGATAAATCGGGGCACGGGAATCATCATTGTCGCGCTGGGTACTGCTGCCTGTTCTGCCATTTTTTAACCTTTTGAAACATTCAAATTTTATTCTGCTTAATTATTAAGTCGTAAATCTTAAGACTTACGACTATCTTTCTAAACAGGCATATTCATAATTTCCTGATAAGCCGTTAATAATTTATTTCTAACACTGGTCATCGCCTGAAATGAAACACTGGCCTTTTCCATATTTATCATTAACTCAGCCATAGAAATACCTGAGTCACCTTTCTCAAATGCTTTAGCCATAGCGCTAGCATTCATTGAGGCTTCGTTTACAGAATTTATTGAATTAACTAAAACTTCAGAAAACTCCGTTTTTTGTGCTCCTTGCACTTCATTAATTGATAATGACTCTGGACCTGTTGGTGCTTTAGCCTGAGCTTCCATTGCACGCATTTGCGCTAATACCTGATTAATATTCATATCACTCATAATTATCTCCTGCTATAAACAGCTAAACAGTAATTCCAGAATCACGCATTCTGGCTAATTTATATCTTAATGTTCTCGGGCTAATCCCTAGTCTTTCTGCTGCATACTTACGACTTCCATTTCCCGCTTTTAAGGCTTCAAGTATGAGTTGTTGCTCACGATCTTTAAGGCCGTTCACCAACTCAGAGTCCTGTAACGACTCTATTTTTTGTTGCTTGTTTATTAGTTCATATTCATCTGCTTCGAGATGAATATCGGCAGCAGTTACTTCATTACCTTCTTTAAAAATAAGCGCTCGCTGCATGACGTTATCCAACTCACGCACATTGCCTCTCCATGAATAATT
>Ga0316206_1002755_pt1 | contig 11113 bp, 15 predicted proteins | sample 6monthpyrite_MG_FD_204942 | JGI IMG/M metagenome (GOLD analysis project Ga0316206, IMG submission 204942) | Microbial mat bacterial communities from mineral coupon in-situ incubated in ocean water Damariscotta River, Maine, United States -... | ecosystem: Environmental > Aquatic > Marine >...
CACCCTGGTTTGCCCATTTAGAACGCGGGTTATTAGCATAATATGCAACTGAAGCTACCTCGCTACCTACCGACAGACCTGATTTTGTAGTTAAGGCATCAAACATGCCTTCACCTATGCCTGTAGTATTATTTTTCACATGAATGCGCAATGTTTTCAGACCCTGCCCGGTAGCAGTAAAATCAAAATTTGCCGGGTAGTATATGTAAGCCCTAAACCAAATTTCACCACCTTCTGGTATGTTTGATGGAAAGTTATAAGCACCGCCCCAATCCGCCCAACCATCTGTACCTGCATCAATGCCAACCCTGGCCGATTGTGTACTACCATTTTGATTAATAAATTCTTTAGAAAGCACCGTATATTTAAATGCTTCATTAAATGCCCCTGCACCTAGTGCTTTGTCACCAACGTTACCACTTTCAAAATCAGAGTTGATGGTCCATGCGTGCGCTGAGAGTGAACAAAAAAACAGGCTCAATAGTGCTGCGATTTTAAAATGTACTTTCATAATTTTAAATTCCTTTAATGGAAGCAACCTGCTTCCAAAAGTATTTGTTAGTGTGTACGTGGTATTTCCTAAATTGTTTTTTGTGCAATGTTTGAAAGTGAGCTTTCAATACCTGCATTGTCAATGACTACAACTGCAAAGTAATAAGTATTTCCGACGGTAAGCGTGTTGATGGTATACAGGTTAACTGATGAGTCATTAATCTGGATAGAGTTATCCAATATTGCCTCAGACAGGCCATAATAAATTTTATAACCGGCAATTTCCGACACGGGTAATGGGCTGTTATCCGTTCTTTCTGATGGCATCACCCATGAGACAGTTGCGGTACCTGTCACAGAACTGGCCTGCCCGCCATCACCTGCACTTGAGATCGAGGCACTGCTGCCACCACCGCAAGCAGAAATAAGCAAAAAAGTACTCATTATTGTAACGATACGTAAATTCAATTTCCCCTCCCCCAATATATTGTTAGTTCATTACATGATAGTTAATTTATAAGTGTAAATACTTATTATATATTCAAAAAAGTCAAACGTTGTGACGTGTTACTCTTAATGAAAAAAAAGATGCTGGTATACACAGGTGATTTTTGCTTATCACTGACTTTAAATTTTTAGAGAAAACGGAGCAGTAAAATTTAAAGTTCTTATTAAAGGTGATTTAGTAGAATCTACTCGACATATATAAATCTATTTATAGCAATAGCTGAAAGTCATCATTAAGCGTTATGCTAAGAGGCGACAAAGGTCGATGTGCTTTTGTTTGCCCTACTTAAGCTCATTGTTATTTTTTTAAAGCCGATTTATGTTGGGTATAATAATATTTACCCATCGTTACCAATAAAATACCACCAAGAACCATCGCGGCTGAAATTATAAGCCGAACAGTGATTGTTTCAGAGACAAATATAACGCCTCCCAAAGTGGCAATTACTGGAACGGACAGTTGAAGCACCGCAGCTTGTGTAGTCGAAAGACCACCCAGCGCGATATACCATATTGTGTAACCAATTCCTGATGTGAGGCCACCAGATAACAAAGCTAATATTATGCCCTCAGAGGAATAGTTTGTATTCTTAATTGTAATGATTGCTAACAGTATAATGAACGGAGTCGTTCTGAAAAAATTATAAGCGGTATCCATAAGTGGGCTCTTAGAACCACGCCCTTGCAGGGTGTATATGCCCCATGCAATCCCGGCTACAGCCATAAGCAGGAACCCTATAGTCGATGGTGCAGTAACTCCAGGCAGAATCAGATAAACAAAGCCTGTAAAAGCGATAGTTACTCCTGCCCATTCTGTAAAATGTAATCGAGTACCAGCAATAACTGACAGTAAGATCATTGTTACCTGAACAGAACCAAACAAAATAAGCGCACCCGTACCGGTGTCTAATGAACTGTAAGCATAAGAAAATGTCGCAGCGTAGATAAATAGCATCAAGCTGGCTGACCAACTACCTTTTGTAGATACATTTTTATTATTTCGAGTTGAGGTTACGATTATCAAAAGAACAATAGTACCTGACAGCAATCGTATAACGGTAAAACTTGATGCATCAATCGCTTCACTTCCTAAGGCCAAACGACACAATATTGAATTGGCGGCAAATGCTATTAATGCCAAGCCAGTAAGGATGATAGTTTTCAATAACGAGATATTAATCAAGTACTATTCCTTGGAATTTTAACGTTAAGTAAAGTTAAGTCATTCAAAAAAAATATTCAGACTTTGTGAAAAAATGGAAGAAGCGAGCGCAATAAAATTCGCATTGTGCACGTCGAGATTATATAATTTTAACCGCTTCTATCGTTCACAATTTAACGGTATGTGTCACCTTAGGGTTGATTTAACTGTGAAGACCGATGACTTTTCCATTTCCCGCTTAATGATTGGTCATGTAACCCTATGATTTTACGAAGACCTTGAGGACCAGAAATAGCAACAATGTCCTTCCATTTTTCGTACCTTTTCAATACGTCTGATGGAATACAAATTAGTTGTTTTGAAACACGTTTACGTTCATATATTTTCCACATACTATATTAAGTATATATACTAAAAATAGTATACCAAATCTATAATTACATAACTTTGAGCTTAGGGGGGGCAGTACTTTAGCGCGTTCCGCGCCTTAAGCGATTTGTTATCTGTCTTGAATTAATTTTGTCATGCAAAAGGATACAGCCCCCCTTTAAATTTATTACTGCGCAGGTATCTCCATCATCTCAGAGACCTCAAGTGTGCCACCAATATCAAGAAAAGGGCAGTTCTGTGCTATCGATAGTGCGGCCTCCAGCGAGTCTGCTTTAATAACTGAGAATCCTGACATTGCGCTACTACCTCCAGCTTTTATCGATCTATCCGAGCTTACTGTACTTGTATCCTTTAACGGTATTGTAGGAATAACAGCTGCTTCACCGAGCGATGATAACCACTCCATATATTTCGAAAAATGATTTTTAGATTCTTCTTCGCTGGATGGCTGATTGCCGCCCAGGTATACCAATACAAATTGTTTCATTTTAATTTTTACCTTTATTGCTTTTCTAGCCTACGCTTCAGTGACACAACAAACCGTTGATACCACCCTGCGCGCTTTACACTTTTTACACAACTTAGTAGGATACGTTCTCTGCGTTCAGACATCCAGTCCTGTTTATAGGCATCGTTCCCCGTCAGAAAGTCGATCTCTTCCACCTTATCGGTATTGATTACGTACTCCATCAGGAAACTGGTCAGTATTGAGCCCGTTGAATACTGCCGCCACGCCTTATCATACGCCAGCCTGAATATACTGGCTTTGCCGTTGTGTACAAACCAGATCTGCGCTGCGACAGGCTGCCCCTCTATATAGAGTATCGCAAGCCTGGACCAACCCGCCTTCGAAAACTTCTCCACAAAGTTATCCTGGAAGCCGGCATTTTTAATTTCATTCTGCTTCCAGCTGGCATTGTAGACGACATAGTAATCGGCCATTGCCTGCGGCACTTCATCACCCGTAAAAAGGCGCATCTCAAAACCGTGTTCACGTTCAAGTTTACGTTTTTTACGGGCGATAGTATTACGCAGTTGGGCAGGACGGGCTGCCATATACTCCTCATATGACTGCCCCTGCAGGCGACAAACCCAGTTATAACCCCGGAAAATAGCTTACAACTAAATCCAGTTGCTTCAAGGCTTCTTTGTAAGCTATTTATTTTGCTGTCATCGTCGGCAACCGGCTCCAATAGCAATCCATTAACCGGTAACTGACTCAAAGCCTGAGCCAGACAGGAGAGAACCCGCTCCTGACCATCGTCCGCAAGTAACAGACTATAAAGTGGCGTAAATCCGTGCCTGAGTGAGTACCAGGTTTTATTCCCGGCACTTTCCATCAGGGGAAGAATTGCCATCATTGTATCCCCGGCCACCACGCAGGCCAACACCATAGTGTGGTCATTATCCAGTGCAGTGTCAGCCAGACTCTCAAACCACAGGCGCGAGAAAAAGATACTCTCTTTCTCTCCCTGCTCAAAGAGTGCATTAGCACTCTCGGGTAATTGGTTCCACTCAGAAAAACAGACAAACTTCATTTTGAAACTCAACTAACGCAAACTTCAATCGAATCATCGGAAACATAAATGTTGAAATAGCGACCATACGTTAATACAGCACTATGCAGGTTACCCAGATACATATTTAGCATCTGGAGTGTAATGTCAAAATCAGCAACATTAATAGACGGCACTTATTATTAATTTGTGATTTACGTATCAATGTTCATTACTCATTACGTTTTGCTAAAGGACAACTTACCATGGTAATACGAGTGATAAGTTGTCCGGTGAGCAATGCGAACGAACTTAATTCACTTGTAGCTTTTTTTCCATTCAAATGCTTCACGCTCAATTAACTGTATTAAATCGGGCTTACCTAGAGAATACTTGCCATGCTTATATTTATATTTTATTTCTAGTGATTTTTTGAGTTTTTCATATTCCATTATTTTTTCGGATGACATTTCAAATACTCCACGAACAATACATGCCTTTCTATTTCAGGATTTCCTTCCTCAAATACATGTACATGATGAGTTCTATTGTCTCCTCCCTTTTGAAAGAATCGCCTACCTACAAACCCGTATTCACCTTTTGCCTCGTAACCTAATTGAAATAACTCTTTAGTATAGTTATCAATATTATTTAAACTCTTAACTACTAGCAAAATATCAATTATTGGCTTTGCAGCCATACCTTGAATAGCAGTGCTATCTATATGGCAGGATTTTATAATTTCTTACGAGAGAATAGCCTTTATTGATTTTAGTTCATTTGTATATTCAACACACCATTTCTCACTGAATTCTACTATTTTGATAATTCTCATTTTTTACAGTTAAACATTTGAGTTAAACGGCTCCCAAACGTATAGCGGTTGAGAGCCCTAGCTGTGCGTGTTTTTTACACAGCGATTTAAATGTTAGCGGATATTTTACTCATTAGATATTTTATTAAGATACGGTTCTGTAAGGGATTTCTCCCAACGAGGTTCTAGCTCTAAAATTTTCTCGAGAAGCATTTTTGCTTCAGATTTATTCCCCAACTCTAAATATGCTCTAGCTAACCACCAGGTAGCATTTGAATGATTGGGATATTTTTCGAGTTTTTCTTTACAAAGCTTTACTAGTTTTTTGTAGTTTGCACTTTCAAAATACTTATCTGCTTCATCAATAAAAGTATCCTCCTTTGCATTGCCAAAATTCTTCCTTATGGCGCTAACACCGTTTATAACCCATAAAAATGTAAAAATTCCAAACAGCGTTATAAATACGTAAAGTAGGAAACGTATATTTTTTAAGGCGCTTAATATTTCTTGTTCCATCTATTTTTACCACAAAATGCACATTGATTTTTGGGCCAACCTTGAACTGTTTGTTATCTTTGTTTAAAACCATACTGCCTTACTTTTATTTCGAAAAAGAATTATACCAAAGAAAAATTGTTAAACCTGCTATAATCAAGCTAAATATACTTAGAGTATATTGTTTATAAACAATCCCAATACATACAAAATAAAAATATGGTAGTCCAAGTAAAATTACGCCACCTGAATAATACTTAAAGTATAATAAAGGAACCGATGCAAGTTGCAAAACTCCCATGAGAATGATGTAGTTGTAATCTATCCCGCCAAGAAGTGAAAAACCATTATGAAGTATAAGCAGATCACCTCACATGAAAGATATATAATAGCCGCGCTCAGAAAACACTGACTATTGTCGCGGTTTAAACTTGATACTAAGGCATTTATTGCCAATTATCATGACGTTCTCGTCGCTCCTGTCTGTAATTAGTTATTTCTAGTTCAATTCCATCAGGGTCTTTTAGGAAGATAGCATAATAATCATGCGCATATTCTGAATACAGCTTTGGTTTACTTACCATAATTCCTTTTTTAATAAGACTATTAGCTATTTCTTGAACTTCTTCTTTACTATTTACCCGCATACACAAGTGATGCAGCCCTGGTGCGTATGAATTGTGCTCACTCTTACTACGTGCAGGCCGAATAACATAACCAAAATACCGATTAAAATATTGTATGTGTTCTTCATTGTTGAGATTGAATTTATTTTTTTTAAAACCAAGAACTTTCATTACTGAATCATAAAATATCGCAGAACGCTCTAAATCGCTCACTGTGATATAAATGTGGTCAATCCCAATGACTTCTGGCATTTTCTTTCCTAGCCCTAACTATTAGCTCAGTTAACCCAAAAGCAAGCAATGCACCACTTTATCGGGGGATGTTCATGTCCACCTCAGGGCGTGTTGTTATATTTTACTATGCGTAGTGCGTCCATAACCGAATTACTTTTATGGTATTCTCTTTTTCATATACTTGATAAACAAGACGGTGTTGAATATTAATTCTTCGTGAATAGGAGCCTGAAAGGTCGCCTATTAATTTTTCATATGGAGGAGGGTTTTGAAATGGATTTTCTTTTAAAATATCTATTAAATTTTGAGCTTTTTCTTTTAAACTTGCTGAGGCTAAGTTTTTCGCGTCTTTTTGTGCTTGCTTGGTGAACACAACTTCCCAGCTCACCAATCAAGCTCCTTCGAAGACTCAGAGATTTTTTCTTCCATCCCCTCTTTAATAGATTCTCTCATTCCCGGGATAGACAATAAATGTAGCGTTTCATTTATAGCCTTCCAGTCACTTTCAGAAATCAAAATTGCATTTGTTCTTTTGCCTGTAATTAATATGGGCTCGTGAGTTGATGCAGTTTCATCAATAAGATTGTAGAGCCTTGAACGAGCATCTGTAGCGTTTAATGTAGTCATTTGGGTCACCTCTAAACACAAGCGTACGCCAATACGTACGCTTTGTCAAGATTGCTTTTTATATACAACGGCTGAGCTGTGGGGTGCAAGCCGCATCTCGGCGCAGCATCCCAACAAGCGACTTGTTATGCGATTTACGCATCGATTAGCTCAACCCTTGTTACGTCAATGCAGCTTGGAAATGATTGGTAATTTAAATTATTTTTTGAATACAAGTTCTCATAAATTAATACAGAGGTGATTTCGCTAGTTGTATATAAATGACCCACTCCGCTAAAAGAAGTATTTTTGTTATGCCTTAGCGATTGGTTTTTTCCATGAAATGAGTCGATAATATCATGTGTTTTGGGGTGAAGAGAAATTGTCATTTCACCATGCATGGCCGTTATAAAATCCTGTTCTTCGGTGCCGAATTTTTGCTTCGGATCTAAGTTATTATAAATCAATAGAACTGAAGGTAGATTGTTTTCTGAAGATTCTTTTAATTGTTTTCGTGCGCCATCAATTTTTTCCCTTACTCGTTTCCCAATGGTTCTAGTCATTCTAGTATTTACTTCTCCCGTAAATCCATCATCGCTATCAATTTGTTTGATTTCGAAAATTACGACCATTGAATTTATAGTTACTTTGTAATCTGGAGTTTTATTACCTCGTTCTGGTATTTTTTCACAAGGCAAATTATTAAATTCACAGAATTTTTCAAATATTTCCTCTGATATGGTTTTAGTGTTCACTTAAAAGTCTCTTCTATATTCCTTAACGCATAACAGTTGTATTAACGAGACCATGTCTCGTTATTCCTTTTTATGCATATTTATTAGGTGAGGAATAAACATTACTTTTCTTTTGGAAATGCTGACATATCCATCCACATCGCTTCCCATATATGACCATCAGGATCGGCAAGATTTCGCTTATACATAAACCCAAGATCTTGCTTTAGATTTATATCTGCTATACCCCCATGTGCATTTGCCTTTTCATTCATGTCATCAACCATGGATTTATTTTCACATAAAATTGCTAATAAAACCTCGCTTGAACTACTTGGTGGAATAGGACGGGTAGTGAATGTTTTCCATTTGGTATGACTAAGCAGCATCACATTTATAGTGTCACTCCAGACCATGCATGCCGAGGTTTCATCAGTAAATTGAGGGTTATTCTTAAAGCCAATAGCGGTATAGAAAGATTTAGATTGTTCTAAATCTATTACTGGTAAATTTATATATATATTGATCTTGTCATTTTTGTTAGTAACCTCTTTATATAATGTAGATATATTTCTAACTGTGCATAACGTCCCGCTTCAGCCGCCGACGTAGGAGATCGGTTGAAAGTGATTGTTAGCCGACATAGTTACCAGCTATTTCTCATATGACGTAGTTGCGAGTATATTTCTGACTACTTTAGGCCCACTGTATATTAACCCTGAGTAAATTTGTACCAGTGAAGCCCCCGCATTGAACTTTTCTTGAGCATCTTCCATAGTCATGATTCCACCCGATGCAATAATAGGAATTTTTTCGTCTAGTGCATCATTCAGCTGCCTAACGATGGTGGTTGCCTTTTTACAAAGAGGCGCTCCACTCAATCCACCTTTCTCCGTATTATTCTCCATGCTCTCTACACCCTCACGGGAGAGCGTAGTGTTTGTAGCGATCACGCCATCAATGTTGTGCTCTATGAGTGTTTCGGCAATATCTTGCACTTCACCCTGTGTAAGATCAGGCGCAATTTTGACAACTAGCGGTACATATTTTCCATGAGTTTCAGTCAACTTACGCTGCTTTAATTTAAGTTTGGATAGCAACTCTGACAAATCTTTTTTGCGCTGCAATTGGCGCAGGTTTGGGGTTCCTGGAGAGGATATGTTCAGCGCTACATAACTGGCGTAATCATAAACCTTGTCAAATGAAAACAAGTAATCGTCAACCGCGCTTTCAATCGGTGTGTCAGCGTTTTTTCCAATACTCACACCCAAGATGCCTCGATATTTGGCTCGCTTTATATTTTTTACAAGTTGTTCGACGCCATGGTTATTGAACCCCATTCGATTAACAATGGCCTGCGCTGCGGGGATTCTAAATAGCCTCGGTTTCTGATTACCTCGCTGCGGACGGGGAGTAACAGTTCCAACTTCAATAAACCCAAAACCAAGCTTCGAAAGTGCATCAATGTGTTCAGCATTCTTATCAAAACCTGCGGCCAACCCTACTGGATTTGGGAATTCGAGGCCCATAACTTTATGCGGAACACAGGTGCGTTCATCTTTGATGCTGCGTAGAAAACCCAATTGATAGGCTACATTCAGGAGAGCAAGCGAGGCCGCGTGTGTAACTTCTGGGTCGAATCGGAATAATATTGATCGGATAATTGAATACAGGACTTTTTGCTCCAATGTTTCTCTTTAAGTATGAGTTTATTGGCGGCTAATGTCGCAAATAACTGGGGGTTTTTAGAGCGCAGCGGAAAAAAATGTCCATGTTAATTTGCATTGTTATGCCTATTTATTAGTCGTAGCCAACCCAACGCCAAAAAACACATAGAAGCTGCCGCTAACCTTACTGAGATGCTGACCTCTTTTAGATGTTGATAACCTAGACTTTGCCGTTTTTGCGAAAGATGCATAAACGCAGTGAATTATTACAACTAGAACACTGAATGTTGTTACTAACAGTAAAAACTGAATTAGGTAACTTTCACTAGAATTTATAAACTGCGGGAACAAGGCCATAAAAAAGAAAATAGGCTTTGGGTTTAATAGAGTAATTAATAGACCTTTGGTAAATTTTAGCTTGTTGCTTTTTATTGTATTTTTATTTTTTACATCAAATTTTGATGATGACAGCCACATTTTTATGCCTAAATAGATAAGATAAGCGGCACCAATATATTTCAAGATAGTATAAGCCAATGCTGATGTTGCAAGAATTACAGCAAGGCTCGTAGCTGAGACGATTGCTATGAAAAGCATGCCACTAGCCACACCAAATATTCCTGCAAGAGCACCCCAAAAACCATATCTGAGTGAGTTTGATATAGTCAGAACGACCCCTGGCCCCGGGCTTGCAATTGTTGCCGAAGCAATGACTATAAATAGAAGATAATTTTCCATCAATTTTCTCTTTAGGTATAACGTCTTATAAGTAGTGCATGGAGCGCCAGCGAAATGCATATCTGCTTAATTAAATTGTTAGGCTGTTTTCTCATTCCATAAAAGTTCTATATAGGAATTCTGCAGCGTTCTTTGGACCATCCCACTTCATAAGCTCATGTTGAAATTTTTTAACTTCTTCTTTAGCTTTTGCGTCGTGAAGCAGTTTATCGACTGCCTCAAGCACAGCAGAAGCTGTGACTCGTTTTTTATTGAGGCGAATGGCAAAACCCTTTCTAACGCACGCATCTAGATTTGCCTGTTGTTCCGGATGCATGCCAATACCCACAATTGGTGTGCCAGACAAACAGGCATTCATAACGGTATTTTGGCCGCCGTGAAGAACTGAGATATCTGCCATAGGATTCACCTTATGTGCAGGTAAAAATCCGGTTACGATGACGTTAGAAGGTACATTAACATTCATATCTTTGATGTGAGTTTCAACGGGCGCAATAACCCGATAAGGCTTGTCTCTGAATCCTTCAATGATATCGGCGATGAGGCGGGGTTTGCCCGAACTGCCCATCGCGAAATAAACAATCGGTTTATCTCTGGGCATGTCCTCGATTTGTTTCGGAATATCAGATTCTAATCTTAGAGGCAGGGGGCCAATATGATAAAGATTCGGACGTAGCTTAGATAACCCAACCCACTCGGGTATGTCGGCCAGAAGTGTATAGTCGCCCTCTAGCACTTCGATAAAATTTTTAAATTCTTTCAGTCCGTATCTTTTTGCCAATGTATTGAATGGCTTTGCAGGTAACTTCATTTTGAGGATTAGCTTGCTAACCCATTTACTCAGTTGTTCTTCAGTAAATAACCAGCACAGGAAAGCGAATTTGGATCGATCCGGCCAGGATTGAAGGCCAGCCTCATAGTATTCTGTGATACTGGTGGAGTGGAGTACATTTACAAAGGGCACGCCAGCGACTCGAGTAGAAATCATTACACTCTGACACCAGCCGGTCAGTACACAGGCGGGTTTTATCTCATTAAATAACTGTATTTCATTATCAACCCTGGGTTGCATTTCATCGGCGGTAAAATAACCCACGGTATTTAATGTTTCACCGCTGAGTGCTTTTCTCACATGTCGCAACTGTTTATCCG
>Ga0316206_1002756_pt1 | contig 11095 bp, 4 predicted proteins | sample 6monthpyrite_MG_FD_204942 | JGI IMG/M metagenome (GOLD analysis project Ga0316206, IMG submission 204942) | Microbial mat bacterial communities from mineral coupon in-situ incubated in ocean water Damariscotta River, Maine, United States -... | ecosystem: Environmental > Aquatic > Marine >...
CTCCTGTACCGCCATCAATCAGGTTAGCACCGCTATTACCTTGTATAGTGTTATCAAGATTATTACCGGTTGCATTAATATCTGCGGTACCCGTTAATGTCAGTGATTCAAGGTTGTCAGATAATGTGTAGGTTGCACTCGCATCAACATGGTCTATGCCTTCATTGAATGCTTCAGTAATAACATCATTAGTATCATCAACTATATACGTATCGTTGCCTAAGCCACCGGCCATGGTATCGATGCCCGTGCCACCATCAAGTAAATCATCACCGCCATTACCAATTAAGGTATCGTTGCCGGCTAAACCGGTAAGTACATTATTGGCATCGTTACCAGTAAGCGTATTATTAAGATTGTTACCGGTTGCATTAATAGCATCTGCCCCCGTTAAAGTGAGGTTTTCAACGTGCTCCGGTAAAACATAACTTACACTTGAGTCAATACTGTCCGTACCTTCATCAGCAAGTTCTGTGACAGTGTCGCCGGCATTATCAACTATGTAGGTATCATCACCCGCAGCACCCGACATTGAATCAGCTCCTGTACCGCCATCAATCAGGTTAGCACCGCTATTACCTTGTATAGTGTTATCAAGATTATTACCGGTTGCATTAATATCTGCGGTACCCGTTAATGTCAGTGATTCAAGGTTGTCAGATAATGTATAGGTTGCACTCGCATCAACATGGTCTATACCTTCATTGAATGCTTCGGTAATAACATCATTAGTATCATCAACTACATACGTGTCGTTGCCTAAGCCACCGGCCATGGTATCGATGCCCGTGCCACCATCAAGTAAATCATCACCGCCATTACCAATTAAGGTATCGTTGCCGGCTAAACCGGTAAGTACATTATCGGCATCGTTACCAGTAAGCGTATTATTAAGATTGTTACCGGTTGCATCGATAACATCGCTACCGGTCAATGTGAGGTTTTCAACATTATCAGAAGCGGTATAAGTCACACTTGAGTTAACAAGATCAACCCCTTCATCGATAGATTCAGTCACAGTGTCATTAATGTTATCGACAATATAAGTATCATCACCTGCGCCACCGGTCATCGTATCGACACCCGTGCCACCATCAAGTACGTTATTACCACTGTTACCTGTTAAGACATTATCAAGTTCATTACCCGTAGCATTTAAATTATCGCTACCGGTTAAAGTGACATTTTCTAAATTTTCACCCAACGCGTAATCAATACTTGCATTAACCGTATCAATTCCTTGATTTTGATTTTCAAGAACCACATCACCTGTATTATCGACAATATAATTATCGTGACCTTTGCCACCGGCCATTACATCAGCACCGGCACCACCATCAATCAAATTATTGGCATTATTCCCTGTAATGCGATTATCAAGCGCATTACCTGTACCTGAAATAGATGATGTGCCTGTTAAAATCATATTCTCAACATGCTCAGGCATAACATACGAAGCGCTTGAGAAAATTAAGTCATTCCCTTCATTGGCTTGTTCGATAACAGTATCTGCACTGTTGTCAACGATATAGGTATCATCACCTGTACCGCCAATAAGTGTATCGACACCTTCACCACCATTGAGCACATCATCGCCGGCTGCGCCACTTAATATGTTGTTACCTTCATTACCTTTTAAACTATTATTTAATTCGTTACCGGTACCATTTAAATCTGTTGAACCCTTTAAGGTAAGGTTTTCAACATTATCACCTAAGGTATAATTAATAGATGATTTCACCGTATCAGTACCTTCATCAGCAAATTCAGTGACAGTATCGTCAATATCATCGACACCATAGGTATCATTACCGGCACCACCGATCATTTCATCAGCAGCGGCGCCACCATCAAGCAAATCATTACCTGCGCCACCATTTAAATAATCGTAGCCATCCATGCCGGCAAGCTGATCATTCCCGTCACGACCAAATAAGGCATCATTACCTGACTCACCATAAAGCTGATCGTTACCATCGTCACCAGAGAGCACATCGTTACCAAAACCGCCCGAAATAAAGTCATTACCGTCGCCACCGAAGACAACATCATTACCGCCTTCCGCTAAAACAGCATCATCGCCATCACCCGCAAAAACAAGATCATCACCTAAACCGGCATAAACAACATCATCACCTTCCTGAGCCATCACTAAATCATTATCTTTTCCTGCATAAACAAGGTCATTACCTGCACCAGAGTCAATAACATCGTTACCCCCATCTTCAAAGATGACATCATCACCTTCATAGCCATAAACAATGTTATTGCCGTTCTTACCTAAAATAAGGTCGTCATCCGCCGTTCCATGAATTTCTTCGCCATTAGGTGAGAAAGGAGAGCTATTCACTACTTCAACCGTTCCATCTTGCTGTGGAATAGCCGTTTCACTTGAGTAAGATAACGCCACATCAGCAAAGGCCAGTTCAGAGCCATCTTGCATGTCGACACTGCCAACACCATTCACCGTTTGCCCACTTATAATTTGGAATTGACCATCTGTGGTTAAACCGATTGATGCCACGCCCATCTCATTTAATGAACGAAGCTCACCTTCATCGGTTATGCCATTTTGATTTGCATCTTGCCAAATACCAAAGCTGGACCATTTATCATCCGCCGCAGAGAAAATGCCGTCACCATTGCTATCAAAGGCAGTTAAACCTTCAATATCACTTTGTGCACCGTCTTTATATTGGGTGAAACTAATTTCACCCGACTGGTCAATTTTTCCATCACCATTAATGTCATAAGCCAGTAAGCCATCATCAGCACCAACCCATGAAGTGCGCTGCTTCCAGCCGTCACCATTGACATCAAAGAAAACATTTGAGTCATCAACATTCACAAACTCAAAACCATCACCATCTAAATCAATCGTAATCGGTTTTTTGCCCCCACCGCCTGGAGGGGTTGGAGGTAAATAAGGGCCGTAATGTGGAACTGTAATATTCTCCGTTGTTGTGGCACCTTGTGGATCCGTTATTGTTATTTGAAAAACATCATAGGTTGGATTTACAGCAGAACTGGGTAGGTTAGATCCGGTATAGAGTGTTCCATTTTTAATTGCCCCATATTCACCATTGTATTTAATATCATCACTGGCAATCCCCGGCTCTTTCCAGCCAGTATATTGGTAGGTCCCATCGGCATTAACCACAACCGAACCATATTGCGGTTGATTAGACACACTGTACGTTAAGCTTGAAACAGGATCATCAATATCTTTGCCTATTACCTGCCCTGCACCCGTGTCTTTATTTTCAATAGGGCGAGTATGATCCTGAACAACGTCTCGACTGGAAAAATCACTCGGATTATATGAAATATAAGTATAATCATCGTCATAATAATCTCTTAGTACAACGTAGGGGCTATATATGGGTTCACCACCAGACAAATACTCGTTGTTGTCCTCCCAATCGGTCTGAACGCGTGTATAGCCGTAAATGGGGCGTGTTGTGCGCTCAACAGAATCTAATGTTGGCGCATCATTCACATTTTGCACGGTGACATCAACCGTACTCGTCCCTGTTTGTCCATTGCTGGCTAAAACATTATATTTAAATTGTGCACCGCCACCAGCATAGTTCGGTGAAGGGTTAAAATGTACATAACCATTAGCATCTAAAAAGCCCGTTCCATTCACAAAGCTGCTGACGCCGGTAATCGTTAAATCACGCCCGGTAAACCCCCCTAAGGTATCATTTGCGAGTAAATCTGCACTATTAACAATTATTTCAATATCTTCAAAACCGGTAATACCATCACGGTTGGGTTCTAAAAGAGTCTTGTCATCAATACGTGAAACCAGTAATGAAATATTGCCGTTACTTGATTCAATAATAATGCCTTCTTCAACAACACTGGTACGTGTGCCTTCTGTATCCGCAGTAAGATCAGGGCTGCCCAGTTGTTTAACCACGCCATTTTGAGTAAAGGTGCCTAAACTATAATTAAGTTCTGTAATCCCCAAATCACTTAATGATTGGGATTCACCGGCATCTTGTGCACCATTACTGTTGGCATCTTGCCAGACATTAATTTCATTCCAAACCGGATCGGCTGAGGTAATCTTGCCATCATAATTCGCATCTACCCACCCCATGCCGGCAAGGCCACGACGACCCAGCGCCACTTTACCGTTAGAAAACAGTTCACGACCCGAATCAAGAGTACCATTATAGTTTCTGTCTATTGTCAGGAAGGCATCGTCTGCCCCAATCCAGGCCGTCTTTTTTAAGAAACCTGAATCATCCACATCAAAGTACACACTGGAATTTTCTTTGATAATGGTTTCAATCCCATCACCGTCTAAATCTAAACTAACAGGCCGAAAGAATTGTGTGTCGCCTGTTAAGGCAGCAGCAAGTTGACCGTCACGGCCCGCGCGGGCTTCTTCGGTTAACCCCGCTTTAGGGTCACCGGCGTCAGATTGCAACCTCGCGGTTTCCACTTCCCATAACGGCGCAATGGCACCACGCTTTAAGGCTGAAAGCACCATGCCTTCAATAAGCGATTGGAAAGACTCCGGTGAACCGGGCTCCGCATTAATGGGCCTGCCCGAGGTATCAAAACGTAAACCAGGATTTTTCTCAACACCGGTTAGCGGATCGATATTGGTATACGTATACCCCGATAAGCCATACCCGACTCTTGGCATACGGGTAGGAATGAGCCCAAGTTGAGCGCCCGGGTTTTGTTGGCGTTCACGCTCGATAATGGAATTTAAGGTGCTAACAACCGCATCCATAACGCCTTGGACGGCTTGACTGCCACCCGATTCACCCGCGGCTGTAACAGATAAAGTTGATCCCCCTGCCGCATTTCGGCCTCCATCCCATACGTATTGTCCTGTTCCCCATGGGTCTGGTGGGCCATCGGCTAATAGACCGGAGACGATATTATATATTTGATAAGCAAAACCAACAGCGGGGATTGATAGTGAAATAACACCTATAGCTGCCCCTGTGGTATCACCCCTTGCAATACTATTAACAATACTTAAATAGGCAAGTGCTCCCGGTGTTGCTTCCGCACCTGTTGCAGCATCTGCAGGTGTTCCATTAAGAAATCCAGCTACATCCTTTGCGGCGCCTTCATATGCAGCTCCAGCAAAATCAACATATGCTTGTGCACTATAACCCACAAGTTGACCAACCGAAGAGGCAATCGCAAGGTTATCCCCTTGTTTAATGGCATTATTTAAACTCATCACACTGAGCACACCACTGACTACATTGGAGGTAGCACTTAACTCGTAGTCTGTTATACCTTGTAATTTATTGAGATTATTTGCCAGTTTTAAGGTTGAGGAAAACGCAGGCAACGGTTGACCATTTTGAACGGCTTGAACAATGGATAGTGCATCAATAATGGCGGGGGAATAGGTTTCTATGCCTTTAACTAGAGTTTTAAAGCCGGATGGTTGAGTAGGATCGTTAATTTCAATGATGTTAGCAACTTCTTCGCTTGTTTCAGCATTACTTAATTGTTCAGGCGTTAAACCACTCTCGTTTAGCTCTTCAATAATATCATCATTAAATGCAACTTCTTCACCATTAATAGAATTAACGTTACTAACTTCTGAACTGCCATCTGGATAAGTTGTAAAGCTAACATCAACTAAATCACCATTTACAATTTGTTGAACACGTGTGGCTATTTGATTGCCCGTACTATCAAATGCTATAACTTTTGTACCTGTGCCAGAAGCGTTAGATCGTCTTTCTTCTCTATATACAACATTATTACCAGCATCATATTCAATTGTTGTACCGGTGATCTCCCCATCAATTCTTTCATTCACATAATTTTGAATAACTTGTCGGCCACCTGTATCTAATTCAATAGTGATAATATTAAAATCCAGGAAATTAGAGTTTTGAGGATTAGTCGCACGTAGTTCAGTTACCGTCACACCATTTGAAAATTTTGTTGTTTTCTCTGTTTGCGCATTAATGATAATTGTTCCATCATCGGGAACAGTGTCTGGTGGTAAGATTATTTCACTTGCACTAGTTGCGGTACCTACCAACTTATCTTTAACACTTACACCAAATTCACCACCAACTATACTCGCACCAATAGTAATAAGGCCATAAGCAGCCCAACCAGCGGGCCCAAGAGCAAGTAAAGGAGCAGCAGCAATACTTGCAGCGCCACCCGCAACCCAAGCACCTGCGCTATCTGCTGCATAATCTTCAAGAATTTTTTGTGCTTTTGCAGCACCATCTGGATCACCTGACTGAAGTGCAGCATTCGCCTGTGTTGAGACCAAAGTCAACCCTAATATGGAACCAACAGCACCTAACTTATTAAGGTATTTTGAATATTTAGAAATCGCCTGCACATCATTTGCAGCAGTTGCGGCTGTCAATCTTTCAGCCGCAAACTCCTGCATAAAATCATTCGCACGCAAAGCATTATAAGTAGAAGCCTCTAGCACAGCAGGATTAATTGATTTAGACGCAAGCTCAGCAGCAGTTACTGATACTGCTGAACTATTAGGTAGTTCTGTTCCAATATTAGACAAACCAATATTTGAGAAATAAGATTTAGTTCCTGAGTTAACAATATTCCCATTTGAGTCTAAGGTAAGATTGATATCACCTAAGCTAATACGTGATTGATCATTAACTAAATCAAACACCATTTTATTTATTATCGTAGGATCAGTGGATGTTGCAGCTAAATCCTGCACCATTCGGTTAATATCGGCTTTATCAAATCCATTGATATGAGTAATTGAAGGATTCGCAAGTACTGCGGGTAATTCAGTTGCAAAAAATACACCACCGGTATTTGCTATCGGTGTAATTGTTCTTACTTCACCAGTTGTAGCATCAATAAAGTTTTTAGAAACAATATCCCAAGCACCAGTGGATGTTCTAACAGGTTGCCCATCAATATCTTCAATCGTACCAAACAAAAATTTGTTTGCGGCTGACCCAACTTCGCGAGGACTAGACTTAAATATTTCTTGTAATTTAGCTTCAAATAATGGGTTGTTTCTAAATGATAAAAAATCAGACGCATAGGTTTTATCTAAAACGCGAATATCATCCCCGTTGTCCAACATACTGCCAATTATATCTTTAGCTTCTGTGCCTGCAGTTATACCACCACTATAAAGTAGAGTAACTGAACCTGAAGCATTTACATCCAACTGGCTAATTAAATCTCTTAAACCACTTTCAGTCGTAATGGTTGCTAATTTTGCATTAGCTTCTGATACTGTATATCCCATCTGATTTATCCCTTAATCAAAAATTATTAAATTTTACAATTGAATTCGAAACTGGAGTGAAAACACCACTTACAGCAAAAGAAGTTAAAGCATTTTTTAATAAAGAAATTAAATCTTTATGCTTGTCTACTAAAGCTGTTGGAGTTATTTGAATGAGTTCCCATATCCTTACATACGGCTGCTCACTAAAATCGAGAGACCCACCTTTTACTGTATCAAGTACCACCTCAAATAAATCACCCTTAATGAAAAATGCAAAAACAACACGATTTGAATGTTCTTCTCTACCACCGTCAACTTCCTTTAAAAACACATTGTTTTCACGGTCAACTGTCCAATGATGTTGAAAATAAGAAGGCACCTCTTTTTTTCCTGGATTGTATTTAAACCACAGCTCATCAAGCTTATATTCTTTTATATCTTCTTCTGAAACATATTCATTAATAAAGCCCATCACTTATTTCCTCTACCTTGTATTTAGACTTATTGTCTAAAAGTATATTTTTTCTACCATAAAATATAACTAAATTAATTTCTAAGTGTTATAACCCCAACGAATAATTCCCACCCGTTAGTTCAAACCCTAACTTCCTTAAAAACTTGTCCATCTTGTCAACATCAATACCACTATTCACACCGGCATTGAGTTCAACCGCACCACGATTTTCCGCCCACTTTCGAAACGCGGTTAATAAGCGCAAGCCTGCCCCGCTCATTCTTTTACCTGGCACTACACCATAGTTAATTACACTTGCGATAGCGTGTTCTGAAAACAAATGGCTTTCGATACAGCCGAGTAACCAACCTACAGGTTCTTTGTTGTCATTTTCTGCGACAAAAAAACAATGGGTGCCTTTTACATCATCAATAATGGCTCTGAGTTGTTTTGCCATTTTTTCTTCGTTGTAACCATACTGTTTAAAGCGCGTTGTTTTATGCACTTGTTTACCCAGCTCGACAAACACTGAAATATCATTAATGGTGGCAAACCTTATATTCATTTTGGTGGTTCCGTATTATTGGTTTGTTGTGTTACTTCTAACACCGATGCCTGGTTCTCGCCTATGCGCACCACTTCATCGACTTGTAAATTTTTTGGTAAATCATGCGTAATGAAAATCATCGAGATCTTGCCTCTAAACTGATTTGCCGTTGCAACAAACTGTTCGGCTGTTTGTTTATCGAGGTTACTGGTTGATTCATCAAAAATAAGTATTTTTGGTTTTTTGAGTAAGGCTCTTGCAATGGCGATACGTTGTCGTTGCCCACCGGAGAGTCCTGAACCACGTTCACCCAATACCGTTTGATAACCATTGGGCAGTGTTTCTATAAACTCATGAATTTCTGCTTGTTTGCAGCTCTCTACTATATTTTCAAAACTGGCATGTGGGTTTGCGGCTAATAAATTATCGTAAATACTGCCTGAGAAAAGCACCGTCTCTTGTGGCACTACACCAAAGTAATGTCTTAACTCATTGGCAGAGAGGTTTTGAATATCGATACCGTCCAGACGAATACGACCGTCCGAAGGTTGGTAAAAACCTTGTAGCAATTTAACGAATGAACTTTTACCTGAGCCGGATGGCCCCATAATTGCCACAACGGAACCGGGGTTAACTTCAAGTTTAAAATCACGATAGAGAAACGGTAAACTTTCATTATGACGAAAACTTAATCCATCAATTTGAATAAGCCCCTTACCCTCACCTAGTCTTGATGGCAATATAGAATACGGTTCGGTCGGCGCATTCATTAAATCGCCCAGACGTTTCACCGATAAGCTTGCTTGCTGAAACTGTTGCCACAACCCAACTAAGCGCATCATAGGCTGAGACAAACGACCTGCAAACATCTGAAATGCGACTAACATACCAATGGTGAATTCCGGGTTGGTCATTACGGTGTATGCACCTATGGTTAGAATCAATAATGTCATTAATTGTTCTAAGCCGGTGGATGACACACTATAGGTATTAGAGAGTTGGCGTGTTTTAAACGTGGCGCGTAGGTATTCTGCTAAATAACCTGAATAACGATTATTTAACTGTGGTTCCATTTGCAAACTTTTAACGGTTTCTAAACCGGCAACATACTCGGTGACAAAGGCCTGATTACGTGCACCTAATATAAACTGTTCATTTAATTGCTTTTGATACAGCGGTGCGATGGCAATACTAATCCCTGTTATGACCGCTAATATGCCTAAAGCAATTAACGTTAAGGTCACGCTGTACCAAAACATGATTGCGATAAAAATAAACAAGAACGGCATATCCAAAATGAGCGTAACGGCTGCACCGGCGACAAATTCCCGAATGGTTTCGACACCTTGTAGTCGTGCTGAAATGACTCCGGTGGGTCGGTGTTCAAAATAACGTGGGGGTAGTTTAAACAGGTGGCTGAAAACATCGGCGGCCAGAACCGCGTCAACCCGATTACCTGTATGAAGGACAAGGTATTGGCGTATCCACGTTAATAGGGTTGAGAAAATCATAAACACTGCCATACCAAATGCGATGACCATTAACGTGCTTTCTGTTCGGTGCACGATGACTTTATCGATGATGGCCTGGGTAAATAGCGGTGTTCCTAGTGCGAGTAATTGAATCACCAGGGACGCAAGCAATACATCTCGCCAGACTTTTTTGTGTTTTAGTAATTCAGGAATAAACCATTTAAAGCCAAATTCTTTTTCCTCACTTACAATATCGGGGTCTTTGGCTTCTTCTGTTTCTTTTGCGATTAAAAAGACGCAACCTAAATAACTTGCTTCAAACTCTTCTGCTGTGACTTCTTTAGGTTGATTTGTATTTGCTTCAAACAGCACTACCCGTTCTGGGGCTACATCGGTGAGTAAAACAAAATTACCCTTGGGCAGTATTACCGCTTCTTCGCCTTCATTTTCACTTTGTGGGGTTTCAACTTCGTCATTGGTTTCTGATGTGTTCTCTTCAACCAGCGGTTCTTCGACTTCTAATGGTTTTACCATTGCAAGGCAGGGTGAGGTTAAATCTGACAAAGCTTCCTGATCACTCTCACTCAGCTTTATTTTAAAACCCAATTCACGGGCTGCATGAATAAGTGTATCGGTTGTGTACGGAGGCGGAAACTGCTTCTGAATTAACTGCGCATCAAACGGTATGCGATGAAGCGCACAAAGGCTTCCCAGGGCCCAAATGAGATCTGTCCCTTCAATATTCCAACGGCTCAACGTTCTTAGTGACGTTTCTTTTGGAGAAATAAAGTCTCTAATTTTTTTAAGCATGTCCTTTAATACACCATCAGAGTGAAGCTTATATTAATTTACAGCTTTTTTATTACATGCCGTTACTACATTTACAAAATTTGCCATCATAAGTACTCGAAAAATTTCAGTTACTGTTTGATAGTCGATTATTTTAAAAAATGTAATAAATATGCATGTACCCTATAAAAAACTGTACATTCACATGGTGGGGGAGCAGTGAGGTTCTAGTACGGGGTGTTTTCTAATTGTTACAAAATGTTAACTTCAAGGCTATGTTGCCTTATTTTATTTATGTTCACAAGAAAGATGTGGGAATTTAGTGTGACGAAAGTCACAAATCTGATTTTTATATGCATAACAATAGATTAGCACTAAAAGCACTAACCTATTGATATTATTGGGAATATGGGGTGGCTGACGGGGCTCGAACCCGCGACGACCGGAATCACAATCCGGGACTCTACCAGCTGAGCTACAGCCACCATTAATCATTGTAGCGCACCTAAAATATGGCGCGCCTGGTAGGATTCGAACCTACTACCCACGCCTTAGAAGGGCGTTGCTCTATCCGAATGAGCTACAGGCGCAGAAAGTTTATT
>Ga0316206_1002757_pt1 | contig 11089 bp, 9 predicted proteins | sample 6monthpyrite_MG_FD_204942 | JGI IMG/M metagenome (GOLD analysis project Ga0316206, IMG submission 204942) | Microbial mat bacterial communities from mineral coupon in-situ incubated in ocean water Damariscotta River, Maine, United States -... | ecosystem: Environmental > Aquatic > Marine >...
AATGGCTTTTAACAGCCACGCCGCTTGATGCTGTTTTTTTACGGTTCGACGCGTTCCTATAGTGGCTGCTCGACGTTCAACGGCACTACGATTGATGTTAATATGATTGAACAAGCCAGTGTCGTACATTAGCCCCGGATTACGGAATTCGGCATGCGCCGTTGATGGTTGGTTACTTGGTTTCTTAGTCATAAGGCACCTAAAATTGAATAACGAATAAATTTTAAAGAAGAAAAAAGTTTTATAACAACAAGTTATGAGATATATCCCAATACAGTTATGTAAAATTTGTTCTAGCGATTACATATATCAGTACCAATTTTATTCTGCGTTGAGTTTGTTCACTCGACACAGAACAGTGCGTTAGTTAATAATAAACGGTTATAAACCGACAAATACTCCAGCAATAGCTGCACTCATTAAATTTGATAATGTAGCGGCGATCATTGCCTTCATGCCTAAACGGGCAATATCGTGACGACGAGTGGGTGCCATTGAACCTAAACCACCTAATAAAATAGCAATAGATGATAAATTAGCAAAACCACATAGTGCAAACGTAACAATAGTTTGAGTTTGCATTGATAAACTATTTTTCACTTCAACAAAATTAACATAGGCGAAAAATTCATTTACTGCGATTTTTTGACCAATAAAACTACCTGCTTGCAACATTTCATGGGTTGGTACGCCAATGATATAAGCAACCGGCGCAAACAAGTAACCGAGTAATAATTCAATGGTAATATGCTCAAAGCCAAATAAGCCAGCAACACCACCTACAAGCATATTTAATAATGCAATTAAACCAATAAATGCCAGTAACATAGCACCCACATTAGCGGCTAATTTTAAGCCACTACTAGCTCCTGTGGCGGCGGCATCAATAACATTACTTGGTTTTTCAAGTTCTTGTTCTATATTAATATGCTTGTGTACTATTTTGTCAGGCTCGGTTTCTGGCATAATCATTTTGGCCATTAACAAACCGCCGGGAGCAGCCATAAATGAGGCGGCAATTAAGTATTTCAATTCAATACCTAACCCTGCATAACCAGCTAAAATTGAACCAGCGACTGATGCTAAGCCACCAACCATAATGGCAAACAATTCAGATTGAGTCATTTTAGCGATATACGGACGAACCACCAGTGGTGCTTCCGTTTGTCCAACAAAAATATTTGCAGTAGCTGATAATGATTCTGGTTGACTAGTTTTCAATAGTTTTTGTAAACCACCACCAATTATTTTTACTACCCATTGCATAATGCCTAAATAATATAATACGGCAATCAGAGATGAGAAAAAGATAATGATAGGTAAAACGCGAATGGCAAATACAAAACCGATACCGTTGTGCATCATGGCGTCAGTGCCGAGTCCGCCAAATAGGAAATCAATACCTTTTTGAGCACTGTTAATGACCATTTGTACGCCATTTGAAATAGACAATAAAACATCTTTACCAAATGGAAGGTAGAGAACAAATGCTCCTAACGAAGCTTGTATTAAAAAGGCACCTGAAACGGTACGCCAATTAATGGCTTTGCGGTTACTCGATAAAAGATAGGCAAAAAATAGTAAGATGCCAATCCCGATCACACCACGAATTACAGTTGAATCCATTACATTTCCTTAATTTTTATTATCATTGATGTATTTTTTATTCGTTATAATTATTTGAAAGTTGTCGTATTTTTGCCTTAATGAGTTCTATTGCCATTCTATTTTTTCCGCCCCGAGTCACAACAATGTCAGCAAAACGTTTAAGTGGCTTGATATGCTCGTAATACATAGGTCTAACGGTGTTGACATATTGGTTAGTTACCGACTCTAAACTTCGTCCGCGTTCCAAAATATCGCGTTTGATGCGACGGATCAAACAAATATCGAGCGGCGTATCCATATACACTTTGATGGAAAATTTATTACGTAATTCAGCATCAGCTAACAACATAATGCCCTCGACTAAAATGATTTTGGTAGCCAATAATGTTGTAGTGTCGGCAGTTCTGGTATGTGTTTTATAACAATAAATAGGGGTTTGAATAGCGTTGCCTTGACTTAACTGAGTTAAATGCTCACTTAATAGTTCATGTTCAAAGGCGTTTGGGTGATCATAGTTCGTGAGCAGGCGTTGTTCCATGGGTAAATGGGATTGGTCATGGTAATAAGCATCTTCTTTAACAATGGAAATGCTTTGTTCTCCTAGCTCTGGCAGTAATTCATTATAAATAGTTTGTGCAAATAACGATTTTCCGGAAGCTGACGCACCAACAATAGCAATAATTGTGTGTTTGCTAGTAGGAAGTAGATCCTTAATGGATGATTGAGTCATGAATTTCTTATTTTATTCCTGATATTCAGCCTGTATTTTGCGATTAAATTGATTATTTAGCAAAATATTCTCAATATTATTCGCTTGGTACGCGTTATTTTATTGATACTAAAACAATTAACTAAGCCACAGGGCAATTAACTATTGACGGTAATGGTTAACAACATTGGTAAATGATGTACAAAATGCTAAGGTATCACAACCTGACCAAGTGGTCATGTTTATTGTTGGCGTTTTTTCAATTATTTTTATAAAACAGCGCTGCAAACTATTCAATACACGATAATGCGATTAAACTAATAGTCGTTATTGGGCTACGGCACTACTAAACTAATTAGTTAAGTTACTAAGGAGAATAAATGGCTAGGGCGATTGTACTAGTACTTGATAGTTTTGGCATTGGTCATGCGCCAGATGCGGAAAAATTTGGTGATGTAGGGGCGAACACCTTTTTACATTTAGCCGAATATTATTATCAGCAGCAACATCGAGCGATTCATTTGCCACATTTAGCAGAATTAGGCTTAATTAATGCTTGCGAACAAGCAGGCAAATGTACGCTTCCGCATCAAGGGCATCCAGCCACAAAAGGCGCTTATGGATATGCCGCAGAAATAAGTACCGGAAAAGATACCCCAAGTGGTCATTGGGAGATGATGGGCGTTCCGGTGTTGTTTGAGTGGACCTACTTTCAAGACAAACAACATAGTTTTTCTACCGAGCTACAAGCAAAAATTGCTAAAACTACGGGTATTGATGGCATGCTAGGTAATTGTCACGCGTCAGGCACTGACATCATTGCTCGCCTAGGTGAGCAGCATATTAGTAGCGGTTTGCCTATTTGTTATACCTCTGCCGATAGCGTGTTCCAAGTGGCGGCTCATGAACAACATTTTGGCCTAGAAAATTTATACCGTTACTGTGAGCAAGTACGAGTTGCATTGGGCGATTTGAATATTGGTCGAGTAATTGCTCGTCCATTTGTTGGTGAAACAGCAGAAGATTTTGAGCGCACCGGTAACCGGCGTGATTATTCGGTATTACCACCAGAGCCGACCGTGTTAGATAAATTATTCGCTTCGAACGGTACTGTGATTAGTGTCGGAAAAATTGCTGATATTTTTGCGCATCAAGGGATCAGCATTAAAACTAAAGCAACAGGAATAGATGCTTTACTGGATGCAACTATTAGTCATATACAAACAGCGGCCGATCGTAGTCTTATCTTTACTAATTTAGTGAATTTTGATCAAGATTATGGCCATCGGCGTGATGCTTTGGGTTACGCACAAGCGTTAGAACAGTTTGATGTGCGTTTACCTGAGCTTTATCAACAAATGCAGGATGATGATTATTTATTTTTAATTGCCGATCATGGCTGTGATCCCACTTGGCAAGGTAATGATCACACAAGAGAATATGTACCCATATTAGCTTATCATCATCATATACAATCAGTAGATTTGGGTGAACGTTCAACGTTTGCCGATTTAGGACAAACATTAACTGAACTTTTTGAGTTAGAGCCAATGCGTTTTGGTAGTTCATTTTTGAAAAGCATGGCATAATTTGCCACGTGTGACAGGATCTAGTTAATTACCATCGCATTAAATTAACTATAACAATATATATATAATTCATTAACATAGATAGGGTTGAATTATAACAGCTCGGGAGAATATTTGTGAGTTCAATGAAAAAAAATATGCTGACTTGGTCTATTCAAGCAGCCATTCTAACGGCATCAGCAACTGTTGCTAATGTCAGCTTAGCGGCCGACCAACATGATGCTAAAAAAGCTAATGCTGGATTAGAAGTTATTCAGGTTACTGCGCGAAAACGAGTGGAAAACGTCAAAGATGTACCGATTTCTGTTTCGGCGATCACGTCCAAGAAAATTGACATCTTAGGTTCATCAGGGATGGATGTTCGAGCATTATCTGGCCGGGTCCCTAGTTTATTAATTGAATCATCATTTGGACGTACTTTTCCACGTTTCTATATCCGTGGCTTGGGTAATACAGATTTTGATTTATTGGCTTCTCAACCTGTGTCATTAGTGTATGACGATGTTGTTTTAGAAAATGCCTTAACTAAAGGTATGCCAATGTTTGATATTGAGCGGGTTGAGGTGTTGCGTGGCCCACAAGGGACATTATTTGGTCGTAATACTCCGGCCGGTATTGTAAAAGTGGATTCAAAAAAACCAACGCAAGATTTTGATGCGACTGTGTCAGGCTCATACGGTAGCTATGGTACTACTGATTTCCGTTTGGCGGTTGGTGGTGGTTTAACGGATACTTTATCTGGTCGTGTGGCGTTATTACAACAACATCGTCAAAACTGGATTGATAATAAAGCACCAGGCTTTGAACAAAAAAATCAACTAGGGGGTTATAATGAAAGTGCTGGTCGAGTGCAATTGTTATGGCAACCGAATGATCAGTTAAAAGCCTTATTTAATTATCATTTCCGTGATGCAAAAGGTAATTCTCGCATATTCCGGGCGAATATTATTCAAAAAGGTACTAACGACTTAGTGCCCGGTTTTGATCGCCAAGTTGTTTATCAAGATGCAGCTAGCCGAAATAAACAAACGGTTCATATGAAAGGTGGCAGCTTAAAACTGACTTATGATCTTGGCCAATATACCTTAACCTCAGTGAGTGGCTACGAATCAGCAACCATGTTTTCTGTGGGTGACATCGACGGCGGTTACGGTGCGTCGTTTAAACCACCAATGGGACCTGGCTTTATTCCGTTTCCATCAGAAACGGGTGCAAGCATGCCATCGCATCGTCAGTTAACGCAAGAAGTGCGGTTAGCTTCGAATGATCTTGGTGCATTTGATTATCAAGTAGGTATGTTCTTGTTTAATGAAGCATTAACCATTAATAACTTGAGCTTTGATACGTTTAATAATGGCGCACAAAATGGTATTGCTGTACAGAGCATGGATACCAATGCCTGGGCTGTATTTGGTTCAGTAGATTATGATTTATCAAGTAAACTGAAGGTAACGGGTGGTTTACGTTATTCTGATGATAAACGTAGTTGGAATGGTACTCTAGTACAATCGCCATTTGGCGCTCCAGGCTTTAGTGAAACGTCACACGTTGCGGATAATAATGTTAGTGGTGATTTAAGTGCGAATTATAAATTAGATGATGAAACTAATTTATATGCACGTTTAGCCCGTGGTTATCGTTCGCCTAGTATTCAAGGTAGAAACTTATTGTTCTCAGGTCATGCTACTACGGCTAAGTCAGAAATAGTTACGTCAATTGAATCAGGATTTAAATCTACGTTATTACAAAATACTGCACGTGTTAATGGCTCGGTATTCTATTATCGAGTTGCTAATCAGCAATTAACTGCTGTTGGTGGTTCTAGTAATCAAGCTCGTTTATTAAATGCTCGTAAATCAGTTGGTTATGGATTTGAGCTTGATACTGAGCTGGCGGTAACACCAGATTTATTATTAACGGCAAATATGAGCTACAACCATACTGAGTTAAAAGATCCATCGATTGCTGTTGCTCCTTGCGGGGGTGGTTGTACTGTTACCGATCCATTAAATAGTAATGGTTTAGCTATTATTAATGGCAATCCATTACCACAAGCGCCAAAATGGATTGGTAATGTGACAGCTCGTTGGTCAAGAGAAATGGCTGGTGGAGAATTTTTTGTTTATACCGATTGGTCGTATCGTAGCAAGGTGAATTTCTTCTTATATGAATCAACCGAGTTTACAGGCAAACCATTATTAGAAGGTGGTATACGCGCAGGTTATAAATGGAATACGGATAAAGCCGATTATGAAGTAGCGGCATTTGGACGTAATATTACTAATGAAACACAATTAACCGGTGCTATCGATTTCAATAATTTAACAGGTTATGTTAATGCGCCGCGTTTTTGGGGTGTAGAGTTTAAAGCGAACTTCTTTTAAGTTGAAATATTCTTAAGTGAAAATGAAAAGGGTTGCTTAAGCAACCCTTTTTTATCATCTGAACAAAATCAATTAACGCTGGTATAGTAATTATAGAATGCTTTCTAATGTTAATTTCATCATATCTTGAAAGGTAGTTTCACGTTCAGCGGCAGTGGTTTTCTCACCGGTTTTAATATGATCACTCACCGTTAACACGGTTAATGCTTTCTTACCTAGTTCAGCCGCAACACCGTATAATCCAGCGGCTTCCATTTCCACCGCTAAAATGCCGTATTGTTCCATAGTTTTGAACATTTCTGGCTGTGGAGTGTAGAATAAATCTGCAGTAAAAATATTACCAACATGGACTGGTAATGAGAGTTTTTTAGCAGTGTGTACCACATTGTGCAACAAACCAAAGTCGGCACAAGCGGCAAAATCACAGTTGTTAAAGCGTTGTCTATTCACATTTGAGTCGGTGCTAGCAGCCATTCCAATGATAATGTCGCGTACATTTATATCATCACGCACCGCACCACATGAGCCAATACGAATAATATTTTCTACGCCATATTCGTTATACAGTTCGCTAGCATAAATTGAGATAGATGGAATACCCATCCCAGATGCCATTACTGATACAGCTTTACCTTGATAGCTACCGGTAAAACCTAAAATATTACGTACACGAGTAACGCACTTAGCGTCATCTAAAAAATTTTCGGCAATAAACTTTGCGCGTAGTGGATCACCTGGCATTAGTACAGTTGTTGCGAAATCGCCTAATGCTGCTTCAATATGAGGAGTTGCCATGAGAAATAACCTTATAATTACTTATATTTTATATCTCAGTAAGTTTCTAGCCGCAGTGCTAGCAAGGGTGTTTTACTGATTTGTGCCTTGGGTTTGTTTGCTGCTTTGCTGTTATAGCAGTGCAGTACAAGCTGATAAGTTTACCCGAAAATCATTAATGTGCCAGAGTATAATGGCATTTTAGTTACATTTAACTGACTATTTTAGTGTGGTTAAATGCTGCTTTTGCTAATAATTGCTGCTTTTCGTCAGGTTTTAAAAAACTGGCGGTTAAGGCATTTTTTTGTAATTGTGCAATTTGTTCATCGGTTAACGCTAACTGGGTTTGAGCTAACTCAAATTCATGAAGTAATTCTATACCTTCAACCGCTGGGTCGTCAGTATTTAAACAAACAATGATATCGTTTGCTAAAAATACAGGTAATGGGTGATCAGCTACGGAAGCAACCGTTCCAGTTTGAATATTCGAGGTGATGCATGATTCGATAGTAATTTGGTGTTCGCGTAAGTAAGTTAATAAATTTGCATCTTTAATACTTGCAACACCATGCCCTATGCGTGTTGCACCAAGTTCATGAATGGCTTGCCAAATACTTTCGCTACCAGCCGCTTCGCCGGCATGTACCGTTACTTGTAAACCTGCTGAGCGTACTTGTTTAAAGTGTTCAATAAATAAAGAACCCGGAAAATGTAATTCATCACCGGCTAAATCAACAGCTACCAGATGTTGTTTATGTGCTAATAAACCATCAAGTTCTGCATGGCATTGAGTTACGCCAAACGTTCTACTTAAAATTCCGATGAGATTAATTTTAATATCATATGTTTGCATACCTTGAGTTATGCCACGAATTACTGCGCCAACCACATCACTAATGTTTAAGTTGTGATTCATTGCCATATAAAAAGGCGAAAAGCGTAATTCAGCATAATCAAGGCCGGCGTTGAATGCATCTTCGACATTTTCAAATGCGACCCGTTGGCAATCTTCCAGCGTTTTTAAAACGGCGACACCCCAATCTAATTTTTTTAAAAATGCGAGTAAGTCGGGTGCGTTTTGTTGTATTTGCACATGCGGAATAAAGTCGTTTAGCGATGTGCAGGGCAGTGGGATTTGATGCTGTTGTGCTAATTGCCAAATGGTTGATGGTCTAATATTGCCATCTAAGTGTCGATGGATATCGATCAACGGTAAGTTGTTATCTAACATAAATACAATCTCATTATTTCGTTATTATCTGTTATATGCGCTATTTATTATGGCATTACTGAGTAGAGCCTGCTAGATTAACCGGATAAATTAATTTAGGCGTCTAGACGTAAATATTTTTCATCCTGACCACTTATCATAGTAAAGAGCACCGCATGACTCATCAAACTGACGATATTCGTATTCATAGAATAAAAGACTTATTACCACCCATCGCGTTGATGGAGCGTTTTCCTGCGACTGAGCAAGCGACACAATCAGTTGTTCAAGGCCGTAGTGCCATTCATAATATTCTCAATGCTGAAGATCAGCGTTTGTTGGTGGTAATTGGTCCATGTTCTATTCACGACCCACAATCAGCATTGGAATATGGTCAACGCTTAGTCGCTCTACGTGAAAAATATCGTGATAACCTAGAAATTGTGATGCGCGTTTATTTTGAGAAGCCACGTACTACAGTTGGTTGGAAGGGGTTAATTAATGATCCCTATTTAGATAATAGTTTTCAATTAAATGATGGATTGCGCATTGGTCGTAAATTGTTATTAGATTTAAATGAACTTGGATTACCTACAGCGGGTGAGTTTCTAGATATGATCACGCCACAATATATGGCTGATTTTATGTGCTGGGGAGCGATTGGTGCACGCACCACTGAAAGCCAAGTACATAGGGAATTAGCCTCAGGATTATCTTGTCCTGTTGGTTTTAAAAATGGTACTGATGGCACCATAAAAATTGCCATTGATGCGATTGGTGCGGCAAGTGCCGCCCATCATTTTCTATCGGTTACCAAGCTAGGGCACTCAGCGATTGTAGAAACTACAGGGAATGAAGATTGTCATATTATTTTACGCGGTGGCAGCCAACCCAACTACGATGCTGAAAATGTTGCAAAGATTTCTGAGCAATTACTTGCAGCGGGTTTAAAAAATAACATCATGATTGATTTTAGTCATGCCAACTCGAGCAAAAAGTTTAAAAACCAACTATTAGTTGGAGCTGACGTTGCCGAGCAAATTGCACAAGGGAATCAGGCTATTTTTGGGGTGATGATAGAGAGTCATTTAGTTGAGGGAAGACAAGATTTGGTAGATGGTAAAGTGAGCGTTTATGGACAAAGCATTACCGATGCGTGCCTTGGTTGGGCTGATACGGAACAACTACTTGCACAATTAAATACTGCGGTTGCTACCCGTAATCGCTAACTATTATTGCACGCCACATTGATTAATATTTAAATGTGACGTGCCATTATTTAGGGATGAGCCCCGCAAAAACCAGTATATACTCGTTGCATATATTCAGTGCCATTATCATCGTAGCTTACTCGATAGCAGCTACCGTCAGCTAGTTGTCGATAAATTAAGGCTGGCGAGCTTGGCTGAATAATGGTAACTGGCTCTGGTGCGGCATGTGGGTGTTGTAAATTTGAAATCACAATCGCACCTAAAATGGCACCGCCAATCAACGCAGCGTTATCATCATCGTGCTCATAACGAAATGAACGATAATGAAATGGTTCACGGTGTTCCCAATGTTCCCGATGCTGATGAGAAGCAAAAAAGCGTCGTTTATAGTTACGGTGAGTGTTATAGCCGTGTGAAACGCTTTCTTTATGTTCACGGTGCTGGTTATGTTCTCGACGTTCATTATGTTCACGGTGCTGGTTATGGTCTCGTCGTTCATTATGGTCACGTGCATTGCTGATTGGCGCAATACATAAGCAAGTGACAGCAGCACTAATCAGCATAGATTTTTTAAAGGTTGTGTTAAACATAGTATCCTCTCGTGTTCACTTGAGTAACGATTAATAGTATAACCCAGTAAACTGAACGCTAACTGAATGGTAAAATATTAACTAATTGAAATGTTATGATTAACCTAAAACTCGCAACTTGAAGTAGCTTGGGTATAATAGTGAGATGTTAACAAGGCAGATAGAAAAGCATAATGCCAAAATCAATTGATGCGGTAAAATATTGGTTAGAGCAAGTGGTAATAGGTCTTAATTTTTGTCCTTTTGCTAAAAAAGTTTATTTAAATGAAGAAATATTTTTTTTTGAATCTAATGCTCATTCCTTAGCTGACGCGCTAGTTGTGTTTGCCGAGCAATGTCAATATTTGTTAGATCATCCTGAATTTGACACTACTTTAATCCTATTTCCGACTAGCTTTATTGAATTTAACGAATATCTAATGCTAGTTGATGAAGCAACTTATTTGCTCGACTCGCTTGAGTTAAATGGCATTTTTCAGATAGCCAGTTTTCACCCGCATTATTGTTTTGAAGGTGTGGCGGCTGATGCCACTGAAAACTTTACTAACCGTTCGCCTTATCCCATGTTACATTTAATTCGTGAGCACAGTATTGATCGGGTATTAGCGACTTTTGTTGAACCAGAAATGATCCCGGTGAGAAATATTGCCTTAGCGGAGCAAAAAGGTCGACAATATTTTGAGCAAATATTACACCAAGCCAAACATCTACATTGCGCTAGTAATACAAAATCATAAGTATTGGAACGATGAATTATTTTCATGAATTTTTGCTGATTGCGTTGATCCATTTTTTTGCTGTTGTTAGCCCAGGTCCTGATTTTGCCATTGTGCTTAAGCAAAGCCTACGTTATGGACGAAAAACGGCTATCTTAACCAGTTGTGGGATTGGTTGCGGTATTTTGGTGCATGTAACGTATTCATTAGTGGGAATTGGTTTATTAATCGCCAGTGAGCCACGGTTATTTACGCTATTAAAATATGTAGCAGCAGCTTATCTGGTTTATATTGCTTG
>Ga0316206_1002758_pt1 | contig 11088 bp, 16 predicted proteins | sample 6monthpyrite_MG_FD_204942 | JGI IMG/M metagenome (GOLD analysis project Ga0316206, IMG submission 204942) | Microbial mat bacterial communities from mineral coupon in-situ incubated in ocean water Damariscotta River, Maine, United States -... | ecosystem: Environmental > Aquatic > Marine >...
ATCAATTTCAAGCAAGATATCTGATGATGCCAATACTTTTTACTATCTATTTGTTTTGAACTTGATGACTATTTATCCATTGGATCAGACTTTATTGTAGCCGGTTCAGTTAACGCAATGTAATCAGGAAATTCCTACAAATTATTAAGTACTGATACTATATCGGTATATGCTAAAGCAGGCACAAAAATAAACGAACGATTTTCAATCTATGACAAGTTAGGCGTTCACTCATGGTCTCTCTCAGAAGACCTGACAGCACCTGGTGGCTTGATGACGGAGTCGATATTACCTACGGCATTAGTACGAACATAGATTTATATGGTGTCAGTAATCGCCAATTACAGATACAGTGGAATCACTATGAGTTCAAAGGAAGTTTACGTGTATTCACAGGATTTGATTTCAATGGATATTTTATTTTTTTCTAAAATAAAGCCGAAAATTTTAATACAACTTACTTCAAAAAAAGTTAAATCTGTTCTCACTGCTTATGATCTAATGCCTCAAGATCACGGTTAACCATCTCTACATCACCAAGATTGTATTCGATCAGTTTACGAAGGTGAACCATGCTTTGATCATCGATAGATTCGCAATAAATACCTACACGATTTTCTATTTTATGAGCAACAGTACCGTTCATGATGATCTGACATTCTTTTGATTCATCAAGATTAATAATTAACTGGCAAGGGACACCCGGCCCGGGCGTTGCACCCGTACAGGCAGCAATCAGCGCTCCTTTTATTGAAACATCCAACAGTTCGCATACATGCTGACAATCACCTGCATTGAATTCAACGAAACAGTCAAAGGGTACACGATGAAACCGTCTGGAATCTGTCATATGTAAACCATCTGTTATGAACTTATTGCCATACTAACACAATCGGTAAGAACAGCTCTCGTAACAAGGTTAAGGACAATAAAACAATGAAGCCTTTTTATTAATGATCAATATTCTGTTCATCATAAGACTACGTTTACTTGAGCTATTATTTCGGTTCAACACCATGTTTTTCTTTATAGTGTTTTTTATACCAGGCTGGTAACTCAGCTTGCCCGTCATAAAGATATTCAGCTACTTTACGAACTTCAGACTGTTTATAATTAAGTTTTGGCATCAGCCCAAACCGTCTAATAGCTCCAGCCATCAATGTCTTGCTCGCATCAGGACTAGCAACCCAGTCAACCACTCTTTTAACAAACGCTTCTTTCTCCGGATAAGCACTTTTCACATGATGAACCACAGCAAATATTGGTGGCGCACTGGTTGGCTTACCCTGGCTCACATGACAGCTACTGCATAGCTTAGTAAACAATTCACTTCCTTCATCAGAAGCCAATATTGAATTAGAAAACATCATCATAGAAATTAGCAGACACCAGCTTACTCTCATATCAACCATCCTTTATACCTTACAATAGGAACACTTAAAGATTAAAATATACACTATATTATACTTTAGCTATTAGCACTCATGTCTTTAACTTACGATCAAATCGAATTCATCCAGAACCAGCTTTGTAACAACGAGTTTTCCACGGATGACGAGCTTCGAGATATATTAATGGATGAAGCACATGTGCCGCACTTCTATATTGACGAATTATTGAGCTACCGCAAGATATTTTTATCAAATCCTCTGGCCATTCTCGATTTTGAATGTCAAAAAATCAAAGTGAAATTTGCAGGCTGATAGACTAAAGATTATTAAATGGTGGACGACAAACAATACTACTGAATTTGGAAACAATGGGGTACGAGTTTAAATTATTGAATGATTCTTATTTGTCCTAACCCCAGTATCTTCTTTAATTTTAAAACCTGGATAAATTAACTTCCCTGTTATTTTTTCGCAGATCAAACTGCATCAGATCTCAATTATTATTCTCGTCAGTGGTTTTACCAGCTTCCGGTTCAGGTAATTTAACCTGATTATTAACACTGAATTGATAATCTTTGAACACATGCTCAGCGCTTAACATTTGATAATCGCCACTTTCAAGTTTTAAGCTGGTATCTTTTAACTGGTAGGTATAGTGACCACAAGTCCAGCAATTGAATTTACGCATGTGATAACAAAGGCAGGTTTTACCCTCAACAATAATTTTCTTTGCACCCGGGTGTTTTGCCAATTCAGTATTGTATGCCGATATATAATCACAACTACCTTTCGCATCCAGCAAATAACCAAATGCTTCACAGTTAGGCGCAACACCGGAATGACATGCAGGGCATTTTTTCAGCATTCGCATCGGATAACCGGTAGGCGATAACTGGTTCACCTCGATATCGTCTTCGTCTGCTTTAAAATACTCCTGTTTTACCTTTTCCGGTAAACCACATTCATTAGTCACTGTGAAACGTGTACCCAACTGAACCGCAGCTGCACCCATTTCCATATATTCCACTGCATCGCTGCCGGTAAAGATACCGCCTGCAGGAATAACCGGTATCGAAAGCTCTTTTTCTGCAAGGAAATCGATCACTTCCTGGACGATTGTCTTCAGGTCATAATCTGCCCAATCCATGCCAAAACCAAGGTGTCCACCAGCAAGCGGGCCTTCGACAACAACAAAGTCTGGTAGCCTGTCCAGTCGGGCGGTTTTACGTAAAAACAGATTTAATGCGCGTGGTGAAGAAACGATAATGCCCAACTTCACTTCACGAAAACGAGGATGATCCTTAATCAAGCCAAATGAGCCCAGATGCAGACCAGCACTGAGTGAAATACCGTCAATACCGGCATCCATGGCGGCTTTTAGCCTGACTTCCAGCGTTCCCATGGGGTTATTCATCGTCAGCTTTTCCATGCAGTTGATGAAAATCATGCCATCACCCTGCTTCTTCTCCATGGTTTTACTGACATGCATTTTTGTCGCTTCCGCTAGATTATCCAGATTAAACTGAACAACAGACTTGTCATTATTATCAGCGTTATATTTATATTTTTTGAGTTTATCCTTAACGAAATGGGTCTTATAAAGGCGGTCTGTTACGGCAGGCACCATTGCATCAGAAATATGGCCTATTCCGCCCAGTCTGGCGGCTTCAAGAGCGAGTTCCATGGTGGAGATATCCACCCCCATACCACCTATCATAATGGGTACGAGCTCATTGTTGCCAAGCTTTAGCCTATAGTCATCGAGTTTTTTCATGGATTAATCATCGCTTGTTGAAATTTTGAACACACAGCCTATGCAATGATCAGCAATGCTAGTAAGCATGGGAGTTTCTTATTATGATTTCTAGGTGCGTAGCATGTCACAAAAAAGGCTTCCAGAAAACCATTAACTCGTAAATTCAATGCCCGATATACTAGAAATAATAGCTTTTATACGAAGGCTGTTTATGACTTTATTAAGCGGTGCAGTGTCAAGCACGGGCGGGTAATGATTTGTTCACAGGCAGATAATGTTACTTCAGCAGTAGACACTGATTTTGGCCATTCTCAAAAACAATAAGCAGATCTTGTCACATGTATTTTCAACATTTATTTACACCAGAGCCGTCATTTACTTCACCTATCAAATAGAACCACTACCCCGTTCATCACTAATACCGCACAGTTAACATATTATTAACAATATATTACTTGCCAGAATATTAGTCGGTACTAAAATACTGCAAATCAACCTAGAGACAAAACCGTTATGACATTTGACACATTAACTATTACCGGCATTATCGCTACACTGGCTGTAGTTGTCGTACTGTTAACTTTATGCAAATTACGTGGCTGCAATAAACCCATATGCTAACTGCATAGAAGCCAAGGCTTGCTTTAGATTATTGAGCAATAGCCAGCTGATCATCCCGCCATCTAAACTTCTGAAATTAACTTTTACCTTCCTGCTCTGATACTTCTTCAGCCTTGCCAAGTTTAATCGCATTTTGAAGAACTGCCTTTTTCATAAAAACTATTTCATTAGTGGTAATATTACGCGTCTTCCAGCTATCGCCATCATCAGAAATGATTTCAATAATCATGCCTGAAATCATCACTGTTTTACCAAGCATATTGTTCATGGTCGTATTTAAAGAACCCTGATATTTTTATAGCGCTTTATATTGGGGTTCATATTTCACCACAATCTAAAGAGCATTAGATAGACAATACTGATTATGGGCAGTTATCTTTTTTGTGCCCGGCATTTGTCATTGCGGTTGTATATGCCTGACCTACACACTTCCCTACTTCAGTTCCCCATTGAGCTGAGACACTTACCGGGATCATGTCTGGAATACCTGGCAGTGCTTTAATGCATTCTTTAGTGACCACTTTCATCACTTTGCTGCATCCAGCCGCATCCGTGTTGTAGCATGACAAAAAAGCCTGGCTCGGCGCACATAATATAGAAGGAAGGGCAGCAACCAGCCCCTTACCCCAATCTGATTTAGAAATCGATTCCTCTGCCAACACAAGCACAGGAAACATTAACAATACTGCGAAAATAGTTTTCATGTTTTTATCCTCCAGTAAAAAACCAACAGAACGACAGCGGGTTGATACAGACTAGCATGCATTTAGGAAATCAAAGTTGACAGGACTCAAACAAGGTCAGAAATCTATACTCTTTAATATTAAAGAAAATTATGTTCTAACTCAGTAATTGTTCATAAAACAACACTGAGCACTTCTATTTTCAGAACGACCATACACTACGAGCTACAAACTTTTACCGTCAAAAACAGAAAACTCAAATGTGTTGGTGTCGATTTCATCGATGCAGCCCAGGTTAATTCGATAATGACCAGGCTGCCGCATTGTTTCATGAAATGGATAGATACCGCACGTTTTACAGAAAAAGTGCTTGGCGATTTTTGAATCAAATTGATAAAGACCCAAGGCATCCTGACTCGCTTCAATTTTTAATTGTTCAGGCGAAAGTGCAAATTCAGACATCATTGCCCCCTTACGTCTGCAAATAGAACAATTACACCGTATACCTCGATCGATCTCTTCACTTTCAAAGAAAAACTTTATAGCGCCGCAATGACAAGACCCCTGATAGCTTTTCATGATCAACTCCCTTTTCAATAGCCAAAACTTAAATAAAATTATTTATCAACGTCAGGAGAACAAAGACACTCAATCAAACGTTCTACCTGCTGAGTGCAGCAGCCACTACCCATAGTGGCATAGGTCTCTTTTCTAACCTCTGCCACAGTCGTCGCACCATTTACAATGGCATTGATAATATCCATTTTCACAACCTGATTGCAGGTACACATTTCACGGTTTAAATTTTTCTTTAGAATCGCAGGCAGCTTATCCAGAGCATCTGCGAGAGGATCTTTATTCAAAACATAAAACCTTTATTACTTTATGAACCGCATCTTTTGTAGCTAACTTAACGACTTATTATGTGACTATTCACTAATGAGAACATAAAATAAAACTATCACAACCACAGCAAAGATATTCCACTTGAATTCATGCTTCTTAACTTCTTTCCAATAGTTTTCTAGCTTAGGATCATTCAATTCTTTATATTTTCCAGTCGAAAAATACTTCTGCATGGGTGACTTACTAAGATCTTTATATCCTTTGATATAAAAATAACCACCAAATTCAGTATATTTTTTTGTATATGCCTTCGCGAAATATTCTTCTAGTGCTTGTCTAGCAGCCTGTAATTTCATTTTCTCTTATTTCATCTTATCGTTAATTTCAAAAACACTAAACACACTAATAACTCTTATTTGTCACCGACCCTGTTATTTTTCTGACCTTATTCATAGTCAGCCCTGATTGAGATCAAGTTCTTTTTGTTTCTTTTTTGTTAAACCTAAGGAAACAATACGGTGAGATTCTTTTAGATAGTAGATCAGTTCATCATCTTCGGTACCAGTCACATCATATTGCTGTATCCACTTCATTCCACGAGATGCAAGATAAGGAGCTGGCTGATAACCGGGCTCATCACTCAAAAAATAAAAATCACCGACAGAAGTTTTAAATGTGAACGCTGGCTTTTCAGCCTTGCCCCAGCCTCCGATAGCAAATACCTTTCCGCCCACTTTCCATACATGAGAGCCACCCCATTGAACAACGTATGAAGTAGCCGGGAGAGATTCACAAAACTCATTGAATTCTTCATAAGTCATGTTGGTATTCTTATTGCCTCATAACGCTTAAAGCAAGAGATCTACTCCGCTTTATTCGCAACGTAAAAAACAATCTGATCAAGGTTTTTATTTTTACCCTGAACCCAAATATTTTATACAAATAAATCAGTTACCACGGGTAAAAGAAAAAAACAGCCAGCTCAGTGCCTTCATCACCATAGGCTATATCAGCCCTGTACACACTGCCCGATGCCGTTACCAATCTGAACCCAACGCCAACCGTATCTCGATATTCGTCCCAGAGTTCAGCAGATGTTTCGGCTACACTGCCTGCCTCGGCAAAGAAAGCAATTTGTTTACCTGTTCTTACATCTTTCCAGAACAGATAATTAAACGGTGTATTTTCATCAACCATATTCCAGCGATACTCGACACCAACAAAAGCCATTCGCCCGCCCTGAAAACGCCCTTGAGGATAGGCCCTTAAACGGCTCAAGCCACCAAGCGATGTTGCCGTACCATTAGTATTCGCATTGATAGTACTCTGGATAAGCTGTTGCTCTACATTAAGGCAGGCCGGGTCGGTTCCGCATTGCAGATTGAGATCAGCCTGAATCTCAAGCGGATTGGTTTCACCAGTTTCATCAACATGCGCATCAGACTGATAATAATTAACAACTAAGACATCATTTTTCGAATATGGAATATAGAACAGCGCATTGTAATCAAGCCGGTAATATTCTGGCCCATCATTGTCCTTAGCATTAACATCAGCGTAGGTCAGTTCAAACCGGAATCCACGACGGGGGTCTAAGTAATCATCAGTAAAATCTAAATTAACAGCCAACGATGTACTGGAATCTTCTCCGGTAAATGGCTCATCTAACTGCTGAATAATATCACCGTCTTTATCGCGGATAGCATCTAATTCAAAACGGCTTGTATTATAAATGGCTAAAAAATTTAGACGACGGTCGTATATCGTGTATTTTAACTCAAGCCGGGTTTCATCAGCACGAGTTACATCCAGCAGGTTGTAGTCATCACTGCCATCCATCCCTCGAATTTCATAATTGTTAACAATCGCACGATTAATATCCCGCAGATGCACACTCAATAGAAGCTGCTTATCGATCAAAGGAATTTCATCACCCTGTATCACCGCACCGGTTGCATCACCGACAACACCTATAACAACACCGTCGGCGGTCGAACCTGCAATATTGGCCATATTTGCAATCAGGAAAAAACCATCACCTATTCCGGGGTAACTATAAGGTAGTGGCACATACAAATGCGCAGGTTCTACAGGGAACTGGTCTTTACGCCGATCAGGCATCCATTCAAAATCACGCGCGAATATAGGAAAGGAAATAAAAATACACGTCAGCAAACAAATCCATTTTTTCATATGATTTCTAACCAGGATATTCTTCAGAAGTTTAATCTACCTTACAACAACAAAACCGCTACTGTAAATTAAAAATACCAGCGCATGCCTTTCTTATTAACACAGATAGTTAAAGAACCACCTTTTTTTTCATATCGCCCCGCGCCAATAGTCTCCGATTTATAGTCTCGACACAGCTTAACCTGATCTTTCGCAAGAAAGTCCTTAACCTGCTGACTATAGTCGATAGTGGGAATTCCCCTTGTCACAGAAGAAAACACAAAAACACCTTCTTTATTCCAAATATCGTTATTAAAGCCGATCTCACTTTTATAAAAAATATCTTCATCAGACTTTATAACGACATGAATCGACTTTTCCCACATCAGGTAATAACTCAGACCAGCCAGAAGCGTGACTATTATTGCAATCATTAACGGGCGTCCAAATATTTCTTCAGACTTCACACCCAGCACAGCCACCAGAAAATAAAGAATCAGGCTAACAGAAACAACCGCTAATAGAATAACTATCCAAACATTCATATATTTTCTTTTATTAAGTCATAACACCGGGACGAAATTCCTTAGCGTTGTACTTTCCTCTATTATTTTGGCCATTCGACTTATTCTGATGCAAAAGTTTAACTTTTTTAGCTATTAAACCTCGCTTATCCGGATGGCATTCAAATTCAACCGTAACGCCAACTTTTAAAAATTCACAGTTAACAAGATCGGATTTGGTTACCATAATATCCGGACCATTCTCGTTATCAAGATAACCAAAGTTTTTATCCCGGAACCATTTTTTAACAGTAGTTTGTAACATCTCACACCCTTCTTACTTTACATTGGTAATTAGTTTTAGCAACAACGCTAAACAATAGGCCAACGATATATTTGCAGCCTACAAATTGGCTGCTCGTTCGGTAATACATTCATACTGCCCCATTTCGAATTCGCGGCAAACCCATGGGCGCTTTTCGTAAATCGTACATTTCATCGTATTTCGATCCAGAGCTGAACACCAGCCATCTTCCAGCTGCGCCATGGTTCCCCCGCCCCACTTATCTAACTCAATATACTTATCAGGAACTCCAGTATCAGTAATAAGCATCACTTCTAGACGGCAACAGCAAGCTTCGCAATTTTCACAGCTAACCTCGACGTCAGGCTCAGTTGTAACTTTAACAGTCATAAATTATTTTTCATTTTTAATAGATTTGGATAACGTTTTTACTAGAGAATAAACTGGTTTGTACAAGCATTATGCGAGTTAGAGGGATCTGAGCCCTTTTATTCTTTACTTAAGATAACATACTTTTTTACCCACTCACCTTCCTTATAGAACAATTGACGAATAAAGATTTCACTATCTCTTATTTCCGTTACCATTCCATCGAATTCCCCAACGTAGCTCCCTACTCTAATAAAGTACGATTTTCCTTTTTCATCCACAACTGTTGCTACAGGTACTCCATCTAATAGCGCGACTCCATTTAAAACCAGACAACCCAAAGTAAGAGTACCATGCAGAGCACCAAATGAACCCGGACCATCAAATTCTGGCCGCTGATGTGGTCCCGTTTCTTTTCTTTCAAACCGTTTGCAATCAGCAAATGTCTGGCTTGTCAGAACTATTAATAGCATAGTGATAATGATTTTCATGATTCATCTAATGACCTGAATGAAGAGTGCTATGCGGAGTATGCCTGCGTCCAGTAAGCGATAGCGTGTAAAGCCCCTCTTTATTTAACCTCTCCGTCACCTTTTATTAGCCTTACAAAAAACTTTCTTCTATGTCCGTTTTTCTTTTTTATCCTGTTCAGGTTCACAGGGGAATGCAAATTTTTCAGCAGGGCGGGCAAAATAATAACCTTGCCCCATGTCGACATTCAGCTCTTTAAGAATCTCCACCATATTTTCTTCTTCAACAAATTCAGCAATACTGGTGATACCCAGACCCCGTGCCATGTCGGTCATCGAGCGAATAAAAACCCGGTCAAACTTGCTGCTTGCAACGTGGCGTACAAAACTGCCATCCAGTTTCACCATATCAACCGGCAGATGCTTAAGGTAATGAAAAGATGAGAAACCCACACCAAAGTCATCCAGTGCTATGCGACAGCCCAGTTCATGCAATGCGTCCGTAAAACGACCCGCCTGATGAATATTGCCCACCGCAGCTGTTTCTGTGATTTCAAAAATCAACATGGTTGGATCTGCACCACTGACTTCGATCGCTTGTTTTATCCATTCCAGAACATGTGGATTGCCGAAATGTTTTCCTGAAAGATTAATCGCCAGTGATACTGGCTGGCCATCGCGACAGCTATCACCCTGAATTTGAATAGCATGCTCTAACACCCATTTATCAATTTCCCTGATCAAGCCGAAACGTTCCGCTATTTCAAGAAAAGCACTCGGCGGTATCAGTCCACCTTCACCATCATGCATTCTGAGCAGTACTTCGTAATGCGGAACCGTACCAGTATCAAGCCAGAAAATGGGTTGAAAATGCAGTACAAACAAGTCTTGTTCCAGTGCTTCTCGTATTCTCTGTTCCCATTCCAGTTTTGCATGCATGGCTTTAATTTTCTGATCGCCATCGCTGTAAACATGAAAAGTATTGCGCCCACTATCTTTTGCGCTGTACATGGCAGCATCCGCTTTGGCCAGAAGACTCCCGGGTACAGTGCCATTATCAGGAAAAACAACAATACCAATACTGGCAGACACTGGGGTTTCAATATCATCAAAACCGGTATTTTCTGCCACCAGTCGCTGCAGTAATTGCGTTGCAATTACCTCAGCCTGCTGTAACCCGGTATCAGCCAGTATGATTCCAAATTCATCACCACCAAGACGCCCCAGAACATCAACTTTTCTTAAGCTACTTCCAAGACGGCGTGCAATGGTACAAAGGAACTCATCACCAGCCTGATGTCCAAGCGTGTCATTAATGTATTTAAACTGGTCGAGATCGAGAAATAATAAGGCACCTTGTCTCTGATACCGATTGGAAAGTTCCAGCTCTCTTTCAAGCTCAATCTGGAAACGACGGCGGTTCAGTAAACCGGTTAAGACATCGTGATCAGCGAGATATACAATTCTGTCTTCATTTTGTTTTTGTTCTGTAATATCAAGCAATAATCCCCGACAAGTCAGGGCACCACTTTCATCATTGTCAATCGTATTAATGCTTCTAATACCAAGCACAGCGCCGTGCTTATGCAGCATTCTGAAATCAATCGTGAACGATCCTGGCTCTTTAAAATATTTGGTTCTTTGTTGTTCAAAGTGAACTTTGTCTTCCGGATGAATGTGTTTGAGTAGGAAGTCAGGCTCTAGCCATTCAGCCATTTCATAGCCAAGAAGATTTTCTGCTTCACGACTGACATAAATAAAACGACAGGTATCTGGATCAGCCTCGACAATAACAGCATCAATACCATCCAGTAATGTCTGCATATGCCGTGTCTGTTTATCAAGCGCTGCATGCTCATCAACAAGAGCCGCTCGGGTACTCGATAAATGGCTCGCAAGCTTATTAAATGAGCGCGCCAGATCACCCATTTCATCATGCGAATCCAGGTCTATTCGATGCTCTAACTCATCAC
>Ga0316206_1002759_pt1 | contig 11086 bp, 15 predicted proteins | sample 6monthpyrite_MG_FD_204942 | JGI IMG/M metagenome (GOLD analysis project Ga0316206, IMG submission 204942) | Microbial mat bacterial communities from mineral coupon in-situ incubated in ocean water Damariscotta River, Maine, United States -... | ecosystem: Environmental > Aquatic > Marine >...
GACCACAGTAAAAGAGGCTCCAAATGGACGATACCATATACCGCTACTATAATAATAGTTGGTATGCCGATGTCGAATTGTATGGTATCGAGAAGGCAGTATACTTACGCTAATGCCGCGACGTGGGTAGTAGTGATCAAGTTGATAGCGTTTATCTCGATGATAGTTTTTATTACTGGAAAGTTGTTTATTATAGTTCCGTCGATCCTGGTGATTATCTTTACGAGTGCGGTGTTCGTTTCGATCCTGACGATTCTCTTTACGGTCACGATGGTCTTTGCGATCCTGTCGATTCTCCTTACGCTCAACGTTATCACGTGCAGCAAGGCTTATGGATAAGACCATGCTCGATATAACAATCAGGCAAACACTCATAATTTTATGTCGATTATTTTTCATACTCACTTGTCCTTACTATAATATAGTATTTTGATAAATTTAGCGGACGGTGTAACCACGACCTTCCAGGCAAGCTGACATTGCACGTCGATAATTTCTCGCCTGTGTTTCCTTACGAGCATATTGTTGGTTATCCATTGCATCATAATGCTGTTGAATTTGTTGGGCCTGATCCTGTTTTGCGGCTTCAGAAGCTGAGCCTATAATGGCGCCGGCAATCGCACCAAATACCATACCTTGACCATGATTATGGCGAGGTGAAAAGATCGAGCCGAGAACGGCGCCACTTGCCATACCCGTAGCAACATCACTGCCGGGCGGTGCAGCGGGTCGGACTTCGACGCGTTGGTGTGGAGCGAGTTGTTCTTGTCCGGGATCGTAGCCCGATTGCTTGGCTGCCCACAGATAACATTCGTAGCGATCCCGCTCTTGTTGTTCTTTAGATTGATTACGTGTGGGATAAAAGTAAAGAAGTGTGGAGGGTAGCGGGCGTGCATTTGCGGGTCTTGATTGGACGGTATAACCCGGCGCAGTACAACCGGAAAGTATTAAAGTGCCTAATACAAATAGAGTCAGTCGCGGTGATGCACTGAGTGTTTTAACGAAATGCGAAGTAGAGATTGGCATGGTTTTTTCCTGAATTCGTATACGAAAAGTTGAGTTGCTAATAATCATTACCCTTTATGGTAACTGTAGACCTTGGACTTCATATTTGTAAATAAGTTTATAACTATTGTAAACTTCTTTACAATCGCATAAGCCAGGGCAATCTATTTCTCAGGTCTGTTAATAGACGTCTGCTTTTATGTTTGTTATACATTATATATGGTACAAAGATAGTGATTAAAAGAGGGTGGAGTGTAAATTATTATTTTTAATTTAAAGGCAGCCCTCTTGTAAGTTAATTTAACGTTAAGCATCCAGGGCATTAGCCAATTTAAACACGAAGTATCGCGAATCAGGAGTAATGAAATAATATGGAAATCCTTGCCATACCCGGCAGTGTACGAAGTGGTTCCTATAATATGGCACTGCTAGAAGCTATGTCAAAAACATCGACAAACAATATTAACATTACAGTGTTTGATAAAACCAAACATATTCCAGTTTTTGATCCTGATATTGAAGATGAGGATATTCCCGAAGCAGTAAATTATTTTATAGCTAAAATAAGGGAATCTGATGGCGTTATTATTAGTACGCCTGAATACGCGCATGGACTCCCTGGGGTGCTTAAAAATGCATTGGATTGGCTGGTCGCATCAGACGCGTTGGTACTGAAACCGGTGGTCGTAACGAGTGTTTCAACCAGTGGCTTAGGGGGTGTGCGCGCTCATAATGCATTAGTCTTAATTTTAACTGCGATGAATGTGAATGTTGTTGTTGAAGGGGCCATGAATGTACCTTATGCACAAAGAAAATTCGATGAGAATCTTATACTGATAGATAGCCTTACCACTAAGGCGATACAGGTTTCATTGTTGGCACTGGAGCAGGCCGTTAAAAATGCCCAGGCTAAAAATACCTAGACTAAAAATACCTAGTCTAAAAAATACAAGTATAGATTCGGCATATCATATTTTGAATAATAGGGTTAGTTTTCAAGAACTGTACACTTGTGGGTAAGGGATTAACAGCAGGAGTAATTACATGAAGAAGGTCACTAATATTCTATTGGTTATATCAATCATTCTTGTCTCAGCTTGCAGTACCCGGGCTTGGTATGAAACGGTGCGTCAAAACCAGAAATTACAATGTCAGAAACTTCCACCTTCTGAGTATGCAGAGTGTATGGAACAAGCTAGTGAAACATATGAGAAATACAAACGGAAGAGAGACGAAGTTGTTAATGAATAATGAAATATAGACTTAAGTAGTATAAGTGGAAGACTTTTGAACATTTCAGTAAACATAAAACACGCGGATTGAATAAATATTTACTCCGGATCCTTGACTATCTAACGTTTAGGTAAGATACTTAAGCCTACCGTAAACGATAGATATTGAGGTGATGTCATGCAACTATCCGATGTGCTTGTTCATGTTAGCGAAGAAATCAGTGATGATGAGAAAAACGACTTAGTCAATCAGCTTAGAGAGCTTAATGGTGTAATAGCGCCAAGGTTTTCTGAAAATAAGGAACACTTACTTTTAGTTTCATATAATTCAGATGCAGTTACTGCTTATTCCTTATTAAATGCAGTAAAGCAGAGCGGTTTTCACGCTCAGCTTGTTGGCATGTAGAGTGTGGACTGATGGAATACGACCACTTAATTGATATAAAGGGTATGTGTTGTTCTGCCCCGGTTATTCATTTAACGAAAGAGTTTAAAAAAATGAAGTCAGGTGATGTTATTCTGGCAGAATCCAATAAGATCTCGATGTTAAATGATATTCCTGCTTACTGTTCATTAACAAACAATGAGTTGCTTAAGCAGGAAGAAAGGGATGGGCTGTATTACTTCTGGATAAAAATAAAATAAATGAATAGTGAAACTTACAAAATTGGTGATGTTGCCACGATACTTGATACTACTGTGCGTACAATTCGATATTATGAAGAAGAAGGTCTGTTATTACCAGAGCGAACCGAGGGTGGTACCCGCTTTTATACAGAACAACATATTAAACGTTTAAAAGCGATTATACACCTTGCTGCCAACGGTTTTTCAATCGATGTTATCCGAATAATTGCCGATGTACGAAAAAAGTGTAAAACTGGTAATGAGGGTAGCAAAAAAGTAACACATGTTATTGATAATTCAATAATGGAAGTTGAAGAAAAAATAACAAGGTTAACAACACTTAAGTCAGAATTATCCTTTGCAAAAAAACAAACTTTAAAATGCAAAGGCTGTAATAATAAGCCTTCAAGTAAGGATTGCCCAAGCTGCCCCGTTAATAAAAATCTTAAAAAGAGTGAAGTGCTAAATTTAGTTTGGGAATAGATTTTAATTAAAGGTTTTAACTGCGTCATTTGATCATACATTGTTGGACTTTAGGTGGCAGGATGTTTATATTTCATTTACATTCACTAAAGTGTTGAAATAAACTTCTTATGATTATTAATCCCTCCGAGCTCGACACACATTCAGTTTATAAACTTTTAATTGGCGCCGTCGTACCACGACCTATTGCGTGGGTTTCATCGCGTAGTCGCGATGGGGTTTTAAATTTAGCGCCGTTCAGTTTTTTTACAGTGGCCTCGCGTGAACCGCCGATGCTGGCGATATCGATTGGGCCGCGTACTGGTGGTGAAGACTTTGCCAAAGATACCTTAACCAATATGCGTGAAACGCAGGAGTTTGTTATAAACGTTGTGTCAGTTGACCTTGCCAATGCAATGCATGAATCATCAATTAACTATTCACCCGAGGTTGACGAGTTCGCCCGTGCCGGAGTTAATGTTGCGGCATGTGAAGTGATCGAAACGCCTCGCGTCGCTGAAGCAAAAATTAGTATGGAATGTACGGTTGAGCACATGTTACGTCTAGGCAGTGACTATTTGGTGGTAGGACGAATGCATCGATATCATGTTGACGATGCGTTGGTTAGTAATGGGCGTATCGATGTGCATAAACTCGACCCGCTAGGACGGATGGCAGGTAATTTTACCAGGGTCGAGTCGTTGTTTGATTTGCCACTGAAAACGGAAGTAAAATAACATGCACTTCTGAAATTCATCGGGTGTTTATTAAAACTTAATAATTACGCCTGTGAAAAACCCTTGCCCTGAAATATCGTATTCTTTTTCATAGAAAAAATAAGATAAATCAATTTTTGAATACATACGTTTATATTGAAAATACATGCCAACTCTATCCCATTCATATGCAATTCCGACCATAGCCTGAACTGATTCACCGCCTCCATCTTCGTATCGGGTATTGCCAAAAGCATAACCCGCACCTAAACCAATAAATGGTCGAAATCGTGAACCCTCTTTATAATTAAAATAATATTTTGAATTAAAGAAAAAGACATTGACTCTAAGCTCTCCCTCATTAGGATTGCTGATATTATCATTCTCGAAATGCATGTGTTCAGCACCGATAGTAAGGCCATTATCAAAACGTCTTTCATATTCGAAACCAAAAACAATATCTGAGCTGGTATCATACCGATACCCAGCCGTAGTTCCATTTTTCATTTCATAATATCCAAGTTTTGGAGTGATAACGTGTTTACGTTGCGCTGCCGAAGCCGTATTGATTGATAATATCATTACGGAAGCTATAAGAAATAAATTAAAAAATTTCATATTTAAACCTGTTATTATTTTTTTGAGCATATTAGCATAGAAGTATGAAAAATAATGTAGGATAGGGACTACATAATTCTGAAATAAAAAACGATATTTATTATTTAAATAAAAAATAAAGATATCACTAGTACACTAGCTAAAAATAATAAGAGGAGTCTGTGTGTTGAAAATAAAAAAAATCATTTCTGGTTTAGCTCTTTTGGTCCTGCTTAGTGGATGTGGATCTAATGCTCTTTTACAAAGAGTGACGCCAATCAATAGCAGTCTGGAAAAATATAATAATGTGATTGTTATTGCAGATGGTAAAAATGAATCGATTAAAAAAGTAAAAGGGTTTCATATAAGTCGAAATGAGTTGGAGAGTGAATTTATTACAAGCTTGGCTAAAAAGAACAAGTTTAAAAATGTTTCAAGCGGAAGCACTGGAAATCACGAGAGCGGAACGTTATTGATTAAACTCGTTATTGAAGAATTAGATTATTTAAGTGGTGCTTCGAGTTATTTCTTTGGCATTTTTTCAGGTAATTCCAGTTTAAAAGTCTTAGCAAAATTATTAGATGCTAAAACGGGTGTGGTCATCGGTGAAATACGTTCTTATGCAAAAACAAGCTCTTCGGGTGGAGTCTTTAGGGGCGGTACAGCTGGACTTATAACTAAAGTTTCAGACAAGCTTGTGGAAGATATTTCAAGTTATTAATATTAACCAGATATACAAGTAAGTGGTTGTGTAACTAGTTTAGGTCGGCTTTTGATGTGCAGTAGGATAGATTTAATCGGAGGTTTTGGTCAAAAGACTAAGTCCGTTTATAAATAATAACACTGGTATGTAAACCCGTTCTGCCAAAGCGAAACGATTTATCAAAGGTCTGCCGGCCTATCGGTAAATAAATGTTATCTGTTTTAGAGCGATAAGTGGCGGCATCCTCGTCAGGGTCGTGAATATATACAAAGGTATCATCGATGCCAGACATTACGACCCAGTGTGGTGCTTTGTCGCGGGTGTAACTGTATGAACTCACGAGTACCAGTGGAATGCCGCCCGCCTTAAATTTTTTCTCCAGTTCTTGCAAACTGATATTGTTGTACTTAACTACAATGTCAGTATCTTTAATCTGGTGCATAAAGTCTTTATGCACAAGTTGCATGACCAATTTTTTTTCTTCATTACGCACACCATCGAGAAACAGTGGCTCCTGGGAGTTGACATATAGTTTAACTCGAAAACCACGTCGCCAGGCGGCGAGAGCTAAACCTAACGGGCTGCACCCACCATGACCGGAGGTCATATAAATGGTGGTTGCTTCTCGCCAGAGTTGCAGTTCTAAACTGCGGTCTGCTTGAAGGTTTTTGTCTAATGCTTGCATTGCCATAATTAAAGAGGCGGGACCGCAATTGAACTCGGTCGTTTGTTCATAATACGGAATGGGCATAAAATCAAATTGATGTTCACGATGTAAAATACGTTTTTCATAGCGCAGCGCATCAGCTTTATCTTCGTAATAATTTTTTAACACACCAATTTTTTTGTAGCCATATTTTTCATACAGGTGAATCGCGACACTGTTGTTAGGATTAACTTCGAGGCGCATATAAACACAGTCGCGTGTAGTAGCGCGGAGTTCGGCTTCCTGTAACAGTTGATCACCAATGCCCTGGCCACGTACCTCCGGAGCAACCGCAAATGAATAAAGGCGCGCCAGATGAGTGCCACAGTGATACTACACCAGTACATAGCCGATAATTATTTCTGCCTGCCTCGCTACAATAAAATCACAATTACCTTTTTGAATAAGATGTTTGATGCTACGCGCTGACATGCGATCGTAATCAAAGCAACGGTCTTCTATTTTTACCAGGCATTAACATCCTGGATTGTGGCATCGGATATATTAATCATTGCTACAGTATTCATATCAGATTAGTTAAACCTTGTAATGCCTGGCGCACACATTGTCTGCCACGGAGTAAAACCATTTCCTGCCAGTCGGCGCTGGCGGGGTAAAAAACTTTACGAATTTTGCTTTTAATTTTTTGGGTTTCACTGGTAGACCAGTCAACTGAATTACGATGTAAAATATGGTCTTGTCTTAGTACGTCAAACATCTGCTCTATAGAGTAGGTGCCAAACTCAAGCGTTACAAAACAAACCTGTTCACCTAGCGGGTGCCATAAATAATCAATCAAGCCCTGTTTGGGTACCGAGGTGGAATTACCCAGTGCCGGTTCGGTAACACTTTCCCCATACCATTGGCGGGCTCGAGATACGCCAGCAGATCCTGGTGGATGGTCACAGATAACTTCACCATAACCAAACGGTCCGAGCCCGCTGTGAATATCAATCACTGCGACACGCTTACGCTGACCTAAATTATAGTCCGTTATAATCTGTTGCAGATGTCGTCGAGACTGACTTGGCTCGGTGCCACCATAAAAAAGCCCCTCGGCAAATTGATACTGCCCACCACTAATTGCACTCTCCAGAGCCTGTTGACCAAAAATTTTACGATACGCATCTAACGATTGCGAAGCACTCTTCATCTCGCTGATCTTTTCGGGTAATAAATTTTCGGCGAGTTGAGCGTAACCCGGGTTATCGGGTAAAGACTGAGTAAAGTCGACAAAGTTACGATTTAAATCAATACCTTGTTCATTGACCCGACGTAGCCAGGCAAAACCGTAAGGATTAATGGCATGTATATAGAGGATCGCAACGTCGGACGCTAGAGTGTGTTCAGTAATCTTTTGCAGAGTATCGAGTTGAATTGCCGAACCGGCAAAACCTTCCACACCATGCGTTGCACTTTGTAATACCAGAACCTTTTCGGCGTTGGGGTTTCCGTGCCAGGCAATTGATGTTGCCAGTGGTTCGGCATTGGGACCTGTTTGCGGGTAAACAAATTCCTGGTAATGACTCAGACCAACCGCGTTACTACACTGCAGTTTAAACTTGTGGTGTGCTTCAGAATACTTTTCAGAATAACACTGGGCAAGATAGTCGGATGGGAGTAGAACGGGTTTCATATGCGCCTGTTATAAACTTTAAAAGCAAGTTATATACTATTTAAAAAAACATTCTACATTAGATGTAAAATAGTTATCATACCGCCTTTTATTATAAACCAGTTATTTAACTTTAGCGTGTACAACCGAGAGCATTTTAACAATGAACGTAATTTTTAGTAGAACCACATGCATCCTATTCTGATCGTTATTGACAATCTTCAAGACTGGAAGGCCTATAGTCCATCCGACAATGTCGTCAGTGTGCAGGATTACCTGTCGCAGGATGAGCGCTATAAACTTCCTAATACCCATGTTATAAACTTGTGCCGTAGCTACAAATATCTCAGTAACGGTTATTATTGTTCGTTACTGGCAGAAGCGCGTAACCATAAGGTGATACCTTCAGTTAGGAGTATTAATGATTTAAGTAATAAGTCGCTTTACAGCCTGGATATTGATGATTTAAACCAGATATTAGAGAAACTACTACAGAACCGACAGATTGATAGTGATCTACTGACGGTAAAACTGTTTTTTGGTGAAGCAGATATTCCCGAGCTGGAGCATCTTGGCCGGCAAATTTATGAGATTTTTTCGTGCCCCATTTTAAATGTCAGTTTAAAACGCCGTGGACATTGGATCATTGACTCAATAAAACCAGCTTGGCTTAATAGTCTAAGCGAGCAGGAAGAAGACTTATTCGCTGCTGCACTGAAAAATTTAATAGCGCAGTATGGCGTAAACCCCGCTTGCCAAAAAAAATTCGCTATGATCTGGCGATACTTGTTGACCCTAACGAAAAGCTACCACCCAGTGACAAAGCGGCCCCGAAGAAATTTGTAAGTATCGGCAAGCAGATGGGCATTAATGCAGAATTAATTATCAAAAAAGATTTTACGCATCTAGCTGAGTACGATGCATTGTTTATTCGTGAAACAACGGCAATTAATAATCATACATACCGTTTTTCCAAGCGTGCTGAAAAAGAAGGTATGGCGGTACTGGATGACCCGCAATCTATCCTGCGCTGTACCAATAAGGTTTTTCTGGCAGATTTGCTCAGCGCTAACAATGTACCTACCCCCAAGACTTTAATCCTGAGTAAAGATCGCCAGGCAGCGGATATGCAACAGGCGATAGCAACATTGGGTTATCCTATGGTAATTAAAATACCGGATGGTTCCTTCTCCCGTGGCGTCGTTAAAGTAGAAGATGAAAACTCCCTGAATCAACATTTAACGGAGTTATTCAAGCAGTCTGCTTTGGTGCTGGCGCAAGCTTATACCTTTACCGATTACGACTGGCGCGTAGGGATGTTAAATAAAGAACCTATTTTTTGTTGCCAATATTATATGACCCGCGGACATTGGCAGATATATAAACATAGCGACAATGGCAAAGTAGTATCCGGTGGGTTTAAGACTTTGCCCGTTCATGAGGCCCCGAAGAATGTACTGGATGTTGCAATTCGTGCAGCGAATTTGATCGGTGATGGTTTTTATGGCGTCGATGTAAAGCAATCGGGGGAAACAGCAATGGTGATTGAGGTTAATGATAACCCTAATGTCGACTCAGGCGTTGAAGACATGTATTTAAAAGATGAACTTTACCGACTAATTCTGCAAGAATTTATTCGTCGTCTCGAACTCAAGCATATTGGCCATTAGAAATGGTGTTAACGGCATTTAGTTTATGTGGACGAGAAATTTCCAGATAAAGGTATAAGTGTTATAACCTATACATAGAATAGCTTCAGATTAAAATTGGATGGTGAAGGGAAGTATGAGAGATAGTTTAAAACAAAAAATTATCGCTGTTTGCAACAGTAAAATTGAAAAAAAAGGTATAGATGTAGGCTTGTCCTTTTATGCCTTCTTTGCAAATAAAAATGATAACCCGCAATTACTTATGGAAGCTGCTCAATGGTGGATTATGACACATCAGCTAGATCATTTTGAGAAAGCATTTAAAATAAAGAGCATGGTAGAAGCAATGTAAATCAAATTTAGCGTGTCTTTAATAGGTAAAAAATACAACCATGTCTTTAGAGGAATTAATATCTACTTACGGCTATGCCGCAATCGGAGTAGGCACTTTTCTGGAGGGCGAAACAATCCTGGTACTCGGGGGCATCGCTGCACATAGGGGCTATCTTGAATTAGGCTGGGTGATTCTTTATGCGTTTTTAGGCACTCTGTTCGGCGATCAACTTTATTATTATATTGGTCGTAGCAAAGGGAAACAATTTATTGAAAAGCGGCTTAGCTGGAAATCCAGGTCCGCTAAAGTTAATGAGTTACTCGATAAGCATCAGGTCTGGCTAATTCTTGGATTTCGATTTATGTATGGTTTCCGTACTGTCACACCGTTCATTATTGGAACCAGCAGAATTGCCCCAGTACGTTTTTTAATTCTGAACATCATCGGTGCTGCCATATGGGCTATCGCTGTTGGAACGCTGGGTTACCTGTTTGGAACGACACTTGAAATAATCATTGGCGATATTAAACGATATGAATTGTTAATCTTCAGTATTTTAGCTGTAGCTGGTTTGGCTGTATGGCTGTTGTACTTTCTGAGAAAAAAAGCATAGGTTAATTAGTCTATTTATTCTCCACAAAAAACGCGAATGTTACTTTATCCATTAATAACCCGTTAAAATTCGGGTTTATTATGCACCGACTATTATTCTTATCAAATTAAGTGTACTTTAAGTATAGTGTTTACGATTATTAGAGCTAATTGTTTTTGAACCACGACGATGGGGGTTATTTTAAATTCTCTATTTTATACGTAACGAATTATCTTGTCTTAAAGAAATGAGTGTGTAACACACTTTTAGTATAACGAATGCAAAATAATGGAGCAAAGCGTATGTTAATATTCAGACGCATAGTAATGATCTTCTCGATATTAATCGCCGTTAGTCATGTAGCAAGGGCAAGTAATTTGGGTGAATCAATTGCAACAAAAGGAAACGGAAAAGGTGCATCGGCATGTAGTACATGTCATGGAGTGAATGGTAGCGGTCTTGCGAGTGCAGGTTTTCCCAAGCTGGCAGGTTTAAATGCCGCCTATATTGAAAAACAGTTACGGGATTTCACAACCGCAAAACGAAACAGCCCTGTCATGGCTCCAATGGCCAAGGCGCTATCGGCAAAAGACATTAAGGCGGTTGCGGATTATTATTCCAGGATAAAATTAAACACACCTGAGACTAACTCTTCCAGCAATAAGACTCTTTTGCTGAAAGGCAAGAAGCTGGCCGAGCACGGAAATTGGCCGAACGATATCCCCGCTTGTTTTACCTGCCACGGTGCGGGAGCGACTGGAATAGGTACACACTTTCCTGCGCTTGCCGGCCAACATGCCAGCTACATCGAACAACAATTAAAGTCATGGCAAAGCGGGCAGCGTGAC
>Ga0316206_1002761_pt1 | contig 11072 bp, 7 predicted proteins | sample 6monthpyrite_MG_FD_204942 | JGI IMG/M metagenome (GOLD analysis project Ga0316206, IMG submission 204942) | Microbial mat bacterial communities from mineral coupon in-situ incubated in ocean water Damariscotta River, Maine, United States -... | ecosystem: Environmental > Aquatic > Marine >...
TTGGCAACTGCTGAGGTGGCTGCCAAACTATTGCAAACACATCCCTTGCCTGCGGAACAAATCAGCGGTGATATTTTAGCTTTGTGGTTTGATGTATTTAATCATCGATATCAACAAGGGGTATGCCAAACGAATCAAGGCGATCCGGCTGCGGTAGACAATTTAGCGAAGTACTTACAAACGTTGGTTAATATTAATGATTAACATCAACACCGAACGATTAATCGTGCGCCCATTTCAGCCAGCAGATGCTGAATTTATTATCGAGTTGCTGAATGAACCTGATTTTCATCGTTATATTGGCGATAAACAAGTGCGCACCGAAGACGATGCACTCGCCTACATTGTTAATGGACCGCAAAAAAGTTTTCAACAACATGGTTTTGGTTTGATGTTGGTCAGCTTACACAATGGTACTAAGTTAGGTATGTGTGGGTTGTTAAAACGTGCTGAGTTAACTCATCCTGATTTAGGCTTCGCATTCTTGGCACAACATTATCGACAAGGTTATGCTTTTGAAGCGGCTCAAGCGGTGTTGCAACATCATAATATTTCAACTGTGTTAGCAATCACCGATCCGGCCAATCAACCGTCGCAAGCATTATTATTGAAACTTGGTTTTAATTTTGTACAAGAGCAGCGGTTATCTATTGGTCTATGCCGACTATTCCAATTAGGGGCTGTTGATCTTTCGCGGTAACATTTTAGTCGAATCCTACCGACAGCGTTTGTTGGTCATTTTTACTGCGTTATCGTCTTTTGATGTGGAACAACCGCATGACAAAGGCACTGCCTTGTATAAATAACCAGCAAATCGCTGCAAAAACAATCTCGAAAGATCAGCAGACCCTAGTTTGGCATTAATAATTCGTGTTGTTGCTGAACTAGTTGTTTTAAATAATCCCACACACTCGCTACCCTTGACAGCCGTTTACTTTCGGGATGAGTCACTAAATAAAAACTGCGTACAATCGCAATATCATGATTGAATAATTTACATAATTGTTCATCTTGCTCTGCTAAAAAGCACGGTAACACACCTATGCCTAAGCCACTTTTAACTGCGGCATATTGGCTTACCACACTAGTTGAACGAAATACCGGCTCAACTTGTAGATGAAGCTCATTGAGATAAGACAGTTGCTCGGTAAACAGTAAATTATCAATATAACTCACCCATTGATGCTGCTCTAAATCGGTTAAACATTGCGGTATTGAATGCTTTGCTAAATATTGTGGATGAGCATAAAGTTGTAATTTGTAATCACAAAGCTTTGAAATGATCATTGAAGTACTGTTAGGCTTTTCTACTGTAATGGCAATGTCTGCTTCATTGCGACTAATTTTTACCGAACGGGCAAAATGCAATAAATCGATATTAATGAGTGGTAATGCTTGTTGCAAGGCAAATAAATTTGGCGCGATAAACGCGGTGCCTAGTGCTTCGGTAACGCCAATTCTAACAATTCCACTGTTATCTTGTTGATGATGACGAATATCAGCAAACACATCATTAGCATCGTGTTCCATTTTACGTGCAGACATTAATAACCGATTACCTTGCTCGGTCAGTTGATGGCCATCAACGGTTCGTTCAAATAATTTTGCGGATAATGATTGTTCTAATTTATGTAGTCGTCGAGAAACTGTTGAAGCATCTAATGTTAGCCGTTTTGCAGCCACCGATAATCGTTCTGATCGGGCAACTTCTAAAAATATCTTGATATCTTCCCAGTTCATTCTATTTATCAACGTTTTTAAATCAATGTTTTGCTATTATGCAATACTTGTTGCATTTTTGCTTGTTGTTCTTGCTGGTATAAAAGCATAATTTAACTATTATTCAAGCAACTTTTTCTGCCAACCTGCTGTAGGATGGCAACAAGTGATTAGATATTCGAGGCAAAATATGGCGATTAAAGAAATTCCACTAATTATTGATGGTAAACGTGTGCAGTCTAAATCTGACCAATGGTTAGATGTATTAAACCCAGCAACTCAGGAAGTCGTAGCACGTGTGCCAATGGCAACGGCCGACGAAGTAAATGCTGCGGTTGCTTCTGCACAACAAGCATTTAAAACGTGGTCACAAGTATCCTTAACAAACCGTATGCGTATTATGTTGAAGTTTCAACATTTACTTGGTGAGCATGTGGATGAAATTGCCGCGTTGATCACTGAAGAGCATGGTAAAACCTTACCTGATGCCGAGGGCGAAGTTGGTCGCGCATTAGAAGCGGTTGAAAATGCTTGTTCAATCGCTCGCTTACAAATGGGTGACATGGCTAATAACGCAGCAACAGGTGTAGATGTTTATACGTTAAATAAACCATTAGGTGTTGGGGTTGGTATTACAGCGTTTAACTTTCCCGTTATGTTACCAGCATTTATGTTTCCACCAGCAATTGCTTGTGGTAATACGTTTATCTTAAAACCGTCAGAACAAGATCCATCGGCGTCATTGAGAATGGTTGAATTAGCGATTGAAGCTGGTGTACCAGCAGGGGTTATAAACGTAGTACATGGCGGTCCTGCAGTGGTTGATCAATTACTTGAACATCCAGATATAAAAGCGGTTTCGTTTATTGGTTCTACGCGTGTTGGTACTCATGTTTATAATCATGCTAGCCAACATGGTAAACGTGCGCAGTGTATGATGGGTGCCAAAAACCATATGGTAGTGATGCCAGATGCAAATAAAGATCGAGCAATTAATGATATCTTAGGTTCAGCATTTGGTGCAGCCGGTCAGCGTTGTATGGCAAATCCAGTAACCGTTTTAGTAGGTGAAGCTAACCAATGGTTACCAGAAATAGTTGAACGGGCGAAAACCTTAAAAGTTGGTCCTGGTACTCAACGTGATGCGGATCTAGGCCCGGTTGTTTCTCCACAAGCTAAAGCGCGTATTTTAAGTATTTTGGATACCGGCGTTGAGCAAGGGGCCAGTTTGTTGGTAGATGGTCGTAACTGTCAAGTTGATGGTTATCCAAATGGTAACTTTATCGGTCCTACCTTGTTTACCGATGTAACAACTGAAATGGATATCTATACTCAAGAAATTTTTGGTCCCGCATTATGTATTTTACAAGCTGACACTTTGGATGATGCTATTGCATTAATTAATGCCAATCCAAATGGTAATGGCACCTCTATTTTTACTTCTTCTGGTTGGGCAGCGCGTAAATTTGAAAATGAAATTGATGTAGGCCAAATTGGCATTAATGTTCCTATTCCAGTACCGGTAGCGTTTTTCAGTTTTACCGGTTCGAGAGCATCGAAACTGGGGGATTTAGGTCCGAATGGTAAACAAGTGATTAGTTTTTGGACGCAAACGAAAAGCGTTACTAGCCGTTGGTTTGAACCCGATCATCAAGACGGTACCGGTGTGCATACTACCATTAGTTTAAAATAATTTAAAAAGCAACAATTCTAGAGCGTGCTGTAATTATTTTACAAGATTAATGATCGCGTTAAACGGCGTGATTATTAATCTTTTTTCATTTTTAATCCTATAATCAAACTTTAAATTAGCTAATTTTTAGCCAGTTAACTTTCTTTGTTTAAAATATACAGGTATGACCAGTTGATTTTTGAGTTATACTACATTATCTTCTATGCCATAAATTAGTTGTTAAGGATTTGACCATGCTGAGTTACAAAGCGCCGATTGCCGATATTAAATTTTTACTTGATGATGTGCTTGATTATTATGGCCATTACCAACAACATCCTCAATATGCAGAAGCAACGCCTGATTTAGTTGAAGCGATTATGGCTGAGTGCGCTAAATTTAGTGAGAATGAATTATTGCCATTGAATCAATCAGGCGACAAACAAGGTTGCCAATTTGATAATGGAACCGTTACCACTCCAGATGGATTTAAAGCGGCCTATCAACAGTTTGTTGCCGGTGGTTGGCCAAGTTTACCTCATCCTATCGAATATGGTGGACAAGGGTTACCGCCATCGTTAGGTATGGTAACGTCGGAAATGATGGGCACTGCAAATTGGTCGTGGACCATGTACCCAGGGCTCAGCCATGGCGCAATGAATACTATTCAAACGCATGGTACGGAGCAGCAAAAACAAATTTATTTAACTAAATTAATTGAAGGCGCTTGGACCGGTACCATGTGTTTAACTGAGCCGCAGTGCGGTACTGACTTAGGCCAAGTTAAAACAAAAGCAGAGCCCAATGGTGACGGTACTTATAAGCTTACCGGAACGAAAATATTTATCTCTGCTGGCGAGCATGATATGACTGACAATATAATCCATATTGTGTTGGCCAGATTACCGAATGCACCAGCAGGTACGAGAGGCATCTCATTATTTATTGTCCCTAAAATGTTAGTTGATACTGATGGCAACGTAGGGGAAGCAAATAATGTAGTTTGCGGGGCGATTGAACATAAAATGGGGATTAAAGGTTCAGCTACCGCAGTACTTAATTTTGATAATGCTAATGGCGTATTAATTGGACCTGAAAATAAAGGCCTAGAATGCATGTTCACGTTTATGAACACTGCGCGTGTTGGTACTGCATTACAAGGGACTTGTGCGGCGGAACTGTCGTATCAAAATGCTTTATTATATGCCAAAGATAGGTTGTCAATGCGCGCTTTAACAGGTAAAAAATTTCCTGACTTAGTTGCTGATCCAATTATTGTTCATCCCGATGTGCGCCGTATGTTATTAACCCAAAAGGCCTTTTCTGAAGGTGGTCGGGCAATGATTTACTATGCGGCTAAATTAGTCGATAACATTGAAGCGGCTAGTTCAGAAGAGCAGAGACAAAAATTAGATGAAAAACTTGGTTTTATTACGCCAATATTAAAAGCGTTTTTAACTGAAACAGGTTTAGAGTGTGCCAACCTTGGTGTGCAAGTATTTGGTGGTCATGGTTTTATTGAAGAGTGGGGCATGGAGCAAATTGTTCGTGATACCCGTATTGCCACTTTATATGAAGGCACCACTGGCATTCAGGCGCTTGATTTATTAGGTCGTAAAATCTTACTCAACCGAGGTTCAACACTTAAAAACTTTACTTTAGAGATACTGAGTTTTTGTAAAAATCAAAGTATGATTTCAAGTAACCCGCACAAGCGACAAATGAATAAATTTATTTGGCCGCTCAGTACTTCGGTTGCTAATTGGCAACAATATTCTATACGTTTAGCGATGAAAGCTAAAAAAGATCGTGATTTTGTTGGTTCGGCATCAGTCGATTATTTGATGTATTCTGGTTATATTGTGATGGCCTATTTTTGGGCTCAAATGGCACAGAAAGCATATGAAAAACTAGCTGGAGAGGTAGAGAATCGAGACTTCTATCGAGCTAAAATCAAAACCGCTGAATTTTATTTTGAGCGATTATTGCCTCGCACTAAATCATTGTCAGCAACGATGATGGCTAATCCAAAGTCATTAATGCAATTGTCACCTGACTTGTTGTCATTTTTGTAAACTTTCGCCAACGATCACTCATCGTAAATTAAAGGCTTCACATCGTTGAAGCCTTTTGCTTTTGAGCAATAAAACGTATGCTTAACACCCTAAATAACTAATAAAAATTGTAGGATATATTCGTGAAGCTTTATGTTCCCTCATTAATTGCTAGCGGTTTATTACTTGCTGGCTGTGTGTCAACTACTGCCACAATCCCAACTCAAGCAACTCAACAAACGACTATTGCCCCTCGTGCAGAAAATCAATATTTAACTATGACCCAAGCAATGCAGCGTAGTAAACGCGTGTCGAACATTGACTATTTATTGAATTTTAATTTAACGGGAGATGTTTCGTTTTCTGCTAGTTCAACACTTAATTTTGATTTAAATGATGCTAGTAAACCATTAACCGTTGATTTGGATAAAGCACATATTAGCTCATTAATGGTGAATGGGAAAAAATTAACACCTCAATATAATCAATGGTTTATCACACTACCTGCCAGTGCGCTAGTGCAAGGTCGTAATAGCGTAACAGTTGATTTTGAGCGTAAGCATAGTACCAATGGTGAAGGGTTACATCGTTTTATTGATCCGATTGATGGCAAGGTTTATTTATATTCGCATTTCGAACCAGCGGCTGCTCATCAAATGTTTGCGTTATTTGATCAACCCGATTTAAAAGCGCATTTTCAAATGACAGTAACAACTCCAGCTGATTGGCAAGTCATTTCAACCATGAAGGAAACTAGCGTTAAGCCGGTAAATGGTAAAAAATTATGGATATTTGATCGAACTTTAAAACTCAGCCCATATAATTTTTCATTACATGCAGGGCCATACAAAGTCTTTGAAGATGACACAGGTAAATATCCAATGCGGTTGTTGGTACGCCAGTCAGTGGCGAATCAAGTGCATGCAGCTGACTGGTTTAAATATACCAAAGAAGGAATTGCGTTTTATGAACATTACTATGGTATTGATTACCCATTTCGTAAATATGATCAAATTTTAGTCCCCGATTTTCTATATGGTGCAATGGAAAATGCCGCGGCAATCACTTTTGCGGAGCGTGGTTTTTTAACTAATGGTGAAATGAATACAAGTCAAAAACAACGTTTGGCTAGCGTAATTTTACATGAAATGGCGCACCAATGGTTTGGTAATTTAGTCACTATGAAGTGGTGGGATGCATTATGGTTGAATGAAAGTTTTGCAGCCTTTATGCAAACTATGTCAACAGCTGAGGCCACTGAGTTTACCAATGAATGGCGTACTTTCTATGCCAATGGTAAACAAGCGGCGTATCGTCAAGATCAACGAGTAACAACTCATCCAATTGAAGTTCCTGTGCCATCAACCGCGAATGCTTTCGATAATATTGACGCAATTACTTATTCTAAAGGGGCGTCAGTTTTGAATCAATTACGTCACTTGCTCGGTGATGAAATTTTTAGACGCGGTATACATAACTATTTAACGGAAAATGCTTATCAAAACGCTAAACTTGCCGATTTTATTGATGCATTATCCGCTGCCTCGGGTAAAGATTTATCAACTTGGAAACAACAATGGTTATATGAAGCGGGTGTGAATACCATTACCGCTAGTTATCAATGTGTCGGTGGTAAGGTGAGCCAATTTTCATTATTACAAAGTGCTGATCCGCATTTTCCCACATTGCGTGAGCAACGCGTACAAGTTGCGTTACTTAATGTTGATCAACAAAAAGTAACTTTGACTAAGCATGTTGCGGTGACCTATCAAGGCAAACAAACAAATGTTGATGCATTGATTGGTCAACAATGTCCTGATTTAGTTTACCCTAATTACCAAGACTGGGGTTTTGTTAAAGTGAGTTTGGATAAAAAATCATTTGCCACCGCTAAAGCTGATTTAGCGCATGTGGGCGATCCATTACTGCGAGCGATGTTATGGCAAAGTTTATGGGACAGCGTACGCGAAGGGAAATTACCATTAAATGACTATTTGAATACCGCTATCGCCAATGTATCTAAAGAGCAAGATTATACTTTGCTTGGACAAGTGCTAGGCCAAATAGCAAGTGCACAAGGGTATTTAAAAGCGATGTTTGGTTTGCAAGACCATTATGTTAAACAAACGGCCGCGCGTATTGCCAAACTTAGTTGGGAAAATGTGTTGCATAGCCAAGATAAAAATATGTTACGCCGATGGTTTGGTGCTTATCAAAGTGTTGCATATGTAAAGGATGGCTTAACCAAATTAGCTGATATTTTAGCCGGTAAAGTTGTGGTGAAAAATTTAGTAGTTGATCAAGATTTACGTTGGTCGATTATTGCTACATTAAGCCGTTATCAATATCCACAGGCGGCTTCGCTAATAAGTAAAGAGCTCGAGCGTGATAAATCAGATACGGGTGAAAAAGCCGCATTATATGCTAGTGTTATCGCACCTGATGCAAAAGTTAAGGCGCAGTGGTTAGCTAATATTCAAGCACCGCATTCAACTATTCCATTTGCAAAATTACGGACGGCTATGGGGGCTATGTATCCATCAGAGCAAGTGGCTTTAGCAGAGCAAACTGCTAAACAGCGGATTCAATCGTTAAGTGCGATTGATCAAGCTCAAGGCCCTGTATTTATGCGCAGTTATGCGGCAGATATGATCCCTGCTAGTTGTACTGCTGCTAGCGTTGAACGCTTAGCTAATGCTATTAAACACCAAAAAGATTTATCGGTTGGAACTAAGCGTGCATTATTAGTGGCGCATCAAGAAGATGAACGCTGTTTACTGATCAAGCATAAGCTGACCATTAAATAAATTAAGTTTATTTACTTATGGAACTAAGGCAGGTTTATCCTGCCTTTTTTATCTTGAACAAAATTTAACCGAGAAAGAGCAACTAGACCCTAGTTAGCGTTGAAAAATAAGGGTGGTATTTAACCCGCCAAATGCAAATGAATTGGACATAGCGCAATTAATGTTCGCAGGCTTTGGCTGATTTGGTACACAATCTAATGAACAATTGGGATCGGCAGTAATAAAATTTCTAGTAGGTGGCACCATTTGTTGTTGCATGCTTAAAATTGTTGCAATGCCTTCAATAACACTACCAGCACCTAGCATATGTCCGTGTAACGACTTGGTAGAAGACATAGGTAACTGTTGTGCATGAGCTTGAAATACTTCGCGTATCGCTTGGCATTCGGTAATATCATTTTGTACCGTGCCAGAGCCGTGACTATTGATATAATCCACTTGTGATGCAGCGCAACCAGCATCTAACAACGCGGCCTGCATCGCGTTTTTCGCACCGTCAATCAAAGGTTGAACAATATTATGCGCATCAGCACTCATGCCAATTCCGATTAAATTAGCATACGTAGAGGCGTTGCGTCGTTTGGCGTGAGCTGCTGTTTCTAAGATCATACAACCAGCACCTTCGCCAATCACTAAGCCATTACGTTTAGCTGAAAATGGTCGGCAACTATCTTTGGCCATTACTCGCAATCCTTGCCAAGCTAAAAAATTACCGTCGGTAATACAAGCTTCTGCACCGCCAACCACAGCGACATCAAGCATGCCAGTGCGTAGCATCATACTCGCCATAGCAATGGCATGCCCTGACGATGAACAAGCAGAAGAAGTACAAAAACTAGGGCCTGTAATTCCAAATCTAATTGAAATTTGGCTAGCAGCTGCGCTGGGGATCAATTTTGGTACTGTGAATGGATGAACGCGATTTTTTTGATGTAAATATAGTTGTTGGTAAGCATGTTCTAAGGTTGTTTGGCCACCAATACCAGTGCCAAAAACAACCCCTATGCGCTGACTATGTTGAGGTTCAATAATCAACTTAGCATCATCAATAGCTTGCTGACTGGCTAATAATGCAAATTGGGTAAAGCGATCATATTGGTTGAGTTGCGCTTGGCTAAAGTGCTGCTCGGCATGATAATTAGACACTTCAGCCGCAATAGGGACGTCAAGCATTGATGATTGAAACAGGCTAACGGGCTTAAACAACGGCTGATAGCGTTGTGCTGACTGAAATAGCTGCTGGCTAAATTCGTGAATATTGTGTCCAGCTGCGCTGATACAGCCTAATCCAGTGACAACAATATCATGCATAGTTTTGTTCATTTAGTAATAAATTAACAAGATTAAGCACATCTTGTACTGTGCTTAGCGGTAATTGCTTGCTAGCTAAGGTAGATTCGTCGGGCACGCTAATATCAAACTGCTCTTCAATATCGAAAATAATTTCAACTAGAGCTAATGAATCTATGCCAATATTTTCCAATGGAGCTGTTAATAATATTTGTTCGCAAGGAAGTGAAGAATAGCTGGCGAGAATGTTAATAACTTGGCTCTGGATTACGGTCATGGTTCTATTTCCATTTTTTAATGTGCATTAACTCACTGCTTAATAACATAATACCACTCAGTAAAATTAACAGCCATTTTACCTGCTCAGCATGTAGTTGATAGAAACTTGTAGAATTTTTTGCAGCAACTTGACTATGCATAAAACCACGATAATTACTTGGTATTGTGGTGTTTTTTTGTATTTCACCGGATGCAGTTACAATGCTTGAAATGCCATTATTGGTTACTCTAATTAACGGAATGCGATATTCTACTGCACGAAATAAGGCTAATGCAAAATGCACTTTTTGTCCCGCAGTATCAGCAAACCAAGCATCATCAACAGCATTAATTAAAAATTGTGCGCCTGCATTTACTCCCCTGCCAACTAACTTGGTAAATACTGCTTCATAACAAATTAACGGCATTAGCGTAAAGGCTTTGCCTGCTTGGTTTAGCTGAAATAATTGTAATTGCGTACCAGCTTGGTAATGGGCAATATTCGGAAATAGTTTATTGAGCCAAGGTAACTGCTTTGCCCATGGTAGATATTCAGCAAAAGGCAGTAGGATTTGCTTTTGATAAGTTTGTGGTTGGCCGTTGCCAATTAACTCTAAACTATTAAAATATGCAGATGTATTGATGTTTGCAGGTTGTGTATAAGTAATGTCAGCAAAAATAATTGGGTTGTTGGTACGTTGTGCGTCAAAAAAAGCGTTATCTTGCTGATAAGAAATTGGCAGAGGGATTTCCGGTAAAATCAATAATGTTGAGTTACCATCGGCCTGAGCCTTGTGTAGTAAATCAGCCAGTTCATGTTTGTGTATTCGCCAATCTTGTCTAGTACGTAGTGTTACTGGAAAGTTAGGCTGAATAGCGGTGATTGATAAATTACTCGCTGCATTCGCAGACAACTGATTAATTTTTTTGATGGTGTAATGACCATAGCCAAAATTGAGTGCCCAAACCAACAGTGCCAGTAATAAATACTGATAACGAATACGATATGTTGGGGTTAGTTTGATTAACGCGTTAGTGATAAAAAAATTAACCAGATGAACTAACAAAAATACTAATGGCACACCGCCCAATGCACTAAGTTGAATTTGTACAGGCGATAAGTATAAGGCATGCGCCAAATTACCGGGTAAAATATGTGGAATGTAATTAACCAGTACGGTTAATACAACTCCCGCTTGCACTGCACCAAACGTTGTTTCAGCCCATTGATATCTAGCGTAGCACCAACAAAATATTGCATAAGGTAGTGCA
>Ga0316206_1002762_pt1 | contig 11070 bp, 8 predicted proteins | sample 6monthpyrite_MG_FD_204942 | JGI IMG/M metagenome (GOLD analysis project Ga0316206, IMG submission 204942) | Microbial mat bacterial communities from mineral coupon in-situ incubated in ocean water Damariscotta River, Maine, United States -... | ecosystem: Environmental > Aquatic > Marine >...
TAAAATCCAACTAGCAAAAAGAAGGGCAAGAGGCTATAGAAATATCGAAAATTTCAAGAACATGATTTACTTTTTATGTGGTAAATTGAAATTTGATTACCCACTGTATTTCACATAGAGCCAATAAGTTATGCCACTTTCAAACGAAGAATAAAGGCTCTATTAGATAAAAAGTTAATTGAAACAACAGGGCAAGGGAGGGCAACAACCTATCAAGTCTCTCCTGCTCAATGTTTGTTCTTGCCAATAGATATTGACAGTTATTTTGAAAATGAAATTGATGAAAGGCAGGTTAAAGAAACTTTTGATTTTGAATTGATTTCAAATGTGTTGGCTAATGTAAGTTTGTTCAATAGTAATGAATTGCAAAATTTAGATGACTTACAAAAACAATTTCAGAAAAATATTGATGGATTGTCTCAAAACGAATACCACAAAGAAATGGAGCGATTGGTCATTGATTTATCTTGGAAATCATCGCAAATTGAGGGAAACACCTATTCATTATTGGAAACAGAACGGTTGTTAAAAGAAAAACAAACCGCAGAAGGCAAAAGCAAAGATGATGCCATCATGCTGCTCAACCATAAACAAGCTTTGGATTTTATCATCAACGATCCAAATTATATCACTCCCTTAAGTATTGCACGGATTGAAGATATTCACAGTATCTTAATTAAAGAGTTAGGAGTCCAAAGGAATATCCGTAAAAGGCGAGTAGGCATATCGGGAACTAACTATCGCCCAATTGATAATGAATTTCAAATCAGAGAATCGCTGCAACAGATGTGTGTGCTGGTAAACGACAAAGAAAATGTTTTTGAGATAGCATTATTGCTGTTGTTGTTAATTTCCTATATCCAAGCCTTTAATGATGGCAACAAGCGCACCGCAAGAATCATCAGTAATGCTGTTTTAATCAGCCATAATTATTGTCCGATATCTTTCCGTACAGTTAATTCAATTGATTATAAAAAAGCCATGTTGTTGTTTTATGAGCAGAACAACCTAACGGCATTTAAAGATATTTTTATACAACAGTTTGAATTTGCTGTGAAGACATATTTTTAACGGTCTCGGCTATGCGTAGTGCGGGATTTCAAGGCACTTCACTTTCCGTTTAGCTGTTAGTTTATTTAATGTAATTACTTTCATTACAGCACTTTCACCCGCATTACGTATAGCCATTGTTGTGCGGTCGTAGTGTGTCCTGCGCTGTTCAAGGATACAAAATAAGAATAGTTCTTTGAAATGAACAGCATAACTATGTTTGAGATGAAAGGGGATAAATTCAGTCCGCCCACTGGATTTGTCTGGTCTTTCGGCTAAGATGTTCGAGCATATTAGTCAAACCGCCTTATGGGGCTGTTCTTTCACGGAATGGTCTTGAGCGATAAGGTTAAAGGCATTACCTGCGTTTGTATGTTGAGTAATTGCTATGGTGGGAGTAAAGAAGTTGAATGAGATGTGAATGAACCCTTGTAGAGGTGTCGTAAACAACTTTAGTATTGTCAAAATCATAAGGATACTGCGGTCCTGCGAGACAAAGTGTAGTGAGCGTAACTCGATTATTGACTACACGGCAATCGGCATAAAGAGGGCAGGAGCTTTACTTACGGCTCAAACATGGAACAGGAGAAACTTCTTTTGTGGTGTTAAGGAAGAACGGCAAAACCTCGAATGAGCAAGCCAAAGAGTACCAATACACAGAAGGAGTGGCGGACTAACCCTTAGTAGCGAACTGTATCTAAGAGAAGTTTAAGGAAACTTAGGCTAAGCGAAGGGGTTAGCAAGACCAATAAGGAGTTAATTCTTACAACTCTTCGGAGGATGATTTGCTTAACTCTGCGAAGACCTTGGGATACACTTGGTCTTCGGTCTTGAAGAGCCGTATGATGTGAGAGCATCACGTACGGTTCTGTGAGAGGTTTAGGGGTGAGATTCCCCTTTACCTACTCGACCTTTTTTTTATTCCGTTTGTCAATCAGCGTTGGCGAAAGACATACTCTTTTGCAATTTTTGGTTGCAGCGTTGGCTGGTGCGAATTGCAAATGTGTATGGCTTTGTGCGTTGGCTTCCATTCTACATTGCTCTTTCTTGATATAAATGTTCTTGAAATCCGATAAAGGTTTTCCTAATCGACTTTATATCTCCTAATTCACGTTTTGCATCTGCAATTGCTTTGTATTTTAATTCCAATAGGTCAGGAAGTTTTGAATCGTCCAATTCGTTAACTCCTTCTTTGACATATTGCTCCAATACAAAATTCAAAAACTCCTGCTGTTTCTGATTGTAATCGTTTAACTGGATTTTTGCTCTTCCTGCACGTTCTAATCTCGGAACAAGGTCTTTGTGATAAGCAACATAACTCAATACATCAAAAAGGTCGCTGTCTTCTCCGTGTATTAAGTTTCTCAAATCTTCCAATTGCGAATTTGTATATCCTTTTTCGCTTAATTCTGTAAGTAGTTTTTTTCTTGTACTTGGTAAACTCCAAATCTTGCGTAGTTCACTTTCGCTTTTGAAGAATTCAGGTAAATCACCGAATAATTGCTTGATAAATTCAGCTGACGAAATTGGTTTTCCTGACGGACTCCAAAAAGACGTTTTTATCATTGAATCAATTTCACGCACTTTGTTATCCGACAACTTGACTTTAATCATTTGCCTTGGTGGTGTTTCACAAACACAAGGAATATTATCACATACAGGGCAAGGTTCTGGTTCAGGTCGTTCACAAATGCATGGATTTTCTCCACAAATATTGCAAGGTCTTGGTGTTCCGCCACCTGTTGGTGGTTCAGGTTCTAATGGCTCACCATCCCATTCAGGGTCTTGGAAATGATTGTGAGCATTTACAAAATCGAAAATTGTGAAATAGTCTTTACCATCAAAAAGGCGAGTTCCTCTACCAACTATTTGTTTAAACTCTACCATTGAATTTACAGGACGCATCAAAACAATGTTTCTGATTTCAGGTGCATCAACGCCTGTACTCAATTTTTGAGAAGTCGTTAAAATGGTTGGAATGCTCTTTTCGTTGTCTTGAAAGTCTCGTAAATGTTGCTCTCCAATTTTCCCATCATCTGCTGTAACTCTGTGGCAGTAGTTTGTATTTCTGCTTGTCGCATATTGATTGATTAAATCTCTAACTGCTGCTGCATGAATTTGAGTAGCACAAAAAACCAAGGTTTTCTGATTTTGGTTTATCAAATCCATAAAGAGTTTTACTCTGTATTCTTCTCTTGCTTTTATCTCAATAATTCTGTTGAAATCGGCTTCTGTGTATTCTCGTCCTTCTTCAATTTCGCCTTCTACTTCATCATCAGAAGTGTAGGTGTAATCATCTATTGTCGTATCAATTTCTTTGACTTTAAAAGGCGTTAAGAAACCATCATTAATTCCGTCTTTTAGCTTGTAGCTATAAACTGGGTCGCCAAAATAGTCATAAGTATCTCCGTTTACATCTCGTTTTGGTGTTGCAGTTAAACCGAGTTGAACCGCAGGCGAGAAGTAGTCCATAATGGCACGCCAAGAACTTTCGTCATTTGCTCCACCTCTGTGGCACTCGTCAATGATTATGAAATCAAAAAAGTCTGCTGGATATTCTCCAAAATAAGGCGAATCATTTGGTCCGCTCATAAAGGTTTGGAAAATGGTAAAAAAGACACTTCCATTTTTAGGAATACGTCCTTTCTTTTTTATTTCAGAAGGTCTAATGCGAACCAAAGCATCTTCATCAAAAGCATTGAATGAATTAAATGCCTGGTCTGCTAAAATGTTTCTATCTGCTAAAAATAGAATTCTTGGACTTCTTGTTGCATCTCGTCTTAAATTCCATTTGGCATGAAACAATTTCCAAGCAATTTGAAACGCTATGGCTGTTTTTCCTGTTCCTGTGGCTAACGTGAGTAGGATTCTATCCTTTTTCTCTGCAACAGATTCCAACACTTTGGCAATCGCATTTTGCTGATAATATCTCGGTTGCCAAGTACCACCTCTGTCTTCAAAAGGAATGGCAAACAAACGCTCTTTCCAATTGGCGATTTCAATTTTGTAATCTTCTTTAGGCGTTGGGTAAGTCATTTCCCAAAGCTCATCAGGTGTTGGATATTTAGATACATCACCTTCTGTACCTTCTTGCATATCTACACCGTAAATCTGCAAACCATTGGTGCAATAGGTAAACCGAATATTTAAACGCTCTGCATAGTCTTTGGCTTGTCCTAAACCCTGTGTGTAATAATCGTCTCGTTTTTTAGCTTCTATAATTCCTATTCGTCTGTTTTTGTACTCCAAAACATAATCTGCAAACAAAGGTGTGGCACGTCTATTTTGACCAATCAGACGACCTTTTGTAATAGGAAACTCCAAACGCAAACGACTGCCCTCTACAATGCCCCAACCTGCGTTGCGTAAAGCAGGTTCTATTAAATCGTGTTTGGTTTGTGCTTCATTCATACTAATAAACTCTTTGTTTCCAACCGTTTCTTGGTTTTGGTGTTATTTGACGCATAAAATTATTGAAGTCGGCTGCATATCTGCCTTCTTCTGGAACAATGCCTTTTTTGATTAGTCGCTCGTCAATGATTAGATATAATTCTCTAAAAAAGTCCTTTGCGACTTTTGGATAATTATCATGATAACCTGCTTCTATTCCTAAATATTTTTTGGAAGCGAAACAAACTAAATCGCTCAACTGAACCATTGGATTTTTTTCTGAATCTATCGGATAACTAAACTCCGAAATCCACTTTACCCTTTTGGTTTTGGTTGGGTGGAATCTTCTGTGTTTGGTTAAGGTTTCAATTTCCGTTTTTATGCCGTCTTTTTCATCAATAATTACCATACCTCTTGCAGTTGAACCAAGTCTTGCCTTTACAAACCATTCAATTGTTGTAATGCCATTGTCATAGCAAAGTAGGTAAGGCGTTTTTAGCTCTACATGGTCTTTATTTCTGATTGGTGCTACATCATAGGCATTGAGCTGATTCTTATCTACTGCATGTAGAAATATTTGGTGTCCTCTTGTTTGCAAAAGGGTTAATAAGTCTATTGCAAGTTTGTTTCTTCTTGCTCGGGCATGACCTGCAAAATGACCATCACCATTCGGGCTTAACAGTTCGTGAGAGTGTAGCTCAAAATTGTCTGGAATAGTACCACCTAAATATGCTTTTACAATTTTCTCAAATTCTCCATGTGTTTTATTCCAACCTTTGTCCTTTACAATTACACCTCCTAAAGTGAAAATAGGCGATTCGGGATTGGTTAAATCCCTCAAATTACATCCTGCTTCATCTATATAAAAAAAGTGCATATTAAGCTGTGATAGGTTCTTGGTGGTTAATTAATTGTCCTGAAAATGCTTTGATTAGAATGGACTGTTTCAATTCTTCAAGGCTTGTCATTTTACTTTGATAATACTGTTCAATAGAATCTGTTTCAATTTTAAATTCCTCTATAACTTTAACGAAATGAAGTTGGGCGTTTTTGTCATTTGGAAAGTGAATATTCATATTACCAAGTTTGGTAGCATTAAAGCCACCTTGTGCACTTCCTGTTATACCGTCCAAAACATTCTTCCAATAAATACCACTTTGAAAGAATAGATATAAGAATGAAGGTTCAAGAATTTGATTGTCACATTGAACCCTTATCAAATAGGAAGCAAAAACTGAATTTGGTGGTGAAACCATTAAATAACTTTTACCTGTAGTAGCTCCTGTTCGTGCAAAAACAATATCACCTTCGGTAAGTTTGTATTTGGATTTTTCTTTATCTGATATATTAACATAAGGAACAGTATCCCAATCAACTTTACCATCTTGAATGTCTGTGATTCTCACATATTGAACATTACCATCTTCAACTACTTTAGAAGTATATCCATACATGATTTTGGACATATCGCCCAATTTGTTTTCTTCCCAACCATTACCTTTTTTGCTAAAAATTTGATTGAGTTTGGACTGAAATAGTTCTTTTGTATTGTTTATGTTTTGTCCTATATTGAATTGTGCTTGTTCAATATGGTCTAAAGCTTCATCCAATATTTTTACAATATGCTCTTGAACGTCTAAAGACGGTTTCCATAATGGACAATCCAAAATATCGCCTTTTCGAAGATTGGTTTGATTCTCACCATTATTAAAACCCAATAAATATGGGTGTCTATTTAATTGGTAGTACAGAAATCGAATATTGAACTCGGTTGTACGAATCGCACAAATCCGTTGGTTTAGCGAGTACTTGTCGTTTTCTTCAATCATATAACATTTGGCAAGTGCTTTACCATTTGGAACATCACTCATCACCATTACAATGTCATTTACTACCAAAGGAAACATTTGCTTTGCGGTAAACTTTTTTACTTCGCCATCAGTCGAAATAAACTTTGAGTTTACGACTACAAACTGTCCTTCTGCATCAATGTCCTTTTCATGAGCTTTCCCATTGAAGAATTGACAAGATTCGCCAAGTGTTGTCATTTCCTCTCTCATGAAATCAATTCTTTTATGTTGGTTAATAGAGAAGACGTTTCTTCATCAAGCATTTCCATTTCTTCCAAAATTTCTTCAGGACTTCTCAATGCTTCTTCCTCTGGTTTGTTTGGGTTTTTAGGTGCTAAATCAAAACTGTTCTCGTCAAGGTCATTGACATTAAAAATCCATGATTTTTCGGTGTTTGGCATTTCTTTATGAATCGAGATAAACTCGCTCATATCCTTATCATTCAAAGGATTGGTTTTGCCCATATTTCGACCTGCATCTAATTGGTAGTACCAAATGTTTTTAGTAGGCTCGCCTTTTTGGAAAAACAACACCACCGTTTTTACTCCTGCACCTGTAAATGTGCCTGCTGGCATATCTAAAATGGTATGCAGGTTACAACTTTCTAATAAGTGCTTACGTAATGAAATAGAAGCGTTATCGGCATTACTTAAAAAAGTGTTTTTGATAACGATAGCTGCTCGTCCGCCTGTTTTCAAACTTTTGATAAAGTGCTGAAGAAACAGCGAAGCTGTTTCTCCTGTTTTTATATCAAAGTTTTGTTGAACTTCTTTTCTTTCTTTTCCGCCAAATGGTGGATTGGCAAGAATTACGTGGTAACGGTTTTTCTCCTGTATATCTCGTATGTTTTCGCCAAGCGTATTGATATGAATGATATTCGGTGCTTCTATGCCATGAAGAATCATGTTCATAATTCCAATTACATACGCCAAATTCTTTTTTTCTTTACCGTAAAGCGTTTCTTCTTGTAGCGTTTTTAGGTTGTCGGTTGTTTTTTCCATGCGGTCATACATATATTCGTATGCTTCGCATAAGAAACCACAAGAACCTGCTGCACCATCATAGATTTTTTCGCCAATTTGTGGGTCAGTTACATTAATCATGGCACGAATAAGCGGTCTTGGTGTATAGTACTGTCCACCATTACGCCCTGCATTTCCCATGTTTTTAATCTTGCTTTCGTACAAATGACTCAACTCATGTTTGTCAGTTGAAGCACGGAAAGGCAGTTCGTCTGCATATTCCAAAATCTCACGAAGGTTGTACCCACTTTGAATTTTGTTTTTCAATTCAGAAAAGATTTCTCCAATCTTGTATTCAATGGTTTTTGGATTGTCAGCTTTTTGTTTGAATTCCGCCAAGTAGGGAAATAATTTGTAGTCCACAAACTGAACCAAATCTGGTCCTGTCATTGCTTTGTGGTGGTCGAGTTTTCCGTCTGCACCTTTTGGCATTGCCCAATTTGGCCAACGGTATTCTTCATCTAAAATGAATTTGTATTCCTCTCCACGAAGTTCCGCTTCATCTGCTTTGTCTTGTTCTAATTCGTCCAAGTAACGTAAGAACATAACCCAAGAGGTTTGTCCTATGTAATCTAATTCGCTATCCGCTCCTGAATCTTTGTAGAGTAGGTCGTCTATATTTTTAAAAGTCTGTTCAAAATTCATATTTCAGTTTCTTCTTTTTATTTCGTTCCGAGCGTTGGTAAAAAACAGCTCTTTTGGTTTTTCAGCGTTGGCTTTTGTGTCGGCAAAAACCAAATGTGCTGTTTGTGCGGTTGGCTTTTCTTGTATGCCGCACAACGTTTAGTATATGAAAAGTAGGCGATTTCGAAGTACAAAATTTTCTGTTAAGCACAAAGTTTGATACGAGCCAAAACCCTTGAATTTATTACTATTTCGCCTATTTTTTATATATATTGTTGTGCTTTCGTTATTTTTTATTGTACAATTTTCCGTTTTTAACTACTAAAAAAATGTCATCGATATATTCAATGTTTTCTATTGGGTTAGAATTTAAAAAGAGCAAATTCGCTTTTTTCCCAACTTCTATTGTTCCTTCCCTTTCAAGGATACCCAAAGCCATTGCAGAAAATTTTGTTGCAGCTATTATTGCTTCTAATGGACTAAATCCGCATTCATTGACCAATAATTTCATTTCGTGCTGAACAAACGTTTCTTGGCCAGAATCACTTCCTGCCGCAACCTTTACCCCTTTTATTTTGGCATCTTTTGTAATCCGCTTGGTCATCTCATATTTCCAACGGTGGTTTTTGTTCTCCTTAAGCATTTCAAAAACTGATATCGTAGCGTCAAGTAATACATCATTTTTCATCATAGACTGAAAAAGCTCATCAAAGTTATGTTTCGCATATTCTGTATTCCAAAAGTTTGCTGATACAGTTAAGGCTGCTTCTGAAGTCCAACTTTCCGGAACTTTATCGTTCCCTTCATAGAACTCATGAAAAAGCATATATGAATGAGATATTGAGATAACTCCTGAAGCAATGACTGAAGAGGGTTTTGCAGAAGTTAAAGACCCATGAGACCATACAGGAATGCCTTGTTTTTTTGCCTCAGTAACAATGTTCAGAACCTGTTCTTTACTTAAATCTGCATACATTTTTATACCTGAAGCTCCTGTGCCTTTAGCTTGAGCTACTTCAATTACCATATTAGAATTGTCATCAATTGCTTTCATATAGGGCATTTTTCCGCTAATTCCTCCTTGAACTGATGCAATGGTTCTTGGGTCGGCAAAAAACTTTGAACCCGCCATTAAAGAGGAATAGTAAATGTTTGGACCCAATATGTCACCCACTAATGTATTTCTTGATAAACTAGCTAATGCTCTTGCGTCTCCAGCCATATCTCTAACCGAGGTTATCCCTGTTAATAGCATTTCTTTAAGCACTTTTTCTGCATTATCTCTTCTTTCTTCGGTTGGGTCTGTTGCAAAATGTACGTGAGCATCAATCAAACCAGGAACAACATATTTACCTTTCAATATAATAGATTGAACGGTATCATTAGCTATATAATTTTTGGAAGGTAAGATGTCTGAAATTTTATCATTATTGATTAAAATGGTATAATCATAGAGTACATTATTTGAGTTTACATCAATAATATTGACATTTTGCAAAGCATAATTGCCAAAGCTGAATTGTGCACTTGCTGTTGTACTTGTCAAAACCAATAGGAGAATGGTTGATGTAATTTGTCTTAAATTCATTTTTCTAAATAATTTTATAGTTGGTTAGCAGTCTGTAATAATGAAGCACAACATCGTAATATAAACAATTGCATATACTACGACTATATGTTATATTATTTTGTATATATTACGTAAATTACATTATATTATATGAAAAAGCAAGAAATCATTACTAGATTTATCAAACAGGCTCGGATTGAGAATTATTCTGAGGCGACAGTCAAAAACTATGCTTCGGCTTTAAAATTGTTTTTGCAGTGGGTCTCTCAGTTAAATGTTGATAAAATATCGGATGATGATATTCAGAATTATTTGTATTGTTGTAAAAAGAAAAAACAGTACTCTTTTTCATCTATGAAACAAGTTTTAGCGACTATTCGGTTTTTATATGGGAAGGTTTTTCATCAACCCATTCCGAAAGTATTGGACATAAAATTACGCAAACCTGTTTATTTACCTACAGTGCTTTCAGCTAATGATATTGCTAAACTTCTGCAAGTGACGCATAATCTAAAACACAAAACTATTTTATTGCTGATTTATTCTGGTGGCTTGCGTATGGGTGAGTTATTAAACTTAAAAATAGGCGATATTGATTCACAATCGATGAAAATTCATATTCGTCAAGCCAAAGGCAAAAAAGACAGGTATATTATGTTATCTGAAAATGTCTTAACCATGTTGAGAAATTATTATAAAAGATACCAACCTAATGATTATATCATTGAAGGTCGAAATGGTGGAAAATACAGCCCAACCAGCGTACAAAGTGTGTTTAAAACAGCCCTAAAAAAATCGGGCATCAGAAAGAAAGTCACGGTGCATTCTTTGCGTCACAGTTTTGCCACACATTTATTGGATGAGGGTACTGATATTCGATATATCCAAGAGTTGTTAGGACATAAACGATTGGAAACCACACAGATTTATACGCACGTGTCTTCTCATTCGATCAATAAGATTAAAAGCCCTGCAGACAATTTGGATATTTAATGGATAAGAATAGAGTGTCTATTGTATTTGGCTTAACCGCTGATCCGATTCATAATGGATACGAACAAGCGATCATCACTGAGGCAAAGGAGTCAAATCACTTGTTTGGCAACATTTCTTTCAATCGTCTAGGAGCTTGTCCGAGAATAGGAATCGTAATGAAGGAAAGCTGGGTTTAGGGCTATTTTTCGCTTTTTTGAGGAGAATAGTCGCTCTATTTGACGAGAAAAAGCGGAAAATAGCACAAATCCAGCTTTTCTGTAATAGATTTTCTGTTCTCGGACAAGCTCCTAGGAGCGTGTCCGAGAATAGAAATTTACTGCGAAAAAGTTAAAATTGGACAGTTTTTCACCTAATTTTCGTTAAATAGCGAGGCTATTCGCCTCAAATTAGGTAAAAATCTGCCTCAATTCAACTTTCTCTCGCTACAATCGCTATTCTCGGACAAGCTCCTAGCGCTGCCTATTACCCAGTGTCATTACACTCATAGCATTCAAATGCAAGCCTGTATCCAGTGGAGATATATTGTAATACCGTATAACCTTGCCACAAAATTTGATGCCCCGGGCAT
>Ga0316206_1002763_pt1 | contig 11070 bp, 7 predicted proteins | sample 6monthpyrite_MG_FD_204942 | JGI IMG/M metagenome (GOLD analysis project Ga0316206, IMG submission 204942) | Microbial mat bacterial communities from mineral coupon in-situ incubated in ocean water Damariscotta River, Maine, United States -... | ecosystem: Environmental > Aquatic > Marine >...
CTTCTTTCAGCAACTCCACTTCAAACGGCTCTAAAAGCCGCTCGACCTGCTCACGCGAATGGTGCGATCGGTCCGGAATCTTCGCCCAGGTGTCCCGATCCCCGAACAACTGCCCGCAGAATCGCCCGCCTGGACGGATCGCATCGACAATCCGCCCCCACATCGCCTCAAAGCACTCCGGGCGACAGAACGGCAGCGAAAAACTTGCGTTGAGCAGATCACACGCCGGGAGTTCAACCGACTCGAACGGCGCCAGTTGCATCGTCAATCGAGACGGATCCCCGAGGTCTTCACGCGAGATCAGCCGACGGATCCCATCAGGGTGCCCATCAATCGCATGGACCTTCCACCCCGCGCGGAGCAACGCGGCGCTATCTCGCCCCTCGCCGCACCCCAGATCAACCGCAAACCGTGTGCCTTCAATCGGTTTGCCCTCGAACCGCCCGAGCGCATCGACGAGTGTCTCTCGCGGCTCGCGTCCATCAATCGCCTGAAAATACCCAATCCAATCCCGAGTGGTCGCATAGACAAACGCGGGCTTGAGATCGGTCTCCGTCGTGTCGTGTTTCTCAGCAGGTGGTGTCATATCGTAAGTATAATGTATGCCGACCTCCAAAGCTTTGTCGCAGCCCTCGAACAATCAGGCGAGTTGATTCGCATCAATTTTCCAATCAACCCCGTCCTCGAGATCACCCAATACGCCGATACCGAGTCCAAAGCCCCCGCCCCAACCCTCGGCTCGCCTTCATCCCAATGCAACGACCCCGCCTTTGCTCACCTCGGAGGCAAGGCCCTACTCTTCGAGCACCCCGCCGGTTCGGCATTTCCCCTCCTCATCAACGCCTTCGGCTCATACAACCGCATGGAGATGGCACTCGGGCATCGCTCCTTCGACGACATCGCTGATACCATCGCCGAACTCGTTAAGCCCGAACCACCCCGTTCGATCAGCGAAGCCATCACCAAAGCCAAGCAGTTCTTCCCCCTCCTCAAGATCGCCCCCAAACGATCCACCAAGCCCGCCCCATGCCAAGAGGTCATTCACACCGAGGGCAACATCGACCTGACGACATTGCCCATCCTCAAGTGCTGGCCCCTCGATGGCGATTTTGAAGCGGTGGGGTACCCATCGGGCATCAACGATCACATCCCCGATCTCGGGCACCCCGACATCGACGATGACACCTGGGACGCCAAATACCGAGGGCGATTCATCACCCTCGCAGGCATCCACACCATCCACGCCGACGATCGCAACGATCCAAAGCCCAAGTCCCACAACATCGGCATGTACCGCCTCCAACGCCTCGGCAAAAACCGGCTCGCAATGCACTGGCACATGCACCACGACGGTGCCGCCCACTGGCGATCATGGAAAAAACTCGGCGAGCCCATGCCCGTCGCCATCGCCCTTGGCGGCTCGTCCGTCCTGCCCTATGCTGCCACCTGCCCGCTCCCGCCCGGCATCTCCGAACTCCTCATGGCCGGATTCCTCCAAGGCACCGGCGTCAAACTCTGCCGAGCCAAGACCGTCCCCCTCTGGGTCCCCGCCGACGCCGAGATGGTCATCGAAGGCTTCGTCCGCACCGACGCCGGTTTCCCCGGATGGGATCCAAGACAACCCGATGCTGGAGAACTCGGCGACGGCGCTGTCTTCGAAGGCCCCTTCGGCGACCACACCGGGTTCTACTCCATGCCCGATCGCTACCCGATAGTCGAGGTCTCCGCCTTTACCCACCGCACCAACGCCATCTATCCAACCACAGTGGTGGGGCTCCCCCCGCAAGAAGACTACTTCCTCGGCAAAGCCACCGAACGCATCATGCGCCCGCTCCTCAAGACCATCCTCCCCGACATCAACGACTACGACCTCCCGATGTTCGGCGCCTTCCACAATGCTGCCAACATCCAGATCACCAAAAACTACCCCCTTCACGCCCGCACCGTCATGAGCGGCATCTGGGGCGCAGGGCAGATGGCCTGGACAAAAAATATTTTCGTCGTCGATGACACCGCCGATGTCCACGACCTCACCGCGGTGATGGCTGCCGTGTGTCAGCACTGCAAACCCTCGCGTGATATCATCCGTGTCAATGGTGCCCTCGATATCCTCGACCACGCCGCCCCGCGATTAGGCGCAGGCATCAAACTCGGCTTCGATGCGACCCAAAAAATCCCAGGCGAAGAAATCGACGGCCTCCCCCTCGAATCGCCGAATCCAATCCCAACCGAAGAACAACGCACCCAGGCAGTCATTACCGCCAAGTCCATCCCCGGAGTACTCGACGCATCGGCACCCGTTGAAACCCCGGGCTGGCTCTTCATCCTCGCCGACAAAGACCACAACGAACCCGACCGCGCCAGACTCGGGGCAACAATCCTCGAAGCCTACTTCAAAGAACCATCAACTCATCGCTTCATCGTCGTGGTCGGGCGATCGGTCGATATCCATGATTCAAACCAAGCCCTCTTTCACTGGGCTGCCAACTTCGACGCCTCGCGTGACGCCCACTGGGATCAATCGCACGGGTGTGACCGCGTCGGCTTCGACGCCACACCAAAGACAGCAGACGACACTCGAAACAACCATCCCGTCCGCCCTTGGCCCCCGGTGCTCACAATGCAACCATCCTGAGCTATTCGTCGCGTGCTTCTCGGAGATTCTCTTTTAGTTGCGCGAGGACCGAGTGGTTCGGGTCGGCAAGCATCAACCGTTCGAGGCTCGTTTGTGCCTGATCGAACTTGCCAAGATTTATCTGGCAATAGGCGAGCACCGCGAGCAAATCCGGTGCGGGCTCTGGGGCTTGACAGAGTTGTTCGAAGAGATCCTCAGCAAGCTCGAACCGCTTCGCCCGAAACGCGACATACGCGAGCTTTTTCGGGCCTCCTCGTGCTCGGGTTCAGCTTCAAGAAAAGCTTCGAGCCGCTCAATCGTCTCGCTCTCCCTATCCAACTCGCTCATTGCGTTGACATAGTTGGACAGAAAATCATACCGATCCGGTGTGCTCTCACACGCGAGTCGCAGCGTCTCGATCGCACTCTGGACGCCCGAGCTTTTCCAGAGAGCGATGCCGAGCATCGCGAGAGAATCCGGATGCTCAGAATGGATCATCAGTGCCCGTTCGAAGGCGCCCTTCGCATCGGCATAGCGTTCTTGTTTGAGCCGCACAAGCCCGAGCGAATACACGCTCTCAACCCAATCCACTTCACTCTCAATAGACCGCTGCAAATACGACGCGGACAACGAGAGATCCGTTGTGACCATGTCCGTGAGAACCCCGAGCTGATAGAGCGCATACCAGTTTTTCGGATCGAGCTCGATCGAGTGTTCCGCAGCTTGCTTCGCCATCTCAAATCGTCCGTTTTGGCGGTACAGCCCGCTGAGAAATGCATTCGCCTGAGATCGCTCATCAGGTTGAATCGTTGCCAGTGTAAACGCTTCAATCGGGATCGGATCGTGCCGCTCAAGTTCGTCGAGATCATCGAGCCACACGCCCATCTCAAGATTTCCCCCTCCCCAGCGCGTGAGCACCGCGACCGGCTCGAGCGCCGCGTTGACCACGAGCGAGCCGGCAAGGATCAGATTATTGTCGTATCGAAACAATCCGAACCCTTCAACGCCACTCCAGCGCGGGGTTGAATACACAAAGGTCGATTGCTCCGAGTACGCGGGCCCGACCTCAAACTCGATCGGTAGGGTATAAATAATCGTGCACCTTTCCTCAACCTGAGGATGAGCGGACGCGAACGGCAAGGCATCAAACCCCTCGAACGGCGGATTGACACGGACAATCGCGATATCACGCCCAAAGTCAGAGCCGACCACACCGACGATCGACCGCGGTTCGCAACACTCAAGACGGACGCTCGCGTCGATCGCATCGAGCAGGTACGAAGCGCGCGTCACGATCAGATCCGAGTCAATTACCGTAAAGCTGGAGGTGAGCGATTGTCCGTCGCTATTGTGAAGATCGATCTTGCCGACCCGGATCATCAGCAGCTGCATCAGTGCTTCGCGTTGCGGATCTCTATGAGTGCCAAGAGCTTTGTCAGGGTCGTCGCTCTGAGTGATCTGCGGGATTGCTGTTGATTCATCCGAGCCAGAGCCGCATCCGGTTGCCAAGCAGATACACACAATGACGGCGAGCAAATACGAAAACAACCAAGCGAGAGAGACTCGACGCATCATCTAACCCCCGAAGTTCGCCGAGCCTGCTTTCTGCTTCATCCATTCGTCGATCTCTTCGACAATCGAATCAATCATCGGCTTGGCATTCCGGCTCGTCCCCCCGGCCTTCACATCGTTGAGCAAGATCGAAAACACAACCCGCTGCCCAGAGCGAGGATGCACAAGCACCCCGGAGAGAGCATACATCCCCGTGAGGTACCCGCTCTTGGCAAACAGCTTCGATTCGAGCGCATCGTCCCCGAGAAACCGGTTCCTGAGTGTGCCCTCGCCGGGCATAGCAAGCGAGTCGCGGAACATCTCCCAATGATCCGAACGCCCGATGACTCGAATCCATTTGGCCAGAGTTTCCGGCGAGACCCGATTCTCTCGGCACATCCCCGACCCATCCTCGATCACCGTGGTCTCCGCGGCGCCGGGGCCGATCTTCTCGCTCAGGAGCATCCGGATCACCGTCGAGCCGTTCTCCCACGATCCAGGATCAGATGTGATCTCGTGACCGATACGCTTGATCAATGCCTCGGCATACAAGTTATACGAGTCCGTGTTGGTCCGCTCGAGCACATCGGATAACGGCGTTGTGATTACAGCAACCGTCTTTGATACGACATACTGACCCATCGGGTCGATCAGCGAGACAAAAGACCGCGGCACCCCTTCACCGTCGCCGATCCGGATTCCCCGCTCGTCGAGTTCGCTCGCAAACAGATCACCCGCAAAGCGGGGAGGCGTATCAATCGCCACCGGGATCTCTGACTTGCTCCCGACATTGCCAAAGAGCGTGAACTCATTCGAGAAGCGTGGGCGTGCGACCCACGCAGTATTCCGCTTGCGAATATTCGATTTGGCCTTGATCTGAAGATCAAACCAATAGGCGTCCGGCATGAGCTTAACAATCGGGGAGCCTCCGCTCGCCGAAGGCGTGGTATACACATTGACCACATTCGTATGGAAGTTGAGCCCGCCGACCTGGGCACAGTACCAGCGGTTGAGCTGTTTCCTCGGCCAGCACGCGTGCGTGTAGTTCCGATCGAGCACACGATCGTCAATAATGATCTTCCCGATCTCGTCGATCCCCGCGCCCTTGAGCGCATCACTGATCTGATCAAAGAGCGCCGCCAGCGTCACCCCAGCCTGCTCACCGATAAAAATCGCAGGGTCACCGAGTGCCGGATCACCATCGCCCCGCACGATGAGTGTTGGCGGGGTGGTCGTCTTATCGACGATCAACTCGGTCCGAAAGGTGAACCCATCGCCAAGGACAAGGAGTGCAGCCCCGCTCGTGAGGATCTTCATATTCGATGCAGGAACCATCGCATTCGTGCCCTGGAAATCAGCGAGTTCCTTCCCAGAATCCAGATCCGCGATATACACCCCAACCACCCCGCCACCGAGGTCGGTCCGATTCACGATGCGCTCGGTGATCGTATCGAGCGGCCCGCCAATCACCGTCGCCGTAAAGCACGCGAGCATCACCGAAACAAGTCCGACGAACCGGTGTCCGGAAATCTGTGTCTTTGTCCAACTCAAACCTGATACCTCTTTCCGAACAAACCGTAGGGTGAATCGAGATATAAATCGGCCATCGGCGTTGGATCCATCAAAAACCGGGCTCAATCCCGCGGACAACCCCCGTGGGCAAGCTCCACAACCTGCTTGATCGCCTCAGCGTTGTCTTGTGAACTCAGCGACCAAGAGCACCACGCCTGATGCCCGATGCATGTCGCTGTGCTGAGCCCCCCATAGAGTAGCTTGGGGAGGCTCGAGGGCGGGTGGGCCTCAAAGAAGGCCTTCGAGAGCGCCATCTCGACCCGCGGGTTGTCTGGATCTGCAACAAGATGCACGGATCGGATCAGCCCACCCTCATCAGGAACGATGTTTTCGCTCCACCCGAGTGTCGCCCCCATCCACTCGGTCTTTGGCTTTGTATTGAGTATTTCGACCATCGAAAGCCGAAAATCCTGATAGAATGACTGGATCTCGGGGTTCAACCCCTTGATGAGCGCACCAAATGAGGGTTTTTCGAACTGGCTATTCCATGCGTTCACGCGATGATCCTTCTCTGGTTCTGATTTATCACTGGTTTCTCTCAATCAGCCATCCAAAGATTAGGCAACGAGACCACAGAGGGCACCCCCCGACACGATCTGATCTCTGAGTACGACGCAGGAGCGAGCCCACAATGAATACAGATACGAGTTCAGAAATCGACCCAATCGACGACACAACCATCACGCACAATGGCGTGCTCATCGTCGATGATAACGAGCAGAATCTCGAACTCCTCAACGCCTACCTTGACGAACTCGGAGGCAAAATCCGCAGCGCCCACGACGGGATCGAAGCGATCGAGCTCATCGCCAAAGACCAGCCCGACATAATCCTCCTCGACATCATGATGCCAAGGATGAGCGGATTCCAGGTCTGCGAGCAGCTCAAAAATGACCCCAACACGCACGACATCCCCGTGATTATGGTCACCGCCCTCAACGAGGTCGGCGATGTCGAACGCGCCATCGACGCCGGTGCTGATGACTTCCTCACCAAGCCGGTCAACAAACTCGAACTGCTCACCCGTGTGCGATCCCTGCTCCGTGTCCGCCAGCTCAAGCGTCAGCTCGACAACGCGGTCACCGAGATCCGTACCATGCGCGATCAGGCCGGCGACTAAACACCGTCGTCAACTTCATCCGTGGGTTTTCCTTACGGGCATCCCTGCTGGAACGCATTGAGGAACCCAGAGACATCGAAGAAGTTGAGCAATCCGTCGCCGGTGATATCCGCATCGAGATCGCCCTGTGTAAAGAGGTTCAAGAACGCAGACACATCGAAGAAGTTGAGCACATCATCGTCGTTATAGTCCGGCGGCGCGGGGCAAGGGTCGTTGGCGGCTGCAGGCAAGATAAAATCGACCACAACCGGGCGATGGTCCGATGCGATCCCGGATATTGCGTTCGGATTGATGGGGTACGACCGCGCTGGCTCAGGAATCTTGCTCGTGCTCATCCCCGAACCCGTCGACCGGAAGATAAACTGGCGACGCATCGTCGCAATCGAATCCTGCCAAAGAATATAATCAATCCGGCTCGAACTCCCTTGCGTGCTCGTATCGCCCGAGATCGGTTGAGAAGCGTTCGAGAACATCGAATCAGATCGATCCCGATCGGTCCCGTCCGTACCCCCCAAGTTCTCGGCTCGGGCCAACCAAGAGTTCGGGCTCGATGAACTCGGGTTTTGGTTCAGATCCCCGCCCCAGATCAATGGTGTGTTGTCGTCAAGAATCGTACCGGTGCTGGGCAGGATCACCTTGGAGTTGGGATCGCTCACGCCGGTCCCGGCGCCGTTGTAATAGTAATCAATGTAGTACGCCGTGTTGCGAGCCGCCGTTTCACGCTGATCGAAATCACTCGAACTCCCCCCCGCCTTGAGATGTGCATTGCCAACAACCAGATCGCCCGCAAACTCAGCGTCGGGCAGGTTGATTTCGGCGAACTGATACCCACGGATCCCGCCGCTGCCACCAGATTGGTACGCATCGGGGATCAGCACAAAGTTCGAGAGCGTCGCCCCACCCCCGTTGAGATCCTCGATCGGGTACCGCGAAAGAATCATATTGCGATTGAAGTTGTCGGTGTTGGTCGACGCAAAGACATACGGCAGGTCATACCCCGTGACAAACTTCTTGATGTACGAGCCCACCGTCCCCCCGAGGAATGTGTCCGAACCGCCATTGACAAACATGTCCGCGACGAGTTCAAGCTGAGCCACCGAATCGGCGTTGGTCCCCGTCCCATTGCCCGAGTTATCCGCACACTCTTGGAGGATCAGCACATCGGGCTGGAGCGATGCCACGATCCGCACCAGCGCATTCCAGTTATTGAACGCGTCGTCCTTGGGATTCGTCCGACAGATCCCGTCCTGCACATTCCAAGTCATCACCCGGATATCCCGAACATCCTCTTTGCCCCAGTCCCCGTTCTCGGGGTCCCATTGGGCAGAAGCCAGCGTGGCAAAGCAAGCGAGCAACACGGCAGGAAAGAATCGGGTGGTACGCATTGAAAACTCCAAAGTGGTTGACATCTCTATTCTACCACATTATTTAGGACTATAACAGGCGGTTCGCAAACGGAAACAAAGACACGCCCTAAGGCTCGAAAAAAGGCACCCGCATCGCCAGACGCGGATGCCCTAGTTTTGGTTATGAGCACTTATGCCTTCGCACGAGGCTCATCGATCCCGAGATACCCAGATTATGGGCACCCGGCATTGAAGTCTGAGATGAACGCCGAGACATCAAAGAAGTTGGTGTTGCCATCGCCGTTGTAATCCGCCCCGCCCGAGAAGGCCGAGATGAACGCCGAAACATCGAAGAAGTTGAGTAGCCCGTCGCCATTGAGATCTGCGGGACACGGAAGCACATCCTGATAGTACCCGATATACATCGCCACCGAGTACGCCTCGTCAGCCGGCGAGTTGGGATCAAAGTTCCCGCTCGTCGGGTTGTTGAAGACATTGTCGCCGTCGATGTCATAGGTGATCGAGGTCGAAACAACCACGCCGCCGGTGCCCATCTCGTCACCAGGAGCAGACTTCGAGAGATCAACATTGTTCCACGAAGCGCTCGAAGCATTCCCCGACCAGAGCGAGCCGGGGTTCGGGCCGCCTGCAGCCGTTGCAGAGCCAAGGAAGTTGATCACATAGTCACGCCCGGAGTTCTGACCCGAGATCCGCGTCCCGTTTTCGAGCACAAGCTCGAGCCGGTACGAGAAATCTGACGGATCAAGCACCGCACGGAGCAGCGCTCCGTCAAAGTCAGATGCCCCCATGAACCGGTCATAGAGCTCAACAGCCCCGATGAACCAGACATTGCCAGCCGCATCAATCGTCGGCGCCGACATCGATGGCCCCAAAGGCGAGCCGCCGGTGACCGCATCAAGGTTCACGCACTGCCCGATCTCAACACCGTTCTCGTCAAAGATCGGCTTGCCAGCATCTTGGGTGAAGAGACCAAACTGATCGATATACGCCGCAAAGGTGAACTCGGTCGTATCGGTGTCCGCGTTGTACCGCCCGACGATGATCTGGGTTGAGAAGTCATTGCTCAGCCCGTTCTCAGCGATGGTCGCCGCGAAGAGCCCGTTGCCAAGGATATCCGAACCGACCGCCACATTGCCCACGCCGCCACGGAATGGCGTCGAGCCGAGGTAGTTGGTGAACTCTGCAAACCCGGTATAGGTCAGCGAAAATGAATCGTCGTTGTCGGTGACCACGGTTGGCACATCCCACGCCTTCATACCTACAACCGCCCCGGTGGCGTCAACGCCCCAGAGGTTGAATGTGCGGGTGTCATTGTTGAAGTCCTTGGCGTACTGCCCAAAGGTATGCACCGCACCGATACCAAGTGCATCAACCTTTGCACCACCGTTGGCACCGCGTCCGCTGCCGAGTTGGCCGCCCGAGGTATCAAAGTAGGCCGAGGTCGCGGTGGTTGTTCCAAAGCTGGCCCCATAGGTGTACTCGCCATTAAAGTTCACGCCGCCATAGAGCCCGTCACCGCCCGCGGTCGATGCCGGGATATTGTTAGGTACGACGAATACCGTCCCGCCGTTCTGGATGATGTGATCGGTTGCGTCCATCGTCCCGCCGAGCGAGATATGGTTCGAAACGCCAGCAGCACGATCAGTAAGACGCGTACGGAAGATGTTGTTCCCCATCAGCGGGTTGGCTGCACCGGTGACGCCGAAAGCATCGCCGCGATAGTACACATTTCCATTGGCATCGACAGAAACGCCGCCGAGCTGTGAATCATCCGCAACCGCAGGGCTCGCCGAGTTCACCGCAGCCATCCGACGATCAACATAGAGCCGGTTGGGCTCTGCTGGATCAAAGTTGACGATCGCGCCGATCATCCCGTTGTAGCTCTCGCCAGAGACCGAGGTGCCGAACTCTGACCAAGCCACCGAGAACTGCGTAACGCCTTCAGCAGCCGGCATCAGCGGGGTGCCCTGAGCATTCAGCTCGCCGTTGATACCCTGGCCCGCAGAATCCCAGAACGAATAGGTGGTCCGGGAGAAGGGCACATTGTTGAGTGTGTCCGTGCTCATCCCGATCGACGAGCCGAGATTGTTGAAAAAATTCACATCCGTTTGCGTGCTCTTGAGCAGCGGTGCAGCCCCAAAGACATGCCCTGCCGATGTAGTAATCGGTGCCAGATCGACGACGAACGCCGATGCATTGTCATTCCAAGGATTCAACGCATCGCCTGGCAACCCGCCGAGGTTGGAGCTGACGCTGTCCTGAGCAAGTGCCGAAGCACACATACCTGCTGTCGCGACCAATGCCGCGATCTGAATTTGCTGGCGCATGTTCTCTATCTCCTTGGTTTTGTGGAGCAATGCTCCAATGTCCACGCCCGGGCTCTTCTCCCAAGCGATATGTCACAATCCTCACGATCAAACCGATGAACAACGCTCCCGCAAGGGGGTACCCTGGGAAAACGAAGAGCCTCGATCAACACATCCTAGCACAAATCCCCCCATTCTGTGGGCAAGAATTCGCATTTCGAGTGTCAATCTTTGATGAAATCAAGCCCGATAAAACAGCTTTGTTCGGATCAAGGACGGTTGTTAGCACTCAGAGCCGAGATTCGATCATTCCCGCCACCCGCGCATTCGATTTCACCAACCCAATATTCGCCTCAAGCGTCTTCCCCTCGGACACCACATGCAGATGCCCCAAAATCGCAGGCGTCACCCCGCGCCCGCTCGCTCCATCCGCCTCCGCTAGTTTTCGAGCCCGTTTGAGCCACTTGACCCACTGCCCAGCATCAAGCTCATACTCAACCGGAATCGGATTGGCAATCACGATCCCCCGCCCGCTTCGGG
>Ga0316206_1002765_pt1 | contig 11069 bp, 10 predicted proteins | sample 6monthpyrite_MG_FD_204942 | JGI IMG/M metagenome (GOLD analysis project Ga0316206, IMG submission 204942) | Microbial mat bacterial communities from mineral coupon in-situ incubated in ocean water Damariscotta River, Maine, United States -... | ecosystem: Environmental > Aquatic > Marine >...
GTAACCAGAACCAGCGCCAGATTCCGCCTGATTGCTGCATGACTATCTCATGCAGGTTTATACTATGCGCAGCCATCAATACACCAACGAGCGCAAAACCCATTGCTATTTCATAAGCCACAATCTGCGCTGCAGAACGCATTGCTCCCAAAAATGCATATTTGGAATTTGAAGCCCAACCTGCAACAATAATCCCGTACACACCCAGCGATGTCAGTGCCAGAATATACAACAAGCTCGCGTCAATATTGGAAAGCACCAGATCTTCACTGAAAGGGACAACTGCCCAGGCTGCAAGCGAAGGTGCTATTGATAACATCGGAGCAATAACAAAAAGAAATTTATTCGCATTCGTCGGTATGATGATTTCTTTCATCATCAACTTCAATGCGTCAGCAATTGGCTGTAACCAGCCTTTAGGACCAACACGATTAGGGCCAATGCGTACCTGCATATAACCAATCAATTTACGTTCAGCATAGGTCAGGTATGCAACTGCCAGCATCAGTGGAACGACAATCGCAAAAACTTTAAGTAGAATAAATGCAAGGTAGAGGAATGTTTCCATATCAGTCTGCCTCCACGCTAATACTACTGAATAAAGGGCCTAGTGTAGCGCTATCAGCCGTGCCAACAGGCAACCAGACACAATCATCAGGGATTCCGGAGTCAGCTACAAATGTCATGCTGCAAGAATTACCTGCCTGACTCACAATAACTTTATCGGCGCTACCCAGTCCCAGTCGTTTTATCATTTCCGGATTGATACGTAATTGTGTATCTTTGCCATCAGCTGTTTTCTGTAATGAGGCTGCACGACGTACCTGTGCATCTTCATGATAACTGGCTACTGCACCAAGCCGGGTTATACCCTCAATTAAGGCCGGTAGTGCTGCCTCATGATTACTCTCAATCAGATTATTCATTTCTACCTGAGCCACTTTAGCCATAAGTTCATCTCGAATTTCTTCCGAACTGATATAGTCAAAACCTGACAGATCAAGTAAATTACCAAGCACTCGCAATACTTTCCAGCCTGGTCGTGACTCTCCCTTTGCTGGAGCAACACCCTTCACGCTCTGTGACTTACCTTCAATATTGATATAAGTACCAGATGTTTCCAGCGAAGCGGCGATTGGCAGTAATATGTCAACACAAGATTTTAATGTTTCACTGGCAAAAGCAGTGAGTGCAACAACACAGTCTGCTTTATCCAATGTACTGACACATTGAGCAGAATCTGCCACATCCAGGTCAGGTTCTATACCTGACAGTAAAAATGCTTTCTGACCATCGGATAACATTTGTGAAACTGTTTTACCCTGTGTCTCTGAAGACGCACCAGCCAGATCACGATGAGGGACATTTCCAGCCAACCATGCACCACTGCTATTAGCACCATCAGTCAGATAACCAAAACTGGCTCCTGTTGCCTGTGCAATACAAATAGCCAGCAACCTGAGATCTGCCAGACACGGCATCATCATCGCTTGTGAACCCAGAATAACGGTGGCACTTTCTGCTGCTTTCAGGTGCTCAGCAATCGCCAGATGAACATCAGAACCTCTTGCATTAGCGAGTACATGAGATAAATGCGCCGGTATTTTTGATTCTGTAATATCCATAACTGATTTTGCAATGGCTGCCAGGTCACTAACCAGTTGCGCTGGTGTTGCGACAATGCTTTCAGCTACTTCAAAATGAAAGTCAAAATCACGGGTATTCATGAACATTAACTTTGCGCCACGCAAGCTTGCCTTGCGTAAACGGTGTGCAGCTATTGGCTGCTCTTTTCGTACATTTGAACCTATCACCAGTGCTGCATCAATTTTTTCCAGCTGTTCGATTGTTTGCCCCAGTGATGGATAAACAGGTGCATTCTCCTGATCACGAAAATCAATCTGACGTAAACGATGATCAATATTTACACTGCCCTGCCCTTTGGCAATCTGTTGCAGCAAACTCATTTCTTCCAATGTACTGTTCGGTGAAACCAGAACTCCCAAATCACTACCGGCAGCCTGTATGCCTTTTGTAGCTGCTTCGAGCGCTGTATCCCAGTCAGTTTCTTTCCACTCGCCATCTGTTTTAATCATGGGTGTTGTTAGTCGTGAGTCACTGTTAACACCTTCATAACTAAAGCGGTCTCGATCTGATAGCCAGCATTCATTAATATTTTCATTGTCACGAGGAACGGTACGTATCACTTCACCTCTGAACGTGTGAACAAAACTATTCGAACCCATGCAATCATGTGTTGCAAGTGCAGGATATTGCATCAACTCCCATGCGCGCGCAGAAAAACGTGAAGGTTTGGCAGTTAAAGCACCGACCGGACAAAGATCGATAATATTGCCAGACATTTCAGAATCTACAGCCTGTTCTATATAAGTACCAATACGTGTATGTTCACCACGGCCTGTAGCCCCCATCTCACGAATGCCCGCAACTTCCTGACCAAAGCGGACGCATCGTGTGCAGTGGATACAACGTGTCATGTCAGTTGAAACCAGGGAACCCAGATCTTTATCCAGTACAACACGTTTGCTTTCAGCATAGCGAGATACATCACCACCATACCCCATTGCAACATCCTGAAGCTCACACTCTCCACCCTGGTCACAGATAGGACAATCAAGTGGATGATTAATTAACAGGAATTCCATGGTTGCTTTCTGAGCAGCGATTGCACGTGGTGACTTTGTAAATACTTTCATGCCGTCCATAACCGGGGTTGCACAAGCCGGCAAAGGTTTAGGGGCTTTTTCAACTTCAACCAGACACATACGGCAATTGGCAGCAACCGATAGTTTGCCATGATAACAGAAACGTGGAATCCGGATGCCTGCCTTGTCTGCTACTTCAATGACCATTGAACCTGAATCTGCTTTTACAGACTGGCCATTTATTTCTATTGTTATCTGATCGTCACTCATTCATTCAATCCAAACGATACTTCTATGAGAAAGATTTTTTCATGGCTACCATGCATTTCTTATGTTCGATGTGGTACTCGAACTCATCACGGTAGTGCTTCAGAAAACTTTGCACCGGCATTGCCGCTGCATCCCCCAGTGCACATATAGTATGTCCACCAATTTGTCCTGCAATACGATCCAGGTTATCCAGATCTTCGGGTCTGCCCTGCCCATGTTCTATGCGATGTATAACACGAGACAACCAGCCTGTACCTTCACGACAAGGCGTACACTGACCACAAGATTCGTTGTAATAAAAATGGGACAGGTTGGCTAACACGTTAACCATACAAGTATGTTCGTCCATAACAATGACCGCACCTGAACCCAGCATGGAACCCGCAGCGGTTATCGAATCATAATCCATGTCTACATTCATCATGACATCACCCGGAACAACCGGTACAGATGATCCACCAGGTATAACGGCTTTCAGTTTATTGCCATCACGCACGCCACCTGCCATTTCAAGTAATTCAGAAAACGGTGTACCCATCGGCACTTCAAAGTTACCTGGGTTATTAACGTGGCCTGACACACAAAATAATTTGGAGCCACCATTGTTAGGTTTACCCAATTCAAGAAACCACTGACCACCATTACGCAAAATTTCCGGGACAGATGCCAGCGACTCTGTATTATTAATCGTCGTCGGCTTACCATATAAACCAAATCCCGCAGGAAAAGGTGGCTTGAATCGTGGCTGACCTTTTTTACCTTCAATAGATTCCAGCAGAGCAGTTTCTTCTCCGCAAATATATGCCCCTGCCCCCAGATGATTATGCATATCAAAACTGAATTCACTACCGAGAATATTATCTCCCAGTAAGCCTTCACGACGTGCTTCTTCAAGTGCAGCCTCGACACGTTCAAAGGGTTCCCAGAATTCACCGCGAATATAGTTATAACCCACACTGGCACCAATACAATAACCAGCGATAATCATCCCTTCAATTAGCTGATGCGGGTTATGACGTAAAATATCACGATCTTTACACGTTCCCGGCTCACCTTCATCCGAATTACAAACGATATATTTCTGACCCGGTGCAGTACGTGGCATAAAGCTCCACTTAAGACCTGTCGGAAAACCCGCGCCACCACGGCCACGCAACGAGGACAACTTCAGTTCCTCAATAATATCTTCTGGAGGAATTTTATCAGTCAGTATTTTTTTCAGGACTTCATAGCCACCACTCAAGCGATAGGCATCCAGCTGCCATGGCTTGTCGAGGTGCTCGTTTCTGAAACAAACTTCATTCGCCATAATTAATCCAGCTCATCCAGTATTTTATCAATCGTTTCCGGGGTCAGTTTTTCATAGTACTGTTTATCAATCATCATCGCCGGTGCACCAACGCAAGCACCCAGGCATTCCACTTCCTTGATTGAAAACTTACCATCTGGTGTTACTTCTCCGGGCTTAACCTCAAGCTTTTTTTCCAGATAGGAGATCAGCTCTTCCGATCCATTTAATAAACAGGAAATACTGTTACACACACAAATCTTGTGACGACCAACCGGCTTATGTTCATACATGGAATAGAAAGTTGCGACTTCATATACGGCAATACGAGGCATCTCCAGGTACTCGGCAACAGCATCCATTAACCCGGTGGTCAGGTGACCCTGATTATTTTCCTGCACAAGTCGCAAGGCTGCCATAACAGCTGACTGTTTCTGCTCTTCAGGATACTTTGCCACCCAGTGGTCTATTTCTTTCCGGACATCCTGGTTCAATAAACCCAGTAATGATTCTTTAACTGCCTGTGTCATTAGCGATCTATCTCCCCAAATACTATATCCTGGGTTCCGATAACAGCGACCACATCCGCAAGCATGTGACCTCTTACCATTTCATCCAGCGCAGATATATGTGCAAAACCTGCAGCGCGTATTTTAAGTCTGTAAGGTTTGTTAGCACCATCGGAAATCATGTACACACCAAACTCACCCTTAGGATGCTCAACTGCTGAATAGGCCTCCCCTGCAGGAATACAATAGCCTTCTGTAAAATGCTTGAAGTGATGGATCAGTGATTCCATATTCCCTTTCATAACTTCACGTCTGGGAGGTGTAACCTTGTTATCTTCAAGCAATACTGACCCTGGATTATCACGTAACCAGCTAACACACTGTTTAATAATTTTATTGGCCTGTCGCATTTCTTCAACGCGTACGAGATAACGGTCATAACAGTCACCATTAGTACCAACCGGAATATCGAAGTCCATTTTGTCATAGACCTCATAAGGCTGTTTCTTACGCAGATCCCATTCAATTCCTGAGCCACGCAACATTGGCCCTGAAAAACCAAGCTGCATAGCACGCTCCGGACTCACTACGCCAATACCAACGGTACGTTGTTTCCAGATACGGTTGTCTGTCAACAAGGTTTCATACTCATCAACATATGCCGGAAAACGATTAGTAAAGTCTTCAAGGAAATCCAGCATGCTGCCATCGCGATTGGCATTCAAACGTGTTGTTTCTTTTTCGCTTCGCCACTGGTTTGCCTCAAATAACGGCATGCTATCAGGCAAGTCTCGATTTACACCACCAGGACGATAATATGTTGCATGTAAACGCGCACCAGAAACTGCTTCGTAAACATCCATTAAATCTTCACGTTCACGAAATGCATACAGGAACATGGTCATCGCACCTACATCCAGCCCATGCGTGCCTATCCACATCAGGTGATTCAGTATACGGGTGATTTCATCAAACATGACCCGTATATACTGAGCTCTTATTGGCACCTCGATACCCAGCATTTTTTCTATTGTCATCACGTAAGCATGCTCATTACACATCATCGATACGTAATCAAGTCGATCCATGTAACCAATGCTTTGATTATAAGGCTTACTCTCTGCAAGTTTTTCGGTCGCACGATGTAACAGGCCTACATGTGGATCGGCGCGTTCAATCACCTCACCATTCATTTCCAGTATCAATCGCAGTACACCATGTGCAGCCGGATGCTGGGGACCAAAATTCAGGGTCATATTACGTAATTCAGGCATCCGAAGACTCCTCACCTGTCTGATCATTTTTATAACGATGATCATGGCGTATTACACGTGGCACAAGCACGCGTGGCTCTATACTAACGGGCTGATAAATTACCCTTCCCTTCTCGGCGTCATAACGCATTTCAACATGACCACTCAATGGGTATTCTTTTCGGAATGGATGACCAATAAAGCCATAGTCAGACAAAATCCTGCGTAGATCCGGATGACCTTCAAACACAATACCAAACAAGTCAAACGCCTCTCGTTCAAACCAGTCTGCTCCACTCCAGATTGCAACAACTGAATTGATAACGGGGAAATCGTTATTCTCGGGATAAACACGCAAACGCATGCGCTGATTATTGGCTATTGATAATAAATGATAAACAACAGCAAAACGGGGTTTGCCTGCATCTTTTTTATTAGTTAATGAGTCAGGGTCTACTGCCTGAACACCTCGACTAAAACCAGTGTCCGTTGTTTCGTCTGTTTGCCACTCAGTCAGACCATATGCAGAGTAGTCAACACCACACAAATCCATCATCATCTCAAAGGAAAATTCAGATTCATCTCTGAGTGCAATGCACACCTCGGTCAGACTTGATGCTGGAACTTCAAGAGTTACCTCATTCAGCTCAACTACACAACCACTCAAGACATCGTTAAACCGGTCTTTCAGTTGTGCTGCAAGTGTTGTTGAATCTGCCATATTGACTAAATCTCTGATCTGTTATTTATGTGCGCGCAATGGTGTTAGTGCGCTTGATCTTGTTTTGAAGCTGAATGATGCTATATAAAAGTGCCTCTGCTGTAGGCGGACATCCAGGTACATAAATATCTACCGGAACAATGCGATCACAGCCCCTGACGACTGAATAGGAATAATGGTAATAACCGCCACCATTAGCACAAGAGCCCATAGAAATTACCCAGCGTGGCTCAGGCATCTGGTCATAAACCTTTCTCAACGCAGGTGCCATCTTGTTACATAGCGTACCAGCAACAATCATGACATCAGACTGTCTTGGACTCGGGCGAAACAACATGCCGAAACGATCCAGGTCATAGCGAGACGCCCCCGCTTGCATCATTTCTACAGCACAACAAGCCAGACCGAATGTCATTGGCCACATCGAGCCAGTACGTGCCCAGTTAATCATTTTGTCTGCAGTGGTCGTAACAAAGCCTTTCTCGAGAATACCTTCTATTCCCATTCCAACGCTCCTTTTTTCCACTCGTAAATGAAGCCAACTACCAGAATTCCCAGGAAAACACTCATGGCGATCAGACCATACCAACCAAGATCATCAAGCACGATGGCCCACGGAAACATAAACGCAATTTCGAGATCAAACAGAATAAAGAGAATGGCTACCAGGTAATATCGAACATCAAACGTGGAACGTGTATCTTCAAATGCTTCAAAACCACATTCGTAGGGAGAGAGTTTTTCACTATTAGGACGATGTGGTCCCAAAATAGCACCCGCCAGAATTGGGCCGACACCAAAAAGTATACCGATACCAATAAATACCAGAATTGGTAAATAATTCTCCAGCATAAGCTGCTTCCACTCCTCAAAGACCTTTTGCCAAATTATGTATTTGGTATCAGGTTAATTATTATTTATATACTTACCAGCCGACTATGTAACCGGTTATTTTGTTATGCGAGAAGTCTAGGCTACTTTGGGAACTTATGTCAAGTTCGGGTTTTTTAATAAACGCATATATATCAGATAGTTACATGTCTACTGGGGGCATAAAAAAACGGTATGACCAAGCAACCGTTTTTTTATATAGAGATTGAGTAATTTTTGCTCAATGTTATTTGGTGCCGATGGCCGGAATCGAACCGGCACAGCTTACGCTACCACCCCCTCAAGATGGCGTGTCTACCAATTTCACCACATCGGCTACGATATTTATTTCGTATTTTTGTTTTTATCTGGAGTTGCAGCTTTCGGAGCTGTTTCCACAGGTGCTGCCGGTATATCACTAACTGGTTTTGCTGGGGCTTTTCTGGATTCAGTCGTGGCTGTGGGTTGTGTATATTTTTCTACCAGACCCTTTTCCTGTGTTTGACGGTGTGCAAGAATCGTAAGACTCAGGCTGACTGCGAAAAACAATGTGGCCAGTATGCCGGTTGTCCGACTTAAAAAAGAGGCTGACCCTGCCGCACCGAAAACTGAAGACGATGCACCACTACCAAAAGCGGCACCTGCATCTGCACCTTTACCATGCTGGATCAAAATCAGGCCAATCAATGAGATTGAAATCAGAACCTGTACGACCAATAAAATAGACTGCATTTATAATACTCCGTTTAACCCGCTGCTTTGCAGATTGCGAGAAAATCATCTGCCTGCAGAGCTGCACCACCGATCAGACCACCGTCAATATCAGGCATGCCAAAAAGCTCAACTGCATTGGATCCTTTAACACTACCACCATATTGAATAACAATATTTTCAGCAATTGTAGCATCCAGCGCCGCTATTTTCTCACGAATAAACTTGTGAACTTCCTGTGCTTGCTCTGGACTGGCTGTTTTACCTGTCCCTATTGCCCAAACAGGCTCATAAGCAATAACGGCATCTGCGAATGCACCAATACCTTCGAGATCAATCACTGCATCCAGCTGGCGTCCAACAACCTCTTCAGTTGTGCCATTTTCACGTTCTTCAAGTAACTCACCCACACAAAGAATAGGGGTTAGTCCGTTTCGGCGAGCTGCTGCAAAACGAGCTGCAACCTGTTCATCACTTTCACCATAAAGACTGCGTCGCTCGGAATGACCAACGATGACATACTTACAGGAAAACTCTTTTAACATGGAACCAGCAGTTTCACCCGTGTAAGCACCCGAATCCTGATCACAAACATTCTGTGCACCTAACTGTATTTTACTGCCAGAAATTAATGATGATACTTCTGCCATATAAATAGCGGGTGGACAAACGATCACACCTGCGCTGCCTACAGCATCCATACCTGCTTGAATTCCTTTGATAAGTTCACGGATACTTTCCAGTGAACCATTCATCTTCCAGTTACCTGCTACCAACTTGTTACGCATTCTTTAACTCCAAAAGCCAAATGTTGACCAAAGTTTGTTAGTAAAATTGCGGGCTATCTTACCGGTAATTTTCAGATAAATCAATTACTTTGAGTCTCATGTACGAAGGCATGGTTCACACATGATGAATTATCAGACTTATACCAAATTACATAGTAAAAAGAATGCCTGACAACCCAGCCCCACCCCTGATGGACCTACAAAGATATATCAGGCTATGTAATTACTGGCCTGCAGTGACGTCTTCAACAACCTGAGCCAGTCGCTTGGCAATCATACTCACCTGATCCGCATCATTCCCTTCAACCATTACACGCACCAGTGGCTCTGTACCCGAAAGCCGCAACAAAACCCTTCCGGTATCACCCAGTTCAGTCTCTGCTTCCCGCACTGCACTATTGATTTTCTCATCACTGGTAGGGTCAATACGTCGTGGCATAGTGACATTGATTAATGATTGTGGAAACTTGCTCATCCCTGATTTCAATTCATGCAGGCTTTTGCCTGAATTTTGCATCGCAGCCAGAACCTGAAGTGCTGAAATAGTTCCATCACCCGTACCGATACAATCCAGACAGAGAATATGGCCTGAACCTTCACCGCCTATAATCGAGTTAGTCTTTTTCAATAACTCCATTACATAACGATCGCCTACTTTACTGCGGTGAAATTCCACACCTTCTTTTTTCAGTGCCAGTTCCATACCCAGATTAGTCATCAGTGTTCCTACAACCGCACCATTTAATGAATTATTGTTCAACCGATCCATTGCAATGATATACAGCAGTTCATCACCGTCTACTATCTCACCTTTTTCATCAACCATAATAAGCCGGTCGCCATCACCATCTAATGCAATACCCAGATCGGCGCCTTGTGTAAGCACCATATCTCTCATTGCATCCGGCTTGGTTGATCCGACATCCTGATTAATATTCAAGCCATTAGGGCTAATACCTATAGGAATAACATCTGCACCTAATTCACTAAATACATTGGGGGCAACCTGATAGGTAGCACCGTTGGCGCAGTCAACTACGATTTTCAGATTATTCAGATTCACACCCATCGGAATGGTGCTTTTACAAAATTCTATGTAACGCCCACGTGCATCCACAAGGCGCTCTGCTTTACCAAGCTGATCCGATGCAACTGTAGTCATCGGCTCATCAAGCATAGCTTCAATTTTCAACTCAACCTCATCAGGCAACTTCATCCCTTCTGCTGAGAAAAATTTAATGCCATTATCATAAAACGGATTATGTGACGCACTGATAACAATACCTGCATCAGCATGTAATGTGCGTGTCAGGTACGCAATCGCAGGAGTGGGTATCGGCCCCAGCAGTATGATATCAACACCCGCAGCTGATAACCCGGCCTCCAGTGCTGACTCAAACATATAGCCGGAAATTCGGGTATCTTTTCCGATTACAATTTTTCGTTGTCCTTCACTCGCTAGCACCTTACCAACAGCCCAGCCCAATTTAAGCATGAACTCAGGTGTTATTGGATACTCACCTACCTTGCCACGCACACCATCAGTACCGAAATATTTTCTCTTCACACATCCCCCCATTAAACAGGTTTAAACTACCGTAACACCTGAAAGATTTTTATAATATCGGCCGTTTCAGCAACATCATGAACCCGGAGTATTTGTACGCCCTGTTGTAATGCATAAAATGCAGCAGCCAGACTACCCGCGAGTCTTTCATCTACTTCTTTTTCTATAATAGCACCAATCATGCTTTTTCGGGATACACCAATAAGCACTGGTAAATTTAATGCCTGTAATTCAGATAAGTTTTTCAATAGCTCAATATTCTGTTGCAGGCCTTTACCAAAACCAAACCCCGGGTCAATCAGTAGCCGGGATTCTTTTATGCCCGCATCGACACATACCGCTACACGAGCCTTCAGAAAGTTAATTATTTCAGAAACTACATGCTTGTATTGCGGATTATGCTGCATGGTTTTTGGCTGACCTTGC